>Ga0256405_10000576_pt1 | contig 119369 bp, 102 predicted proteins | sample RumenRJG_02DNA_FD_189096 | JGI IMG/M metagenome (GOLD analysis project Ga0256405, IMG submission 189096) | Bovine rumen microbial communities from Lethbridge, Alberta, Canada - RJG_02 | ecosystem: Host-associated > Mammals > Digestive system > Stomach > Rumen | place: Canada: Alberta...
AGAAAAGGCGGTTATAGCGGTGAGGATCCACCTCTTCCCATTCCGAACAGAGAAGTTAAGCTCACTTGCGCCGATGGTACTGCTACACCAAGTGGGAGAGTAGGTTGCCGCCACCTTTGAGAGCCGTGAGGTAAAGACCTTGCGGCTCTTTTTTTTTGCTTTGGAGCGATGCGTTGGTTCGGCGCGCAAGCGATGGGCTCTCAAAGTTGGCGGCTAAAGCCGCCTTTTCTACCGGGGGCTCTGCCCCCGTACCCCTGCGTTGCTTCGCAACGGCCCGCTGAGGCGGGCTTTGTGTGTTCTTGTAGATAGCTGGAGGCTAATTGGTTGACGGGCAGGGGATAACGAAATCTCGCCCGGGTCGGCGGGACGGGGGCGAGATTGGATAAAGGGTTGAATGATAGGTCGTTTGCCTCCAGCGGGCGTGCTGGGCTGTTTGTTGTGGGAAGGCCTGCGCAAGACAAGCTGGCTAGAAGAATTTGACGATCTCGTCGAGGGGACGGTGGACGGGGCGTTTCGGATCTTCGGCTCGGTAGCCAAGGGAGATGACGGCGGTGATGGTTTCTTCGCCCGGGATCTGGAAGAGGGTGCGGAGGCCGTCGGCATCGCGCATTCCCATAATCAGCGTATCGAAGCCCATGGCGCGGGCGGCCAGGATCAGGTAGCAGTTGCTCAGGCCGTTGTCGTAGGCACCCCAGAAATCACCGAGTTCGTTGGTCTGTTGGCCGCGGAAAAAGCCTGATTTTCCCTTTTCAAAAGTCGAGACGATCAGGACCGGTGCCCCGAGGATACGTGATTTGTTGCCGCCGACCAGATCCTGTACGGCAGCCAGTTTCTCCGGTGTAATGGCTACATAATACTTGGATGGCTGTTGATTGGCCCAGGAGGGTGCATCCTGCACCATGCTGAACAAGGTACGGACTTCGGCTTCGGAAATGGTACGGGTCGCATCGTAACTGCGGATACTGCGACGGGAGGTTAATACGTCGTTGAACGACGGACTTTGGGAAACAGGATTCCCGGTGCAGGCGGAAAGCAACAGGCCGGCTGCAAAAGCGAGAGTAAGGATACGTTTCATGAAGAAGGATATTATTGCGTTTTCTTGTCGCGGTTCAGCAGGATGAGGACAGAGCCCAGCACACCGGAGCAGAGTGATCCCATCAGGACAGCGACCTTGCCCATATCACGGAGCATGGCTGTAATTTCCGGGGCCTGGTCGCCAAAGGAAAGTGTATCGACGAAGATAGACATCGTAAAGCCGATACCGCCGAGGCAGGCCACGGCAAAGAGCTTCTTCCAGGTGGCCGCAGCAGGCATCTGTCCGATCTTCGTTTTGACGGCCAGCAGGCTGGCCAGGGTAATGCCGATCGGTTTTCCCAGCAGCAGTCCCAGGAAGATACCCATGCTCACACTTCCCAACTCCGGCGCATAGCTGAATACGTTGAAGTAGGAGGGGTCCGCAATCCGGACGCCGGCATTGGCCAGCGCGAAAATCGGCATGATGGCGAAGTTGACCCAGGGTGAGAGGGCGTGCTCCAGTCGATAGCTCAGTCCGATGCAGCCCTTGGATGTATTGCTCAGTTGCCGCAGGATACTGCGTTGCGGGCCGTTGGGGAAACCTTCTTCGTCGTGGATGCTGTCGTAGTCCGAGAGTTTCATGCGGAAATACTTGCGCCGCCGGTAATAGTATTCTTTGGAATAACGTGGGGCCATCGGGATGAGAAAGGCCATCACGACACCCGACATCGTGGCGTGGATCCCTGAATAGTAGAAGAGGATCCAGACGATGATGGCCGGAATGAAATAGAACCAAGGCCTTTTTTCTCCGGTGAGATTCATAAACAGGATAAAGAGGACAAGTGCTCCCGCGATGCCGAGCAGCAGGAAATTGATGGTTCCGCCATAGAACAAGGCCACGACCAGGATGGCTACCAAGTCGTCGGCAATGGCCAGCGCAGTCAGGAATACCTTCAGGGAGATAGGGACTCTATCGCCCAGAATGGACAGGATACCCACCGCAAAAGCGATATCCGTGGCCGTCGGGATCCCCCAGCCGGAGGCAGCAGCCGTTCCGTGGTTGATCAGGAAATAGATCAGGGCCGGTACCAATACGCCACCCAATGCGGCAATGACCGGCATGATGGCTTTCTGGGGAGAACTCAGCTCCCCGCAAACGATTTCCCGCTTGATTTCCAGGCCGACCGTAAAAAAGAAGACGACCATCAGGATGTCGTTGATAAACTTTTCGACGGTCATGCCGGCCGGGAACAGGAATCCGCCGCCTTCGGGTGTCTGGACAGAAATAGCAAGGTCCGTTTCCAGGATGCTGAAATACAAATCCCGTGTTCCGGGGAGATTGGCCAGCAGCATGGCCACGACGACGCAAGCCAGCAGGATGGCCCCTTGCAGCCAGGGCAGTTTGTAGATCTTTTCGCGCTGGAGCCCAAGGTTGACGATCGCCTTGTTCCAAGTGTAGGTAGGAATCAGTTTCATACGGCGTATTAACGGACTTTCAGGAGCGCTCCATTGTCGTCCACGATGGCGCGCTTGAATTTCTCACTGTAACCCGGCCAGTCGGGTGAAACGGGAATATAATCGGTGCTGCCGTTGGTGACAAAACTGCCATCCGGGTTCTGGTGTTTGACAGTTCCGTCCATATATTTAAGCAGCAGGTATTTGTCGAGTTTGTTCCATTGCTCGAAAAGCGCGTCGGCTTCTGCGACAGAGAAACTTGTCAGATATTTCAGCCGCTTTTTCTGCGATTTGATGGCAAGCGCCTGTGCATCGGCTACAGCTACTTTTTCGACCATGGCGCGTTCGTGTTCCGCAATCTTTTCCTGGACTTCCAGGCCGACCGGATTGTAGCGCAGATAGGCGAACTGGGCGATGCGGTTGTTGAGCCAGAACATCGAGGATTCGGAATACTCGACCATGGAGCCGTTGCCCAGCGCATAATGCCAGGAGACTGCGCGAGAGGAGGAATACACCGGCGTCAGGGCGGAAGTGCCGGAATCGTCGACCGCAAACCAGAACAGGCCGCCGATTTCATCGGGCAGCCAGCCACGACATTGGGCGACGAACCAGAAACCCGTCTGCTGGGTGCTGATGGGTCGGCCGTTGGAGTATTTGACGCCATCCACGGTCCAGTCATTCTGTTTCCAACGGTACGGGGTTTCGTTGCTGCCGGCCCCGATATCCTTTGTCATGTCGAAAGGAGTTCCTTCATAATGATCGCGCATCATGGCGGCTAGGTCGAGCATCGAAAGTTTGGCTTTCGGCTTGACATAAAGCGGCATGCGGTTCTTCGGATTGTCCGCCATGGCAAAGTCGAGGTAGCGGTTCATATCGAGGTCGCCCCAACGGTTGAAGAAACTCCAGACGCGCGCCTCGCAGTTGCGCATCAGCCCGAAGGATAGGGGACAGTAGGTATCGGCGAAGCTGAAATCTTCGTCGGAGCCGCTGTAAATCCCGATTTCCCGTGCGTGCGAGATCACATCCGGTGCATAGATGCAGTTGGCGGGGTCATCCTTCGGGAACGTGGTGATGCGGGCGCAGTTGGCGTGGGCGGAAATGTAGCCGTCCGGAATGCGGACCGCCACCCATACGATGCCTTTGTTGCGGTTTACGCCATCGACGACGTCGGGCTTCTTGGCGATGACCTCCAGGATCCAGGCTTCTTCGGTGTCGGCGAAACTGAGCGACTCGCCGCTGGAAGCGTAGCCGAATTCATTCGCCAGGGAGACGAATAGTTCGATGGCTTCCCGCGCCTTCTTGCAGCGTTGCAGGCAGATGTATTCCAGGGAACCGTAGTCCACGATCCCCTGCGGATCGCGCAATTCCGCCCGGCCGCCCCAGGTGGTCTCGCCGATGACGAGCTGGTGCTCGTTCATATTGCCGATTACGTTGTAGGTGTAGGGCGCTTCCGGGATTTCGCCCAGGTAATGGTCCTGCCCCCACTGCAGGATGCGGCGCATTTCGCCGGCTTTGTGCTTGCCGGCCGGGTAATGGACCAGCGTGCCGTAGCGGGTATAGGAATCAGCCGCGTAGGTCACCATCACAGAGCCGTCGGCCGACGCCCCTTTGGTCACAATAAGATTCGTGCATGCATAGCCTGCGGTCACGGACAACACAAGCAGGAGGGTCAGGAAAAGTCGTCGCATAACGATATTTTGATAAGTTTCGATAAAGTTAGCAAGAATTTTCGGAAGCTTGCTACTGTCGGCCATAAAAACGGGGTAAAACTATGGCCGGAAGGTTCTATTTAAACCTCCCGGCCATAAATTCGGCCTGTTCTCATGGCCAGGAATCAGATCATCAGCGTGGCAACCAGCGAGAGGATGGCGTAGAACTCAGGCAGGGCGGCGTAGATCATCGTGTTGGTCTGGACATCGTGGCCCTGGCTGATGCCGATGATACCGTTGGCGCAGACCTGGCCCTGACGGATGGCCGAGAAGAGGAAGACGGCACCGGCGGCGAGACCGACGGCGAAGTAGAGGAAACCCTTGTCCATCATCGCTTCCATGCCCTTGGGCCACATCAGGAAGGCGACGAATCCGTACAGACCCTGCGTAGCGGGCATGGCGGAGAGAATCATATAGCTCGAGGACTTCTCCGGGTTCTTTTTCAGAGCGCCTTCGGCTGCGTTGCCGGCGATCGTGGTTCCGATGCTGGATCCGATGCCGGCCAGGCAAAGCATCAGTGCAAGACCGACATAACCGAGAATAACTGTTAACATAGCTGTAATTTTTTGTTTTTTTATTTGTTTTCTATTTCATTTCTTTCGTCAGCGGGTTGTATTCCAAACCTTTGCCTTCATAGCCGCTGTTCTTGAAGTATTCCACGAAGGTCAGACGGAGCGGGTGGACGAAGGCCCCCAGACAGCTCATGGCGAAGTTCAGCGCGTGGCCGATCACCACGATCAGGATAAAGGGCAGCCACTGCCAGGTCGGATTGCTGCCCAGCACCATGCCGCCCAGGTCGTTGAAGGCCGCACCCAGCATGCCGCCGGCCAGGCCGAGGGCATAGAGGCGGATGTAGCTCAGCACGTCGCCCAGGATGCCTGTGGCCATCTGGTAGGTGTCCCACAGGCCCGCACCCACGTTGAGCAGGGGATTGCGCCCCGGCTTGTTGAAGATGAAGATACCGAGCACCGAGAGCACGCCGACGACAATGACGGCGATCTTGGTCGCAAGCGCGTCCAGGACGTTGGTCAACGCGAGTCCGGCTACGGCAAGTCCGCCGACGATCAGGATGACCCAGCCCCAGGTGGAGATGGCTTCCTTGAAGCCGGCCCGTTTCGTGAGGCCGACCGCCTTGATGACCAGGGCCAGGCAGATGTGGAAGATACCGATGGCGATGGCCGCGACCATTGCGATGTCGTAGGAGCCGCCGCCGGCCTCGATCTTGCCTACCAGCATCAGCTTGCGCAGGCCTTCCGGGATCCAGGACACTTCTTTCAGGTTGATGCCGAAGAAGGTGCCCAGCAACAGGCCGATGACGAAGGTGCCGACCCCCAGGGTCGTGACCAGCCGCCAGTGCTTGTGCAGCCCGAGAATGTCGAAGTTGCCTTTGCGCAGCAGCAGGCCCAGGGCGATGAGCAGGATACCGTAACCCGCATCGCCCATGCAGAATGCCCAGAAGAGCAGGAAGAAAGGCGCCAGGACCGGCGTAGGGTCGAATTCATCATAGACCGGCATGCCGTACATCCCGGTCAGGGTCTCGAAGTTGCAGGCGAACCAGTTGTTCTTGAGCCGGATGGGCGGGTTGTCCGCGGCCGTGGCAGGCTCGCTGATGTAGTAGATGGACTTCTGGTCGAGTTCCGCTTTCAGGCGGGCGTCTTCCTCGGTCGGCGCGAAGCCGGTCAGTACGGCGATGTAGTCTTCGGCCGCCAGGAGGGAACGGCTTCCGGCCAGATAGCGCTGCAGCGCCTGCGCTTTTTCAGCATAGGCCTGTTGCAGGGCCGGAATGTCCTGTTTGCGGTATGCCATCTCGGATTCCCGGTCCTGGAGGGCTTTCTGAAGGGCCTGGACCTGGCCGGAAAGGGCCTCGACCGATTCGGGAGCCAGGCTGGTCTCGGGGACCTGGAATTCCCGGCTGCCTTGCGGCGCGTCGCCTACGAGGACGAAGCGGATGTTTTTCTCATCCTGCGAGACGATCGCAGCGGGATACTGCTCAATCCAGGCGGGATTGAATTTTTTCACCGGGACGGTATAGTAGTGGAAGGGGCAGCCTGCCTTTTCCAGCGCCTTGAGCTGCGCGGGATTCACGTCGCCCCACTGCTTCTTTTCTTCCAGGGCCGCGGAGGTGGCGGCCAGCTGGGCGCTCAGTGCGGTGTGCTGTGCATCCTTGCCGAAGTCACAGCGCTCGACCGTCTCAATCTCGCGGCGGATGTCTTCGGCTTCCCGGTACAGTCTCGCGGAATCCGCATCCACGGGTTTGCGGGAGCGCGTGATGTCGAGCACGCCAAGTGCCTGTATTTCCTGGAGGAAGGCTTCCGTATCGCTGCGCAGGAGCAGGAACGTGTATTTGGTCATTTTGGTGATCATGCCTCTGCCTCCTCTTCTTCTTCCTGATGGCGGGTCTTGACGATCTTCTGCGAAGCCTTTGAGAGGTTCTCCTCGTCTTCCATGAAGCGCTTGATCTTGCGGATCGCTTCCTGGTAGCCCGGAATCTGCACCTTTTCGTAGAGGTTCACCTTCTGGGTCGTCTTCTTCCGCTGGAATTCCAGGATCCGGCTCTTTTCGGTGTAAACCTCGCTCTCGATGCCAAGCTGGGCGAGCTTCTTGAGAATCGCCACCCCGTCGCTGTACCACATCGGCTTGGCGAAGGCGTCGAAAGGCTTGACGTCGTAGATGACCTCCTTGAGTTCCGGGGTGCGTACGCCCGCCACCTTCACGACGGCGAGCTTCACATCCTGGACGGAGATCAGCCCGGGCTCGAATTCGGTCCACAGACCCGCCATGTAATCGTAGGTCTTGAGGGCCTCCTCCAGCTCGTTCTGCAAGCGTTCCGACTCGGCCTTGGCCTGGATCACGCTCATGCGGAGCGCCGACTCCTTGTTTTTCAGGGTCGGGAGCGCCCGCTGGCGGACTTTCAGCTGCTTGCCGAGGTTGGTCAGGGATGTCTTGTTATATTGAAACTTGATAGCCATATTGTTGTGTGAGATTCCCGGTCAGGCCGGGAATGACGTTAGGCAGGCCAGTATTTGTCGATCATCGCCTGCTTGATGCCGGTTTCGGCCTTGCTGAAATACTTCGCGAAGAGTTTCCAGCAGGTGTCGAGCATTTCGGTCAGGCCGATGTTCACGTCAATGGAGAGAATCTCGACGGCGTAGTCCTTGGCGTAGTCGAGGCAGCGCCGGTCGTAGTCCGACAGGTCGAAACCGTTTTCCAGCTTGGTCTTGGCATTGCCGGCGTCGGCGTACAGGCGGACGGAGGCGTTCATCACCTGGGAGTGGTCTTCGCGGGTCTGCTTGCCCTGCACGAGCTGTTTGAGTCGCGACAGCGAACGGAACGGGTCGATGATGACCTTGCCCGTATCGGTATCGGTGCGCAGGTAGAGCTGGCCTTCCGTGATGTAACCCGTGTTGTCGGGAATGGCGTGGGTGATGTCCCCGTCGTTGAGCGTGGTCACGGCGATGATGGTGATGGAGCCGCCGCTGGGCAGCTGCACGGCTTTCTCGTAAATCTTGGCCAGGTCGGAATAGAGCGAGCCCGGCATCGAGTCCTTCGACGGAATCTGGTCCATGCGGTTGCTCACGATGGAGAGCGCGTCGGCGTAGAGGGTCATGTCGGTCAGCAGGACAAGCACCTTCTCGTTCTTGTCCACGGCGAAGTATTCGGCGGCCGTCAGGGCCATGTCCGGAATCAGCAGGCGCTCCACCGGCGGCTGGTCGGTGGTGTTGACGAAACTGATGATCTTGTTGAGCGCGCCGGCGCTTTCAAATTCGTGGCGGAAATACAGATAGTCGTCGTTCGAAAGGCCCATGCCGCCCAGGATGATCTTGTCCACGTCGGCCCGCAGGGCCACTTGGGCCATCACCTGGTTGTAGGGCTGGTCCGGATCGGCGAAGAAAGGAATCTTCTGGCCGGAGACCAGCGTGTTGTTCAGGTCGATGCCGGCGATGCCGGTCGGAATCAGCTGGGAAGGCTGCTTGCGTTTGTACGGGTTCACGGACGGGCCGCCGATCTGGCGCTTTTCACCCTCGACGCGCGGGCCTCCGTCGATCGGATCGCCGTAGGCGTTGAAGAAACGTCCGGAAAGTTCCTCGCTCACGTGAATCGTCGGCGGTTCGCCGAAGAACTGGACTTCCGCATTGGTGGGGATACCCTCCGTACCGGCGAATACCTGCAGCGTGATCAGGTCGCCTTTGATCTTCACGACCTGGGCCAGGCGGCCGGCCACGGTGGCCAGCTCGTCGTTGCTGACACCCTGCGCACGGAGCGTCACCGTCGCTTTGGTGATGGCCTCAAGCCGGGTGTAGGTTCTCTGGAATGCTTTACTGCTCATGGGACAAAAGGGTATTTAACTGTTCAAGATACTGGTTGAATTTTTCGCTCTTGAACTCAGAATAGTTCATCTGGCGGAGCACATTGATGATCTCCTTGTATTTCGCGGCGCATTGCTCATAGTCGTCGAAGGCGAACGGGATGTCGCAGATATTCAGGACGAGCGTGAGCATGTACTCCTGCCGTTCCATCGGGCAGAGTGCATCGATCGGGTCGAAAGCGTCCTGCTGCAGGATGACGAAGTCGATCAGCTCGCTCTTCCAGAACTGCTCGTGGTAGCTGATGGGCACGCCGTCGTCGCCCAGGATGTTGATCTGCTCGGCGATCTCCTTGCCGCGGCGGATCAGGTTCTTGGCGCGGTTCACTTTCTCGACCCAGTCCTTGCCCACACGTTCCTTGAGGTATTCCACCACTTCGGGATATTCGAGGTATTTGGAGTAGGAGTCGATCGGATCGACGGCCGGGTAGCGCTTCTTGTCGGCGCGGGCCTGGGCCAGCGAATAGAAGCAGCGGGCGGCCTTCTTGGTCGATTCGGTCACGGGCTCCTTGAGGTTGCCGCCGGCCGGGGAGACGGTGCCGATGAAGGTCACGGCGCCGGTCTGCCCGTTGCGCAGTTTCACGATGCCGGCACGGGCGTAGAAGTTCGAGATGATGGCGGACAGGTCGACCGGGAAGGCATCGGCGCCCGGGAGCTCTTCCATGCGGTTGGACATCTCGCGGAGGGCCTGCGCCCAGCGGGAAGTCGAGTCGGCCAGCAGCAGGGCCTTGAGGCCCATCGCGCGGTAGTATTCGCAGATGGTCATCGCCGTATAGACGGAGGCTTCACGGGCGGCGACCGGCATGTTCGAAGTATTGCAGATGATGGTCGTGCGTTCCATCAGGTGACGGCCCGTGTGCGGGTCGATCAGTTCCGGGAACTCGGCGAAGATCTCCACCACCTCGTTGGCGCGTTCGCCGCAGGCGGCCATCACGATCACCTCGGCGTCGCCCTGCTTGGCGATGGCATGCTGCAGCACGGTCTTGCCGCAGCCGAACGGGCCCGGGATAAAGCCCGTACCGCCTTCGGCAATCGGGTTGAGCGTGTCCATGCAGCGGACGCCGGTCTCCATGATGCGGTAGGGGCGGGGCTTCTCGACATATCCGCCGACGGCCACCTTGACCGGCCAGCGCTGGACCATCGTCACCTTGTGATCCTCGCCGTCGGCATCGGTCAGGACGGCCATCTGGTCGTCGATCCGGTAGTCGCCTTCGGGCGTGATGCTCTTGACTTTGTATTCACCCTTGAAAGAGAAGGGGACCATGATTTTGTGCGGGAGCCAGCCTTCCTTGACTTCGCCCAGCCAGTCGGCGGCGTACACCGTGTCGCCGGGCTTGGCAATCGGGGTGAAATGCCAGACCTTGTCGTGGTCCAGCGGTGCGGTATATTCGCCGCGTTTGAGGAATACGTCCTCCATCGTGGCGAGGTTGTTCTGCAGACCGTCGTAGCTGCTGGAGAGCAGGCCCGGTCCGAGCTGGACCTCGAGCATGTGACCGTCGAATTCGACCTTGTCGCCCTGGCGCAGGCCGCGGGTACTCTCGTACACCTGCACGAAGGCGTTCTTGCCCGACACCTTGATGACCTCGGCCATCATTTTCGTGCCGGCCAGGTCGATGTGGCAGATCTCGTTCTGCGCCACGTCGCCTTCGAAACGCACGGTCACCAGGTTGGAGATGATTCCGGTAACTATACCTGTAGCTTTCATTATCTGTTTTTTATATTTGTTCTGCTTTGATGCCCTGGAACGTGCCCCTGACTTCATTCACCAATTGCTTGAAGAATTCGGCGCCGGCCTTGGGATCGAGTTTGTTCCAGCGGGCGGCGATGTGGAGGCGAACCAGGAGCGAGAGGATCGTGTCGATGGTGAAGATGTCGAAATCGACCAGTTCGGCCGCCTTGTCCCAGCAGAGCCGGTCGAGGCGTTTCTCGCGCTGGAAGAGGTCCGCTATTGCGAAGACCTGGATGGCACGGTCCATCTCCGGAAAGGTCTCCTCGATGGGCTTTCCGGCCAGATGGGCGACCTTGGCCAGACGCAGTTTCCGGTCGAAATCGAACCACTCCGTCAGGAAAACGTTCCGGGTCTGGCGGATGTTGCGGTAGAAATGCGGCTTGAGATGGTCTCCGTCCAGGCCGAATTCCAGCCAGTCAACCAGTTTGCCGTCCTTTTCCGACAGCAGGCCCTTCACCTCGGCTATCACGGCTTCCTCATCGATCGGATGCTGTGCGAAGTCGAGCAGCAGATCGGGGAAACTGGCGATGATATAGGGGTAGTTGGCCATTACTTACCGAAGAGGATCTTCTTGGTGGCGGGACGCAGGTATTCACCGATCAGGCCGGTGAAGTCGTCGCCCGTGAAGCTGAGCTGGTAGCCGCCGTCGCGGGGACCGATCCTGAAACCGTTTGCCAGGCCCTTGACGTTCTTGACTTCGATGCCTTTCGACAGGTTCTTCACGGCTTCGTTGGTGAAAGCCTGTTCCAGGGCATTCTGTTTGGATTCGGGGAGGATGACATCGAGGCCGACACCGTCGGGATTGGCGGCGTTGAACGCCTTGACGACCGTAGCGATCAACTCCTGGACGAAGGAGCTGTCCGACAGGGCGGCTCCGACGGGGTTTGCAATGGCCTTGGTGATGACCATGTTCTCCACTTGCTGCCGCAATGCGGAGACAGCCTGCGTGGAAGCCATCTTCAGGTCGCCCTCGACCATCGTGCGGGTCTCGGCGGCCTGCTTTTCGGCGGCGGCGCGGATGGACTCTGCATCCTCGCGCGCCTGCGCGACAATCGCCTGTGCCTCCTGCCGGGCCTTGGCCAGCAGCTGGTCGGCTTCCTGCCTTCCCTTCGACAGACCTTCGTTGTACAGACGGTCCGTCAATTCTTGCAATTTATTTTGCATAGCACCTATGTTAAAAGTTTCAAAAATCCGTCGCGAAAATACAAAAAAAACGGCAGTTTCCAAAGGAACTTTGTATCTTTGTCCTGCTATGGCAGGACTGAATTTCAACAAAGTGATCAAGGCGGCGATGCGGCTGCCGGTGGTGACGGTCGAGCGGGAACCGTTCCTCAGGAAGGAGCTGGCTCCGTATCTGGACCGTGAGACGATTGACAAGGTAATCGCTTATGGGACGCGGGGGCTGGTTGACAAGAAAATTATCGACCAGATTGCCGCCGGATGCATCCGCTATCAGACGACGGCGGTCTGCTCGGTGTCCGCCCTGGCAGGCCTGCCGGGCGGCTGGGCGATGGCCGGAACGATCCCGGCCGATGTGGCGCAGTTCTATGGCAATGCCATCGCGCTGGTGGAAAAGATGCTCTATCTCTACGGCTGGCCCGACATGTCCGGCGAGGACGGGCAGGTCAGCGACCAGACGGCCCAGCTGATGATCCTCTGGATCGGCGTGATGATGGGAGCCCAGGGCGCACAGGCTGCGGTCCGTTCGCTGCTCGACGTCATCCGTACGCAGGTTGAACGAAAAGTCCTCGAGGCTGCCCTCAACAAGACCTGGGTGTACGGCGTGGTGCAGCAGATCTGCAAGTGGATCGGTGTGAAACTCTCCGAAGAAGGCTTCGCCAAGGCGGTGGGAAAGGTCATCCCGCTGGTGGGGGCTCCGATCTCGGCGGGCATTACCTATTTCACCTTCACGCCGATGTGTAAGAAGCTCAAGAAAGAGCTTGATTTCCAGTGGGAAAACCTAAAGTTTCCGGAGGCTCCGGGCAGCCAGAAGCGATAGCGCTGCGCCGATGGCCAGCAGGGCGAGGCAGTGGGGCAGGACGGCCCGGAGGCCGAAGCCTTTGGGCGGCCTTGTCGTGCTCGACGGCATCGTCCCACTCCGTCTTGGCGGCCGGGTTCATGACGGGAACCTGGTTGTCCAGTCCCAGATAGGCCCGCCAATACTCGCTCAACTCGCTGTGGCAGCGGTTTCTCCGCAGGAGGCTGTGGATCTATCCGCTGATGCCGACATCCACCGTGGGCGTCCATCGGAGGCTGATGGCTTCGCGCTGCGCGGTGCTGGTGGTGTAGCCGCCTTCTCCCGCCGCGGGCGAATAGCCGTGGAAGGCCGAATATGCAGCGGGCGTATCCATCGCGCAAAGGAGGATGGCGCAGGGCAGCAGAAAGAAGACGAGAAATTGTTTCATCTTTCAAAAATACGCAAACCGCCCCTTTTTTGCAAATTTTTTGCGGAGCGCGAGTTTATTTGTATTTTTACACCTTAGAGTCGGACAAATGAAAAGAAAGGCAGACAGAGGGACGATGACGCCGCAGGAGAAGTATCTGCGGATGACCACACGTCCGGTGGGGCGGCTGGTGACGGAACTGGCCGGGCCGTCGATCGTCAGCATGCTCATCTCCGGCATCTACAATCTGGCCGATACCTTCTTCATCGGACGGATCAATACCCCGTCGGTGGCGGCGCTGGGCATCGTCTTTTCCTATATGGTTCTGATCCAGTCGGTAGCCATCTTCTTCGGCCAGGGGTCGGGCAACTACATCTCCCGGGCGCTCGGCCGCCGGGAGGTGGGCGACGCCGAGACGATGGCGGCCGTCGGCCTGATCTCTTCCGTCCTGACCGGCGTGGCCCTTGCCGCCGCCAGTCTCCTGCTGATGCGGCCGATCCTGTCCCTGTTGGGATCGACCGGGACGATCATGCCTTATGCCTGCGACTATTTCCGTTATATCCTGATCGGTACGCCCTTCATTATGGGCACTTTCACGCTCAACAACCAGATGCGGCACCAGGGCAATGCGATGCTCTCGATGATCGGCATCGTTTCGGGTGCACTCCTGAACATCGCCCTCGACCCGATCCTGATCTTCGGCTTCGGCATGGGGATCCGCGGAGCGGGTCTTGCGACCGCCATTTCGCAGGCCATCGGCTTCCTGGTCATTCTCTCGATGGTCGGCAAGCGGGGAACCTTGCCGTTGCGCTTTTCCCATTTCAAGCCCAGCTGGCGCCGCTATCACGACATCGCCGCCGGCGGCCTGCCCTCGCTGGCCCGGCAGGGACTGATGAGTTTTTCGGCCATCTGTCTCAACCAGATGGCTTCCCACTACGGCGACGAAGCCATCGCCGCCTTTTCGGTGGTGAGCCGCATCGCGATGCTCGCCTGCGCGGCCATGATCGGCTATGGCCAGGGATTCCAGCCGGTTTGCGGATTCAACTACGGGGCCGGCCTCTACGACCGGGTCCGCAAGGCGTTCTGGCACAGTTGCAGCGTGGGAACCGTCTATTGCACGGTTATGGCCATCCTGGGCGTGGCCTTTGCCGAGCCCCTGGTGACCCTCTTCCGGTCGGACGATCCGGAGGTGATCCGCATCGGCAGCGAAGTTCTTCGTTTCCAGTGCTACAGTTTTCCGCTCGTCGCTTTCATCACCCTGGCCAATATGTATCTGCAGAATATCCGCAAGACAATCCCCGCCATCATCATGGCCTCCGCCCGGCAGGGCATCTTCTTCCTGCCGGCCCTCTTCGCCGGTCACGCCCTCTGGGGTTTCACCGGCGTCGAGATCTCCCAGATGCTTGCCGACATCGGATCATTCCTCTTCGCCATCCCCCTCGTGCTGATCGCCCTCTCCCGCATGGGCCACGAACCCTCCGCCCGCTGATGCCTGCTTTCCATTCTTCTACCATGAACCCGATCCCCAAGGTCCGTCCCATCGATTCGCCCGAGGCGATGATCGCCGCCATCCGTTACTTTGGCGTTTTGCCGTTCTTCCGTTGCGGTATCCCCGGCTGGTCGGTCGAGGAATTGACCGCGCCGGGCTGTTGGTTCAGTGAGGAAGAGGATACTTTTCTCGGACCCTGGGACTGGAAAATCGATGCGGTCCGCGAAGGCGACATCGCCTACGGCAAATTTCTCGGCGGCAAGGCGGCCTTTGCGACGGTGACGTGGTATCGGGAGTTGATGAATTGGCGCCGCAGCCAGCCCCGCTGGCGAATGGCGCTCGGTGAACGCTGCAAAGCCGTTACACAGAGCGACAAACTGATGAAAGTCCTCGCGCCGCTGGCCCTTGCGGACATTCAGGAAGCAGGCGCTCTGGAGATGAGAGAATTACGGATTATCTGCGCCCGGAAACTTACGCCGGCCCAACTGAAAGCGCTCGGTGCCCGCTATCGCCCGATGCTTACGCCCGCTGTAAAGAAGAGTATAATGGACAGCGTCATCCAGTTCCTTCAGATGGGAACCTGGACGGTCATCGGCGATTTTGAACGCGTCTATCGCGGCCCCGAATTGACCTACCGGGGCTGGCAACGCGCCTCCAACACCACCCCCGACGAACTCTTCGTCGCGCCCGCCGCTTCTGCATCCCTCGTCACAGCCCTTACTCCCGCCGCATCGCGCGCCCGCCTGATCGCGCACGTCCTCGCGTTCTTCCCTTCGGCCGATCCGAAAGTCCTCGAAAAGTTATTCTGACACTTTCCCCACCAATGTCCGCCAAAGTGTGTGTGGTCCGAGAACAGCGCTTAGGCGAACCTGTCGGAAAGAAGCCGGGATTTACAACTGCCGGACGGGGAAGGTGAAGTAGGTGTCGGGGTAGGGCTCGTCCTTGAGGATGAAGTGCCACCACTCTTCATCGATGGGCTTGAAGCCGTGCTTGAGCATCAGGCGGCGCAGGAGCATCCGGTTCTGGTACTGTTCTTCGGTGATCTTTGCGCGGTGATCGGGATGTGATTCCTCGCCGAACCAGTCGAAGCCGTACCCCATGTCGATGTCGCGTCCGCTTTTCATGTCCACCAACGTGAGATCCACCACCGAACCGCGGGAGTGGCCGCTGCGGCGGGCGATGTACCCACGGTCGAAGACCACGTCCTTGTCCAGGTAGGGGTAGAAATAGCGTTTGGTGAGGGTATCGGCCACGTTTTCACCCCAGCGGCAGAAGTGGTCCACGGCCATCTGCGGACGGTAGGTGTCCCAGATCTTGAGCCGGTAGCCCAAAGACATCGCCTCGTCGCTGACGGCTTTCAGGGCCCTGGCGGCTTCTTTCGTCATCAGGGCGATGGGCTCCTGGTAGCCGTCCACGCGGGTACCGACGAAATTGAAGCTGCTGAAGTAGCGGATTTCCAGGATGACATCGGGGACAACGTCGGTCAGGACGACGAATCCGGACGGATCGTCGGGCGCGATGGAATAGTCGCGGCCGCTGGCTTTGGTGGGGTTGCCGGATGACTGTGCGACCTGGCGCTGGGCGCCGCAGGCCTGCAGGGAAAGGATCAGGATCGTGGCCAATAACGCCTGGCCGAAGCGGAAAAACCGGTTTTTCATGGCGATGTGCTTTACTGCAAATTTACAAAATATGCCGTATCTTTGTCGGAGAATCGTTGAATCTTACAGAAATGGAATTGCATACAGGAATCAGCGGCCTGCAGCAGCAGGTCGTCACCGCGGAGGTGACAGCCGACAAGGTCGGCAGCGGGACGGTGAAAGTCTTTGCCACGCCGATGATGATCGCGCTCATCGAGAAAACCTGCCTGAAAAGCGTCGAGCCCTTCCTGGCTGAAGGGCAGGGGACCGTCGGCACCCATATCGATGTGTCCCACAGCGCTGCAACGCCCGTCGGGATGACCGTCACGGCTGAAAGCGAACTGGTTGAGATCGACCGCCGCCGCCTCGTCTTCCGCGTCGCAGTCCGCGACGAGCGCGGTCCCGTCGGTGAGGGCACCCACGAGCGCTTCATCATCGACATCGCCCGCTTTCAGGCCAAGGCTGACAATAAATGATTCTTTCGTCGGGGAGGGATTGTCTCCAGAACCCATGCCACCCTCGGCACTGTAAGAGGGAGGGGCCCATCGCTTGCGATGGGAGGGGTCGAGCGGAGCGAGACGGTTCTGGAGACAATCCCTCCCCGACGAAAGGCAAGGGCTCATTCCGGCAGTTCAATGTCGACGCGGTAGAAGCCCAGCGGATAATTTTCGTCTATTTCTCCGAAGCGCCCCTGCTTTTCCAGCAGCGCATCCATCTCCTGCATCAAGGGGAGCGCCGCTTCGTCGATTTTCCGGTAAATGTCGGGGCAGGCGTTTTCCAGATCCGAATTGTAAAGATCGGCATCCTCATCCGTTTCCCGAAAATACTGCTGCAGTCGATTCATTTCCTCATCGGAAAGCACGACTTCGCCCGGGCGGATGAGCCCGCGGTAGAATTCTTCTACTTCGAAACGTAAGATGTGGAACATTGACGTGTACTCTTGACGATACAAAGATAACAAGATTTCCAATAAAGCTGTGATCAGCGGGAGGTTTGCTAGCCCCGGCTCAATAAAGCACGTCTCCCGGCGTTAGCAAAGTACTAAGGCCGGGAGGCGCGGGGTGTGGGGCAGCGCCCCAGTAGAAATTATCCCAGGAAGCCCAGGAGCATACCGGCGGCGACGGCGGAGCCGATCACACCGGCGACGTTCGGGCCCATGGCATGCATCAGCAGGTAGTTCTTCGGATCGTATTCCAGGCCGACGTTGTTCGACACGCGGGCGGCATCCGGAACGGCCGACACACCGGCGTTGCCGATGAGCGGGTTGATCTTGTTGCCTTCCTTGAGGAAGAGGTTGAAGAACTTCACGAAGAGCACGCCGGCGAAGGTGGCGATCACGAACGACAGGGCGCCGATGATGAAGATCTTCACGGATTCCCAGCGGAGGAACTGGCTGGCCTGCGTGGAGGCACCGACGGTGACACCGATCAGGATGGTGACGATGTCCACCAGCGGACCGCTGGCCGTGTTGGCCAGACGCTTGGTCACGCCGCTTTCCTTGAGCAGGTTGCCGAAGAAGAGCATACCGAGCAGCGGAATACCGGAGGGCACGATGAAGGCCGTCAGCAGGAAGCCGATGATCGGGAAGAGTTTCTTCTCGGTCGGGGAGACCGGACGCGGGGGCTTCATACGGATGAGGCGCTCTTTCTTGGTGGTCAGCAGGCGCATGATCGGCGGCTGGATCACCGGCACGAGGGCCATGTAGGAATAAGCCGACACGGCGATGGCACCCATCAGATTCGGAGCCAGGCGGGAAGACAGGAAGATGGCCGTCGGGCCGTCAGCACCGCCGATGATGCCGATGGCACCAGACTGGGCCGCGTCGAAACCGAGGGCCAGGGAGATGGCGTAGGCACCGAAGATACCGAACTGGGCAGCCGCGCCGATGAGCAGCAGCTTCGGATTGGCGATCAGGGCCGAGAAGTCTGTCATCGCACCGATTCCGAGGAAGATCAGAGGCGGGTAGAAGCCGCGCTGCACACCTTGATATAGGATGTTCAGCACGGATCCCTCTTCATATACGCCTACATTCAGGCCTGCGAAGAGCGGAATATTGCCGATCAGGATACCGAATCCGATCGGGACCAGCAGCATCGGTTCCCACTCGAACTTGATCGCCAGGAAGATGAACAGGCATCCCACGATGATCATGATGAGGTAGCCAAACTCAAAGTTGGCAAAACCGGTAAACTGCCAGAATTCTTTCAGGTTTTCAAGGATGTTCTGCATAGCGTTTCATTTATGCGATGATGGCAAGCGGAGCACCTTCGAGGACGGAGTCGCCCTTCTGTGCCTTGATGGTGACGGTACCGTCGCAAGGAGCCTCGATGGCGTTTTCCATCTTCATGGCTTCGAGCACCATGATGACCTGTCCCTTGGTCACCTTGTCGCCGTCCTTGACCTTGACCTCGAGCACGACGCCCGGGAGCGGGGAGTTGACGGTGGAGCCGCCGGCAGCGGCAGCGGGAGCTGCGGCGGGACGGCTGGCCGGAGCCGGACCTGCGGAAGGAGCGGCGGCCGGACGATTGACCACGCTGATGTTCTTGGGTTTGGAGAGCGGTTTGTCGAACTCGACATTGTAAGGCGTGCCGTTGACTTCGACCTTGGCAGCGTTGCCCTCCACCTCGTCGATGGTAACGTTGTAGTCGTTACCGTTGATCTTGATTTTATATTCTTTCATTTTCTTTCTGGGTTAAAGGGTTATCTTCTGCGTTTGTTGACCTGCGGCGTTTCACGGAGCGTGTAGATCTTCGAGCTCCAGGGCGAATAGGTGCGGTCGGTGTGGTGGAGCGTCACGACGAAGCTTTCCTCATCGTGGGTCCCGCTGTCCTCGTTGTAGAGGTGCATGGCCGTTGCTATGGCGGCATACACTTCACCGGGGACTTCACCGTACTGCGAAGACTTGACATCCGTACCGGCGGCAGCGGCTGAGCGCTTCTTGCCGGCCTTGATGTTGGCGTTGCCGATGGCCTTGAAGATGAAATAGAGCAGGATCAGGGCAAGGAACACCACCGACATGGCCGTTAGGGCGAGGATCCAACCGTAGGGGTCCATCGCTTTCATCTTATCAGGCTTGGCCGCCTTGTCGATGAGCGTGTTGTTGGTGCTCGGAGAAGTGCGCTCCATCACCTGCCAGCCTTCACCGTCGCCGGTGATGCTGCCTTCGCCGTCCATCTTACGGCCGAACGAGACGTTCTCGCCCAGCTCGTGGTGCACGGGAATGCGGTCGATGATGGTCTTGCCGTCACCTTTGGTCAGGATGATTTCCTTGGCGTTGGCCAAGTCGAACGAAACGTGGAAGGTACCGCGATACGGCTGGTTGTCCGCCCAGAAAAGGACGTGCTGGCGCGGTTTGACCTTGGTCATCAGGTCGCCGCCCGGAATCGCATATTTCTTGAGATTGTTGGCGTCGTCGGAGAGGTAGCAGCCTCCGATGTCGACCGTGCCGTAGGAGGAGTTGAAGAGCTCGAACCAGGCATTCTGCTGACCGAAATCGTCCTGGAAGTCATCGGTATTGACCACCAGGTATTCGTTCAGGCGCATGGCATCCTGGCTCTGTGCTCCGGCTCCGAAGGCAAGGGTCAAGCCGACAACCGCCAAAAGCAGTTTGAGATGTTTCATACGTTGCTGGTTTGATTAGAGAGGCAGGTTGTCGTGTTTCTTGGCCGGGTTCGAAAGCTTCTTGGTGGAGAGCTGCTCGAGGGCGCGGATGATGCGGAAACGGGTGTTGCGCGGTTCGATCACATCGTCGATGTAACCGTATTTGGCCGCGTTGTACGGGTTGCAGAAGAGGTCGTTGTATTCTTTCTTCTTGGCTTCGGCGATCTCTTTCTTCTTCTCGGGATCCTCTTCGGCCTTGATCTCTTTCGCATAGAGGACGGCCACGGCGCCTTCGGCACCCATCACGGCGATGTTGGCGGTCGGCCATGCGTAGTTGATGTCACCGCGCAGCTGCTTGCAGCTCATCACGATGTGGGAACCGCCGTAGGACTTGCGGAGCGTGACGGTCACTTTCGGAATGGTGGCTTCGCCATAGGCGTAAAGCAGTTTGGCGCCATGGACGATGATGCCGCCGTATTCCTGCTGCGTGCCCGGGAGGAAGCCCGGCACATCGACGAGCGTCACCACAGGGATGTTGAAGGCGTCGCAGAAGCGGACGAAACGGGCACCCTTGCGGGAAGCGTTGATATCGAGCACACCGGCCAGGTATTTCGGCTGGTTGGCCACGATGCCGACGGCCGTGCCGCCGAAGCGGGCGAAGCCGACGATGATGTTCTTCGCGTAATCCTTGTGGACTTCGAGGAACTTGGCATCGTCCACGATGTCGGCGATGACCTGGTACATGTCGTACGGGGCGTTCGGGCTGTCCGGGATGATCTCGTTGAGGGAGTCTTCCTTGCGGTCGATCGGGTCCTCGGTGGGAACATACGGCGGTTCTTCCATGTTGTTCTGCGGGAGATAGCTCAGGAGTTCGCGGATGGTGCTGATGGCATCTTCCTCCGTCGGGGCCTTGAACTGGGCCACGCCGCTCTTGGTGGCGTGGACGGCAGCGCCGCCGAGTTCTTCCTGCGTGACGGTCTCGCCGGTGACCTGCTTGACCACGGCCGGACCCGTCAGGAACATATAAGAGGTGCCTTCCGACATGATGATGAAGTCCGTCAGGGCCGGGGAGTAAACGGCGCCGCCGGCGCAAGGGCCGAGGATGGCGGAGATCTGCGGGATGACACCCGAAGCGAGGATGTTGCGCTCAAAGATTTCGGAGTAGCCGGCCAGGGCGTTGACGCCTTCCTGGATACGGGCACCGCCCGAGTCGTTGAGGCCGATGCACGGGGCACCGTTCTTCATGGCCATGTCCATCACCTTGCAGATCTTCTGCGCGAGGGTCTCGGAAAGCGAGCCGCCGATGACGGTGAAATCCTGTGCGAAGACATAGACCAGACGGCCGGCGATCGTACCGTAACCGGTCACCACGCCGTCGCCCAGGTAGGTTTTCTTCTCCATGCCGAAGTTGTGGCAGCGGTGCTGCATGAACATGTCGAATTCTTCGAAGCTGCCTTCGTCGAGCAGCATGTTGATGCGCTCACGAGCCGTGTACTTGCCTTTTGCGTGCTGGCTGTCGATGCCTTTCTGGCCGCCGCCCATGCGAGCTTTCTCTCTGAGTTCGATAAGCTCTTTAACCTTTTCGAGTTGCTGACTCATTGGATATTTGCTTTAGATTTGTTTTCGGATAGGGGACGCTTACTCTTTGGATTTCGGCATGCAGAATTCGGTGAGGACACCCTTGGTGGACTTCGGGTGGATGAAAGCGATCATCATCTGCTCGGCACCCGGGCGCGGGGCCTTGTCGATCAGGCGGACGCCTTTCTCTTCAGCTTCTGCCAAGCAGGCAGCCACATCGTCCGTCGCGAAAGCGAGGTGATGGATGCCTTCGCCGCGTTTCTCGATAAAGTTGGCGATGGTGCTCTCCGGGCTGGTGGGCTCGAGCAGTTCGAGCTTGGTCTGGCCGATCTTGAAGAAAGCGGTCTTCACCTTCTGGTCCGCCACCTCTTCGACGGCGTAGCACTTCAGGCCGAGTACATTCTCATAATAGGGGATCGCCTCTTCAAGGCTCTTGACGGCGATGCCCAGGTGTTCGATGTGTGTAAGATTCATAATATTGGTATTAATGTTTATACGTTTATTCTTCTGCCAGGTTGTGGAAGACGTTCTGGACGTCATCGTCCTCTTCGAGTTTCTCGAGGAGCTTATCCAGATCCACGCGCTCTTCGGCGGTGAGGTGCTTCATCTCGCCGTTGGGGAAGCGGTCGAAGCCGGCCGAGACGAGTTCGAAGCCCTTGTCTTCGATATACTTCTGGATGTTGTTGAAAGCGGTGTATTCGCCGTAGATGGTCACGACCTCTTCGGTATCGCCGTCCTTGTTCTCGAATTCGTCCACGAAGACTTCGTCAGCGCCGAAGTCGATGAGCTCGAGCTCGAGTTCTTCCAGGTCGATGTCGGGGCTGTTCTTGATCTTGAAGACGCATTTGTGGTCGAACATGAACGAGACGCTGCCCGAGGTGCCGAGGTTGCCGCCGAACTTGTTGAAGTAGCTGCGGACGTTGGCCACGGTGCGGTTGGTATTGTCGGTGGCGGTTTCCACGAGGATGGCCACGCCGTGCGGGCCGTAGCCCTCGTACACCACTTCCTTGTAGTCGGCCTGGTCCTTGTCGGTGGCCTTCTTGATGGCGCGTTCGATATTCTCTTTCGGCATGTTTTCGCTGCGGGCGGTCTGCAGCAGGGCGCGCAGGCGCGGGTTGCCGGTCACGTCCGGACCGCCGTTCTTGACGGCGATGGTGATTTCCTTGCCGATCTTGGTGAACGTCTTGGCCATGTGGCCCCAACGTTTGAACTTTCTCTCTTTGCGGAATTCAAAGGCTCTTCCCATGGTACGGCTTATTTCTGGTTTTCAATGCGGGAAATATACTTCTGGACATCGTAGCCTTCCACGGTCTGCGGATACTTGCTTTCGATTTCCTTGTAAAGTTTCAGGGCACTGGCGTTGTCGCCGGTCTCTTCGCAGACCAGGGCGGCCTTGAGCAGGTAGCCCGGGGTCAGTTCGTTTTCTCCCAGCGCGGCGGCCTTCTTATAATAGGCCAGGGCGTTGGTGTAGTCTTTCAGGTTGGAGTAGGCGTCGCCGATCGCGCAGAAGGCGCGGCCCTGCATGACCTTGTCCTTCACGTTGTATTTCTTGAGGAGGGCGATGGCCTCGTCGTACTTGCCGAGCTGGAGGTTGCACAGACCTGCGTAGAGGTTGACAGCCTTGCCGGCACGGGAACCGTAGTTGCTGATGATGTCGGTGAAGCCCAAAATGTTGCCGTCACCGTTGAGCGCGGTTTCGAAATCGCCGCTACGGAAGAGCTGCTCAGCCTGGAACAGCTGTCCCTGCGCCTCGGCCCTGGCCGGAGCCACGACCCAGCGGTTGTAGGCGAAAATGCCGAGAATGATTACGAGAAGGGCGATCAGGGCCCATTCAATCCATTTCTGGTTCTTTTTGAAAAATTCCTCAACTCCGGAAACGGTCGTCGCGACTTGTTCCTGCTGAGATTCCTGTTGGTTGTTCTTTGCCATTTTATTTGTATTAATTTGTTTTTATTTCTTTAAAAACCCGCTCAGGACGGCCTGGGAGGGCATTTTTGCGGTATTTAACGCAATCCGCAAATTTACAACAAAAATGGGAATCCCCAAGATTATTTCGTACATTTGTGGCAGAAGATTTTAACATGTTTGTAAACAGAATCATCCTGCACGATTTCAAGAACATCGCTGACGCCGACGTGCGCTTCTCGCCGAAGGTCAACTGCATCCACGGCAGCAACGGCGCCGGGAAGACGAACCTGCTGGACGCGGTCTATTACCTGTCGATGACCAAGAGCTACTTCTCGGCTTCGGACCAGTATGTGTACGCCTACGGTTCGGACGAGGCCACGCTTTGCGGCTTCTACCAGATGGACAGCGGGACGGAGGAGAAGATATCGGCCTCGGTGCGCCGGGGCGGGGAAAAGACTTTCCGGCGCGGGGCCAAGAACTATACGCGTTTTTCGGAACATATCGGCCTGCTGCCGGTCGTGATGGTCTCGCCGCTCGATGCCGGCCTGATCAACGATACCGGCGAGGAGCGGCGCAAATACCTTAACTTTATCCTCTCCCAGACCGACCGCTCCTATCTGCAGCATATCCAGGCCTACAACCAGCTGCTGCTGCAGCGCAACCGGCTGCTGAAGGATGAGCGTGTGCCGGCGCTCCTGCTGGAGACCTTATCCGAGCGGATGGCGCCGCACGCCGAATACGTGCACGCCAGCCGCCGGGATCTGTGCGACAGGCTCCGGCCGATGGTGCAGGAATTCTACGCGCGGCTTTCGCAGGGCCGTGAATCCGTGGACCTTTCCTATCGCTCCGACCTGGACGGCATGACGCTCGGAGAACTGTTCGCCCGCGAGGCTGATAAAGAACGTGTGCTGCATTATACGACGGCCGGCATCCAGCGCGACGACCTCCAGTTCCGGCTGGACGGCCATCCGCTGCGCCGCTGCGGTTCCCAGGGCCAGCAGAAGAGTTTCCTGCTGGCCATGAAGCTGGCCCAGTTCCGTTTCGTGCGGGACATCTACGGCCAGACGCCCATCCTGCTGCTCGACGACGTGTTCGACAAACTCGACATGCAGCGCGTCGAAGACCTCCTTTCGCTGGTCTCGACCCTCGATTTCGGACAGATTTTCCTGACGGACAGCAACAAGGTCCGTCTCGACGAAGTGGCGCGGCGCATCGAGGCTCCTTGCTGCCATTTCCATGTGGAATCCGGCAATATCACGGCAGAATGAAACGTGAAGCCACCCGCTGCCTGGGCGATGTGCTCGCCGATTTCGTGCAGGAATCCCGTCTGGAGGAAGGCCTGCAGCGCACGCGGATCTTCGCGGCGTGGGACCAGCTGACGGTCGGCGCATTCTCACTGGGATCCTGTACGACCTATCATTCTTTCCGGGAGGGCGTGCTTACCTGCCGCATCAATTCGTCCGTGGTACGGGCCCATTTGCAGACACAGGCCGAAATGCTCCGCCTGCGGCTCAACGCATCCTTGCGCGGCGAATATGTCAAACAATTGAAACTTACCTGATCTGACCATGTCCCTGGGTACGCTCGTGGCCGACCGCGACATTCCTTTCCTGGCCGGCGTCTTTGAAAACTGGTTCGATGTCCGCTACCTTCCCGGCCGGGAGATTTCGCCGGCAGATGTCCGGGACGCCGCTGCGCTGGTGGTGCGCACCCGCACCCGCTGCGACGCGCGGCTGCTCGAGGGCTCTTCTGTCCGTCTGGTGGCCACCGCGACGATCGGTACCGACCATATCGACCAGGCCTGGTGTGCACGCAGGGGCATCGATGTCGCCAGCGCGCCGGGCTGCAATGCCGCCGCCGTCGCGCAGTATGTGATGGCGGCCCTCCGCACACTGGCCCTCGACCGGCCGGGCCGGACGCTGGGTGTGGTCGGCGTCGGCCATGTCGGGACGAAAGTCGCCGCTGCTGCGGCGAAGGCCGGCATGCGGGTGCTGCTCAGCGATCCGCCCCGCGAAGCGGCCGAGGGTCCGGCGGCCTTTACGCCGCTCCCGGACCTGCTGGCGCAGTCCGATGTGGTGACGCTGCATATTCCCCTGTGGCCGGAGAACCGGGATTTTGCCGATGCGGCTTTTTTTGCGAAGATGCAGGAAGGCGCTTCTTTCATCAATGCTTCCCGCGGGGAGGTGGTCGATGAGGACGCGCTTCTGGCTGCGCGCAGGCGCTTGGACAAAGTGGTCGTCGACGTGTGGAAAAACGAGCCCGATATCAACCGGGCCCTGCTGGGCGCAGCGAACATCGCCACGCCGCACATTGCGGGTTATTCCATCCAGGGAAAAATCAGGGGGACGGAGATGGTCGTGCGCGCCGTCGGCGATTATTTCCGGATTGCGGCGCTGCAACGCTTCGAAGTTCGCGGCGTGGTCCTGCCGACGGACCCTTATGACATCCTTGCCGACGATGCGGCGCTCCGCCGCGATCCCGCCGCCTTCGAATCCCTCCGCGGCCACTACGCCTATCGCAACGATCAGCTCTGACGGACGGCGATGCACTCGATCTCGACCAGCCAGGCCGGCCGGCAGACGGGGGCGTGCAGCAGCAGGTAGTCGAGGCAGGGGAGTCTCCTGTCGATGGTTTCGCGCACTGTCCGGACATCCTCCGGATTGCGCAGATAGACCAGTGCAGATGCGACATCATTCAGCGAGGCGCCATCTTCACTGAGCAGCGCTTCGACGTTCTCAAGGGCGCGGAGCGTCTGCTTTTCGACATCACCCGGATAGAGCACCTTGCCTTCGCGGTCAATGCTGGCGGTGCCGCTGATCAGCGTGTAGCGGTGACTGCCATAGCTGAATGCCGCACCGCGTTCGAAAGTGACGCCGTAGTCGATGGTCCGGCTCAGATGGTCGCCCGCGTGCAGGTAGCGCAGGCTGCCCGGCGCCAGATCGGGTATGGCCAGGGCGTCCATCATCACCAGGACCCGCGGGTCGCGGTGCGTCCCGGCGATGCCGGTGCTTGCGATATAATGGGTATCCGGGGTCAGGCCGATTTCGCTGAAATACTTTTTGCGTCCGGCAACCACGCCGGCGTAATTGTGATCGATGTCCCGGACATAGATCCAGGTCCGGACACAGTGGCCCGCGACAGTCATATACTCTCCGGCGAGCAAGTCTTCGTATTTCTGGAAGATCTGGTACATCTGGCCTTCACTGTCGAGGCTCAGGTCATCGGCCGTGATGCCGCAGTGCCAGCGCCAGGATGCGGGGCTCTCGAAATCCCATTCGGCCACGATGGAACCGCCCAGCGGCGCTTGCCCCACCAGCGATACCGTCCGGCCGGGAAAACGGCTGAACGAATCTTCCAACTGCTCCCGCAGGGGGGAATCGCCGAAGAAATATCGTCTTAATCCGGACATGCAGACCTACTTCCGCTTTTTCTTCTTCAGCAGGCGGGCTGCCATCGGGTTCTGGGTGGTCATGTTCTTCATCACCTTGCGGGTGCTCTCGAACTGCTTCAGCAGGCGGTTGACCTCGGCCAGCGTCGTGCCGCTGCCGGCGGCGATGCGCTTGCGGCGGCTGCCGTTGATCATCGTGGGATTCTCTTTCTCGTAGGGCGTCATCGAGAGGATGATGGCTTCGGTCTGTTTGAACGAGTCGTTGTCGATGTCCACGTCCTTGAGCGCCTTGCCGACGCCCGGAATCATCGAGGCCAGGTCCTTGATGTTACCCATCTTCTTGATCTGCTGGATCTGGTCGTAGAAATCCTGGAGCGTGAACTGGTCGCGGGCAATCTTCTTGTGGAGCCGGCGGGCCTGTTCTTCGTCAAACTGCTCCTGTGCCTTCTCCACGAGGGTGACCACGTCGCCCATGCCGAGGATGCGGTCGGCGATACGTTTGGGGTAGAAGATGTCGAGCGCTTCCATCTTTTCGCCGGAGGAGACGAACTTGATGGGTTTGCCGACCACGGCCTTGATGGAGAGGGCCGCACCGCCGCGGGTATCACCGTCCATCTTGGTGAGGACCACGCCGTCGAAGTCGAGGCGGTCGTTGAAGGCCTTGGCGGTCTCCACGGCATCCTGGCCGGTCATCGCATCGACCACGAACAGGGTCTCGGTCGGGCGGACGGCCTGGTGCAGCGCGGAGATCTCGTCCATCAGCGCCTGGTCCACGGCCAGACGGCCGGCGGTATCGATCACCACCACGGAGAATCCTTCCCGGCGGGCTTTGGCGATGGCGTTCCGGGCGATCTGGATCGGGTCTTTCACGCCGTCTTCGCTGTAGCATTCCACCTGGATCTGTCCGCAGAGGGTCTTGAGCTGCTCGATGGCGGCGGGGCGGAAGGTGTCGCAGGCGGCCACCAGGACTTTCATCCCGCGCTTGCTCTTGAGATTGAGCGCCAGCTTGCCGCAGAAGGTGGTTTTACCGGAACCGTTGAGGCCGGCCACCAGCACGATGCCGGGGTTGCCCTTGACGTTGATGTCGGAGGCGTCGCTGCCCATGAGTTCCGCCAGCTCGTCGTGGACGATCTTGATCATCATCTGCTCCGGCCGGACGGCCTTGAGCACGTCCTGGCCGATGGCCTTCTGCTTGACCTGGTCGCAGAAACTCTTGGCGATCTTATAACTGACATCGGCGTCGAGGAGTGCCTTGCGCACGTCCTTCATCGTCTCGGAGATATTGACTTCCGTGATGCGGCCCTGGCCCTTGATCAGGCGGAACGAGTTTTCCAGCCGCTCGCTTAGGTTCTCAAACATGGTATGCTTCTACTTACTACTTCAAATCGTCGGAATAGACGGCTTTCGCCAGATCGCGCTGGTTGTAGCGCATCGCCATCACCTGGCCATAGGCGCCGGCCGAGTGGATGGCGACCAGGTCGCCCCGCTTGCAGGCCGAAAGGAGCCGTTTCTGTCCCCAGCAGTCGCTCGATTCACAGACCGGACCGACCACGTCGTAACGCATCTTCCGGCCGGTGGAACTCAGGTTCTCGATATCGTGCCAGGCCTGGTAGAGTGCCGGACGGATGAGGTCGTTCATACCTGCGTCGAGGATGGCGAATTTCTTCTCGCGCCCCACCTTTACATAGAGCACGCGGCTGATCAGGTGGCCGCACTGGGCCACGAGCGCGCGGCCGGGCTCGAAATGGACCCGCTGGCCCGGGCGGACCACCAGGTTCTTGTGGATGGTCTCGAAATACGCTTCGAAATGGGCGACCGGGTCGCCGTTGGGATCCTGGTAATTGACGCCGAGTCCGCCGCCGAGGTTGAGGTTGGCGATGGGGACTCCGTGCTCGATGAACCACTGCTGCAGTTCTTCGATGCGCCGGCAAAGCAGCGCGAAGACCGGCAGCTCGGTGATCTGCGAGCCCACGTGGAAATGCAGGCCGAGCAGTTCGAGGTTCGGACACTGGGCGAGGGTATCGACCACGTCCTGGAAGGCCCAGGGACTGATGCCGAACTTGTTTTCCTTCAGGCCGGTGCTGATGTATTTATGGGTATGTGCGTCGATGTCGGGATTCACGCGGATCGAGATCCGGGCCTTGCGGCCCATTGCGGCGGCCAGCTGGCTGATGATGCGGATCTCGGGCACGCTTTCGCAGTTGAAGCTGAAGATGCCGGCCTTGAGGGCGGCCTTGATCTCCTTGTCCGACTTGCCGACGCCCGCATAGACGATCTTCTGCGGGTCGAAACCCGACTTGACGGCCAACTTCACTTCGTTGCCGCTCACGCAGTCGGCGCCCAGCCCGTATCCCTTGATGGTCTCGAGGATCCGGTCATTGGCATTGGCCTTCATCGCGTAGTGCGCGTTGTAACCGTATTTGTCGATTTGTGCCTTGTAGATATCCAGCGTTTTGCGCAGGAGATCCATGTCGTAGAAATAGAAAGGCGTTTCGATGGAGCCGAAAGCTTCGACCTGCTTTTTGGTGATCATACTTCTTTATATTTTCGATATAGCCCACAAAGGTACATCAAAAATATAAAAACTCATTTCTTTTTTAAAGATATTGTCGGCAGGACGATATCGGTTTCCTGCGCGGTTGCGAACGTCTGGACGGTCAGGGTGTCCGGCTGATACTGTCCGGCCGGATCCGTGGTGACCGCTTCCAGATACGGGCAGATGAGCTGGCGGTTCGTTGCGGAGAAGCTGCCGTCGGCGGCGCTGCCGACCGTATCGACCGGCCAGTCGGTCTTTTCGAAGAAGGCGGAAGGCGTATTGATGTACTTGGCAGTCAGGATGACCTGGATGTCTTGCAGCGGCTGTCCCTGCTCGTCCGTGACGGTGCCGTTGATGTTGTAGACGGTCCAGTAGGTGGCGTCATGGGCATTCCTGAGGGCGTTGATGCCCTCCGGGAAATCAATTTGCCCGACGCAGGAAGAGAACGCCATCGTCACCCCCAGCATCAGGGCGAGGGCGAAGCATCTGCTTCCATATCCGTGACGGGTGCCGAATGACATCTTTTTCAACTTCGTTACGGGATATAGATGCAGAAAGGGGGCGAAACGTTGCGTTGCCTAATGCAAATTTCTGTAGTTGAATTTTCCGGTGACCGTGGAATCCTGCATCACGAGAATGAGCGGCATTGACCCGTTGGTAATGCGGAGGAAATCCGACGGCGCGATGAAATGGACCTCATCGGGCCGGAAACCGGTCTCTTCCAGAAAAGGCGCCGTATCGGTGTTTTCGCCCTGACCGATGATGGCGATGATGGGGGCTTGCGAAAAGTCGCCCCGCTCCCGGAGCGGCATCAGCTTGCGTGCGGACATTTTGCAGAAACGGCATTGGAGGCTGTAAAAGCAGACCACGTGTTCCCCTTCCACGACAGTGTGGGGGAGAACGCCGCTGTCGATGGCTTCGCGCAGGGCCGTTTCATTCACCAGGTCGTGACGGGCATACGAACCGTAGCGCCAGTTGTCCGGCGGAGAAACGACCAGGACGGCTGCCAGCGGTACGATTGTCGCTAGTGTCAGCCACAATCCGCTGCGTCGCAGCCGGAAAGGCCTGACACCTGCGCTCAGGAGCAGCAGGGCGAGCATTCCCAGGTTCTTCCAGAGCGACTGGACCGGGTTGAGGTTGACCAGTTCGCCGAAACAGTTGCAGTTGTCGCGGTTTCCGCTTGCCGCGAGCACGGTCAGGAAAATGCTGAATCCGGCCAGCAGGACGAAGCTTCCCCAGAAGCTGAGGCGTGGCCGGAAATTGGCAAGAAGCAGGAGGCCAAGCGTATATTCCGCCGCAATGACCAGGCGGGCCAGCAGGTAGGAATTGCCCAGGGAAAACCAGCCGAAACTGAACAGGTACAGCTCAAAAGCATCCATCCCGACCAGTTTGGCGCTGGCCGAAAACAAAAAAAGTATTCCGAGCAGGGCTCGGAATACATACTTGCTCTTGTTACTGATTTCCAAAGGAATAAACTAGAAGAGCTGCGGGGTGCACGAGACTTCTCCGGAGATGCCGAAGAGGCTCTTGTAGTTGTTGTAATCCGAGCAGCTTTCGCCGTCCTCGAGTGTCATTACATCCTTGGAAATGACCTGATCGTTTACCTTCACCGTGCAGTCGCACTCTTTGGCGCAACTTGACATCGCGAAGATGCCTCCTGCGAGAATCAGTGCAAACAATACCTTTTTCATAATCTTCTAATTTATGATTAATACGACAAATATAAACATTTTTTTGAAAATAATTGTGAAATATTCCTATATTTGCAGTCCCAAAAAGGGAGAGATGCTCGAGTGGCTTAAGAGGCACGCCTGGAAAGCGTGTATGCGCCAAAAGCGCATCTCGGGTTCGAATCCCGATCTCTCCGCCAGACAAAACGATGAAAGCCGGCCTGAGGGCCGGCTTTTTGTTTGCGCCATCCTCATTTTAAGCCCTTTTTGAGGATGGGACGTCGATTTTCGCCTTCTCATCCTCATTATGAGCCTTTTTTGAGGATGGAAAGGCGTTTTCTAAAAGCCGGCCTGAGGCCCGGCAGGCATTCCGTAGTTCAGTTTCCTATCAACGGATCGTTACCTTGGGGATGTCTTTCCAAAGGGTCGTATAGTGGGGTGACTGCCGTTCCCTGGCCATGCGGATCTGGCCGTCTCCCTGGACGCCGAAACGCAATGCTCCAGGTCCATAGACAGCTGTTACTGAATCGATTGCTTCTGAGAGCCGGGCTTGACGCGCATCTTCCTCCGCATCGCGGAACAATGAGCGGGTGTAACCGTCCTTCCGAACGAGGCGGGTAAACAGGACGCCCGCCTTTTTGTAACCATAACATTCGTTGAAAAAAGCACGGACGGCATTTACGGCAGCAACGATGATCACCGCATGGTCGTCGGTCGCTTCGGGGAATACGGTCAGGCGGCTGGCAAAAGTCTGCGGTTCGTTTTCGTGGAAACGGTTGGTCATGGCGAAAGGGATCATTTCCATCAGAAGGGAACCTTGCTGGCGCAGTTTCGTGACGGCAGCCTCTGCAAACGTGGCCACCTGGCTGCATAGCTCTGTCGGATCGGTGATTTCCTTGGCAAAGCTGCGGGACACGCAGATGGTCTGCCGCGGCTCGATGAGATTCTCAAAATCGATGCACGGCTCACCCCGCAGCTCCTTCCAGGTCCTCCATCCCGGCAGGGCGAAGCCTTTCCGTACCTCGTATTCCCGCAGCTGCGTGAAATCCCATGCCGTCGCGACACCCATCTGCGACAGTTTCTTTACGGAACGCCGGCCGATGCCCCAGACATCCTCCACGGGGAATTTCCGCAGGACCTTCTCGATATCCTGCGGGCGGTGCATATAACAGCCTCCTTGGAGTTTCGGATATTTCTTGCAGAGTTTTGACGCGATCTTGGCCAGTGTCTTTGTCGGAGCGACCCCGATGGAAAGGGGAATGCCCGTCATCTTCCGGCACGTCCGCGACAGGTCCTTTGCCCAGCCATCGAGGTCCGGGATCATCGCGCCCCGAAGGTCGAGGAAAGACTCGTCGATGGAGTACTGTTCCACGGCCGGCGCCCAGTCGCGGAGGACTTCCTGTACGCGACGCGACATGTCGCCGTAGAGTGCGTAATTGGACGAGAATACCGCCACATGGTGCTGTTCTATGATGTCCTTGATCTTGAACAGGGGATCGCCCATTTTTATGCCGAGGGCCTTGGCCTCGTTGGAACGCGCCACGGCGCAGCCGTCGTTGTTGCTCAGCACGATGACCGGCTTCCCTTCCAGATCCGGACGGAATACCCGCTCGCACGACGCGAAGAAATTGTTGCAGTCGGCCAGGGCGAACATGGACGAGTCCTTTATGCCTTTTTGATGACCCAGGTCACGACGCCCCAGATAAGGAAGTCGTTGTCGGGACCGACGGGGATGGGCTTGTATTTGGTGTTGTGCTCGTTGCAGGGGAGGAGGACGGCGCCGTTGTCGGTGATTTCGACCCGCTTGACGGTGTATTCGCCGTCGATGAAGCAGACGGCCTTGCAGTCGTTATACGGTTCGACGGAGCGGTCGACGATGATGATGTCCCCCTCATCCATGTCCGCGTCCACCATGGATACCCCGTCTATCTGAAAAAAGAATGTGGAAGCGGAGTGGCGCACAAGCAGCCTGACAAGGTCAAGCTTCTCCCGCACATCTTCGGCAGGCGAGGGGAATCCGGCCTTGATGGCGCCGACCAGCAGGCTTTCAAAAGAAGCGGAATCGGATATCGGGTTAGGTTTCATGTTTGATTACGGCACAAAGATAGCACTTAATCAACACAAATAATTAGTATATTTACAATCTGATCCACCGACCACCGATATGGACACCCGCAAGTTCGGCACATGTTTCTTCGAGCAGTACGCTCAAATCTTGCTCTCAGCGCTGCTGGGAAGCGAGTTCGACGATCTCGTGAACCGGGACCGCCCGGACTTGCAGTCGCCTGACGGAAAGTCCATCGGCATCGAGGTGACGCGGGCCATGGAGGAGAATAAAACGACCGAACAGGCCTTGTTGAATGACCTGGCCGGGCTCACGCGCGGGTACAACGACGACGATCTCGAACAGATCCTGGAATGGGGCTACGCCTATGGATTGAAAGGCGGAAAGTACATCGGCACGAAAGAACTCCCATACTGGAAGATGGCGCTCCCGCTGCGGCGCATCCTCGCAAGCAAGGTCTCCAAGATGCAGAACGGTTTCTACGGTCATTTTGACAAGACGGGCCTCTTTGTCTTCAGCAAGGATGACCTGACCGCGGCGGACGCCTTGAAAACCATGAACTACATCCTCAGTCTCCAGAAGAATCTGGATAACCGCTACAACTGCCTTTATCTGACGGACGTGAACGACCTGTTTGTCTTCAATCTGGATGACGGCATCTCGGCCGGCGCCCGCATGGCCCGCTACGGGATTTCGCAGGAGCAGCGGCAGGCGTTCTATCAGGAGGCGGTCAAACGTCAAATACAGCCGCTGTCATGATGAAACCTGTCTTTTTCTTGTTGATCATCGCGTTTCTGCTGAATACCTGCAGACCTTCGGCAATCGACCTGCCCGCGCGGGTTCTCCATCCCCATGAGGAACTTCCCGCCGGAGTGGATGAGAAAGACTATACTTCTGTCTTTCTGGCAGGAACGATCGATATGGGCGCCGCCGAGGACTGGCAGAAGCAGGCGGCTGAGCTCTTGCAGGCACGGGATGGCAATTGGCTGATATACAATCCCAGGCAGGAGGAATGGCATCCGGAGCGGGAAGGGGAGATGGACTATCAGGTGAACTGGGAACTGGATCATCTCCAGCGCGCCGACTTTATCCTGATGAATTTCCTGCCGGGCAGCCAGTCGCCGATCACCCTCCTGGAACTGGGCCTGTTTGCCGGCTCCCGTAAGCTGCGGGTCATCTGTCCCGCTTCTTTTTACCGGTACGACAATGTCCGGATCACCTGTCAGCGATACGCAGTCCCCATGTATGAAACACTGAAAGAAGCAGTTGAAAGTCTATGAAATTTCTCGGAAACATCCTCTGGCTGATCCTGGGCGGTATCGTCATCGCCCTGATTTATTACCTTGTCGGTCTGGTGATGTGCATCACCATCATCGGCATTCCCTTCGGCATCCAGCTCTTCAAGCTGGGAACGTATGCCCTCTGGCCTTTTGGTCACGAACTGGTCAACGGCCCCAACGAGCCGGGCTGCTTGTCGGTCGTCATGAACCTTTTGTGGATTCTGCTGGGCTGGTGGGAGATCGCCATTATCCATCTGGTATGCGGCCTGGTATTCTGCATAACCTTTGTGGGTATCCCCTGGGGACTACAGCACTTCAAGATGGCGGTCAGCTCCATCTTCCCCTTCGGCAAGGAGATTCGCTGACATGAATTCGAGCATCCGTGCGTTGACTTCCCGCGATGCGGGGAGGTCCTGTCCTGTATAGTAAAAAAACCTCCCCCGGAGGGGAGGTCGCCTTGGCAGTCGGCACGCGGTGGTAAGTTGTACGCCGTAAAATGTGCGCCTGTGCAGGGTGCTGAGCCGGACAATACCGTTTTGGGAAGGGCTCCGTTTCCCGGTCACACTAAAAGTGGGGGGTGGACGTTTTTACCTCCCGTCCGGAGGTGTGCCCGCCCTGCCGCGGCTGTTTGGTTTTACAAAAGGTCTGTCATCCAGTTTGCCTGCTGGAGCCGGGAGTCCAGTTCGCGGAGATCGCGGGACAGATCGTCAACCCGCTTCTGAAGCAGGTTGACGTCGATGGTCCGGACGAACTTGATCTCGTTGCGGGAGTAGCGGTCGCTCCGGACATTGGCGGCGTCGAGTACTGACCGGAGGGTGGAAAGATGCATGGAGAGGACGTCTTTCGCGGCAATCATCTCGGTGAGGGTCTTTCCGTTCCAGCGGGTTTCCTGGTTGGTCTTATTGATGCGGACAATCATGGTTTCCAGTTCCTTGAGTGAATTGCTCAGTTCGCTGAACAGGTCTTCCGGATTCTCGGCCGGCTGGTCTCCTTCCTGGACTTTCACGTTGTTTGAGAGCCGCTCTTTGAGCTGGGCGATCCGTTTCTGCAGATCGGCCCGCTGATTCAGTGCTTCTGCCAGTTTCATAATGGGCGTATCGAGTAGTTTTTGATTATATTTTGCACAAATCTACTAAATTTGCAGAAACAAGCACAATGAAAATCATCCATACCGCCGACCTGCACCTGGGACAGATTCTTTACCAGAACTATGACCGGGTTGACGAACATATTCACTTTTTCAGGCAACTGGAGCGCTGGTGCCGGGAAGAACAGCCGGATGCCCTGATCGTCAGCGGCGATATCTTCGACCTCCAGCAGCCCTCGGCTGCGACGCGGCAGTTCTTCAACGAACGCTTTGTCGCGCTGGCCCGGCAGAATCCGTCCATGGCGATGGTCCTCATCGCCGGGAATCATGATTCTGCCTCCCGCATCCAGGCCGACCGGGCTGTCTGGGAACTGGCGGGTGTCCATCTTGTCGGGATTGCGCCTTCGGCCGATGCCGATGGAAACGATGACGACTGGCAGGACCGATACATCATCCGGCTGGAGAGCGGCTTCATCGTGGCCTTGCCGTACATGACAGGAGACAGGCGCCACCAGGTCCAGGCTTTGCTCGACCGGGTCGCGGCTGAAAATCCGGCGGGGAAACCGGTCGTTCTGGCCGCGCATCTGGCTGTCACCGGATCAGACCTGACCGGCCACGGGGAAGTCGGGACGATCCGTACCCAGGAGCTTGCTACGCTCGGTTCGGGCTACGATTACGCGGCTTTGGGCCATATCCATAAGCCGCAGACACTCGGCCATCCGGACGATGCCCTGAAACTGGAGGCCGTGACGTATCCTGCGGGCGCCGTACGTTACAGCGGCAGCGCGCTGCATGTCAGTTGCGATGAGGCTTATCCCCACAGTGTCAGTTTGGTGAATCTGCCGCAACACGGCGGCGATGTGACCATCCGCCCGCTGCGTATCGAAGAATTGCGGCACTTCCATGTGCTCCCGGAAGACGGCAGTGCCTGCACTACGGCGGAAGAAGCGCTTGACGCTGTCCGGGATTTCTGTGAAACAGGCCGCTGCGGCTATTTCCGACTGCGGCTCGATTTCGGGACACTGCTCCCATCGAATTTCAACCAGTCTGTCTATGAACTGATTGCCGCGCGGGAAGAGGACGTGCGCTACAATCCCAAGATCCTCTGGGCCGGGGGAACGGCAGAGCCGGATGCATCACCGGAACAAGCGGTATTCCAGGTGGCCGAACTGCAGCAGATGCAGGATCCCGTGACATTCATCGAAAAGACAATCGACCAGTATCCCGGCCTTGACCTGACGACGGTCCGTGCGGCGTTTGAGGAAGTCAAAGCGGAAATGAAGAAGCAGGAAGAAGCATGAGAATCAAAGAGCTACATATCCGCAACATCGCTTCCATCGAGCGGGCGGACATCGATTTTGAGAAGGATCTCCTGGAGCGGGGAACCGGCCAGCCCGCTGCGATGTTCCTGATTTCCGGCGATACGGGGGCCGGCAAGTCGGTCATCCTCGACGGTATCGCCATGGCGCTCTACGGTACGACGCCCCGGATTGAATCGGTCGTCGGAAAAAACAACAACAGTTTCGAAGATGCGGACGGACTGCGTGTCCGGGTCAATAGTATAGAGCAATATACCCGATTGGGCATCACCGAGAAAGACGATTGCTACAGCGAGGTCGTGTTCCTCGGCAACGACGGACGGGAATACCGTTCCCGCTTCACGCTCGGCGTGTACCTGGGCCGGAAAAAAGACCCGCTCACCCAACGCCGTCCCTTGCTGTACCGGGATCCGGAACTGCGGCTTAGCGTCGGCTCCGAGACCTATGTCAAGGCAGATGCCCGCAGGCGGATCGCCGAAGCGGTCGGCCTTTCGTTCGAACAGTTTGGCCGGATGGCCATGCTGGCGCAGGGACAGTTCGCCGCATTCCTGACAGGTGACAAGAAAGAGCGGGAGAGCATCCTTGAACAATTGACCAACACAGAACAGTTTTCCCGGTATGGGGAGGCGATCAAGAATCTGTTCGACCGGGCAAAAGCCGCCCGGACCCATGCCGAGATTGCTTTCGAGGCGGAGAAGGCGCATACGCTCTCGCCCGACGAAGTCGCGGCGCTGACAGGCCGCCTGCAAGAAGTGGAAGCACAGAAACAGGCGCTTGAAGCCCGGATCCGGGAAAATGCCCGTCAGATCGAGGAAATGGGGAAATACCAGCTGGCCTGTTCTGCCTTGTCTTCGGCTGAAAAAGAGCGACAGCGGCTGGACGCAGTCGTGGCATCCCCGGATTACCGGGCGGCCAAATCCCTGATCTCCGATTGGGAAGGCAGTATCGAAGCAAGGCAGCGTCTTGCGGATCTGCGGGATGCGGAAAAGAAACTGGCGGAGGGCCTTTCTCGCGAAAAATCGCAGAGAACCGTCTATCGCGCCCTGGTCGCAGACCTGGCTTTCCAAAATGCGGAATACCGTCGCAAGGAGCGCGAATTGGATGAAAAGCGGCGCGCTTTTGAATCCCGGCGGGACCGCGAACCGCTTTACCAGCAGGGCGGGGCAGAGGCGGCCAAGAAACTGAAGACCTACGCTGCGCTCGGTTCCGAACTGGGGCAGCTGGCGCAGCAGCAGAAAGAGGCTGCCAGCAAGGCTGCTACGCTCAAGGACGATGCCGTCCGGCAGCAGCAGCGGCTGGCCGATGCCAAAAATGCCCTGGGTGCCAGGCAGGCGCAGATTGACGCCCTGGCACAGGAACGCGAGGCCCTGCATCCCCGGCAGACCAATGCTTCGCTGCAGCAGGTCATCCGGTCTGTCGCCGGGCTTGGAATCCTGTCGGACAAGCTCGCGTCCTTTACGGCTGCCCGGAAAGAGTGTGCCGAGATACGCAGCGAGATTGCGGCCGACCAGACGCGGTTCGACGAACTGAGCGCTCGTCTCGCGCTTGCCGAAACGGCCCGCGAAACGGCCCGCAAGGCCGATGAAATCGCCAAGACCTGCTACAGTACGATGAACAGCAGCATGGATGAGCAGCTGGTTGCCCTCCGCCGCAACCTGATTGAGGGGCATGAAACCATCTGCCCGCTGTGCGGCCAGCGGATCGAGCAGATCACCGATCATTTCAAAGGCCGCCTCCTCGAATTGGACCGTGACCGTCAGCGGGCGGCAGAACTTTTTGCCCGCGCAGATGCCGCCTGGAAAGAGGCCCTCCAGGCGCGGCAGACCTTCGCCGGGGCGCTGGCCCGGAAGACGAAGGAATTGCAGAAAAGGGAGCACCAGCTGGCCGGACAGGAGAAAGAGATGGCCGCCCTGGCCCTTTCCTGTGGCCTGGAAATGGGCCCCGGTCTTCCCGAAAAGATGGTGGCGGCCCAAACGGAACTGGCACGGGAAGAGCTAAGGCTCCGGAAGTTACAGGAAGCATCCGAGGCACTGCAGAGCCGCATCAATGCGCTGCTGGCGTCGCGGCAACCGCTTCAAAAAGAATTTGAAGACGCGGCAGCCGCTGCCGCCGAATCTGCCCGGGCCGAGGCCGACAATGCCGCAGTCCAGGCGGCCCTGCAAGCGTCATGGCAAGAGAAAACAGCCGTAAAAGCCCGTTTGTCCCAGGAACTTGCCAGCACGGTCGGCGTCTTTTATCCACAATGGGAAACAGATTTGTCCCTGACGCAACGGACACTGCAGGAGGATGCCAGGCTCTATCTGGACGAAAAAGCGGCCCTGCAAAAAGCGGAAGCAGCATTGACGGAAAGCCGCGCGCAACTTGTGATGATCTGCCGGCTGAAGGAAAGTGTGGAAGGCGTCTATCCTGACTGGAAATGCGAGATGCCTGCCGCGGAATACGGCGCTCCCGACATCCTGGCCCAGTGGCAGCAGCTGTTCGGAAATGCAAAGGCCCTCCGTTCCGGCCTGGAAAACCTGCAGCAGACCCGGACTGCGTGCCTGGACCTCCTGTCGGCCTGGTACCAAAAGACCGGGCGGAATGAACGCGCACTCGATGCACTCGCAGCTTCTGCAAACCGGCTGCCTGCCGCGCGGGCCCTGGTGAAGAATACGGACGAGGCGCTCAAATCGGCCGTCGATGCAATGGCCCGCGCTACCAACCAGAAACAGGCTGCGATGCAGGCGCTGCACGCGGAGCAGGAGGAACAGCTTCCGGAACCGGCAGGCCTGGCCGAGTTCAAGTCGGCCCTGTCACTTAAAAACGAGCAGCTTGTCGGCCTCCGGGGCAGCATTGCGGGAAAACTGGCGGAGAATTCGGAAAATGTGCGGCTTCTTGCCGCGCGGGAAGCGGAACTGGCTGCGGCGACGGCCGTGTACGAACGCTGGAATCTGCTGAACAAATACTTTGGCGGGACGCGGTTCCGTACGCTGGTGCAGACCTACATCCTCAAGCCGCTGCTGGCCAACGCGAATATCTACCTGGAGCGGATCACCGACCGCTACCGCCTCACCTGCAGCGAGGAGAACGAACAGCTCTCGATCCTGGTGCTCGACCGTTACAACAAAGACCAGATCCGCAGTGCGGCTGTGCTTTCGGGCGGCGAGCGGTTCATGATTTCACTGGCGTTGTCACTGGCGCTTTCGTCGCTCAACCGGCCGGACATGAACGTCAATATCCTGTTCATCGATGAGGGCTTCGGCACATTGGATGCCAAGTCGCTGGAATCGGTGATGTCCACGCTGGAGCGCCTGCAGGAGATTGCCGGTGAAAGCAATCGCCGCGTCGGCATCATCTCCCATCGCGAGGAACTCGACAACCGGATTCCCACCCGGATCCGCGTGGTCAAGAAAGGGGAGGGCAGAAGCCGGGTCGAGATTTCAGTTTAAACTTTTGCTTTTCGCCCGATTTGCCGTATTTTTGGCATCTAAAACTGTAACGGGTTTATGGCTATACCGAAAAAAGTGAGAGAACTGCTGGAAAAGCTGCTGGTCAGCGAGGAGACGGCACCGGGGCGCTCGTATGCGCTGGCGCCGCTCATGGAGATGCTCCGTGACGACGAGATGACCAAGGAAGACAAGGCGCATCTGATGCGCTACTACAACTTCCGGAAACGCTTCCTGGAGACGGGCCGCGGGGAACCGTATCCCGATGACCAGCGGGATACGCGCCTGCTGGTAGATATACCGGGCGATACCTTCCGGGAGATCGTCCCGATCCTGGCCGAGTGCCTGACCTATGCGGGGGAGGACATCGAAGATTTCCTCTGGGTGCTCGATGAGGATGAAAAAGCCGGTCATGCACCGGAGGATGTGAATGAGCGCCGTGCCGTCTATAAGCAGCTGCAACCCGACTATGTGGCGGAAGGAAAATACCTGAATGAGCGCCTGGAGAAACTCGACAATCCGTTCATCACGACCTATCCGCTTTCCAAATCCACCCTGATCGGCTATCTGGAAACCGCCGTCAGCCTGCTCGAGGTCTATCAGGCGATGTTCGACTACCTGATGTCCGGCGACGGCTCCGAGCAGCCGGAAGCGGACAGGGATAAAGAAAGAAGTCCGCGCGAGACGGACTTCAGTGCGATGTTCGATCTGTTCAAGGGCGGGAAGAACAACCTGCCCAACTGATTCTCGTTATTTCTGTCCGGCGAGGAATGTGTTCACGTTCCGTGCGATACGCTCCTCGATGTCCTCATCGCCGTGCGGCTCGAACGGGGCGCCCGTGATGTGCTCGTAGAGTTCGACGTAGCGGTCGGTGATGCCGGCGACGACTTCGTCGGTCATGGGCGGTACCTGCTGGCCTTCCTTGCCCTGGAAACCGCCGGCCATGAGCCATTCCCGCACGAATTCCTTGGAGAGTTGCTTCTGGCGCTCTCCGCGGGCGAGGCGCTCTTCGTAGCCCTCGGCATAGATGTAGCGCGAAGAGTCGGGCGTGTGGATCTCGTCCATCAGATAGATCTTGCCGTCTTTCTTGCCGAATTCATACTTTGTGTCCATCAGGATCAAGCCGCGTTTGGCCGCCAGTTCGCAGCCGCGCTCATAGAGCGCCAGGGTGTATTTCTCCAGCTGGGCGTAGTCCTCGGCGGAGACCAGGCCGCTGGCGATGATCTCTTCGCGGCTGATGTCCTCGTCGTGGCCTTCGCTGGCCTTGGTGGTCGGCGTGATGATGGGGCGGGGGAGTTTCTGGTTTTCCTTCAGGCCCTCGGGCAGCGGTTCGCCGCAGAGCGAGCGCTTGCCGGCGCAGTATTCCCGCCAGGCGTGGCCGGCCAGGTAGCCCCGGATCACCATCTCGACCTTGAAGGGTTCGCAGAGGTGACCGATGGTTGCCATCGGATCGACTTCCGCGATCTTCCAGTTCGGGACGATGTCGCTCGTGGCATCGAGGAAGCGGGATGCGATCTGGTTGAGCACCTGTCCCTTGCAGGGAATCCCCTTGGGAAGGACTACGTCGAATGCGGAAATGCGGTCGGTGGCGACCAGCAGGATGTATTTTCCGTCGATGAAATAGACGTCCCGGACTTTCCCCGTGTACTTGGCGCTTTGGCCCGGGAAATGGAAATCGGTGTGGGTGATGGCTTTCATTTTGTTTTCAGATATTCGTTTTCGTAATAATCGATATAGGCTTTGTTGAGGATCCGGAAGCCGCCGGGGGTCGGGTAGTCGCCGCTGAAGTACCAGTCGCCCGGATGGTCGGGGCAGGCGGCGTGGAGTCCGTCCAGCGTCTGATAGACGATTTCCACCTCGGCGCCGATGCCTTCGGGTTTGAGCAGCTGGACGATCTTCCGGCTGATCTCTTCGTCGGTGAAGGCGTCGTAGATGCGGCGCACATGGTTGCGGCACTGGTCGGCCGGCACGTTTTCCTGGGCCTTGCACAGGCGGTACACTTCTTCAAGCAGGGATTCCCGCTTATGGTCTTTCAGCAGGGCGACGGCGGCGATGAAGGCGATGAACTCCGTCATCTTCGACATGTCGATGCCGTAGCAGTCGGGGTAGCGCACCTGCGGGCAGGAACTGACGATGACGATTTTCACGGGATGCAGCCGGTCGAGGATGCGGATGATGCTCTCGCGCAGGGTCGTTCCCCGCACGATGCTGTCGTCGATGACCACCAGCTTGTCCCGGCCGGGCTCCAGCGAACCGTAGGTGATGTCGTACACGTGGCCGGCCAGGTCATTGCGGGATTCGCCTTCCGTGATGAAGGTTCTGAGCTTGATGTCTTTCGAGACGACCTTGTCGGCCCGCACCTCGGGATACAGCTGGCGGATGCTGTCCACCATGCCGTAGTAGGCCACTTCGGCCGTATTGGGGATATAGGAAAAGACGGAGTGGGGGATGTCGTAGTCGATGGCTTTGAGGATGCGGTCGCGCAGCTGGGCGCCCAGGCGCTTGCGCTCCCGGTGGATGTCCCGGTCGTTGCCACGGCTGAAATAGATGCGCTCGAAGCTGCAGGCGGCCAGCCGGCCGGCGGGAATGATCCGCTGCAGGCTGCGGCTGCCGTCCTGCCGGATGATCAGGGCGGCGCCGGGGCCGATCTCCTGGATCTGCTCACATTCCAGGCCGAAGGTCGTCTGGAGGACGGGGCGCTCGCTGGCGATGGCCACGATCTCGTCGTCGGCATACCAGAAGGCGGGGCGGATGCCGTTGGGGTCGCGCATGGCGAACATCTCCCCGCTGCCCGTGATGCCGCAGACCACATACCCGCCGTCGAAATGGGGCATCGTGGTGCGCAGCACGTTGGCAATGTCCATGTGCGTGTCGATGTAGTGGGTGATCTGCCGGCCTTCGAGCCCTTCCTTCTTGGCATCGACGAAGTTGCGTTCCACTTCGCGGTCGAGCCGGTGCCCCATCAGTTCCAGCAGGATATAGGCGTCGGCGCTGTTGCGGGGATACTGCCCCTGCTCGGCCAGCATCGCGAACACCTCTTCCATGTTGGTCATGTTGAAGTTGCCGCAGATGCACAGGTTCTTGGCCTTCCAGTTATTCCGGCGCAGGAACGGGTGGACGTACTGGATGCCGCTGCGGCCCGTGGTTGAGTAGCGCAGGTGGCCCATGTAGAGCTCGCCCAGGAAGGGGGCGGATTCGCCCTTGGGTGTATGCTCGATCTGCCGGTGCACCGTGGAGAACACTTCCGAGATGGCATCCTTGCCCAGGGCCTTTTCCCGGAACATATACTCCTGTCCGGGTTCGCTGATCATCTTGACGCTGGCGATGCCGGCGCCTTCCTGGCCCCGGTTGTGCTCTTTCTCCATCATCAGGTAGAGTTTGTTGAGCGCGTAGCGTTCCGTACCGTATTTTTCCTTGTAGAATTCAAGCGGCTTGAGCAGCCGGATCAGGGCGATGCCGCATTCGTGCTTGATTGGTTCCATCAGAATGTCGTTGCTAAGGCACAAAGATAAATAAAATCGCTGTTTCGCCCAAGAAAAAAGAAGGGCGTCCTCCGAAAGGAGAACGCCCCGTTTTTCGGGCGGTCTGCCGGATCCGCCCGGAATTCACTGGTATTGTATCAGAATGCTGAGATCAATTCTTCGTTGGTATAGGCGTCTGCGCCGTAGCAGGTTTTCAGGTAGGCCAGGCCGCCCTGGTAGTCTTCTTCCGTGAAGGAGTTCGTCGCTTCCTTGGCCACGACCACGTCGTAACCCAGGCAGAAGGCGTCTGCCGAGGTGTGGCGGCAGCACATGTGGGTGTGGAGGCCGCAGATGACGACGGTCTTGACGCCCAGTTCCTTGAGCAGGATGTCGAGGTCGGTCTGGAAGAAGCCGCTGTAACGGCGTTTCGGAACGACGAAGTCTTCCTTGTGGATGGGGAGTTCGGGAATGACTTCCGCGCCGGGGGTTCCGACGATGGCGTGGTCGCCCCAGATCTGGAGTTCACGGTCGATGCCGGGACGGTGTGCATCATTGCAGAATACCACGGGAACGCCTTTTTCGCGGGCTGCGTCAAGCAGACGGGCGGTAGCGGGGACAATAGCTCTGGCGCGGTCGCAGCCGATGGCGCCGGTCACAAAGTCGTTGAGCATGTCGACGACCAGGATGGCGGGTTTGTTGAGTTTTTCCATTTATGTAAAAGATAAGGGTTTTGTAAACACGAAAGAATTTACCAATTTCTGTGCCAATCTTTCCGGAGGCTTGCTATCTTTGCGCCCCGAAAACAAAACGAATCGACGAAACAAGCGCTATGCAAGCTATTTGGACCGTTCTGATGCTGGTCTGTTCCAACATCTTCATGACTTTCGCCTGGTACGGGCACCTCAAACTGCAGGAGATGAAGATCTCGACCGGCTGGCCGCTGATCTGCGTCATCCTCTTTTCCTGGGGCATCGCCTTCTTCGAATACTGCCTGACCGTCCCGGCCAACCGCATCGGCTTCGTCGGCAACGGCGGCCCCTTCAACCTGATGCAGCTCAAAGTCATCCAGGAAGCCATCTCCCTGACGGTCTTCACGGTCATCATCCTCTTCGTCTTCAAGGGCCAGTCCCTCCAATGGAACCACCTGGCCGCCTTCGCCTGCCTCGTCCTGGCCGTCTTCTTCGTCTTCCTGAAGTAGGGGACCGTCCGGATGGGCTCCGCGGCGGACGTCCATCTCCTGCGTCATTCGCTCCCTGAGGTCGCGGGTCCCGGCTTCGCCCGGGAATCCCATCCTCACCAGACGCCGCATTTGAGGATGGCTGGCAGTCCCTGGTGTTTTTTCGAGTGCGTGTCAGAACATTGTATTATCTTTGTACCAATCCGCATTGGGTTTGGCGGCATTGTCGGCGGCAAGCCTGATCGGGCCTCCTGCCGAAGCGTCCACACACTATGAAATAGAGAATACGAACCATCAGAATATGAAAAAGATCATTATTATAGACGGCGGTCCTCGCCGCAATATGAACACGGCCCAGATGCTGCAGAAAATTGCGGAGGGCGCGTCATCCGCAGGTGCTGGTATCGACGTCAAAACCTTCCGCCTCTACGACCTGGATTACAAAGGCTGTATGTCGTGTATGGCCTGCAAGGTAAAAGGCCGGGCATCGAACGTGTGCAAATTCAGGGATGCCCTGACACCGGTTCTGGAAGAAATCGCCCAGGCCGATGCCTTGGTGCTGGGTTCTCCGATCTACTTCGGAGATGTGACCGGCCAGATGCGTAGCTTCCTGGAGCGTCTCGCTTTCCCTTGGCTGTCCTATAATGATTACAGTATCAGCCCCGAAACGGATGCCGGTGCTGCTCGTCGAAACTATGAACGGCACCCCGGAGCGGAATAACAGCAACGGCTATGGCTCGATGGCGTACAGCATCGCTGCCGCTTTGGGAAAACCAGAACGTCTGGTCGCGTATAACACCTATCAGGTCAAGAACTACGACCGTTACGAACTGGCCGCGTTCTCTGAGGAGGCAAAGCGGAAGTGGCGGGAAGCTCATTGGGAAGATGATCTCCGGAAAGCCTTCGATGCGGGGCGTCAGCTGGCCGGACAGATTGCCGGTCTGTCATAGAGAGCTCTGCCGGGAAGTAATCTGCGGAACCGGTGTCAAAGTGCAGCCGTACATCGAAATAGGGACGCTCTTGGTTTTGTGCCCCGAAAGTTGTATCTTTGTAGAAACTAAGTCATTGTTATTGCTCGTCACGATTATGAAAGAACAAGTACTCAAGGCCATGCGCGAAGCTGGCAAACCCGTATCCGCAGGTGATGTGACCAAGGCGCTTGGTGCCGACCGTAAGGAAGTGGACAAAGCATTCGCCGAACTCAAGAAAGAAGGTGCCATCGTGTCTCCGGTGCGCTGCAAATGGGAACCCGTAAAATAGCGGGCCGCCTGCGTGCCGGCGTGTCAGTCAAGAAGCCAGCCCAGACGGGCGGCGAGTGCCGTGAGCAGGGGAAGATCCTTCTTGTGGATGGATAGCGTAACAGTCTTCCGGCTTTCGTGTTCCGATGCTTCGGGCTCCGCGAAAACCCGCGAAGGCTCGTCTTGGTGAAGTGACAGGTATCCTGCCACAAAGCGGCTGTTTTTTCCTTCCGTTTGGCGGGCCTTGTCCAGATTGTATCGGTTTTGCAGGTTTATCCATACCGAGGCAGGAATGCCAAGCGCTTCCTGCAGACGGCCGGCAATCGCAGATGTGATGTTTCGCCGTCCATGGATTAATGCGCTCAAGTGAGGTGCTTCCATGCCTATCGCGGCGGCAAAGTCTTTTTGCTTGATATGCCGTTCCTTCAGCTCCTCCTGTAATATTTCTCCCGGATGGACGCTATATAAATCGTTCAGCTCGTTGAGGACAATCGCTTCACCCTTTTTTGTTTCCATAGTGCGTTTTGTCTATTTCAATTAATTTCAAACCGATAGGGTCATCGAGCTCTTCAAATCGATCTCCCGATATTTCCTATTTCGTCCTGTTGTGAGCAGTTCTTTCAAATCTCCCTCTGCGATGACCTTCATTTTTTTCTTGCAAAGATAATAATTAGTATAATAATTACAAAATTATTATAATTTTCCTTTTCTGTGATGCCATCTTGCGGCCATTCCTGGCGATACGGGGCGGGCTCCTCATGGTTCGCGGCAGGGGCTGCCGCTCTCAAATCGTCGCCCGCCCCGCATCGCCCTGGAATGGTACCGGCGGGCCCCCGGCGGGACACAGAATGCGTTTTTGGCCCCTGGCACGCATTCTGTGGCCACAAAAGCTGCGGAAACGCACGAATCGTGGACACAGAATGCGTATTCCCCCCGAAATCTTCATTCTGTGGCCAGCCGACTGAATATTTTGTTTGCTTCCCTGCGGATTTAATAGTAACTTTGTAAAGATACGACTATTACTCTTTATTATTCTGAATCTGAACGATTATGATCCACGACTTCATCTATGACATCCCGGTGCGGGTGTATTTCGGACGGGACCAGCTCGGCAATCTCGGACCTGAACTCAAGCAATATGGCAAGCGCGTGCTGATGACCTACGGCGGCGGTTCCATCAAGAAAATCGGCCTCTACGACAAGGTGGTGGCTGAAATCCGCAAAGCCGGCCTCGAACTTTTTGAACTCTCGGGTATCGCCCCCAATCCGCGCATCGAGTCCGTCCGCGAAGGCGCCCGTCTTTGCAAGGAGCACGGCATCGACGTGCTGCTGGCCGTCGGTGGTGGTTCCACGATCGATGCAACCAAATTCATGGCTGCCGGCGCCTGCGTCGATTTCGACCCCTGGGATTTCATGGATCTGTCGAAACGCGCGCCTGTGGAAAAGGCCCTGCCGATCGTGAGCATCCTGACCCTTTCGGCCACCGGCTCCGAAATGGACAGGGGCGGCGTGATCACCAACCTGTCGACCAACGAGAAACTCGGCCGGCAGGATCCGAAACTGCTGCCGAAGGCCTCCTTCCTCGACCCGACAAACACCTTCACGGTGAGCCCGTACCAGACGGCATGCGGCTCCGCCGACATCCTTTCGCATATCTTCGAAGTCTATTTCAATATGGATCAGGACCTCTATATGCTCGACTGCTTTATGGAAGGCCTGATGAAGACCGTCATCAAATATGCGCCTGCCGCCATCAAGGAACCCGACAACTACGAGGCCCGCGCCAACCTGATGTGGACCTCGAGCTGGGCTATCAACGGCTTTATCGACGGCGGCAAGCAGCTCGCCTGGTCGTGCCATCCGATGGAGCACGAATTGTCGGCCTTCTACGACATCACCCACGGCCTGGGTCTGGCCATCCTCACCCCGCGCTGGATGGAATACTGCCTGGACGAAACGACGGTCTCCAAGTATGTGCAGTTCGGCGTGAATGTATTCGGCATCGACCCGACCTTGCCGCCCATGCAGATCGCCCACAAAGCCATCGGCTGCCTGAGCACGTTCCTCTTCGACACGCTTGGTCTCAAGCGGACCCTGCCCGAGCTGGGCATCGGCCGTGAACATTTCGCCACGATGTCCCGCAAAGCCGTCCGCGGCGGTACGCTCCAGGGCTTCAAACCCCTCAAGCAGGCCGACGTCGAAGCTATCTATGAAATGTGTATGAAATAGCCTGCAGCTGGTCGGACCGGCCGCCGTAGAGCAGTTCCCAGTCGCCGGAGAGCGGGACGAGGTCCCGTTGCTCCGGCGACCAGTATAAGAAGGTCTCTTCGGAGAGCGGGAAGACGGCTTCGGCGGTCGCTCCGGCAGGAATCGCCAGTCGCTGGAAACCGCGCAGGCTTTTCAGCGGACCTTCTGCGTCGTCCGGACGGCGGACGTACAGCTGGACCACTTCGACGCCGTCCCGTTTGCCCGTATTGGTGACCGGGACAATCAGCCGGTGGCCTTCCACCCGGGCCTGTCCGTAGGAAAAACGGGTGTAGGAGAGACCGTAGCCGAAGGCGTAGAGCGGCTCACCCGTGAAATAACGATAGGTGCGTCCCTGCATGTCGTAGGATTCGTAGTCGGGGAGTTGCGTGGTGTCGCGGTAGAAGGTCACCGGCAGTTTCCCGGAAGGGACGACATCGCCGAAAAGAATGTCCGCCAGCGCATTGCCGCCCTCTTCGCCCGGATACCAGGCCTGCAGGATGGCATCGCAGCTTTCCGTCTCGGGAACGAGGCCGACCGCGGAACCGGAGAAATTGACCAACACCACTTTCTTGCCGGCCTCGTGCAGTGTCTGGAGCAGATGCCGCTGGACCTCAGGCAGTTGGATATCGGTTCGGTCGCCGCCGCGGAAACCGGGGAGGGCGACCTTCATTTCTTCCCCTTCGACCCGCGGCGAGATGCCGCCGGCGAAGACCACCAGATCGTAGCCGGCCAGGCTGTCGAGCACCGCTTTTTCCGCCGCCGGATCGACCGCTTCCGCCGTCACGAGCGGGCAGCCACCCAGGACGAGCAGGTCCGGAATCCGCTCCCGCAGGGCATCGGCCAGCGTGACGGTCTGCTCGGGAATGGCGTTGTAGTTGCCCCAGAGCATCTCCCGGTCGTCGGCATTGGGCCCGACCAGGGCAATGCGGGCGCCTGGATCGAGCGGCAGCAGGTCGCCGTCGTTCTGGAGCAGGACGATGGACTCCTGCGCCATCTTGCGGGCCAGGGCCAGGTGGCCGGGCCCTTCCACGATGCCGTCTTCCAGCTTGTCCCAGGGCGTAGGAGCGTTGTCCAGTTCTCCCAGCCGGTAGCGTGCGGCCAGCAGGCGGACGAGACTGCGGTCCACGTCGGCCTCCAGCAGCCGGCCCGAGCGGACGGCTTCGGGGATGGACTGGTAGGAACTGCCGCAGTTGAGGTCGGTGCCGGTGTGGACGGCCAGGGCCGTGGCTTCGACGGCATTGTCGCTAAAGCCGTGCCGTCCCGCTTCGTAGAAATCCGCGATGGCCCAGCAGTCGGAGACGACCAGTCCCTTGTAGCCCCATTCACCCCGCAGGATGGTGTTGATCAGATAGTCGTTCGCCCCGCAGGGAACCCCGCGGAAACGGTTGTAGGCAATCATCACTTCCTCGACTCCGGCGCGGGTCACCAGGTCTTTGAACGCAGGGAGATAGGTTTCGCGCAGGTCGCGCTCGGAGACGCGCGCATCAAAGCTATGGCGGTTCCATTCCGGACCGGAATGGACCGCGAAGTGCTTGGCGCAGGCGTGCGCCTTGCGCACCGGCGCGTCGTCCGGCCCCTGGAGCCCGCGCACGACGGCCATTCCAAGCCGGCCGGTCAGGTAGGGATCCTCGCCGTAGGTTTCCATCCCGCGGCCCCAGCGGGGATCGCGGAAGATGTTGATGTTGGGCGTCCAGAAAGTCAGCCCCTGGTACTGGTCCACGAAGCCGCTTTCCCGGGCTTGCCGGTTTTTCACGCGGGCCTCGTCGCTGACGGCCGTGAAAACTTCATGCAGCAGCGTTTCGTCGAACGAAGCGGCCATCCCGACAGGCTGGGGAAATACGGTCGCTTTGCCGTTGCGTCCGACGCCGTGCAGGGCCTCGTTCCACCAGTTGTAGGCCGGAATGCCGGCCTCCGGAATGGGGGCCGAGGGATGCTGCATCAGCGACGCTTTCTGTTCGATGGTCAGCCCGGACACCAGTGCCTGGGCCCGTTGTTCAGCGGAAGGGGTCTGCGTACAGGCGACGGCCAGCAGCAGGAGGGGCAGAAGGATACCTTGTTTTTTCATAAGCCAAATATACGAAAAAACAGGGAAACTGCAGTATCAGAAACAGGCGCGCAGGATTTCGGTGATGTTGCGTGTCTTTCCCATTGTGTAAAAGTGGACGGCGGGGACGCCGTGGGCGATCAGGTCGCGGCACTGGGCGATACACCAGTCCGTCCCCAGCCGGTAAACCGCCTCCTTGTCGTCTCCGCAACGGCGGACAGCCTCGGTCAGTTCCACGGGGATGTCGATCGAGAAACTCTCCGGCAGAAGGGCGACCTGCCGGGCCGTGGAGAGGGGTTTGAGCCCCGGAATGACCGGTACGGTGATGCCGGCCTGCCGGCAGCGGTCGACGAAGCGGTAGAATACGGCATTGTCGAAGAACAACTGCGTGATGATGACGTCGGCGCCGGCATCCACTTTCCGTTTCAGGTTCTCGATGTCGGTTTCGAGGTTGGCCGCCTCGAAATGTTTTTCCGGATAGGCTCCTACGCCAATGCAGAACGAGGCGCCGTTGTCCTGCTCGAAACGGCGGATGGCCGCCACCAGTTCGTCGGCGTGTGCAAAGCCGGCCGGATCCGGCGTGAAACGCTTTTCTCCCGTAAGCGAGTCGCCGCGCAAGGCCATCACATTTTCGATGCCCATGAATTGGAGATCCTGCAACAGCATTTCCGTCTCGTGTGCGGATGTGCCGCCGCAGATCAGATGCGGGACCACTTCCACGTCGTAGTGCGACTGGATGGCCGCGCAGACCGCCACGGCGCTTACGCGGCTGCGGACGATGCGGCGCCGGTAACTGCCGTCGGGCTGCGGCTCGTAGCGGACTTCGTCGCGGTGCGTGGTCACGTTGATGTACCGCGGAGCGAATTCCATCAGAGGCGCGATGCCGGAGAGGAGTTCATCCTTGCTGATCCCGGTCGGCGGAGGGACGATTTCGATGGAAGGGAAGGGGGTGGACCCGTTCCGGAGCATTTCGGTGATTTTCATAGCAGATGGGAGAGGAAAAGTTGTGCCTGTCCTTCCGAAAAGCCGCGGCGGGCGGCGTAGTTGTCGTATTGGCTGCGGCTGATTCTCCGGATGTCGGGATAGGCCGCTTCGGGATGGACGATGACCAGCCCGCAGATCGACGCGGCGGGCTGCATCGCGCAGGTTTCCGTCAGGGTGATGCCGAGGCTGTTCGCCTCCGGCAGCAGGCGGAGGATGTCCCGCTTGATGCTGTGGTCGGGGAAACTGGCATAGCCGGCGGCCGGCTTGACGAGCTTGGCGTCGTTGCGCCGGATCCGGGCAGCGATCCGCGTGTCGAGCCAGCGGGATGCCGCTTCGGCGAGGGTCACTTTCACGGCCCGGCGCATCATCTGCCCGTATTCGCTGCGGCAGGCTTCGCAGGCGCAGTCCTGTGGATGACGCTCCCTGTCGTGGACGCTGAGGGCGAAGATGCCCAGCGGCCCGGTGCCGGAAGCCGGTGCAAAGTCCGCGAGCGAACGGCCCGGGGCGCTTTCCTGCCGGAGCATCGGCAGCCGGTCGCCCGAGTCGAGGAGCAGGGTGTCACCCTCGCGGCGTGCCTGGAAGAAGCGGATGGAATAGCGCACGGTCAGTTCGCGGCGCGCGACGCATCGGGCCAGCAGCGTGCGGGCTTCCGCGACAAGTTCCGGCGCGTCATTGCCCTTGAGCCCCCAGGCCATCCGCAGGACCCGGTCGTCGAAGTAGGGAAGGAGGTCCGGGAGGGCGATCTCGCCCGGCTTCAAGTCGCTGAAATCGTAATCTTCCGGCCGGAGATAGGTATCCCTCGCGAAATCGACGGGAGCCGCAGCCGGCTCTTCCTGCTGCTGCCGGCTTGCGTAGAGGCTGCGGAGCCGTTCCTGCTCCGCCCACTGGGCCGCTTCGAATGCGGCGCGGTCTTTCAGGAGCCGTTTCGCCATCACGGCTTCGGACGATGCGTCGGCCGAGTAGAAAACGTGCCGGTAGAGGGGGGCAAGTTTGACGGCCGTATGGAGGGCCGAAGTGGTCGCGCCGCCGATGAACAGCGGCGTATCCAGTCCCCGCGCCGCCATCTCGCGACAGAGCTCCTCCATCTGGAAAAGCGACGGCGTGATGAGTCCGCTGACGCCGATCAGGACGGCGTGGTGCCGTTGTGCTTCCGCGAGGATGCGTTCCTTTTCCACCATCACGCCCAGGTCGATCACATTGAATCCGTTGCAGCGCAGCACGATGCCCACGATGTTCTTGCCGATGTCGTGGACGTCGCCCTTTACGGTGGCGTGGATGACGACCGGCTGCCCGGCTGCGGCCGGGTCGTCCGTCGCCATATACGGCTCGAGGACGGCGACGGCGTCTTTCATTACTTTGGCCGACTTGACCACCTGGGGCAGGAACATCTTTCCTGCGCCGAACTGTTCGCCGACCTGCTCCATACCGGCCATCAGCGGCCCTTCGATCACCTGCACGGCCGTGCCGAGTTTTTCCAGGCAGCGCAGGACGTCGCCCGGCAGGTCGGCGGCCTTGCCGGCGACCAGGTCGGCCTGCAGCCGCTGCTCCGGAGACAGACGGCTCGTCTCTTCCACGGCCGACGGCTGCTCTTTCTGCTCCAGATAACTGGCGGCCAGGGCGGTCAGCCGCTCCGTGGCTTCCGCGTCGCGGGCCAGGATCACATCTTCCGCGGCCTGGCGCAGGGCGGGGTCGATGGTGTCGTACGGTTTCAGTTGGGCGGGATTGACAATGGCCATATCCAGTCCGGCCCGGATGGCGTGGTAGAGGAAGACCGTGTGCATCGCGGCACGGACCGGCTCGTTTCCGCGGAACGCGAAAGAGAGGTTCGAGATGCCGCCTGAGGTATAGGAACCGGGCAGGTTCTGCTTGATCCAGCGCACGGCTTCGATGAAGTCGATGCCGTAGCGGTCGTGGTCGGCGATGCCGGTTCCGACGGAGAGTACGTTCACGTCGAAGATGATTTCCTCCGGCGGGATACCGGCCTCCGTCAGCAGCCGGTAGGCGCGTTCGCAGACGGCGGTCTTGCGGGCCAGTGTGGTGGCCTGTCCTTCTTCGTCGAAGGCCATCACCACCATCGCGGCACCGAGGCGGCGGATCTCGCGGGCCTTTTCCAGGAAACGTTCCTGTCCTTCCTTCAGGCTGATGGAATTGACGATGCACTTGCCCTGGGCGTTCTTGAGCCCGGCCAGGATGCAGTTCCAGTCGGAAGAGTCGATCATCAGCGCGGCCCGGGCGACCGCCGGGTCGTTCTGGATCTGGCGGACGAAACATTCCATCGCGGCCGGGCCGTCCAGCATCGCGTCGTCCATATTGATGTCGATGACGGCGGCGCCGCCGGCAATCTGCCCGGCGGCCACCTGGAGGGCGGTGTCGTAGTCGCCGGAGGCGATCAGGCGGGCGAATTTGCGGGAACCGGCCACGTTGGTCCGTTCGCCGATGAGCGTGAAATTGTTGTGTTTGACGTCGAGTACGACGTTTTCCAGTCCGCTGACGCGGAGCAAGGCGCTTTTTTGCGGCAAGGGACGCGGCGCGATGCCCGCCACAGCCGCCTTTTCGGCGGCGATGTGGTCCGGCGTGGTGCCGCAGCAGCCGCCGACGATGTTCAGGTGTCCGGCCTCCGCCATCCGGCGGACGGCGACGGCCATCTGTTCCGGCCGTTCGTCATACTGGCCCATCGCATTGGGCAGGCCGGCGTTGGGATAGCAGATGACGGGGACTTCGCTGAAGCTGGACACGCTTTCGACGAGCGGAATCAGTTCTTCCGCACCCAGCGAGCAGTTGAGGCCGAACGCGGTGAGGGGATAATGCCGGATGGCTGTATAGAAGGCTTCGAGTGTCTGGCCGGTGAGCGTGCGACCGTTCCGGTCGCCGGGCGAGACCGATACGATGACGGGGAAGCCGGGTGCCACCTGCGCCGCGGCATAGAGGACGGCTTTCGCGTTGAGCGCGTCGAAACAGGTCTCGACGAGCAGCAGGTCGACGCCGCCTTCGACAAGGGCTCCGACCTGTTCGCGGTAAACCGCCGCCATCTCGTCGAACGAGAGGGAACGGGCTGCGGCATTGGCTACATCGGTACTGAGTGTCAGCGATTTGGATGTCGGGCCGATGCTGCCGGCGACCCACACCGGGCGCGGGGCGGTATCTGCCTCTCGGCGGGCGATGCGGGCGCCTTCCCTTGCGAGGGCGGCCGCCTGGCCGGCGAGTCCGTATTCCTGCTGGGAGATGCGGTTGGAACAGAATGTGTTGGTCTCGATGATGTCCGCCCCGGCCGCGATGTAGGCGTGGTGTACGCTTGCCACGATTTCCGGCTCATCCAGGTTGAGCGCATCGAAATTGCCGCTCAGTCCCCGGCGCTGGAGCATCGTGCCCATCGCCCCGTCGAGCAGCAGGATGCGCTCCTGAAGAGCTTTCCGTATGTCCTTGTCTGTTTTCACGACGCAAATGTACAATAATTGTCGGACGCAGGTTCCTTCTTTTTGGCGCAATGCCTGCGCAGGTCGGCCGGCACCTTATTCGGAAAGGAGTCCGGCTACGGTATCGTAGATCTCCGCACCGCGCATGCCCCGGGCGACGATGGTCCCGTCCGGACCGAAGAGAATCAGGTGGGGGATGGCGTTGATGCCGTACAGTTTCTGCGGGATCTTGCCACCGTCCAGGATCTGGTGCCAGGGCATATCGAGTTTCGAGAGGGCTTCGAGCGTGTCTTCCCGCTTGTCGCTGACGGGCGATGCTCACCACATCGAAGCGGTCGCCGTGGAACGCTTCCCAGGTCTTCTTGATCTGCGGCATTTCGGCCTTGCAGGGACCGCACCAGGAGGCCCAGTGGTCGAGCAGGATATAGCGGCCGCGGCCCACATAGTCCGACAGACGGACGTCGCTGCCATCGGGATTCCCGCCGCTGACCAGATAGTCGGTAAAGGCTTGTCCGACTGCCGTCCGGCTCTGGATCTGGATGGCTTCATACGCCTTGCGGACGAGGGAGAACTGTTGGATCCGCGGATCCAGCAGGCGGTAGCCGGCCATGAACCGGGCGGTATCCACGTGGGCGAGGTCTTCCAGGGCCAGGCCGCCGACGAGGTTGTCGCGGTTGGCCCGGACGACCGAATCGGCCAATGCGGCTTTCTCGGCCCGCTGCAGACGGCTGTAGCCGTAGAAACGGCTGTGGAAGTCGTTGTAGGCGTCCACCATCGGCGTTCCGGACTCGGTGCGCTCATCGATGTCGGCCGTGACGGTTCCCGGTTCGAGGATGAACCGGACGCGCTCCTTGCCGCGGCCCACGTATGCATAGGTGGGCGAATCGATTGTTCCCTTGAAAGAGAACTGTCCGTCCTGGACCGTGGTCACGCCCAGCGTGTCACCGGCCTCCAGGTCGATGAGCCAGACTTCCGTTCCGTTATCGGCCGTGTATCGGCCGTTGATCGAATAATGCCGGTCCGTGCAGGAGAGGCAGAGCAGGCAGAGGGCGGCGGCGAGCCCGATTCTTTTTATGCGCATGATTTTCTGTTTTCCGGCTACGAAGTTAATAAATCTGTTTGGAAAGCAGGCGATTTATGCGTAAGTTTGTTAACGGAAAACAAAAACCCCTGCCGGCTTACGGACAGGGGTATTGCCAAAAAAACTTACCAAAACACTTAAATTTTCTACGACAAAGGTCGGGAGATTCCCGTAAATGGTCAATCCTCATTTCTTGGTATTATGAAAAAAATCCTGTGCTTTATGACTGCCGTGCTTTGCACGTTATCCCTGTCCGCCCAGCCGAAGCTGAAGGCTGACAATATCGATGAAGTTCTCCGGGCGATGACCCTCGAGGAGAAGGCGACGCTGCTGGTGGGTGCGCGCCGCAGCGAAATGTCGGCGGCTGAAATCACCGCATTCGACCAGAATACCGTGCCGGGCGCTGCCGGTACGACACGCGCCATTCCCCGGCTCGGCATTCCGCTGACCGTCCTGGCCGACGGCCCGGCCGGCCTGCGCATCAGCCCGACCCGCGAAGGCACGGACAAGACCTTCTATTGCACAGGATTCCCGGTCGGTACGGTCATGGCCTCGATGTGGAATCCGGTTCTTGTGGAGCAACTGACCACCGCGATGGGGCAGGAGGTCAAGGAGTACGGCGTGGACGTCCTCCTGGCGCCCGGCCTGAACCTGCACCGCAATCCGCTCTGCGGCCGCAACTTCGAGTATTTCTCCGAAGATCCGTTGCTGACCGGCCGGACGGCCGCCGCCTATGTGAAGGGCGTGCAAAGCAACGGCGTAGGTGTGAGCATCAAGCATTTCGCCGCCAACAATCAGGAGACCAACCGCCTGCACGGCGATTCCCGGGTCAATGTGCGGGCGCTGCGCGAGCTCTATCTCAAGGGCTTTGAAATCGCGGTGCGCGAGGCGGATCCCTGGACCGTGATGTCCTCGTACAACCGGCTGAACGGTCCTTTTACCCAGCAGAACAAGGAATTGCTGACCACGGTCCTGCGGGACGAATGGGGCTTCGGCGGCATCGTGATGACCGACTGGGGCAACAAGGCCGGGACGGTCGATGCCGTCAAGGCTGGCAACGACCTGATGGAACCGGGCGCGCAGTCCGAAATCGACCGCATCGTTGCCGGGGTCAAAGAAAGCCGCATTTCGCAGGAGGAACTTGACCGGAATGTGCGCCGGATGCTGGAGTACATCGTCCGCACGCCGCGTTTCCAAGGCTACAGGTTCAGCAACAAACCCGATCTGAAAGCCCATGCGGAACTAGTCCGTTCCGCGGCGCCGGAAGGCATGATCCTGCTGGAAAACAAGGGTGTACTTCCCCTGGAAGGCGTGAAGAAAGTGGCGCTCTACGGCATCGGCGCCTATGATTTCATTGCCGGCGGCACCGGCTCCGGCAATGTGAACAAAGCCTATGTCCGCAGTATCGCCGAAGGCTTCAAGGCCCACGGTGTGGCCGTGGACAAGGACCTGGAAGACTGGTATCAGTCCTATCTGGCCTATATGAAGGCGGAACGCCGCGTCAACGGCGGGGGCGGCGTCCTGCTGGGTTCGACCGTCATTCCGGAGGTGAAAGTATCCCGCGCCCTGATTGAGCGCAAGGCGGCAGACAGTGATGTTGCGGTGCTGACAATCTCCCGCAATGCCGGTGAAGGTGCGGACCGGATGGCGGCCGACGGCGACTGGTCGCTGACCGGACAGGAACGCGAAATGCTCCAAAACCTGGCCGACGTCTGCCACCAGGCCGGCAAGAAGCTGGTGGTCGTCCTGAATATCGGCGGTGTCATCGAGACGGCATCTTGGAAGCACATCCCCGATGCTATCCTGCTGGCCTGGACGCCGGGGCAGGAGGGCGGCCTGGCCGTGGCCGATGTGCTCTGCGGCGCGGTCAATCCTTCCGGAAAACTGCCGATGACCTTCCCGGTAGCCTATTTCGACATCCCTTCCTCAGCCAACTTCCCGTCCCATTTCGACAGGGGTGGCCGGAGCAATGTCTCTTCGGTCTCAAACAATGGGAAAGCGCCTGTAAAAGACATCGATTATACGGACTACGCCGAAGGCATCTGGGTCGGCTACCGCTATTTCGCCAAGGCCGCTGTACCGGTGTCATATCCGTTCGGCTATGGCCTGAGCTACACGACGTTCGCCTATTCGAAGCCGACCGTCAAAGTCGATAAGGCCGGGAATGTGACCGCATCGGTTACCGTTACCAATACCGGTAAGGTCGCCGGCAAGGAAATCGTCGAACTTTATGTCTCGGCGCCGGACGGCGGGCTGGTCAAGCCGGTCTGCGAACTGAAAGCTTTCGCCAAGACGGGATCCCTTGCCCCGGGCGCCTCGGAGACGGTGACGATGACCATCGATCCGTACACGCTGGCCTCCTTCAACGAAGAGACCTCGGCCTGGGAGACCGCTGCCGGAAACTACCTGCTGCACTTCGGCGCTTCTTCGACGGACATCCGGGCAACGGCCTCCTTCAAACGGGCCAAGCCGCAGACCTGGCCGGTCCACCGTGTCCTGCTCCCGGCGGAACCCGTCAAGGAGATTCCCATGAAGAGACGTTGAAACGCCCTGGAAGAACAAGAATTTTTTTCTATCTTCGCGGGTTGATTGCAATAAAACTGCGAAACGATGAAAGCGATTCAGTCTATCGGCGTTCTGACCTCCGGCGGTGATTCCCCCGGCATGAATGCCGCCATCCGTGCGGTCACCCGCTCCGCGATTTTTGCGGGTTGGAAAGTCTATGGCATCTACCGGGGCTATGAAGGCCTGATCAACGGAGAAATCAAAGAGTTTACCAGCGAATCGGTGAGCAACGTCATCCAACGGGGCGGCACCATCCTCAAGACCGCCCGCAGTAAGGAATTCATGACGGAAGAGGGGCGCGCCAAGGCCTATGAGAACCTGCGTCGGCACCATATCGACGCGCTGGTTGTCATCGGCGGCAACGGTTCGCTCTCCGGCGCCCAGGAACTGGCCCGTGAGCACGACATCCGCATCATCGGACTTCCCGGCACGATCGACAACGACCTCTACGGCACCGATTCGACCATCGGCTACGACACGGCGCTCAATACCATCGTGGACTGCGTGGACAAGATCCGCGACACCGCCACCTCGCACGACCGCATCTTCTTCGTGGAGGTGATGGGACGCGATGCCGGTTTCCTGGCGCAGAACAGCGCCATCGCCGCCGGTGCGGAAGCGGCCATCATTCCGGAAGACCGCACGGACATCGACCAGCTGGCCCAGTTCATCGGCCGGGGCATCCGCAAGAGCAAGAACAGTTCCATCGTCCTGGTTTCGGAGAGCAAGAAAGACGGCGGTGCGATGCACTATGCCGAGCGCGTCCGCAAGGAATATCCCCAGTACGATGTTCGCGTCACCATTCTGGGCCATCTGCAGCGCGGCGGCCGTCCGTCGGCATACGACCGGATCCTGGCATCCCGCCTGGGCGTAGCGGCCGTCGAAGCCCTCAAGGAAGGACAGCGCAACATCATGATCGGCATCAAGAACGACCAGGTGGTCTATGTGCCCATCAGCAAGGCTGTCAAGATCGACAAGCCCATCGATCCGGAGCTGATCAACGTCCTTACCGTTCTATCGATTTGATATACACGTCCTGCTGCGGGAAGGGAATCTCGATTCCGTTCTCGTTCAGGATCTTGTAAACCAACTCCTTGGCCCTGGCAATGTAGCCGATCTCCTCTTCCACGAGCACGTACTGCTTGAGGGCGACATCGACGCTGCTGGCGCCGAAATTGTCGAAGGCGATGGTGATGCCGCGTTTGGGATCTACGATGTTCCGTCCGTATTTGTCTTTGGTCATCAGTGCCTGCGATCCTTCGAGCAGGATGGCGCGCAGTTTCTCCACGTCCGTACCGTAGCGGACGCCGACCGTGACTTTCACGAACTCGTAGGCGTTGTTGCTGGTCAGATTCTTGAAATTCTTGTTGAAGAGCGTGGTGTTGGTAAAGGCGATCAGCGTGTCCTCCAGCGTCTGGATCTGCGTCGTCTGGTAGCTGATGGAAGTCACTTTGCCGCGGATGCCGTCGCATTCGATGAAATCACCCACGCGCAGGCGGCCCGACATGAGCTGGATGCCGTAGATAAAGTTGTTGAGGATATCTTTCATCGCCAAACCCAGACCGGTGGCCAGACCGGCTGCCACGATCGAGAGCGCGCCCATCGGAATCTTCAGCAGGACGATGATCATCGCAATGTAGCTGCCCCAGACCAGGATGCCGATGACGTTGTCCGACAGGGTGAAGTTGATCTCGTTGGCATGAATGTAGGCTTTCCCTTCCTTCGCTGCCAGTTTCTCGAACGTGAGCTTGCGGTAGAAGGCTTTCAGCAGATAGGCCAGGTAACGGAAGACGAAGAACAGCGTGCTCACCAGCACCAGCTTGTAGAGCGACAGGTGAAGGATGGCGCTGCCATCCTTGTTGACCAGATTGAAGAACGGCTTGTAGAAGAGTTCCTTGCAGACTTCCGTCAGATCGAAGATATCGGAGGCCATCCACAGGCAGAGTGGGACGGAGAGGATCATCAGGATGGGGAAGGCGGCCTGCTTGATGAAGTCGGTGATCCAGGTGACGGCGATATAGGAATCCTTGCGGTTGGGATCGAAGACCCGGTGTTCCTTCTTGTAATCGTAGAGCCGTTTCTTGAGATGTTTCTCTTCATAGCGCTCCAGCAGCCGGTACAGGGCCGTGATGGTTTCGATGGCGGCCAGCTGGAAGACCCACCAGATGAAGACCTGGATGGCCAGCAGCACGTAACCGGCCCAGGCGACGACCGTCGTCACGAGCATGACGGCAAACGTGATCCAGGCGTACATCATGTCGCCGCGGGCCTCTTTCTCCCGGTTGCCCCGTTTGCAGAGAATGTACTGCCAGATGGTGAAGATCAGCAGGATCGGCGGGAAAATGAGGTTGATCAGCCGGTTCGGAATGAAGATGATCCGGAAGGTGATGACGATCAGGCCCAGCAGCGCGACCGGCAGGTAGAGCCGGGATACGCGCCGGATGTGGGCCGACGGGATCCGGATCAGCAGGGATGTCAGAATGGCGGCCAGCAGCCAGGCGTAGATCAGCAGCAGGCCGGATGCGACATTGAAGAAATTCTGCCTGACGAACAGCGAGGCGATCATGACGGTCAGGGCAAAAATCACGACGCCGCTCAGCAGCGTGGCAATCGGACTGCGCTGCCGGAATTCTTCCGTCTTGAACCAGGCAACGCGGCCGCGGAGCAGGCGGACAGCCACATTGCTCAGCAGGGTGGCCAGCAGGATGTAGAAGAGGATGAACAGAATGAAGCCGTTGATCATCGGGCCTCGCCATTCGCTGTGGCGGAGGGCGTTGGCATCTTCACTGGCATCCCCCAGACCGTATTTGCGGCGGGTGTCCTGGACCGCCAGCTGCGTGTAGCGCGGCAGCCTGCGGAGTACCTTGAAGTAATTGTCCTGCCCGTCGATGAAGATGTGCTTCTGGATGAGCCGATAGCGGTCCCGGGCGTAGTTGTAGCTTTCCGACAGGCGGCTGCTCATCGCTTCGTAGTGGTCGTTGTCCATCACGATCTTGTCGCGGAATTCGGTGTACATCGCCAGCAGGTTCAGCGTATAGGCCAGACAGGAGTCGCGGTCGGCCTGTCCTTGTTCGTCCAGGTAGAAGGGCTCGTCCTCGTCTTCTTCCTCGTCGTGGACGCCGGGCAGGATGCCGCCCAGATGGTCGTGATGGGCGTGGTCGTGCTGGGCTCCGTCTTCGTGGACGTGGCTGTGCCGGTGACTGACCGCCGTTTCGCCGGATGTCTGGCCGATAATGTCGAAGCCGTCGCTGTGGTTGTGGAGACGCTCGTGAAGCAGGATCGTGTCCATGACGGCCGAGAGGCTGTCGGGCACGACTTCCAACTTGCCCAGGATCGGTGGAAGACGGCGGAGCGCCTCGGCCAGGTGCTCATAGCGCTCGATCTCAAGGTTCATCCGGCTGACGATTTCGTCGAAAGGCATCCGCTGCTTCGTGTAGTCCTCATACTGCCGGGTGACTTCGTCCAGGGCATAGGTCATGTCGAAGGTGTAGTCCTGGTTCTGGGAGTAGAGGATGAGCGCCAGCTCGTTGCAACGCTTGGTCATCTCCACCAGCCGCTGGTGCTGGCCCTCGTTGCTCTGGTTGAGCCGGGCCCGCATGTGTTCGATCTTCTGGTTCTCCTGATGGAGTTCGGAGCGCAGGATGCTGAGGGTCTTGGCGAAATTGCGTTCGTTGAAAACGGCGAACGCCGGGATGGCGGCAAGCAGTGCCAGCAACAATATGGAGAGGGTTTTCTTTTTCATCCGCTTTAAAATATGACGTCACAAATATACGAAATTGACGGATTTTTGCTATCTTGCCAAGTCAAAACTCACTGCTTATGCGCGCTTTCTCCTGTCTCCGCTTTTCTGCCCTTTTGCTTTTGACCGCATTTTCCCTGCTTTCCTGCCGGTGCGAACGGCCGCTGGATGCGGGAGATCTTCGCGGCAAGTCCAGGGAGGAATTGCAGCAGATGCGCGAGGCCGTGCTGGCACGCCATGCCGACGGCAGCGAGCTCTCCCGGCGGGAGATGGCGTATGTGGAGCAGCTGCGCCAGCAGGAACGGCGCCTTGAAAATTCCTGGGTCTTCGGCGAATGGCGGGAGCGGCACGGGGCCCGGCTCATCTTCCGGGACGACGGGACGGTGAGTGTCGGCGCCCGGGGCGGCGTTTACGACGAGCTGGGCATCTATAAATTCATTTCGCCGGAAGAACCTTCTTTCGAGACGACCTGGACGGTCCTTCCGGATGAAGCCGGTGATCCCGTCATCCTGGTTTTGCGCAGAGACGGCAGTTCTTTCCTCTATCCCTGCCACCGCGACCGGGACCGTCTCCGGGAACATGTCGGAAATCTGGAGGAATTCACCGAAACCGGTTTTTATTTTACCAAGATACAATGACGATGGTCAGTCCCAACGAAGCCGAAATCGCAATCCGCCGGGCCTCGCCCGACGACATCCCGCTCATCCAGTCGCTGGCGGAGGTCGCCTTCCGCGATACTTACCGGGACATTCTTTCCCCCGGACAGATGGATTATATGATGGAATGGATGTATTCGGAGCCCAGTCTGCAGCGGCAGATGGGGCAGGACGGCCACGTCTATTTCATCGCCCAGTCCGACGGCGAGCCCTGCGGCTATGTGTCCGTGCAGCCGCGCGGCCTGCAGCCGGACGGCGCCTTCCTTTTCGAATTGCAGAAGATCTATCTGCTGCCCGGATTCCGGGGGCTTCGCATCGGCCGCCTGATGTACGAACACATCTGCGCTTTTGTGCGCGGGGCCGCCAACGGCTGGCCCTGCCGCATCGAATTGCACGTGAACCGCAACAACCCGGCGGTGGACTTCTATAAACACCTGGGTCTGGAAATCCTCCGCGAAGGCGATTTCCCGATCGGGCACGGGTTCTACATGAACGATTATATCATGGGCTGCACGCTGGGCGCTGCAGACTAAGCCGACAGCGGATTTTGCGTGATGGGCATCCGCCGGGCCTGGCCGATGGCATCCATCGGGCATACGAGGCGGCACAGGTGGCATCCCACGCATTTGGTTCCGATCAGCTGGGGCCGCCGGTCTGCGCCGAAACGGATGGCCTGGTGTCCGCCGTCGCGGCAGGAGATGTAGCAGCGGCCGCATCCGATGCATTTGTCCAGGTTGAAGCGGGGGAACACTTTCGTCTCGCGGTCCAGGTCGGCCGGCCGGACGAAGCGGTCGAGTTCGCGGCCGACCAGCGTTTCCAGCGAGTCGATCCCGTTTTCGGCCAGGTAGTTCCGGAGCCCCAGGACCAGGTCGTCGATGATCCGGTATCCATATTGCATCACGGCCGTGCAGACCTGCACATTGCGGCAGCCCAGGCTGATGAAGTCCAGGACGTCGCGCCAGGTCTCGATGCCGCCGATCCCGCTGACCTGGGGGAGGGCAACCAGCGGGTTCTTGGTGATTTCCAGGATAAAGCGCAGGGCGATGGGCTTGATGGCCTTGCCCGAATAACCCGACACGACTTTCCGCGAATTGACGGCGGACGTGTCACTGAGCGTCACCGACTTGATGGTATTGATGGCGGAAATGCCGTCGGCACCGGCCAGCAGGGCGCCCATCGCAACCGTACCGACCGATCCGATATTGGGCGTCATCTTCGGAATGACGGGAATCTTCACGGACCGTTTGACGAATGCGGTATAGAAACTCACCAGTTCGGCGCTCTGTCCCACGTCGCTGCCCATGCCGGCCATGCGCATCTGCGGACAGGAGAAATTGAGTTCTACGGCATCGACGCCCGCATCTTCCGCCATTCTCGCCAGCTCGATCCAATCCTGCTCGGCCTCTCCCATGATGGATGCGACCACCACCTTGCCGGGGAAATCCCGTTTCAGGCGGCGTAGGATGTCGAAATCCATCTCCATCGGATTCTCCGACAATTGCTCCATGTTGCGGAAGCCGATGAAGGGACCGCGGCCGTCGCGGACTGCGTCGAAGCGGGGAGATACTTCGTGGATGTCCTGCCGGCAGATGGTCTTGTAAAAGACCCCAGCCCAGCCTGCCTTCAGCGCGGCCGACACCATCTCGTAATTGGTGCAGACGGCGGAGGACGCCAGGAAGAAGGGATTCTCGCAGGGAATGCCGCAGAAACGGATGGCCAGGGACGGCTTTTCTGCTTTTTCCGCACTTGCCTGCGGGGGCAGGGCGGCGGCTATTTCGCGCAGGCGGACGGGCCTGTCGTAGTGGATGCACGCTTGTTCGGCAGCAGCCAGGTCGTCTTGCGTGCAAGGGGAAAACCACGCTCCTGCGAGCGTTGGATTGTCGAAACGGATGGCGCGTACGCCACGGGCCGGGTCGCCTTTGCGGCAGACGGCGCTGCAGGGGGCATTTTCGCACAGCAGGCAGCGTCCGGCTTCTTCGCGGATGTCGATCATTCCAGTCCGAGATAAGTCAGGATTACGTCAACGGCCTGGTCTTCGGTCATTCCGTCTACGTTCAGGCACAGATGATAATTGCGCGCATCGTAGCGGCTGACCCCGGCAAAGCGCTTGATGTAGTTCTCACGCGACTTGTCCACCTGGTCGATGGCTTCTTCCGCCAGTTCACGGCTCAGATCCTGCCTGGCCATCACGCGGGTGATACGGTGCTCCCGGGAGGCGGTGATGAAGATGTCCAGTTTGTTGGGATGGTCTTTCAGCACGAAGAAGCCCGAGCGGCCGGTAATGACGCACGATTCTTCCTGGGCCAGTTCCCGCAGGATTTCGGTCTCAGCCAGGAAAATGTCGTCGGTCGTGACCTCGGGGTCGAATTCCTTCTTGATCTCCCGGATCCTTTCCGCACCGACGAAGCCGGAGGCGGCGGGCGCGGGGGCAGGGAAGATGAAGCGGATGAAATCGGACAGCCACTGCTTCTTCTGGCCCTTGAGCCGCTCGATGCTGGTGGAAGTCAGGTCGAATTTCTCGCAGAGTTCCTTGATGAGTTCCTTGTCGCAGAGGCGGACCTGGAGCCGCTCGGCCAGTTTCCGGGCGATGGTGTGTCCGCCGGAGCCGAGCTCACGGCTGACGGTGATGACAAATTTTTCCTTGGTATTCATTTATTTGCAGATTTTATTTCAACTATTCCTTACCCTTGATGTCAATGTTGAAACCTTCGTCGATCAGTGGCTGGACGAGCGCTTTCATCTGCTCGACCGTGAAGGCTTCGAGGGCTTTTTCCGGGGTGGGCCGGTCGATGGTATAGACCATGATTTCGCGGGGTTTCAGCTGGCGGACGATGCGCATCCAACCGTCAAGAACTTCTTTGGATGAAGAGTCGAAATCCTTGCTTTTAAGGAACATGGTCTGGAGAACGAAATTGCCCTCAAAGCGCTCGAGCGCCTCAATCACGCGATCGAGGCTGTAGCCCGGGGCGGGCTGGTTGATCTTGGCTACCAGGGCGTCGGTCGGGGCATCGATCTTCAGGATCGGATTGTCCACTTTCCGGAGGGCTTCAAAGACTTCCGGCACATGGGCGCGCGTGGCGTTGGACAGGACGGAGACCTTCGCTTTCGGGTAGTAGGCGTCGCGCAGGAAGACCGTGTCTTCGATAATGCGCGGGAATTCCGGATTGAGGGTCGGTTCCCCGTCTCCGGAGAAGGTGATCGAATCGATGGGCGTATCGTCCATCATCAGTTCGATCAGTTTGTTTTCCAGGTCGGCGCGGACTTTTGCCGCGGTCGGGAGGACGGTATCGCCCTTCCCGTCACGGTTCCAGCCGCATTCGCAGTAGATGCAGTCGAAATTGCAGATCTTGCCCCGGGTGGGCAGCAGGTTGATGCCGAGCGAGCGGCCGAGACGGCGGCTGTGGATCGGTCCGAAGACGGTTTCTTCCCTCATCATGGTTTCCAGGTCTTTTGCTAAATTCTACCAAAGTTAACGATTATTCTCCGACTCTCCAAAAATGCCTATATTTGCAGGTGAAAAAAACGGAAAAAACCGATGTTTGTCTATAAGCACAAGGTCCACTATTACGAGACCGACCGGATGGGTGTTACCCACCATTCCAACTACATCCGCATCATGGAAGAAGCCCGCGTGGCGTACCTCGACGCGATCGGCGCCAGCTTCGCCCGCATTGAGGCGGACGGGTATGTGTCCCCCGTGATGGCTGTGGAAGGCAAATTCTTGTCTCCGACCACCTTCGACGATTTGATTGAAGTCGAAGTCTATATTCAGGAGATGTCATTGCTGAAGCTCAGGATCGGCTATCGGATGCATTGCGGCGGGAAAGTCGTGTTTGAAGGCTGGTCGCTCCACTGCTTCCTCGACAAGGACGGCAAGGCGCTGCGGATTGCCGAGCGCTACCCGCAGTTCCGGCAGGCGGTCGAATCCGACCAGGAGCAGGTATAGGGGATGGCGACGGCGCTCTACTGGCTGGTCATCGCCATCGTACTGGCGGAGTTCGTCTGGTCGACCGTCCTGACCCTGCTCAATATCAAGGCGTCGCACGGACCGGTTCCGGACGTGCTGCAGGGTCTCTACGACGAGGCTCGCTACCGGAAACAGCAGGATTACGCGATGACCAACCGGAAGTTCTCCCTGATTTCCGACCTGGTCAGTACGCTGGTCACCCTGGCCATCTTTGCGTTCGGCGGTTTCGGCCTCTTCGACGCGGCCGCCCGCACCGTCAGCAGCCATCCCGTCGTGCAGGCACTCGTATTCTGGGGAATCTTCTATCTGCTTTCCTGGGTGATTTCAATTCCCTTCGACCTGTACCGGACCTTTGTCATCGAGCAACGCTTCGGTTTCAACCGGACCACGCCGGGGCTCTTCGCTGCCGATGCGGTCAAGAGCCTGCTGATGAATATGCTCATCATGGGGGCCGTCCTGGCGCTCTGTGCCTGGATCTATGCCCTGGCACCCCGCTGGTTCTGGCTCATAGCCTGGGGCGCGGTCACGCTCTTCTCGCTCTTCATGCAGTATTTCTATTCGCAGCTCATCGTTCCGCTCTTCAACAAGCAGACGCCGCTGCCGGAAGGCGAGCTCCGCGATGCCATCGAGGCCTTCGCCGCCCGGGTGGACTTCCGGCTCGACAATATCTATGTCATCGACTCGTCGAAGCGCAGCAGCAAGTCGAACGCCTACTTCACCGGCTTCGGCCGCAAGAAGCGTGTCGTGCTCTATGACACGCTGATGGAGCAACTTTCTACCGAGGAGATCGTCGGCGTGCTGGCCCACGAGATCGGGCATTACAAACATCGCCATATCATCCTTTCCTCCTTGGAAGGATTCGCAACCAATCTTTTAATGTTCTGGCTGTTCAGTCTGTTTATCGGAAGCGAAGAATTAGCTGCGGCTGCGGGCTGCCAGGCGGCCTCCTTCCACGTGAACCTGGCCGTCTTTTCGCTCATCTATACCCCGCTGAGCCTGCTGCTGGACATCGCCACCAATGTCATCTCCCGCCGCCACGAGCGACAGGCAGACGCCTTCGCCGCCGCCCATGGTCTGGGCCACGCCGAAGCCTCCGCCCTCAAGAAGATGAGCGCCAAGAGCCTGGCCAACCTGACCCCGCACCCGCTGGTGGTCTTCACCGAATACTCCCATCCGACCCTCGCCGAACGGGTCCGCACCCTTACGCAAAGCGCACAGCCGTGAGTTCCCTGGCGAAGGCGTGGATTTTTGATTCGATCTTTTTTGCGGTCCGCGGGGAGGGTTTCCGATAACCACTGATATAATGCCCCAGTTGTTTTTGGTTGACGCCAGTGATTCTCTCCAATCCGGCCAAACTGAAAGCATAGGCGTATTCCTGCAAAAACGAAGGAATGTCATATTTGAAAGAAATGCTTATTTCCGGAAAAGAACTTCCCGTTGATTCAACATATTCTTTCATTTCCTGAAGTCCTTCTTCAAAATCTTCCATGGCTGTCTGAACCGTCGCGCCCGTGCCGATGATTCCATAAGGAAAGTCTTTGTTTTCTATGAAGATAGAGTACTTTCCATCTTCACCTCGCTCGATTAATGCCGTAATATCCATTGTATTTGATTATTAGTTCAAAGTGTTACACCGGACCGTTCTTCGATGTCCTTCTTTGTGCCGGGTTTTGCTTCTTCGGATTCGTGATAACTTGTCTCGAACAATTGTCCGGTGACAGGGCTTTTCCATATTGGGTGCCTTTTCCCATTCCTCACAATAAGGCATCCTGCCTTTTTGAGTTTGCGGTGATTTTCAGCATACTTCATCTTAAAATCACTTTGCAAAGATAGTAAATTTTCTATCAAATGATACTTTTCTTTTTGTTGCAAAGTAATCGATAATCTACCGGACAGGGCTTACAAAAAAGCAATTTTTTAAACAAAAAAATAAAAACTTCACAGGGCCGGCGGCGGAGCCCTGCAGGTGGCCTCCCGTCCTCAAAACCAGCCCATTATGAGGATGGCAGACCGAAAAATCGCTCCCCATCCTCAAATCAGGCTCCCAGTGAGGATGGCAGGGCCGCAGCGGCGTCGCCCGGCGGGCAATGGACGCGCTTCCGGAAGGCGGTACACGTGAAAAACCTTCCGCTACGCTCCATCCCTCCCAAAGCCGGGCTTTGGGCCCCTCCCGTTCACATGGCCACGGGCGGCCATGGGTTTTTCACGTGTACCGCCTTCCGGAAGCACAGACTGCCTCCAACAGGCAGCAGCCGTCTCCAACGGGCATCGGCCGTCTTCCGTGAACACCGGCCGTTCCGGCAAGCGCAATCGGCTATTTCACGCGGAGTTTGCGGCCGACGCGAAGGATCGTCTTGGCGGTGATGCCGTTGAGCTGGCAGAGTTTGTTGATCGTTGTGTGGTGCTGTTTGGCGATCTTCGAGAGGGTATCGCCCTTTTTGATGGTGTAATAGACTTTTTCCGGCTGCGACGAAGGCGACGAAGGCGTCGCAGGCGCCGCGGTGGCCGTCGTGTCGCCGGCGGCTGCCGTTTTCTGTACGGTGGCCGGTTTCGTCGAAGTACCCGTCGCAGCTTTCGCATCGGCTGCTTCAGAAGTTTGTGCCTCGGGCTTCAGGGAGGAGCCGGGGACCGTCACCGTCGCCTCGCGGACCGGAGCCCAGTTCCCGTTGCCGGCCAGCAGGATGCGTCCTTCCTGCTCGGGCAGGACCAGGGTGCCTTCGTGGGTGACATAGGCCCATTTCCCGTTCTCAAAGAGCACGATCCGACGGTCCCCTTCGGCCAGAGCCAGGCTGTCCGGGGCGATGTGGACGCCGATTTCCGGGTCAAAACCGTAAACGGCGGTGCTGTCGAATTCGACCTTGTAGTCTTCAAAGTCCGGCAGGATGCGCCGGGCGCCCAGCAGTCGGTTGGAATAATAGCGCTCGGTCAGGACGGTGCTGTAGCGCACCCCGCTGTTGGAGGCATGGATGAACTTCGGATCCCGCCCCGTACTGTCGAGTTCGATGAAGATGGCCGCATGGCCCGGTACCTTCGGGTTGCGCCGGCTGCCGATGATCAGGATGTCGCCCTTCTGCAGGTTGCGCAGGTCGGAAATGTCCACCTCGCGTCCGTCTTTCGCCTGGTCTTTCGCCGAACGGCTCAGGTTGTGGTAGCCGAAATGCCCGTACACGTAGCGGGTATAACCCGTGCAGTCGAAACGCTTCGGCCCGTTGGCCCCGTAGCGGTAGGGCGTCCCCAGGAACGTCTCCGCATACTCGACCATCCGGTCTGCGAGCTCCCGTGCCGAAATCTCCACCGTAGCGGTGTCGGCCTTGGCATCCTGCGGGCCCTGCGCCTGCGCAGAAACGGCGGAAAACGCCCCGGCAAACACGACGGCGGTGAAAAAAACTATCTGTCTGAAGGGCTTCATCCTTGCAAAGATAGAAAAAAACGGCTTTTTCTCCAAGCTATTTCCCGCTATAGAACCCGAAGCCGTGCTTGACGCCTTCGACCACGGCGTCCCAGCGGAGGAGGATGCCGACGAGGGCCACCAGGCCGATCCAGATGAAAGCCTTGGTGGTGTCGCTTTGGGCCTTGTACCAGGTTTTGATTTTTTCGAACATCAGGCGCTGTTTTTTTGTTTGCTTTTCTGCAAAGATAGCCTTGTTTCTTGGAAAAATGGCTTTTTTTTATTAAAATTGCTCAATTTATCTCAGATTCAGTATGGGCACACTTCTTCTTAAAAGCGTACAGCTGGATGGCCGGCAGACCGATATCCTGATCGAGGGCAACCGCATCGCGCGGATTGCCGCGTCCATCGAAGCGCCGGCCGACCGCGTCCTCGACGGCCGCGGGAAGGCGGTGATTCCCGGCCTGATCAACATGCATACCCACGCGGCGATGACGCTCATGCGCAGCTGCTACGAGGATCAGCCCCTTCAGGACTGGCTGGAACGGGTCTGGCAGGCCGAAGCGCGTCTCGACGAAGAGGCGGTGTACTGGGGAACGCGCCTGGCAATCCTGGAAATGCTCAAGACCGGAACGACCTGTTTCCTCGATATGTACTGGCATACGCCGGCCATTGCACGGGCGGCGGAGGAAATGGGCATCCGTGCCTTCATCCCGTATCATTTCCTCGACAGTTTCAACCATGACAAGGCCGAGCAGCAGTATCGGGAATGCCAGCAGATGTATGCGGCTTCCCGCAACTGGCCGGAGCGCCTGCAGTTCTGCGTCGCGGTGCATGCCGACTACACGACCTCCGAGGCGACGATGCTCCGCGCCGGCATGTTCGCGCACGAACACGGACTGGTTTTCACGGCCCACCTCGCGGAAACCCTTTCCGAGACGCAGGAGGATATCGTCAAGATGAGCCTGACCCCCACGCAGCACTTCAACCGCCTGGGCCTGCTGGGACCGCAGACCGTCCTGGCCCACAGCCTCTGGGTGGACGACCACGACATCGAACTGCTGGGAAGAACCCATACGAACGTGGTGCACAACATCAATTCGAACCTGAAGCTGGCCTCCGGCTACCGTTTCAAATACAATGAGCTGCGCGATGCCGGCGCCAATGTCTGCATCGGAACCGACGGCGCGGCTTCCTCCAACAACCTGGACATCCGCGAGAGCATGAAGACCATGGCGATGGTCCAGAAAGCCTGGCGCGAGGATCCTTCCGCCATGCCGTTGGGAGAGTTGATGGACGTGGCCACGGTCAATGCCGCCCGCGCGCTGGGCATCGACGCCGGCCGCGTGGCCGAAGGCGCGCTGGCCGACCTGGTGCTGGTCGATACGCGCAATGAAGCCTTCATCCCGAGCACCAATTTCATCGGCAACCTCATCCTGTCGGCCAACAGTTCCTGTTTCGATACGGCGATTGTGGACGGCCGCATCGTGATGGAGGGGCGCAAAGTCCCCGGCGAGGAGGAGATTCTCTCGCGGGCCGATGCCATTGCAAGAAAAATCAATCAATTGTAAGATACCATGGACAGAAGAGTCAAGAAGATCCGCGAAGCGGCCGAATTCATCAAGGAGAATATCGGCGGCAAGACCCCCGAAGTGGGCATCGTGCTGGGCAGTGGCCTGGGCAAGTTGGGCGACGCCATCGAGGCCGAAGCCGTGATCCCTTACAGCAAGATTCCGAATTTTGCCAAATCGACCGCCATCGGCCACAAGGGAAATTTCATCTTCGGAAAACTCGCCGGACGCTATGTCTGCGCGATGCAGGGACGGTTCCATTACTACGAAGGTTACCCGATGGAACAGGTGACCCTGCCGATCCGCGTGATGGCCGCCCTGGGCATCAAGGCACTTTTCGTATCCAACGCCGCCGGCGGCCTGAACCAGGATTTCCACGTGGGCGACCTGATGATCATCCGCGACCACATCAACCTGCTGCCCAATCCGCTGATCGGCCCCAATTTCGCTGAATTCGGCGAGCGATTCCCCGATATGACCGCGGCATACGACCTGGGCCTCATTGAGAAAGCCGAGAAGATCGCGAAAAGAGCGCGGATTGCCGTGCGGAAAGGCGTTTATCTGGGCAATACCGGTCCTTCCTATGAAACGCCGGCTGAAGTGCGCTTTTACCGGATGATCGGTGCGGATGCCGTGGGCATGTCCACCGTGCCGGAAGTGCTGGTGGCCCGTCACTGCGGCATTCCGGTATTCGGCATGTCGGTCATCACCAATGTGTCCAATATCGACAACACGAGCACGGTGCTCAACGACGGCGACGACGTGGTCCGCGCGGCGGATGCCGCTGCCGACCGCATGTGCAAGCTCTTTACCAAACTGATTGAGAACCTCTGACCGTGAAGAGCTTCTTCCCATACGACTCCGTTGAATTGAGCGCGAACGGGCGGGAAGTGGTGATTCTCGACCAGACGCAGCTTCCCAATCAGGAGCGATTCCTGCATCTGATCACGGCCGAGCAGATCTTCTACGCCATCACGCGCCTGAAAGTGCGCGGCGCGCCGGCCATCGGCATCGCGGCGGCCTTCGGCCTGGCCATGTGCGTCAACCGCTACCGGACCCGGTCGCTGCAGGCCCTGGAGAAGGAATTTCTGCGCGTAAAGCACTATCTCTACATTTCCCGGCCGACCGCCGTGAACCTCATGTGGGCACTGGACCGGATGGAGCGCTGTTTTTACGCGACGAAACTGGGCCTTGAAAATGCCGACGAGAAGCACGCCATCGAAGTCATCCGCAATTCCCTGACCGCCGAAGCACGCGCCATCAAAGCCGAAGACGTGCGGATGTGTGAAGTCATCAGCGAATATGGCTTTTCGCTCCTGCATCCCGGTTGCGGGATCCTGACCCACTGCAACGCCGGACACCTGGCCGTGTCGCGTTTCGGCACGGCGCTCGGGCCGATCTACCAGGCACAGCAGCAGGGCTATTCGCCCCGCGTGTTCTGCGACGAGACCCGTCCGCTGCTGCAGGGAGCGCGCCTGACGGCCTATGAACTGACCAAGGCCGGCATCGACGTGACGCTGGTGTGCGACAACATGGCCGCCACCCTGATGGCGCAGCGGAAGATCGACTTCGTCTTCGTGGGCTGCGACCGCGTGGCCGCCAACGGCGACGTGGCCAACAAGATCGGCACCTGCGGGGTGGCGATCCTGGCCAAGTACTACAAAGTGCCGCTCTATGTCTTCGCACCGACCAGCACCGTGGACCTGGACTGCGCGAGCGGGGACGAGATCGTCATCGAAGAGCGCCCCGCTTTCGAAGTGACCGACATGTACTACAGCAAGCCGATGGCGCCCAAGGGCATCAAGGTTTATAACCCGGCCTTCGACATTACGCCTGCTTCCCTGATAGCCGGCATCGTCACGGAGAAGGGAATCATCAAGCCCCGGGAGATCAAGAACATCAAGAAAAACAGATAGCGTTTACGATGGTACGGTTCCTCAGCCTGTCGAGCGGAAGCAATGGCAACTGCTATTATTTCGGAGACGATAAGACAGCCTTCCTCATCGACATCGGCATCGGGGCACGGACCATCAAGAAGCGGCTCGCGGAGCACGACATCTCCATCGATTCGGTCGATGCCATCTTCGTGACGCACGACCATTTCGACCATATCAAGAGTCTGGGAACCTTTACCGAACGCTACCAGAAGCCGGTCTATCTGACCCGGACGCTGGATCGCGCGCTCCGCCACAATTTCTGTACGGCCGGCCGGCTGAAAGGCTGTGTCCGCTACTTGTCCGAAGGGGAAGCGAACGAAGTGGGGGAGAACCTCTCCGTCACGCCCTTCGTCGTCCCGCACGATGCCACCCAGACGGTGGGCTATCATTTTGTCCTGGACGGCGAGCGCTTCACCGTGATGACCGATCTGGGTGAAGTGACCGACGATGCCGTGCATTATGCCTCGCTGGCCGACCATCTGGTCGTCGAGTCAAATTACGACGTGGATATGCTGATGACCGGCACCTATCCTCCCGAACTCAAGCACCGTATCCTGACCCAGCACGGTCACCTTTCCAACGAACAGACGGCTTCACTGCTGCGCCGCAGCCGCCACGAAGGGCTGCGCGATGTCTATCTCTGCCATCTGAGCGCCAACAACAACACCCCTTCGGTGGCCTTCGAGAGCGCAAAAAAGACGCTCGAGAGCATCGGCTCCCGAGCGTCGCTTCAGGTTCTTCCGCGCGCTTGCGCGTCCGAATTATTCACCTTTTAAGAAAGCTTCGTACTTCTTCGACAGGGCCTCGTATTCCGGGTTCTTGTCGCGGAGACGGAAGTAGATGTTCTTCAGGTATTCAGCGACAGCACCCTGGAGTTCTTTGTCCTGCGTCTTGGCGAAAGCGGCCTCGAACGGGTCGATCGCTTTCTCGAGGGTCTCGTCGAGTTCCTTCACGAGGGCGTAGTACTTGTTGTCGTCAAGCTCTTCGCTGGCCTTGGTCTGGATGTCGATGGCCTTGTCGTAGTAGAGGATGCCGAGTCCGAGCGGGCCGAACACGTAGTTCGGATCGACTTCGCTGGATTTGGTGTACATCTTGGCAGCGTTTTCGACGTCACCGAGCTGTTTGTACACGTTGCCTTCCACATAGAAGAGGCTGGCGTTCTTCGGGTCGAGTTCCTGGGCGGAGTGCAGCAGTTCGAAGAGTTTGCCGGTGTCTTCCTGGTTGTCGATGTAGTGGTTGATCAGGCCGATGAGGATGTTGCTGTTCTCAGGGAACTTCACGAACCCTTCTTCGAGGATTGCCTTGCAGGCATCCTTGTCGCCCATGCTCTTATAGACTTCTGCCATGTTGGAGAAGACGAAGCCGCCCTGGTAGAAACCCATATCGATGCATTTCTTGTAGAAGTCGAGCGCCTGCTCTTTCTTGCCGGCCATGTTCGATACGAGGGCGGTGTAGTAGGTATTGGTGGAGTCGGTCTTGCCGAGCAGCGGGTTCTGGGCGCATTCGCTGGTCTTCTTGAACAGGTCGGCAGCTTTGTCGAAGTTGCCGGCGAGGTATTCGGAAAGGGCCTCGTTGGAGAGCTTGCCGTGGATGGCGTCCATCATTTCAGTGATTTCCTTGGCCTTGGAATCTTTCGCGTCAACCGCTTTCGCTTTTTCGAGGGCTTCGATGGCCTTGCCGAGGAGGTCGCCTTCTACGGCCGGTTTGGTGACCAGGAAGAACTCGAGGATGCCGCCGTCATTGTAGTAAAGGTCCTTGTCGGCATAGGAATCCACGGAGTAGGTAGCCTCTGCACCTTTCTTTTCGCTGGTGCTGAGAATCTGCTGTTCCTTGAGGAAGAGTTTGACTTCCTGCTGGGGCGTGCCCGTCAGGATATTCTTGGAAGGCAGGTCATACGCTTCAGTGTAGGCTTTTGCCAGAGCGATCCAGGTCGCCGGTTTGGCGGCCTTTTTGGCATCGGCGGCAGCGGCTTCAGCCTTGGAGACGGCCTTCTGCGCTGCTTCGGCGTTTCTGGGCTGTGCACTGACCATCGTCAGCGAGAGGATGAGCGACAGTGCGATGAGAATTTTCTTCATAACTTGTGTGTTTAGATTATTGATTGTTTTCGTTGTTTGTTTCTTCCGTTTCGCCCGTCTGCGGCGGTTCCTGTGCGGTGGCGGGTTCTTCTTCATTCTTGCTTACGACGCAGACGGCTGCGATGCTGTCACCTTCGCGGATGCTGATGAGTTTCACGCCCTGGGTTGCCCGTCCCGCCACGCGGATCTCTTCGGCCGGCATGCGGATCGTAATGCCCGACTTGTTGATGATCATCAGGTCGTTGTCGTCGCTGACAGCCTTCAATGCAATAAGTTTGCCAGTCTTTTCGGTGATGTTGATCGTCTTCACGCCTTTGCCGCCGCGGTTGGTCTTGCGGTACTCGTCCAGTTCCGAACGCTTGCCGAAACCGTTTTCGCTGACGACCAGAATATCAAGCGGTTTGGCAGCCTGTTCGTCGGGGTCGATGCAGACCATGCCGACCACGAAGTCGCCTTCTTCCAGGTTGATGCCGCGCACGCCGGTGGAGTTGCGGCCGATGGCGCGGGCGTCTTCTTCGTCGAAGCGGCAGCACTTGCCCTGATTGCCGGCCAGCAGGATTTCGCATTTGCCGCTGGTCAGGGCGGCGCCGATCAGGGCGTCGCCTTCGCGCAGGTTGACGGCGATGATGCCGCCGGCGCGCGGACGGGAGTAGGCTTCGAGCAGGGTCTTCTTGATGGTGCCGTTCGCGGTGGCCAGGACCACGTAATGGCTGTTCGTGAATTCCTTGTCGTCGAGGTCCTGTACGTTGAGGTAGGCTTGGATCCGGTCTTCCACCGTGAGCGGGAGGACGTTCTGGATGGCGCGGCCCTTCGAGGCCTTGGCGCCTTCCGGAATGTCATAGACCTTGAGCCAGAAGCATTTGCCGCTCTGGGTGAAGAGCATCAGCGTGCTGTGCATGTTGGCGACGTAGATGTGTTCGATGAAGTCTTCGTCGCGGGTCGTGCTGCCCTTGGCGCCGATGCCGCCGCGGCTTTGCGAGCGGTACTCGGTCAGGCTGGTGCGCTTGATATATCCGTAGTGGGAGATGGTGATCACCACGTCCTCGTTCGGATAGAAGTCTTCCGGATTGAAATCCTCCGCTGAGGCGGCGATTTCGGTGCGGCGCGGGTCGCCGTATTTCTCTTTCAGTTCGCGGAGTTCGTCCTTGATGATGCCCAGCTGCATTTCCTCGCTGCCGAGAACCTGCTGGTAGTAGGCGATCAGTTTTTCGAGTTCGTCGTATTCGGCCTGCAGCTTGTCACGCTCCAGTCCGGTGAGCTGGCGCAGGCGCATTTCCACGATGGCGTCGGCTTGTTCGACGGTGAAGCCGAACTGGGCGACCAGCCCGTCGCGGGCGTCGACCACGCTGCGGGAGGCGCGGATCAGGGCGATGATCTCGTCGATGATGTCGAGGGCCTTGAGCAAGCCTTCGAGGATATGGGCGCGCTTGAGGGCCTTGTTGAGTTCGAAGCGGGTGCGGCGCACCACGACCTCGTGGCGGTGACGCACGAAATACTTGATCAGCTGCTTGAGGTTGAGCTGCTTCGGCCGGCCGTCCACCAGGGCGATGTTGTTGACCGAGAAACTCGACTGGAGCGGGGTGAGCTTGAACAGGTTGTTGAGCACCACGCTCGAGGGGGCACCCTGCTTGAGCTTGATGACAATGCGCATGCCGTCGCGGTCGCTCTCGTCGTTGATGTAGGAGATGCCTTCCAGTTTCTTGGTCTCCACCAGTTCGGCGATGCGCTCGATGAGTTCGCGCTTGTTGATGGTGTAGGGGATCTCGGTCACCACGATGGTCTCGCGGCCCGACGAGGATACCTCTATATTGGTCTTGGAGCGGATGACGATGCGGCCGCGGCCCGTCTCGAAGGCGTCGCGGATGCCGCGCAGGCCCTGGATGATGCCGCCGGTGGGGAAGTCCGGACCCTTGATGTACTGCATCAGGCCGTCCGTGTCGATGTCGGGGTTGTCGATGTAGGCGCAGATGGCGTCGCAGCATTCCGACAGGTTGTGCGGGGCCATGTTGGTGGCCATACCCACGGCGATGCCGTTGGAGCCGTTCATCAGCAGCAGCGGCGCCTTGGCCGGCAGGACCGTCGGCTCCTGGAGCGATTCGTCGAAATTGGGCTTGAAATCGACCGTGTCCTTGTCCAGGTCGGCCAGCACCTCTTCGGCCAGCTTCTGGAGCTTGGCCTCGGTGTATCGCATGGCCGCCACAGGGTCGCCGTCGATGGAACCGAAGTTGCCCTGTCCGTGGACCAGCAGGTAGCGCAGGTTCCAGGGCTGGGCGAGGCGCGCCATGGCGTCGTAGACGCTGGAGTCGCCGTGCGGGTGATATTTACCGAGGACGTCGCCCACGATACGGGCGGACTTCTTCACGCCGCCGCTGTAGGTGACACCCAGGTTGCTCATACCGAAGAGGACCCGCCTGTGCACAGGCTTAAGTCCGTCTCTTACATCAGGTAATGCTCGGGCCACGATCACAGACATCGAGTAGTCTATGTAGGCCGACTTCATCTCGTTTTCTATGTTGATAGGAATGATCCTACCGACGTTCTCTTCAAAATCCATTTTTCTCTACGGTTTCTATCCAAAATATCGTGTAAAAATACAAAGAATAACTGAAATTTACAAAAGTTATTGCGCTTGACGGGCATTTTGTCAGTTTTGCGGCAGTGGGAGGCGTTGGCTTTATTTTTGCTGGATGGAGCTCCCATATTGAAAATAAGAAGAATGGAAAGGAATTATTCGAATGAGATCAAAATCGTGCTCAACTACGCGCTTGAAGAAGCGGCGCGGCTGGGCAGTTACATAGCCACGCCCGACCATCTGTTCCTCGGGATCCTGCGTTTCCGCGAGTCGGATGCCGTGAAAATCCTCGAGAGCCTGGGCATGGATATCCGGAAGGTGAAAAAGGAGATTGAGGACAAGATTGCGGCTCCGGCCCCGATTCCCTTCGGGCAGCGCGGTTCCATCTCGCTGAGCGACAAGTCGCAGGAGATCCTGCTCTCCTGCCAGCGGATGTACGGCGCCGCCGCCACCCCCGCCCAGCTGATGGCCGGGATCCTGATGCAGTGGCACGGGGCCTGCACGACGGCCCTGGAAAACGGCAATATCCCGCTCGACAAGCTGCCTGCCAAACTGCAGGAAATCATGGAACAGGCCATGATGTCCGACGCCGGCGGCGTGTCCGAAGACGCCGCTGACGAGGCAGGGCCGGCTTCTGCCACGCCCGGCCGGGGAGGTGACAAAAAGTCACTGGTTGAATCCTATGGCTTCGACATGACCCGGGCCGCCCTGAGCGGGGAACTCGATCCGGTGGTCGGCCGCGAGGCGGAGATCGAGCGGCTGGCCCAGATCCTGAGCCGCCGCAAGAAAAACAACCCGGTGCTCATCGGCGAGTCCGGATCCGGAAAATCCGCCGTCGTCGAAGGGCTGGCCCTGCGCATCGCGTCGAAGGACGTGCCGCGTTCGCTGCTCTCGAAACGCATCATCTCACTGGATATGGGATCGCTCGTGGCCGGTACGAAATACCGCGGCCAGTTTGAAGAGCGTGTCAAGGCCATTCTCGCCGAGATCAAGAAAAATCCCGACCTGATCCTGTTTATCGACGAACTCCACACCATCGTGGGGGCCGGCAGCACGCCGGGTTCGCTGGATGCGGCCAACCTGCTCAAACCGGCCCTGGCCCGCGGCCAGATCCAGTGCATCGGCGCCACGACGCTCGACGAGTATCGCGAGCATATTGAAAAGGATGCGGCACTGGAACGCCGTTTCCAGAAGATCCTGGTGGAACCGACCGACTATGCCCAGACCCTGGCCATACTCAATGGGATCAAGGGACGCTATGAAGAATACCACCACGTCCGCTATACGGACGCGGCCATCAAAGCCTGCATCACGCTGTCGCAGCGCTATATTTCAGACCGTTGCCTGCCGGACAAGGCCATCGACGTGCTGGACGAGGCCGGTGCACGGGTCCACATCGGCGACATGAAGGGATCGGACGAAGCCGTCCGGCTGGAGAGCGACCTGGAACCCATCCGGACCGAAAAGCGCAGCGCCGTCAAGGCGGGCGACTTCAAGCGGGCGGCCGAGCTTCGGCAACTTGAAAAAGAGAAAGAACAGGCGGTGGCGGCAGCCGTGCAGGCGGCTTCTGCGGACGAGGAGGCCTACCAGACCGTGGATGAGGATACCGTGGCCCGCGTGGTTTCGGTGATGACCAACATTCCGGTTTACAAGGTCGCTGAGAATGAGGGGACGCGGCTGATGAAGATGGAAGAAGTGCTGCGGGGTGTGGTCGTCGGGCAGGACGAAGCGGTGTCGAAGGTCGTCAAGGCGATCCGGCGGAACCGGGCCGGGCTCAAGGACCCGAACAAGCCCATCGGAACCTTCCTCTTCCTGGGGCCGACCGGTGTGGGCAAGACACATCTGGCCAAGAAGATAGCAGAGTATATGTTTGATTCGGCCGACAGCATCATCCGGATCGATATGAGCGAATACGGAGAGAAATTCTCCTCCAGCCGCCTCATCGGGGCGCCTCCGGGTTATGTGGGTTACAATGAGGGCGGCCAGCTCAGCGAGCAGGTCCGCCGCAAGCCTTATTCAGTCGTGCTGCTCGACGAGGTGGAAAAGGCCCATCCCGACATCTTCAACCTGCTGCTGCAGGTCTTGGACGAAGGCCGCCTGACGGACAGTTCGGGCCGCTACATCGATTTCAAGAACACGATCCTGATCCTGACGTCGAACGTCGGCAGCCGGGAACTGAAAGATTTCGGTCGCGGCATCGGTTTCTCCACGGGGACCGAAGACCGGACGGCTTCTCAGAACGCCTTGATCGACAAGGCGCTCGGCAAGGTATTTACCCCGGAATTCCTCAACCGCCTGGACGAACAGATCTATTTCAACGCCCTGTCGCAGGAGGATATCTACCAGATCATCGACATCGAACTGCGGGAACTGCATGGCCGGATGGCTGAATTGGGCTATTCGCTTTCCATCGACAAGACAGCCAAGAAGTTCATCGCCGACGTGGGCTACGACCCGAAGTTCGGCGCCCGGCCGCTCAAGCGCGCCATCCAGCGCTATGTCGAGGATCCGGTCTCGGAGGTCATCATCGAAGGCGTTCCTGCCGGTGCCAAACTGAAAGTCAAGCTCGGCAAGGACAAGAATTCCACGACGGTCGTAGTGGCTTGATTCCTTGCCTGTGAAGCCCCTTCACATCCGCTACGGCTATTCGCACAAACCACCGCGCGAAAACTCCGTGAAGGGGCTTCACAGGCAAGAAGGAGTTGCTTCGCGGCGGGCCCCTCCCTCTTACAGTGCCGAGGGTGGCATGGGTTTCAGAGACAGATACCTGATGCGGGTGGGAAAAGCGCCGACGGCTGGCCGATGTGTCCGTTTTTTCGTATATTTGTATCATGTATATTTAATTCGATGCAGATGATGATGCACAAAGCTTTTTATCTCTTGTCGCTCGTTGCGATGTGCTTGGGCACAGGCGTTCTTGCCGAAGCACAGGATTGGGGTGGTTTGCAGCGGTTTGCGGCTGCGAATGCGGCCCTCGCGGAGCCGGTGGACGGCCAGCCGCGGGTGGTGCTCATGGGCGATTCCATCACGGAGGAGTGGCTGCGTTTGCGGCCTGATTTCTTCTCGTCCAACGGCTATGTCGGCCGGGGCATCAGCGGCCAGGTGTCGGCGCAGATGCTGGTCCGTTTCCGGCAGGATGTCATCGATCTCCATCCGGCGGCGGTGGTCATCAATGCCGGGACCAATGATGTGGCTGAAAACCAGGGCCCTTATGATGAGGATTTTACGCTCGGGAACATCATCTCCATGGTCGAACTCTCGCGTGCAAACGGGATTGCCGTCGTCTTGACATCCGTGCTGCCCGCCGCCCGTTTCTCCTGGCGTCCGGCGCTGACCGATGCCGCCGACAAGATTGCGGCACTCAATGTCCGGATCCGCGCCTATGCGCAGGAGCAGGGGATTCCCTATGTGGACTATTACACCCCGATGGTCGTGTCCGATCCTTCCCGTGCACTCAATTCCGCTTATTCCAATGACGGAGTCCATCCCGTTCCCGCCGGCTATGAAGTCATGGAGCCCCTGGTGAAGGAAGCCATCGCCACCGCGCTCGAGAATCGCAGCGTCGCCTCAGACGACGACGGTTGCTGCTATTGTTGCTGCCGTTGACGCGCTGCCGCTGTCGCTGCCGTTGTCTCTGATTTTTTTTTTCGCTGCAATGTACGCATCAGATAATCAAAGGTTTATGAAAGTTGATCCCCCTCAAAACGAGGGGGATCAACTTACGCAACATTCTGATAATCAAGCGTGTCCGTTGCAGCGCAAGAGCCAGCAGCGCGAGAATCTGCAGCGCGAGAATCTGCAGCGCGAGAATCGCTTGCTGGCAGAAATGCTCCGGCAGGCGGACCCATCGCAGGTGGCCGGCCTGTCGCGTTTCTTCAAGACCGGCCCCGGACAGTATGGGGAAGGGGATCAGTTCCTGGGCATCAAGGTCCCGGTGACCCGCCGGGTCGTGAAGGCCTGTTGGCGCGAAGTCGGGCTGGACGATTTGGAAGAGTGCATCCGAAGCGAATATCACGAAATGCGTCTGGCCGCATTGCTGACGCTGGTCCAGCTGTTTTCCGCTGCAAAAAGAGGCCCGCGCACGCTGTCCTGCCCGACCCGATCGGGTGTCTCGCAGGCGGATTGTGTCGATTTTTATCTTGCCCATACGGAATTCATCAACAATTGGGACTTGGTCGATCTGTCCTGTTATCCGCTGCTCGGCACGTGGTTGCTGGACAAGGACCGGCGGCTGCTCTATGAACTGGCCCGGGACGGGGAAACGATCTGGGAGCAGCGCATCGGTATCGTCAGCACCATGACTTTCATCCGCCACGGCCAGCTCGACGACACCTTCGCCATCGCCGACATCCTGCTCCACCATCCCCACGACTTGATTCACAAAGCCGTCGGCTGGCTCCTCCGCGAAGCCGGCAAGCGTGACGAAGATGCCCTCAAGGCCTGGTTGCAGGCGGATGGGTCCGGGGCAGAACCCCGTTATCAGTCCATGCCCCGAACGATGCTCCGCTACGCGATCGAGATATTCCCCGAACCCGTCCGTCAACAGTATCTTCGTCGTTAGCGGGGATGCTCCTTGGCGGACTAGCGCGCTACGCGGCTGTTCTGGAGGATGACGGAGAGGACGATCAGCGTCAGGCCGAGCCAGAACGACCAGCCGACTTCGCGTGTTTCGTGGAAGAGGAGTGCCGCCAGGGCGATGCTGTACACGGGTTCCAGGTTATAGGTCAGGTTGACGGTGAAGGCCGAGAGCTTCCGCAATGCCTGGAGCTGGAAGAGGAAGGGAACGATGGTGAAGACCGAGCCGAGCAACAGGAGCCAGACCCAGTCGTTCCCCGCAGGCAGGATGGGTTCGGCGGGCAGTACGCTGGCTTGAAGCGGGATGCAGAGGGTCAGGAACAAGGAACCGCCGATCAGTTCCCAGAGAAGCATGGTGGGCGTATCCTGCCCGGTGCGCGCGGCTACTTTGACATTCAGGATGGCAAAGATGGAGTAGAGAGCTGCCGACAGCAGACCGAGGGCGATGCCGAGCCGGTAGCGGACGTCCAGGCTGAAGATCAGCAGGACACCGGCGATGGAAATGAAACTGATGAGAACCTCTTTCCAGGAAACCCGCGTCCGCTTGATCAGCGGTTCGAACAGGGTGGTGAAGAAGCAGGAAGTGGCGATGCAGGCTACGCCGATCGATACGTTCGCCGTCTGGATGCTGGCGAAGAAGGCTACCCAATGCAAGGCCAGCAGCACGCCGCAGCCGGCAATCTGCCGCATGTCCCGATGCCCGACCCGGTGCAGGCGCCCCATGAACCCCAGCACGAGGACGAGCGTGACAATGCTGATCAGCATCCGGTACCAGACCAGCGGCAGGCCGCTGAGCGAGATCATCCGGCCGAAGATCCCGGTCCAGCCGGCGAGGAAGACGGCGGTGTGGAGGAGGATCAGGGTACGGGTATTCTCTTTCATGGCCGGATAGCTTGCCTGCGCCTCTTTTAACGGGCGAGGATGTCGAGGATGCCGTCGATGCTGTCCACGACGGCATCGAACAATTTGTACATCAGTTCCGGCTCCTGCTTTTCAGGAATATAGACCACGGTCTTGATACCCTTTCCGGCGAACCAGCCGGCTTCGGTGTGGGCGCTCCGGCCGCAGGGAAGCACCAGGACGCAGGCGTCGGCCCATTCCATCGCCCGGAAGTCCGCCTGAAAGCCCTTCTCCGCTACAGGATGGTCCAGATGTCCGATGTACTCGCGGGCCGTCCATTCCTGCCACCGTGCATCGACATCCGCCCAGTGGAATCCGCCGGGATTCTCGGCAGGATTGCGGAAATCATAGACTTCGTGCCCGGCTTCGCGCAGGCGTGCGACGACATCGGGCTGATAAGGGTTGCGCCAGCTGGAGGCAACGTAAACTTTGGCCATGGAAATTATCTTTTTTGCAGAATGCTAAGATAATGACTTTTCTAGTAACTTTGTAGAAATGATCAAAAAAGAGACTATGATCGACGACATTCTTCAATATAACCGGCAATTCGTGGCTGACAAGGGCTACGAGCCCTTCATCACCGACAAATATCCGGCCCGGAAACTGGCCGTGCTCACCTGTATGGACACGCGCCTGACGGAACTCCTTCCCAAGGCCCTGGGCCTCAAGAACGGCGATGCCAAGATCATCAAGAACGCCGGCGGACTCATCCTGTCGGAAACGGATTCGGCCATCCGTTCGCTGCTGGTGGGCATCTACGAACTGGGCGTCCGGGAAGTGATGGTGGTGCATCATTCAACCTGTGGCGCCTGCCATATGAGCTACGACGCCTTCCGCCCGCACATGCTCGAACACGGCATCTCCGAGGAGACGCTCGCCGAATGGGAGGCCAAAGGCGTGGCTGAGTGGCTCGAAGGCTTCCACGATACGGAAGCCTCCGTCCGCCGGACCGTGGCCGCTATCGTCCACCACCCGCTGGTGCCCGAAGACGTCGTCGTCCGCGGTTTCATCATCGATTCGGTGACCGGCGCACTGACCGAAATCAAGTAGTCAAAAAACAGCAAGTCAATGGGTTCCCTCCTGGAAAAGACAGGTTCTGTCTTCCGGCAGCTTCGCCGGAGTTTTACGACATTCCCCGTCGAGACGCTCCTCGGCGTAACGTATTTCATCTTGTTTCTGTATAGCCGGTACGAAGAAGTGTCCGATGTGACATTCCTGGCCTTTTTCCCGCTGTATGTACTGACCTATTCTTTCCATCAGCTCAAGTGGAAGGTGCCATATCTCCTTTCGTATTTCCTGTGGATTCCCGTCATGCTATTCTGTCCGGAATCCGAATGGGGGATCGGCATCGCCTGGCTGCTGGCCGCCATTCTGCTGGTGGCTGGCTTCCGGAGAATGGAGGATGAGGCTTTTGCGGGAAACCTCCTGCATGTTGTCAAACAGATGGCGATCGCCTTTTTGCTGGGCGGCGTGCTGTTGCTGCTTGCCGAGGCGATCGTGGGAACGATTGACCTGCTGTTCTCGAAAGATCATTTGCCGGATATTTGGTTCATGGCTCCTGCCGCGTTCGTCGGCTTTGTCGTAATCCCGTTGCTTTGCTGTCTCCTTGTCTCAGAAGTGCCGGACGAGGAAGAATACCGTCTCATGGGCATCTTGACCGACAAACTGCTGACGCCTGCTCTGCTGATATATACGCTTATCCTGTATGCTTATGCGGTTTTGATCCTTTTCCAATGGAAACTGCCGGACGGCGGTGTGGCTTATATGGTAACGGCATTCATTGCCCTTGCGCTGCTGACCCTCCTCTTGCGTACCCACTATGGCAACCGGCCTGTGGCTTGGTTTTTTGATCACCTGACGCTGGTTGCCATTCCGCCGATGGTCCTGCTGTGGATCGGGATGGTGCGTCGTATCTCGGATTACGGGCTGACTACGCAAAGGGTTTATCTATTGGCATTGGTACTCCTGCTGACGTTGTTCCTGCTCTTGCTGCTCCGCCGACGACCCTGGACCTTCCAGCCAATGGCGCTGATTCTGGCGGTAGTGACCATGCTGCTTACCTATATCCCAGGCTTTTCTGCGAAAGATTTCGGAATCCGCAGCCAGCAGAAGCGTCTGGCGAAAATCCTTCCCAGTGTCCTGGTCGATGGCCGATTCCCGGATTCGGTCGATCCAGCTTTGGAAAAGACCTGGCTGCAGATCGCGGATGCCTGGCAATATCTGCAAGCAAATATGCGTGCTTCGGAATTTAAGGAACAGTATGCCGTGTATGGTAATTGTCCGGTATTTGAAAACCGACGGGGAAATCTTTCCGAAAAGGAGCCCAGCAAAGAAGCCGTGAGGCACCAGTTGACGGGAGCGGTTGATTTGGGTGAATATACGATTCTTGTGCCTGCGCGGCATTACTTCTGCCGACGGGATTCAGCGGCGTTTTGTTTCCTGGCCGAGGATTCTGCGGACGAAGTGTTGCTTCGGTGTGACATTTTGAACCGATTGAATGAACAGGTCCCTGACGAGCAATTACTGATTTATGAGAACGGCCGCTATATGGCTGTATTCGAAATGATTATCGATTACAGGGGCTCCGGCAGCGATCCGGTCGAAAATTTTATGACATCCGGACCGAGTCTTTTCAAAAAACCCGAATAGTCGTCATCCGTCTTTTGGGAAAAGGTCAGCGGAGGCTGGCCAGGGCTTTGGCGGTGCGGGCGGCGAGGCGGGCGTTGTTCAGGACGAGCTGGATGTTGGCCGCGAGGGAGTCGCCGCCGGTGAGTTCCTTGACGCGGGCAAGGAGGTAGGGGGTGGTTTCCTTTCCGTGGATGCCCAGCCGGCGGGCGTTGGCGACGGCCGTGTCGATGGCGGCATTGATCCGCTGCGGGTCCATGGAATAGGCTTCGGGGATGGGGTTGGTCACGAGCATGCCGCCGCCCAGTCCCAAGTCCTGCTGGGCGCGGAAGGCGGCTGCCAGTTCTTCCGGCGAATCCAGCCGATAATCCACTTTGAGGCCGCTGGTCCGCGTGTAGAAGGCTGGAAGTTCTTCGGTCTGGTAGCCGATGACGGGGACGCCTTTGGTTTCCAGATATTCCAGCGTCAGGCCCAGGTCCAGGATGGCTTTCGCGCCGGCGCAGATGACCATGACCGGCGTGCGGCCGAGTTCTTCCAGGTCGGCGGAAATATCCATCGTCACTTCGGCGCCGCGGTGGACGCCGCCGATACCGCCGGTGGCAAAGACCGGGATGCCGGCCAGATGGGCGATGATCATCGTCGTCGCCACGGTCGTGGCGCCGTCGGCGCCGCGGGCGACCAGTACCGGAAGGTCGCGGCGCGAGGCCTTGGTCACTTCTTTCCCTTTCCTGCCCAGGTATTCGATCTCATCTGCCGTAAGGCCGGCTTTCAAGCGCCCGCCAAGTATGGCGACCGTAGCAGGCACGGCGCCCGCTTCCCGGACCGTTTCTTCCACCTTCAGGGCGGTTTCGACATTCTGAGGATACGGCATTCCGTGTGAAATGATGGTCGATTCAAGGGCGACGACCGGTGCGCCATTGAGCAAGGCTGCCTGAACGGCAGGGGAAAGAGAGAGATGAATATTCATTGTCGCAAAGATACGCTTTTTCTATCGATTAAAATGATAACTTTGTGGAATGAAACGCTTTTTGCTATTATTGCTGTGGGGCCTGCTGGCCGCAGCGACGCTGTCCGCCCAGGTTTCGCGTTATGTGAACCCGATGATCGGAACGGCGGGGATGGGGCACTGCTTTCCGGGTGCCTGCGCCCCCTTCGGCGCCGTGCAGCTTTCTCCCGATACCGACACCATCCCGCACAACATCAGCGGAAAATACCTGCCGGAAGTGTATCACTATTGCGCCGGCTACCAGTATGACGACGCCACGATCGTCGGCTTCAGCCATACGCACCTGAGCGGGACGGGCCATTCCGACCTGGGCGACCTGCTCATTATGCCCCAGACGGGGGCGCTGCAGTTGAATCCCGGCACGAAGGACGATCCCGACAGCGGCTACCGCCAGCGCTTCAGCCACGAGACGGAACACGCCGCTCCCGGCTATTACGAAGTGACGCTTGCCGACAGCGGCGTCCGCGCGCGGCTTACCGCCACGCAGCGCGTGGGCGTCCACCAGTACACCTTCCCGAAAGGCAGCCCCCAGCGCCTGGTGGTGGACCTGCTCCACGGCATCTACAACTACGACGGCAAAGTCCTCTGGTCGAGCCTCCGCGTCGTGAGCGACACGCTCGTCGTGGGCTTCCGCATCACCGACGGCTGGGCCCGCTTCAACCAGACCTATTTCGCCATCTCCTTCTCCAAGCCCATCGTCAACTATGGTTATGCCGACCGCCGACAGCCCGACTACCGCGGCTTCTGGCGCAAGTTCGACCTCCATCACAATTTCCCCGACATCGCCGGCCGCGACGTCACGGCCTATTTCGAGTTCGACGCCGAGGCGCCCGAACTCGAGGTGAAGGTGGCCTTATCGGGCGTTTCGACGGAAGGCGCGCAGAAGAACCTGGCCGCGGAGGCGGCCGGAAAGTCGTTCGACACCATCCGGCAGGAAACGGCGCAGGCCTGGGAGCGTGAACTCGGCGTCGTCCAGTGCGAGGGCACCGACGACCAGAAGGCGAGCCTCTATACGGCACTCTATCACACGATGATCAACCCTTCCGTCTATATGGACGTGGACGGCCGGTACCGTGGCGTGGACGGGGAAGTGCATCAGGCCGAAGGCTTTACCAACTATACCGTCTTCTCCGTCTGGGATACTTACCGCTCCGAGCACCCGCTGTTGGGGCTGCTCAAGACCAGCCGCAACACCGACATGGTCCGCGCGATGCTGGCCCACTGGCGGCAGAATCCCGTCGGAATGCTGCCGGTCTGGAGCTTGCAGGGCAATGAAGGCTGGTGTATGACCGGCTATCACGCGGTCAGCGTCGTGGCGGACGCCCTTGTCAAAGGCGCCGCCATCGATCTGGAAGAGGCCCTCGCGGCAATGGTGGCCACGGCGAACTGCCCGTATCTGCCCACGCTGCAGGACTACATCCGCTGCGGCTATGCGCCCTTCGACGCCGATGCGACTGCGGCCTCCAACACGCTGGAATATGCCTACGACGACTGGTGCATCGTGCAGGCCGCCCTTTATACGGGCCGGAAAGACATCGCGGAGGAATTCGGCCGGCGGGCGCTCAACTACCGGAACACCTTCGATCCGGCCAGCGGTTTCGCCACGCCGCGCTACCGGGACGGCCGTTTCAAGCCGGACCTCGACCCGCTTCAGACCTACGGCGAAGGCTTCATCGAAGGCAACTCCTGGAACTTCTCCTTCCACGTGCCGCAGGATCCGTACGGCCTGATGGCCTGTATGGGCGGCGAGAAGATCTTCCGCGAGCGGCTCGACCAACTCTTCGAGATGGATCTTCCCGAGAAGTACTATGCCGACAACGAAGACATCACGGCTGACTGCCTGATCGGCGGCTACGTCCACGGCAACGAGCCCAGCCACCACGTGCCGTACCTCTATGCCTGGACTACGCAGCCCTGGAAGACCCAGGACCGCATCCGGACCATCCTCAACCGGATGTACCGCAACGACATCCGCGGCCTCGGCGGCAACGACGACTGTGGGCAGATGTCGGCCTGGTACGTGTTTTCGGCGATGGGCTTCTATCCCGTGGCCCCGGGCAGCGACCGCTATGTCATCGGCGCGCCGTACCTTCCGTATGTGAAAGTTACGCTTGAAAATGGAAAGACTCTGGAAATCAAGGCCCCGGGTGTGAGCGACAGCAAACGTTACATCCGTCGCATCCGGCTGAACGGCCAGCCTTTGCGTCGCCGCTACCTGACGCACGAAGAACTCACCGGCGGCTGTATGCTGGAATTCGAGATGGATTCGCGCCCGAACAAGCGGCTGTAGGCCGCGGCTTTCTTCTCGAGGGCGAGGGGATAGGCGCGGGAAGTGGAGGACATCGACCACCGTTTGGCCTGCGGCGGAAAACTTCCCAGGAAGAGAATCCGCGCCTCCGGGGGGAGAAAAGGAGCGAATGGATGCCTTTCAATTTCCATCGGCTTCCAGATAGAAGACGGCCGAGCTGTATTTTTGCGGCAGGTCGGGATTGAAGGCGCCGGTGCCCAGGAAGGCGCCGGAGAATTCTTTTCCGTCGCCCCACCAGCAGGAACGGTCCACGTTGAGTTCCTTCACCGTGTAGCTGCGCTCCGGGTCAAGCCCGTCGAGCCGGAAAGCGTGCTGCGATCCTTCGCGGTTCTGGTAGCGGAGGCAGTAGGTATAGACCACGGCGCGGGACTTGTCGGGCGACACGTACATCAGGGCATAATAGTCGCTGTCATACGGCGAGGAGAGACGGTACAGGTCTCCGTTGAACACCAGGTCGCGGTACTGGTAGTAGGAGGCGATGCAGCGTTCGGCCAGCGCCCGCTCCTGCTGTGAGAAATGCTTGGGCTGCAGCTCCAGGCCGAGCCGGCCGGCGCAGGCCATGTCGAAGCGAAACTTCAGCGGCGTGACGTTGCCGCTCTGGTGGTTGGGCACGGCCGAAACGTGGGCGCCCATGATGAACGGCGGGTAGATGAGGTTGGTGGCGTACTGGATGTAGGCGCGGCAGTCGCCGTCGGTGTTGTCGCTGGTCCAGATCTCGTCGAACCAGCGCAGGGCTCCGTAATCCACGCGCCCGCCGCCCGAAGAACAGCACTGGATCAGCACGTCGGGATATTTCGCGCGGATGCGCCGCATCACGTTGTAAAGACCCTGGCAGTATTCCACGAAGAAGCGGTCCTGCTCCTTGCCGAGGTAGGTGCTGCCGAACGACTGGATCACGCGGTTGCAGTCCCATTTGACATAATCGATGTTTTTCGAGAGCTGCATCACGCCGTCGAAGATGCCGTACACGAAGTCCTGCACGGCCGGGTTCGACAGGTCGAGGACCCATTGGTTGCGCTCCTGGTAGATGTCGCGCCCCGGGCTCTTGACCACCCATTCGGGATGGTTGTGCGCCAGGTTCGACTGCGGATTGACCATCTCGGGCTCGATCCAGATGCCGAACCTGAGCCCCTTTTCGTGGGCGTAGGAAGCCACATAGTCGATGCCTTCCGGCAGTTTGTCGGTGTTGACTTCCCAGTCTCCGAGGCCGGCGTTGTCGCCGTTGCGCGGATAGTCTTTGGCGAACCATCCGTCGTCGAGCACGAACATCTCCAGGCCCATGCCGGCCGCGTCGTCGATCATCCGCAGCAGCGTCTCGGTGGTGAAGGTAAAGTAGGCGCCTTCCCAGCTGTTGAGGAGGGTGGGGTGGACCTGTCCGCCGCGGTAGACGCCCCAGTTGCGCGCCCAGCGGTGCAGGTTGCGGGAGGCTTGTCCGGCGCCGGTGCCGGACCAGGTCCAGACCATGTCGGGCGTGACGAAGGTCTTGCCGGCTGCCAGCGGATAGGCGGCGGCGTGCGGGCTGATGCCGGCCAGTACGTGGAGGCGTCCGGCGTCGTCGTTGTCGAAAGTCAGGCGGAAATTGCCGCTCCAGGCCAGGGCGCCGGCGACGACCTCGCCGGCCGTTTCGCTGAATTCGCCCGTGCCCAGGCTCAGCATAAAGGAGGGATTGTTCCGCTGGGTGGCCTGCACGCCGCGGCGGCTTTCGATGACCTTGGTGTCGTGGCCGAGCCGTTCGCGCTCCACCTGCATCTCGCTGGCCCAGCCGCCCCAGGTGTGGGTGAGCAGGTAGCGGTCGGCCTCGAAGTGCATCGCGGAAGAGGCGTAGTCGAGCAGTTCTGCCGGCTTCTTCCCGCCGTTTGTGATTTCGGTATGGGCGAGGATGACGTCTTCCTTCCCGTAGGCTTCGTAGACCAGTTTCACCTGCAGGGCGGTGACGGGATCCTTCAGGGAGATTTCCGTGGTGGTGACGCCGTCCTTGCTGCGGGACTGGTGCCCGGTGTAATAGAGTTCCGTGTTATGGGTGCCGTCGGCATAGCGCACGTGGAGGGCGGGGGAGCCGACGAAAACGCCGCCGGTGGTCGGGACCGTCATCGGGCCGGCCCCGTTGGGGCGCCCGGCCTGGGCATCCATGCCCAGGAAACGGCCCGGATCGGCGACGCGTGCGCCGTAGTGCCGCGTGCGCAGGTTGCCGGCTGCGTCGACGGTCAGGATGAGCTGGGTCTGGTCGGTATGAATATCGATGACCGTGGGCGTGACGGCCGTCAGGACGGCCGGAAGGCTGCAAAGGGCGAGAATGGCAAGAAAAACTTTCCGCATACTGTTCAGATATTTTTCACAAGATAGGCAAACTCTATGAAAAAACAGCATAATTGTAAAAATAGTATCAAAATATGTTGAAATTGTATAGTTTATTTATACCTTTGTAAAATAAGATACATGTTTGGATGAGTACGATTTTCAGGGAAATCACGCCGCTTTCGGAAAAGGACTGCTTCTATATCGTGGAGCGGCACAAGTCGGAATTCCTCTATCCGCTGCATTCGCACCGGGATTTCGAATTGAACTTCATCGAAAACGGCCAGGGCGTCCGGCGGGTTGTCGGCGATAGTGTCGAGACCATCGGTCCGTACGAACTGACGCTGGTGGCCGGCATCGACCTGGAACATGGCTGGCAGCAGGGGACCTGCACGGAAAACGACATCCGCGAGATCACCATCCAGTTCTCCCCGGAACTGTTCTCCCGCGAAACGCTCAACCGGGGCCAGTTCGCTTCCATCAGCCGGATGTTCACCCGCGCCGAGCACGGCCTGACTTTCTCCATGAAGACCATCATGAAGGTCTATTCGCTGATCGACAGCCTTGCCTCAGTATCAGAGCCTTTTGAACAATATCTGCAATGCCTGAAGATCCTCTATGAACTTTCCCTGGCGGAAGACTCCCGCGTGCTGGCCAGCAGTTCGTTCGTCCGTACGAATCCCGATCCGGAAAGCCGGCGCGTCAAGAAGGTGAAGCAGTATGTTTCCGAGCATTATGCCGAGGATATCAAGCTGGACAAGCTGGCCGGCCTGGTGGGGATGGCGCCTTCCGCATTCAGCCGTTTTTTCCGCCAGCATACCGGACGCACCGTGATGGACTACCTGATCGATGTCCGGCTGGGCAATGCGGCCCGGATGCTGGTCGATACCAGCCAGAGCATCTCGGAGATCAGTTTCCGCTGCGGTTTCAACAACCTGTCGAATTTCAACCGGATCTTCAAGGCCAAGCGCGGCTATACTCCGCGGGACTTCCGCACCCTTTTCAAGAAGACGCGCGTGTTTGTCTAGCAAGATAAAAAAGTATCAGATTTCGTCAATTTTGTATTTGTTGTCAAAACAGAATCCGCCTACCTTTGTAACGGATTAATACAGTTTTGGCCAAACTTATGAAATCGTTTTACAAGCTTGCCCTGGCGGGTCTGCTCGTCCTGGCAGCATCTTGTTCTACCCGCTCGCCGTTCGTGCGGGTGGAAAATGCGCATTTTGTGCGCGACGGACATCCATACTATTTTATCGGCACCAACTTCTGGTACGGCCCGATCCTGGCTTCCGAAGGCCGGGGCGGGAATCTCGACCGGCTCGTCCGGGAACTCGATACGCTCAAGGCGCTCGGCCTGGAGAACCTGCGGGTCCTGGTGGGCGGCGACGGTCCGGACGGGGTCTTTTCCCGCGTGGATCCCTCGCTCCAGACGGCGCCCGGCGTCTATAACGACACGCTCCTCGCCGGCCTGGACCGTTTCCTGGTCGAACTGGGGAAACGCGACATGCACGCCGTCCTCTACATGAACAATTCCTGGGAATGGTCGGGCGGTTACGGACAGTACCTGGAGTGGGGGACCGGGGAGAAGGCCCTGATCCCGCTGATCGACGGATACGTCCCCTTCATGCAGCAGATGGCAAAGTTCCAGACCTCCCGGGAGGCGCAGGAACTCTTCTACCAGCATGTCCGCACCATCGTCGGCCGGACGAATTCCCTCACCGGCAAGCCTTATCGGGACGATCCGGCCATCTTCGCCTGGCAGATCGGCAATGAGCCGCGCTGCTTCTCCGACGACCCGGCGGTCCGCGACGGCTTCATCGGCTGGCTCACGGAGACCGCCCGGCTGATCAAGGAGATCGACCCCAACCACATGGTCTCCACCGGCAACGAAGGCCTGATGGGCTGCGAGGCGGATCCGGAACTGCTGGAGCGGGTGAACGCCATTCCCGACATCGACTATATGACGGTCCATATCTGGCCTTACAACTGGAACTGGGTCCGGGCTGACAGTCTGGAGGCAGATCTGGACAGCGCCCTGGTCAAGACCGACGCCTATATTGCGGAGAACCTGGCCGTCGCCCGCAGGCACGGCCTGCCGATGGTGGTCGAGGAATTCGGTTTCCCGCGCGATGGCTTCTCCGACAGCCGGGAGGCCGCGACGACCTGCCGTGACCGATATTACGCCCATGTGTTCGCCAAGGTGGCGGACCATACGCTGGACGGCGTCAACTTCTGGGGATGGAGCGGCTTTGCGCAGCCCGCCCATTCGCAGTGGGAACGCGGCGATGATTACACCGGCGACCCGGCCCAGGAGGCCCAGGGCCTGAACGGTGTCTATGTGACGGATTCTACCCTTGAAATCATAAAATCATTTTAACTTATTATCAACAAAACCTATCGCATGAAAAGCAAGCTGTTTACCTTCATGCTGGCACTGTTTGCCACCGGAGCCGCCCTGTTCGCGCAAGTCAGGGTGACGGGTGTCGTCAAGGACGATACCGGCTACGGGGTCATCGGCGCCAGTGTCATGGAGAAAGGCACCCAGAACGGTGCCGTCACAGACTTGGACGGCAAATATGAGATCCGGGTAAAAGCCGGAGCGACGCTCGTATTCTCGTCCATCGGCTATGCCACGCAGGAGATTGCCGTCGGGAACCGTTCGGTCATTGATGTCCTGCTGGAACTCGATACCGAGTTGCTCGACGAAGTGGTCGTCGTGGGCTACGGTACGATGAAACGAAGCGACCTCTCCGGCGCCTCCGTCTCGATGAAGGAGGAGGACCTCAGGGGCTCGATCATCACCAACCTGGACCAGTCCCTGCAGGGACGTGCCGCCGGTGTGACCGCCGTGTCCACCTCCGGTGCCCCGGGTTCTTCTTCGTCCATCCGCGTCCGCGGCCAGGCGACGGTCAATGCCGGCGCTGAACCGCTCTACGTCATCGACGGTGTGATCGTCCAGGGCGGCGGCACTTCCGGCGGCGACTTCGGTCTGGGCGGCCTGGGCAACGGCCGTGTCTCGACCATCTCCCCGCTGGCCACCATCAACCCGGCCGACATCGTTTCGATGGAAATCCTCAAGGACGCTTCCGCGACCGCCATCTACGGTGCGCAGGGCGCGAACGGCGTCGTGCTGATCACCACCAAGCACGGCAAGTCGGGCGAGGCCAAGTTCTCGTATGACGGCATGGTCGCCGTCTCCCGCCAGATGAGCCGCATTGACATGATGAACCTCCGCCAGTTCGCCGAATACTACAACGACCTGGTGGACCAGGGCCTGGTGGACCACAATGCCTGGTATGCCGACCCGTCCGTTCTGGGCAAGGGTACCAACTGGCAGGACGAGGTCTTCCGCACCGCGCTGCAGCATTCGCATCAGCTCAGCGCCCAGGGCGGTACCGACAAGATCCAGTACTATGTGTCCGGTTCCTATATGAACCAGGAAGGTACCATCATCGGTTCCAACTTCAACCGCCTGTCTTTCCGCACCAACCTCGACGCACAGCTCAAGAGCTGGTTCAAGCTCGGCCTCAACGCCACGTATGCGGAAACCAACGACAACATCAAGCTGGCCGACGGCCAGGAGGGTGTGATCTTCTATTCCCTGTCCACGATTCCCGACATCCCGGTCTATGACCTGGACGGCAATTACTCCACCACGGTCCGCGAAGGCTACACCTCCGCCAACCCGGTGGCCCTGGCCATGCTCGACGAGAACCTGCTCAAACGCCGCAAGCTGACCGGCAATGTCTTTGCGGAAATCACGCCGCTGAAGAATCTGGTCTGGCGCAGCGAGGTCGGCTTCGACGTGAGCAACTCGGAAGCCACGACCTACAAGCCGATGGTCAACCTCGGCGGCTGGCAGCGGGGCAACAACTCGATGAGCGCCCAGCGCAACAACAGCACCTACTGGTCGATCAAGAATTACCTGACCTATTCGAACACCATCGGCAAGCACAGCTTCACCGCGATGGTCGGCCAGGAAGCCTGGGAGTCCCGCTGGAACTACCTGGGCGCCTCCAACACCGGCCTTCCTTCCGACGACATCCACAACATCAAGCTCGCCACGGGCAACCCGACGGTGAACTCCGGTTTCGGCAGTTCCGCGATGGCTTCGTTCTTTACCCGCGAAACCTACAACTACGACAACCGCTACCTGTTCACTTATACCTTCCGTTACGACGGTTCCTCGAACTTCGGTCCCGACAACCGTTGGGCCGGCTTCCACTCCTTCGCCGGCAGCTGGCGCTTCACCAACGAGGCGTTCCTGCGCGACTTCAGCGACCGGATCGGCCTCAACAGCGGTAAACTCCGCATCGGCTGGGGCCAGACGGGCAACGCCAACATCGGCTCCGGCGCCTGGGAATCCGGCATGTCCAAGATGCCTACCGGCCTGGGCGACAGCCAGCGTCCGGCCAACATTGCCAATACCGGCATCCACTGGGAGAAGCAGCAGCAGACCAACATCGGTCTCGACCTGAGTTTCCTCGACAGCCGGATCAACCTGACCGTCGATCTCTACAAGAAAATCTCCTCCGACATGCTCATGTCGCTGGCCCTTCCTTCCTATATGGGTACGCAGGGCAACGATTCGTCCGCCCTGGCCGCGCCGAAAGGCAACTTCGGTACCATCGAGAACAAGGGTCTTGAGATCACGCTCGACACGCATCCGGTCATCTCGAAGAACTTCTCCTGGAACAGCAACTTCCAGATCTCCTTCAACCGCAACCGCCTGCTCGCCCTCGACGGCAGCGCCAACGCGCAACTGGTGGGTTACGGCCAGTGGAGTGACATCGTCTCGGTGACCGAGATCGGTGAGTCCCTTTACAATTTCTACGGCTACAAAGTGATCGGCGTCTATAAGGATTTCGAAGATATCCAGAATTCCCCGAAGGCGGAGAAATATCCTTCCGACGGCGTGTTCAACCGCACCACCACCGTGTGGCCGGGCGACCTCAAGTTCGAAGACGTCAACAAGGACGGCGTCATCAACGAGAACGACCGCACCAATATCGGCTCTCCGCTGCCGAAGTTCACCTTCGGTTGGACCAACACGTTCAGCTACAAGAATTTCGACCTGTCGATCTTCATCAACGGAACCTACGGAAACAAGGTCCTCAACTACAATATGATGGGCCAGGGCTGGAACGGTCTGGTACACATGAACAGCACCTGGACCAACCAGCACGTGATGATCGCCGACCGCGCCCGCTTCGAGGCCATCGACCCGATGAAGACCTATACCGACGGCTCGGCCTGGTATGAAGACGTCACCAACGTCCGTGTGGTGAACGCCGGCACGATGATGCCGCGTCCCTCGATCCAGGACCCGAACGACAACGACCGCCTCAGCACCCGCTACATCGAGGACGGCAGCTACATCCGCCTGAAGAACATCTCCCTCGGCTATTCCCTGCCGAAGAACCTGCTCTCCAAGATGAAGGTGGACAACATCCGCTTCTCGGTGAACATCCAGAACATCTATACGCTGACCCGCTACAAGGGCTTCGATCCGGAAGTCGGCGCCTCGACGCAGGACTCCTCCGGCCTGACCTTCGGCGTGGACAACGGACGTTATCCTTCTCCGATGACCTGCTCATTCGGCCTGAACATCACACTTTAATCTGGAGGAAACGATTATGAAGAATATCCTGAAACATATCGCGCTCCTGCTTGTCATCATCCTGGCCACGGCATCCTGTGAGAATTTCCTGGACCGTCCGTCCGAGGATGGCTACACCACGGGCATGTTCTACCAGAACGACACCCAGCTCGAGCAGGGCATCAACTATCTCTACAATTCCCCCTGGTATGACATCATCCGCTTCTATATCTACGGTTCCGAGACGATGTGCGGCAATGTCTATCAGGGCCAGAACGCCTATTCCACGCTGACCGTCAACGGCACGGACCAGGACCTGAAGAACATGGCTTATTCGCTCTGGGCGGTCAATGCGCAGTGCAACACCGTGATCCACAATATCCTGGCTTCCGACAGCGAAGAGATTACCGATGCCACCCGCAACCGCTGCATCGGTGAGGTGCTGGCCTGGAAGGCCATGACCTACTTCTTCCTCGTACGTACCTTCGGTGACGTGCCCATCATCCATGACAACACCGAGGTCATCAAGGAAGCCAGCTACAACGAAGTCAGCAAAGTCGACAAGGCGGACGTCTACGAGTATATCGTGATGACCCTTGAGAAAGCGATGGAACTCCTTCCGAAGAACGCCTACATCGGCAAGCTCAACCGCGTTGACTACTATGCGGCGGAGGCGCTTCTGGCCAAGGTCTATCTGACCCGGGCCGGTGTCAGCGGCACGCTGGAACAGGGCGACCTGGCCAATGCCCGCCGGTATGCCGAAGACGTGATCAAGAATTCGGGCCGTACCCTGACGCCGAAGTATTCGGACATCTTCCGGATGACCCCTGCCCAGTTCCAGCAGACCGGTGAGGAACTCTTCACCTGGCACTGGCAGTGCAAGGAAGAGGCCTGGACCAGCCAGAACTCCATCCAGTGCGACGTCGGCCTCGTCGGTTTCGACGAGAACGGCAACCTCTGGGGTGACTGGAAGGGCCCTTCGGTAGCCCTGCAGGACCTCTTCGGCGTATCCGCTGCCGACGATCCGGCGCAGCGCGTCGATACGGACGACCGCCGCAAGGCGACGATGATGATGTTCGGCGACCAGTACGATTATTTCTGGTCCGACCGCGGCGGCTTCGACTTCTACCGTTTCTTCTACGATGAAAGCTACTGCCCGGGCGGCCTGACGTCCAATGCATCGAACAAATCGTTCGGCTGTGGTTCCGGCGCCAACTACTGCAAGCACCTCTATGGTGACGTGGCCGACCACGTGGCCGCTTTCGGCTATCCGTCCTTCGGTATGTTCAACCAGCTTCCGACGCACATCCTGCGTCTGGGCGACATCTACCTGGTCTGCGCCGAGGCCTGCTACCTGACCGGTGACACGCAGAGCGCGCTCGACTATGTCAACCAGGTCCGCGCCCGCGCCCATGCGCCGCTCTACACCTCGATCACCATCAACGACATCTGGAAAGAGCGCCGCCTGGAACTGGCCCTGGAAGGGGACAACTGGTATGACTTCGTGCGCCGTTCCTACTACGACGTGAACGGCTGCATCAGCGAACTGCTCGCCCAGCGCCGTTCCTCCTACGGCGGACTCGACGCCGCTTACAAGCAATACGTCACCGACGAACAGGGCAATTATGTCGGCCCCGGCGCCCGCGCCTGGGATGCCAGCGGCATCACCTACAGCGGCAACGAGGAACTCACCGACGTCAAACCGGAAATGTTCACGATCCCGTTCCCGACGGAAGACGTGGTGATGAATCCCAACGTGGCTTCCACCGCACCGGCGGTCCGCGTGGACGTCCGTGCGACTTATTCCTATGACTTTTAATCCGTGGACAGATGAAAGCAATGAAAAGATATATCAGCATGATCCTGGGCGTCCTCGTGGTGGCTTCCTGCGCGACGATCGACTATCCCGACCGCTTCGTGCAGACGGAAGGCCTCCCCAAGGTGGACTTCATCCGCTATGCCGACAAGGACGTGGTCATCACCCAGGCCAATATGGAAGAGGTCGTCTGCATCGTCGGTGAGAATCTCACCAGCATCCACGACCTGTACTTCAACGACCAGAAGGCCGTGCTCAACTCGAGCTACATGACGGCCAACACCCTCCTGGTCTCGGTGCCCAAGAACATGCCGGCCGTCGAGACCAACAAGATTTACATGTACACCAAGGCCGGCCAGGAAGTGACCTATGACTTCAAGGTGCTCCCGCCGGCTCCGAAGCTCGCTTCGATGTCGCTCGAGTGGGCGCAGCCGGGCCAGACCGTGACCCTCTACGGTTCCTACCTCTTCGCCCCGCTCACCGTCGAGTTCCCGGGCGCCGACCCGGTCGAGGTCTCCTCGTCCGCCGGCACCTCCGTGGATGTCGTCGTCCCTGAAGGCGCCCAGCCGGGCAAGGTCAAGGTGACCACCGCTTCCGGTACGGCCCAGTCCGTGTTCATGTACAAGGACAGCCGCGGCATGCTCTTCGACTTCGACGGCCTCACCGGCCTGGGCAACCACGGCTGGAACGGCCACGGCGCCTCGACGGACGAAACGGCCATCAGCGGCAACTTCATCCAGCTGGGTGACGGTTCCGCCGTCATCAACAGCGACACCTGGGACGAGAGCCACTTCTCCTTCGTGTACTGGCCGGGTTCGTGGAACGATCCCGAAAACTACAACGACGGCGCCAACGGCATCCGCCTGACCGACCTGGCGGACTTCAGCGACTGGAAGAACATGGCCCTCAAGTTCGAGATGTACATTCCTTCCAGCAACCCGTGGAAGGGCACGGCCCTCCAGTTCTGCATGGCCGGTGTGGACAAGGTTTCCTTCGGCGGTGCGGTCACGGACATCTACGGCAACCAGGTCGCCGGTGCCAACAACACCTACATGACCAGCAACGATACGCCGCGCGCCCTCTATCGTCCCTGGGCTGCCAGCGGAAGCTTCGATACCGGTGACAAGTGGATTACCGTCACGATCCCGTTCACGGACTTCAGCTACGGCTGGGATGGCAATCCTTCTTCCGGAACCCTGAATGCCGACAGCTTCTCCAGCCTCTGGATCTTCCTGTGCCAGGGCGGTGAGCCGAAAGGCGAGGAGTGTACGCCGATCATCAAGATCGACAACATCCGTGCAGTCCCTTACAAATAAGCGACAGGAGGACAGAATATGAAAAAGACAATGAAATCTTTCGTACTTGCAGCCCTCTGCATCCTGACAACGGTCTTCGCTTCCTGCCAGCGGGAACAGCTCGATACCGCCCAGTTCTCCGACAGGAACGTCACCCTCGCCGCCGTGGAACCCAACCCGGTGATGCGCGGGGGTGTCCTCCGCCTGGTGGGCAGCAACCTGGACCGGGTGACCGAAGTCCATTTCGCCGGCAATGTCACCGTTACCTCCATCGAGAAAATCGCCACGGGCCCGCGGAGTGAAATCCGCGTGACCGTGCCGCTCGAGGGACCGGAAGTGGGCCCTGTCACCGTCGTGGCCAACGACGGAACGGTGCTCAACACCCGTTTCGACCTCGAATATACCGAACCGATCTCCCTCGATTCCTTCTCGCCGGCCGAGGCCCTCTCGGGCGACGTGATCACCATCAAGGGTGAATACCTGAACAATGTCCGCGAGGTCATCTTCGGCGGCGAGGTCTATGTGACCGAGTTCCTGAGCCAGTCCCGCGGTGAACTGCAGGTGAAACTTCCCAGCAACGCCGTCAGCGGCTTCGTGATCCTGGGCGACGTCAACGAGCTGGAAGACAAGACCACGATTCCCAACCAGATCTATTCTGCCGAAGAACTTGTGGTCGGCGCCCCGACCGTGACGGAAGCCGAACCGGCCACGTACAAGGCCGGCGACCGGATCGTCATCCAGGGTGCGCACCTGGACATGATCGCTTCCCTGGCACTCACCGGTGCGGACGAAGTGGAGTTCACGGTCTCGGAAGACGGCAGCGAGATTTCGTTCAACCTGCCCGCTACCGCAACCGACGGTCCGATGCTCTTGACCTCTTATGCGGGAATGACTTTCCAGGCCGGCCAGATCGAAACCGTCTCCGTGACGGACCTGACCATCGCTTCCCAGGCGGAAGACGGCCGCTATAAAGCCGGCAATACCGTGAAACTCAGTGGTAACGACCTGGATCTGGTGACCAAGGTGGACTTCACCGGCGCCGAGGCTTCCTGGTACTATCAGGACGGTGCCATCTATGCCACGCTTCCGGCTGCCGCCCAGGATGGCGGCGTCGGCGTGACGTTGGACTCCGGCAAGCAGGTCTGGACCGAACCCATCGAGGTTGTCAAACCCTGGGTCGAGTCGTACAACTACGGCGCCGTAATCGCCGGCCAGACGGAAGTCACCATCAGCGGCGACGACCTGGATCTGGTCACCTCGGCCAAGTGGGGTACCAAGGCACAGGGCTTCATCGACTGCGAATTCCGCTTTGGAACCGATGATGAGGGGCAGCTCGCGATCGTCGTTTCCACGCCCCGCCAGGCCTATACGGGCCCGGTCACACTGACGTCGGCTGCGGGCTATGAAGCCAGCACGGGCGAAATTGTCGTCGAGTACGAAGAGGCGGTAAGCATCACCTTCGACCAGGAAAGCTATGCCTTGGGCAAGAACATTACCATCAGCGGCAGCAACCTGCTGCAGGTCGAGACCATCCGTGTCAAGGGCCAGAAGGTGACTTCGTATGCGCTGCGTTCGGACCAGGCCATGTCGTTCGCCCTTCCGGAGGGTGTCACCAGCCCGGGCGTCTATCGTCTGGAACTGACGCTGCTCGACGGCTCGGAACTGACCTGGCCGGTGCCGTTCGAAGTGACGGCGCCGTACACGGAGACGTTCATCTGGGAAGGCTATGAAGACCTGGCGGGCTGGGGCAACTCGCCTTACTTCGGTGCGGAGGACGCCTTTATCACGGCCGGCCTGCAGGCCGGCGACCTCGTCCGCGTTTACTACCAGGTCCTGAATCCCGACTGGTGGCAGTTCCAGTTGCACGACGGCCACTGGGGCAATGTCTCCGTCGAAGAACTCGGCGGGGATATCACCGTCAGCAAGAACAACACCGAACCGGATGCGAAGTACTTCGCCTTCACGGTGACGGATGCCATCCTGGCGCAGCTGACCTCCATCCAGGGCTGGGGCGGCGCGTTCCTCACCAATGGCGAGGGCGTTGCGATCACCGGCATCTCGATGGTCCATTTCGGCGCGACGGAGACCGTCGTCTGGGAAGGCGACATCACGCTGTCCGACTGGACCAACTACGACAATCTCGGTCCCGAGACGCTCTTCGCGGAAGCCGGCCTGTCTGAAGGCATGGAGGTCCGCTTCTACATCTCCGGCGGTGACGCCGAATGGCAGATCCAGCTTTTCGACGGCCACTGGGGTGGCATGAGCTTTGAGGAAACGGGCTGGACGAACCAGTTCAACAACAACAATTCTGATCTGGCAAACGGCTACTTCTCCTTTCTCGCGACGACTGCTCATGTGGCCCAGCTGACATCGGTGCTGGGCTGGGGCTCCTTCATCATCCTCCAGGGTGATGGCGGCATGCACCTGACCAAGATCGCCATCCAATAGGGTGGATCCTTTTTCCCGGAGGGGGCTGACCCTCCCTCCGGGATCCAATTTTCCTGCCTATGAAGAGAGCATTGTCTATCCTGGCCACGGCTCTCGCGGCCCTCTGCATCTGGTCTTGCGAGACACCGGAGCCCCAGCCGGAGCCCGATCCGGCCCCTGCGTCGCTGACGCTCAGTGCGGATTCATTCGATGTACCGGTCGATGGCGGTCAGTTCAGCCTGAACGTCACCGCCCCCGTCCGGCCCGCCATCAGCGGGAATCCCGCCTGGGTTTCCGTCGTGGACGGCACCTTTGACAAGTACAGGATCAGCTATACGCTGCGCGTGTCCGCCAATCCGGATTACACGCCCCGCAGCGCCACGCTGACCGTCACGGCCGGGAGCCTTTCCAAGACGGTGAAGCTCAGCCAGGCAGCTGCTGAGAAGCCTGTGGATCCGGAGCCGGAACCGCCCCAGACGGCCATTGCCGAGAAACTGACCAATCCCAAGGCCAGCGCCGCCGCGCAGAAAGTGTATGACTATCTGCGGCAGCAGTACGGCAAGCTTCAGCTCAGCGGTGTCCAGGCCGGCGGTACAGCCAACAACAACGACAATGTCAACGCAGTTTTTGCCATGACCGGCAAGCATCCGGCCGTGGCCGGCTATGACTACATCTTCCTGCAGTATTCTCCCACGCCCGCCAGCTGGAGCTGGAAGGTGGATTACGGTGACATCTCCGCCGCAAAAGAGCAATGGAGCAAGAACGGCCTGGTCTCTTTCATGTGGCACTGGAACGTGCCGACTTCCAAGGAGGCCTGGGACAAGGGCGTGAACGAGGCGAATTTCGACGGCTATAACTTCTATTGCGACAAGACCGGTTTCGACATCCGCCGGGCCCTGATTGCCGGCAACTGGGAGCATGATTTCCTGCTGAAGGACATCGAGAAGGTGGCCGGCTATCTGAAACTGCTCCAGCAGGCCGGGATTCCCGTCCTGTGGCGGCCCCTGCACGAAGCGGCGGGCAATTATACGCTGTACGGCCCTGGCGGTGCCTGGTTCTGGTGGGGCCGCGGGGGAGCCGATCCCTGCAAGCAGCTCTGGAAACTCCTGCGCGACAAGCTGGAAGGGGAGTACGGCCTGGACAACCTGATCTGGGTCTGGACCCTCGACGCCACGGCCGGTGCTGAGAACCAGTACGCAGACTGGTATCCCGGTAATGACTTGGTGGATATTGTCGGGGTGGATATCTATGTGGAGAATACGTCGGCCCAGACCCGCCAGTACAAGGCGGCCCTGGCCCTGTCCGGCGGAAAGAAACTGACGACCGTCAGCGAGTGTGGCAACATCCCCGACCCGGAGAAAAGTTTTGCGGCGGGCGACAGCTGGAGCTGGTTCCTGGCCTGGTCGCTCGACCAGAAAGAGTATAAATACAATACGGAGGCGTATTGGAAACAATTGATGGGCTCTTCCCGCGTGCTCACGCGCGAGACGATGCCGAGCCTCAAATAAAGGAATATGCGAAAGAAAATCCTGTATCTGCTGCTGGCGGCCCTGCCGCTCCTGTTTGCGGCCTGTGAGCCGAAAGTCGAGCCGACCCCCGAACCGGGACCCGTCGCACCCACGTCGATTACGCTCAGCGCTTCTTCCTTCGAGGTCGCGCAGGCGGGCGGAAAACTCTCGCTGACCATCCAGGCACCGTCGCGCCCCAGCCTGTCCGGCCTGCCTTCCTGGATCAGCTATACGGACGGCACCTTCAACAAATACAGCATCACCGTCGGCCTGACCGTTGCTGCCAATGACAGCTATGACGGGCGCAGCGTCGAGGTGACGGTTTCCAGCGCCGGGGCTTCCGCCGTGAAATTCAGCGTGAAGCAGGAAGGAAAACCCGTTCCGCCCACGCCCGTTCCTGGTAGTAACGATGCCTGGAAACTGGCTGAGAAACTGGGACTTGGCTGGAATATGGGCAACCAGTTCGACGGCTATTACAACGGCTCCTGGGCCGGTGAGAAGGAAGGTTACCCCGATGAATGTGTCTGGCAGCCCGGGGAAGGCGCCAAGGCGACGCAGGCGACTTTCAACGGCGTCAAGGCCGCCGGTTTCACCAGCGTCCGCATTCCCGTGAGCTGGCTCAAGATGATCGGCCCGGCTCCGGACCACAAGATCGATGCGAACTGGATGAACCGCATCTACGAAGTCGTCGGTTTTGCGCACAAAGCCGGCCTGAACGTCATCATCAATACGCACCATGACGAGAACCATGGCGTGAGCAACACCTATCAGTGGCTGGACATTAAGAATGCTGTCGGAAACGCTGCGCTCAACACGGCCATCAAGGCCGAGATCAAGGCCGTCTGGACCCAGATCGCGCAGAAGTTCGCCGACTGCGGCGACTGGCTCATCCTGGAAGGCTTCAACGAGATCAACGACGGCGGCTGGGGCTGGAGCGATGATTTCCGCCGCGACCCCACGCGCCAGTGCAACATCCTCAACGAATGGAACCAGGTGTTCGTCGATGCCGTCCGTGCGACGGGCGGCAACAATGCCACCCGCTGGCTGGGCGTGCCGACCTATGCGGCCAATCCTGCCTATACGACCTATCTGAAACTGCCGTCCGACCCCGCGAACAGGCTTATGGTCTCCGTGCATTTCTACGATCCGAGTGATTACACCATCGGAACGGCCCAGTATTCCGACTGGGGCCATACCGGGGCCGCCGGCAAGAAGGCGACCTGGGGCGACGAGGAACACGTCAAGGAGACTTTCGCCAAACTGCAGACGGACTATGTGGACAAGAACATCCCGTGCTATCTCGGGGAATTCGGTTGCTCGATGCGGGCCAAGACCGATACCCGGGCCTGGGCGTTCTATCTCTATTATATGGAATATGTCGTCAAAGCGGCCAAAACCTACGGCCTGCCCTGTTTCGTCTGGGACAACGGCGGCGCCGCTACCGGCCAGGAACAGCACGGCTACATCAACCACGGGACCGGTGGCTGGCTGGGCAACGGAGGTGAAGTGGTGGCCGTGATGAAAAAGGCCTGGTTCACCCAGACAAGTACTTATACCCTGCAAAGCGTCTATGACGCGGCGCCCAAATTCAATTGATGATGCGCAATTCTGTTCTGCCCCTGATTCTCTGTGCACTGCTTCTGGCGGCCTGTACGGCCGGCGGAAAGAAGCCGGCAGCTTCCCCGAAGGAAGTGCTCTCGGAACGCCTGGCCGCCTATGCGGCGGAAGGCAAGGTCCTTTACGGCCACCAGGACGATCTCTCTTACGGCCATGCCTGGTGCGTGACGGACTGGGAAAACGACGGGCTGACCCGTTCGGATGTCCGCGACGTGACCGGAAAATATCCCGCCGTCGTGGGTTTCGACCTGGGCGGCATCGAACTGGGCGATAGCTGCAATCTAGACAAGGTTCCCTTCGGCCTGATGCGCAAGGCCGCACTTGCCCATATCGGCCGCGGCGGCATCGTCACATTTTCCTGGCATCCGCGCAATCCGCTTACCGGCGGGGATGCCTGGGATATATCTTCCGACGAGGTGGTGTATTCCATCCTGGAAGGCGGGGAGAAACACGAGGTCTTCATGGAATGGCTCTCGCGGGCGGCGGATTTCCTGGCGGGGCTGGGCGATGTGTCCGTGGTTTTCCGTCCCTGGCACGAGCATATGGGAAGCTGGTTCTGGTGGGGCTGGCGCCTCTGCTCGGCCAGCGAATATAAGGCCCTGTTCCAGCTGACGCACGATTATTTCGTGCAGGAACGCGGCCTGACCAATCTCATCTGGTGTTTCTCGCCAAACGGCCCCATTACGCGGGAGGACTATCTGTCGCGCTATCCGGGCGATGACTATGTCGATATGCTGGGCACGGACATCTACGAGTATCCCGGTTCCGATCCGCTCGATGTGGCGGCGGCCCGCTACCAGGGCCAGGTCCGGGAAATGCTTGCCACCCTGAAGGATCTTGCCGCCGAACGCGGCAAATTCTTCTGCCTGTCGGAAACAGGACTGGAAGGGCTGGTCGATCCGCACTGGTGGTCGGACGTGTTGTATCCGGCCGTGTCGGGTTCCGGCGCCAGCTATGTGCTGACCTGGCGCAATGCGCACGATATGCCGGGCCATTTCTACGCCCCGTGGAAGGGCTTTGCCCATGAAGAAGATTTCAAGCAATTCAGCAACAAGGAAGATATCGTTTTGTTATGACCTATCAAGATAGACTGGCCTGGCTCAAGGAAAGCCACGAGGCCCTGATCGAGAAGAAAAATGTTCCCCTGGAAGGGAACGGGGTTTATGAAAGATATGCCAATCCGGTCCTGACGGCGGACCATGCGCCGCTGGAGTGGCGCTACGACCTGCATCCGGATACGAATCCCTACCTGATGGAGCGTTTCGGCATCCACGCCGTGCTCAATGCCGGCGCCATCAAATGGCAGGACCGCTATGTCGTGGTCGCCCGCGTCGAGGGCGCCGACCGGAAATCGTTCTTCGCCGTGGCGGAAAGCCCCAACGGCGTGGACCATTTCCGCTTCTGGCCGCGCCCGGTGACGATGCCCGAATACGGCGAGCCGGCCACCAATGTCTATGACATGCGCCTGACGGCCCACGAGGACGGCTGGATCTACGGTATCTTCTGCGTGGAACGCAAGGACCCCGACCGGCCCGGCGACCTGTCGGCCGCCGTGGCGGCCGCCGGCGTGGCCCGCACGCACGACCTGGTCAATTGGGAACGCCTGCCCGACATCGTCTCGGAGAGCCAGCAACGCAACGTGGTGCTGCACCCCGAGTTCGTGGATGGAAAATATGCGCTCTACACCCGGCCGCAGGACGGGTTCATCGAGGCGGGCGCCGGCGCCGGCATCGGCTGGGCGCTGGTCGACAGCATGGAGCACGCCGTCATTACGGAAGAAAAGACGCTCAACCGGCGTTTCTACCATACCATCAAGGAAAGCAAGAACGGGGAGGGACCGCATCCCATCAAGACGCCGCAGGGCTGGCTGCACCTGGCCCACGGCGTGCGTGGCTGCGCATCCGGCCTGCGCTATGTCCTGTATCTCTATATGACGGCCCTGGACGACCCGTCCCGCCTTATTGCCGAACCGGCCGGCTTCTTCATGGCGCCGGAAGGCGGCGAATATGTGGGCGACGTGATGAACGTCCTCTTCTCCAATGGCTGGATCTGCGATCCGGACGGGAAAGTCTTCATCTATTATGCCTCTTCGGACACGCGCCTGCATGTGGCCACCTCCACGGTGGACCGTCTGGTGGACTATTGCCTCCACACGGCGCCGGACGGCCTTCGGACCGGCTGTTCCGTCGAGATCCTGAACCGTCTCATTGACAGAAACCAGCAATAGATGAAACGCTCGCTCCTTACTTTAGCCGGCCTGCTGACCGCTTTCCTGCTCCCGGCGCAGCCGCTCAGCCTGGCCCACGTCTTTTCCGACCACATGGTCCTGCAGCGCGAGACCACGGCCCCGGTCTGGGGCTGGGGTGAGCCCGGCAAGACCGTCTCGGTCACCACTTCCTGGAACGGGGCTACGGTCAGGACGCGCGTCGCGGCCGACGGCGCCTGGCGCGTGGACGTGACAACCGCTGCCGCCGGCGGCCCCTATGCAATGACGGTCCGTTGCGGCAAGGAATCGCTGACTGTCACCGACATCGCCCTCGGCGAGGTCTGGGTGTGCAGCGGCCAGTCCAATATGGAGATGCCGATGCGCGGCTTCGGCTTCCAGCAGATCGACGGATTCCGGGACCATCTGCTGGAGGCGGCGCAGTACGCGTCGCGTATCCGCGTGTTCAACATCAAGTCGGACACCACCCATATCGTCCAGCAGGATGTGGACTGCCGCTGGAAGCTATCGGACCGCGAGACATTTTCGGAGACTTCGGCCGTGGCTTATCTTTTTGCCAAACGCCTGACCGACAATCTCGACGTGCCGGTGGGCATCATCGTCAACGCCTGGGGCGGAAGCCGCATCGAGCCGTGGATGACGATGGCGGCCGTGGAAAGTGCCGGCGTGACCGATGCAGAGCTTGCGCAGATCAAGGCGCTGCGTGAAGAAGCGGGCAAGTGGCCCAACAGCGTGGCGACCTGCTGGAACGGGCGTGTGGCACCGGTCGCAGGCTATGCCGCGAAGGGTTTCCTCTGGTATCAGGGTTGCTCCAACATCGGCCAGGACTGTTACGACAAGCTGCAGGCTTCGATGGTCCGGCTCTGGCGCGACGCTTGGGGGCGGGGAGAGATGCCCTTCATCTATGCCCTCCTGGCACCCTATGAACACGGCGATTCCGACGGCCGCTGGCGCCCGAAATTCGTGGAGACGCAGATGCACGCCCTGGAGCTGACGCCCAATGCGTACGCCGTCTGCCTGGAGACCCTGGGCGACAAAGTGACGGTCCATCCGTCCCGCAAGCAGGAAGTAGCCGATATGATGGCACTCCGGGCCCTGCGTGCAGCCTATGGCCAGCCGCTCGGCATGACGGCGGATTATCCGACGCCGCGTTCCATCGAATACCTGGAAGACGGGCGTGTGAAGATCCGTTTCCACAATGTCTGGTCCAACCTGATGTCGATTTCCGCCCGTACGGTCCGTGGCTTTGAACTCGCCGGGGAAGACCGGGTCTTCCACCTGGCGGACGCCGAGGTGGACTGGGACGGCGAAACTGTCTATGTGAAAAGTGCGGAAGTTCCTGTTCCTGTGGCCGTCCGCTATAGCTACCGCAACTGGATGGACGCCAACCTGCAGACTTCTTACGGCATTCCGGTTCCCCCGTTCCGCAGCGATGACTGGCCTCTTTAACCTGCTTGCCGGCGCAGTTGCCGCGCTGCTGCTGAATCCGATCCTGCCCGGATTCCATCCCGATCCGTCTGTCGTGGCGGTCGGGGAGGACTATTACCTGGTCAATTCCTCCTTCCATTATTTCCCGGGTGTTCCGATCTATCACAGCCGCGACCTGCAGAACTGGGAACAGATCGGCAATGTGCTGGACCGCCCGTCCCAGCTTCCGCTGAAAGAAGCCACTTCCTGGCTGGGTATCTATGCCCCGACGCTCCGCTACCATGACGGTACGTTTTATCTGATTACGACCAATGTCGGAAACGGGGGCAATTTCATGGTCACGTCCCGTGATCCGTCCGGCCCCTGGTCCGATCCTGTCTGGTTGGAACAGCAGGGTATCGATCCTTCGCTGTATTTCGAAGAAGGGAAGTGCTTTATGGTCTCGAATCCCGGCGGTGTGATCACGCTCTGCGAGATCGACCCTTCGACCGGTGCGACCCTGAGCCCGTCCAAAGCGCTTTGGACGGGCACGGGCGGCCGTTTCCCGGAAGGTCCGCACATCTATAAGCATGATGGTTGGTATTACCTGCTGATCTCCGAAGGCGGTACGGAACTCGCCCACCGACTGACCGTGGCCCGCAGCCGCGACATTTACGGTCCCTATGAATCCAATCCTGCCAATCCCATCTTCACCCATTGTTCCGCAGCGGGGCAGGAGAGCAATATCCAGGGCACCGGCCATGCCGATTTCTTCCAGGCAGCCGACGGATCCTGGTGGACGGTCTTCCTTGCCTACCGGCGCTTCGGAGGTGATTACCACCATCTTGGCCGTGAGACTTTTCTGGCCCCGGTTACCTGGTCTGGAGGCTGGCCCGTCGTGAATGACGGGCAGCCCGTTGCGGAACAAATGACAGTGACGATGCCGGCGGAACCGGCGCCACGTGCGTCCCGGGACCGGCACTATACTTTTGACGGGGTACTGGGACCGGAATGGATGCATATCCAGGAACCGCTTGCATCGAACTACGATTTTGCCGGAGGCCGGCTGGTCCTGAAAGGAACCGGTGACGGACTGGGCTGGGGCAGTTGGCATCCGACAGCCCTTTTGCGGCGGCAGGAAGCGGCGAAAGCGGCCTTCCGGACGAAGGTGACGCTGCGCGGCGGCGAAGGCGGACTGGCCCTCTACCAGATTTTCAACGGCTATGCGACGTTCTCGCTCCGTCGCAGCGGCAGCCGGACGGAGGCTGTGGTCCGTTACCAGATCCGGGGCCTCTCCCACGAGGAAGTCGCCGTACCCCTTCGTTCCGCTTCTGCGACGCTCGGCATCCATGCCTGGGGCGATCATTACGTCTTCCTGCTGGATGGCAAGGAAATCGCCCGTCTGGATACGGCTTTGCTGAGTACGGAAGTCGTGGGAGGCTTTACCGGCGTGACCGTCGGGATGTACTGTTCCCGCGGCGCGGCCGAATTCGATTATTTTGATTATACTGAAATTGAAGACTGATGACCAATAAATTCGTATTTCTCCTTTTTCTGCTTATGCTGCTCTCTTCGTGTCGTGGCGAATACAGCCGCAAAGGCAGTCAGGTCGTTATTCCCTGCGGGGAGTCCGTAGTCCGGCTTCAGGTCGTGGCCCCTGCCATCGTCCGGGTGTCTTCCGCCCCGGATGGGAAGTTTCCGGACCGCCGGAGCCTGGCGATCGTTCCGCAGCCGGGTTGCACCGACTTTGAAGTGACGGCCGCGATGGGCAAGGTCCGTCTGGCGACGGACAGTCTGGTGGTTGAAGTGTACAAGGCGAATGCGTCCGTCTATTTTTACCGGGCAGACGGGACGCCGCTCCTGCAGAACGGCCAGACGGCCTTCGAACCCGTCGAGGTGGAAGGCAAGCAGGCGTGGTCGGTCCTGACGCAGTTTGATGCGCCGGAAGCGGATTCTTTCTACGGGCTCGGCCAGCACCAGGCCGGCGAATTCGACCACCGGGGCAGAAGGGAAGAATTGTACCAGTACAATACGAAAGTAAGCGTTCCCTTCGTGGTCTCCACCGGCGGCTACGGAGTCCTCTTCGATGCCTACTCGCTCTCCCGCTGGGGCAATCCCGAGCCGTACCGGCAGCTGGGCGAAGTGCTGCGTCTTTATGACAAGGACGGCGTGGAAGGTGCCTTGACGGGAACCTATATCCCGGCGCGGGGCGAGTCGCTGGTCCAGCGTGAAGACAGCCTCTTCTACGAAAACGAAACGGCCATCCGCAATCTGCCCGCTGTGCCGCTCAGCGGCGCCAGGGTCGTCTATGAGGGCTTTGTCGAAGCGCCCGAAACAGCCGATTATCCGTTCATCCAGTATTATGCGGGTTTCCAGCAGACCACCCTTGACGGGGAGGAAGTGATGTCCCGCCGCTGGCGGCCGGCCTGGAATCCGAACAGTTACAAGTTTACGGCCCACTTGGAAAAAGGCCGGCGGACTCCGGTCCGGATCGAATGGGAACCCGACGGCGACGTGTCGTACATCGGCCTGCGGGTTGCTCCGCCGCAGTCGCCGGATGCGGACGAGAAGTTCTCTTTCTGGTCGGAGTTCGAGCCGCAGCAGGACTACTATTTCATCGTCGGCGACGATTACGACCAGGTGATCGCCGGCTACCGGCGCCTGACGGGCAAGGCGCCCGTGATGCCCCGCTGGGCGCTGGGCTTCTGGCAGAGCCGGGAGCGCTATGCAACCCAGGACGACCTGGTCAGTACACTGGCCGAACTGCGCCGCCGCCACATCCCCGTGGACAATATCGTCCAGGACTGGCAGTACTGGAAAGACGACCAGTGGGGCAGCCACGAATTCGACGAGACGCGCTATCCCGATCCGGAAAAGATGATGGACGACGTCCACGCGATGCACGCCCGCCTGATGATCAGCGTCTGGCCCAAGTTCTACACGAACACGGCCCACTACCAGGAACTCAAGGAAGCCGGTTACGCCTATACCCACGCCGAAGACACGGGGCTGGTGGACTGGCTCGGCCACAAGCAGAGTTTCTACGATGCGTATGCCGAAGGCGGACGCCGGATGTTCTGGCGTCAGATCGACGAGAGCCTTTACAGCCGCTATGGACGCAAGATCGACGCCTGGTGGATGGACGCCAGTGAACCGAACCTGCGGGACTGCCTGCCGATGGATTACCTCAAGTGGCTGACCACGCCCACGGCGCTCGGTCCTTCGACCGAATACCTGAACGCCTATTCCATCGTAAACGCCGATGCCATCTACAACGGACAGCGCAGCGTCGAACCCGACCGCCGCGTCTTCCTGCTCACGCGCAACGGCTTTGCCGGCCTGCAGCGCTATTCCACGGCCACCTGGAGCGGCGACATCGGTACCTCCTGGACCGACATGCGGATGCAGATGGCGGCCGGCCTGAATTATTCGATGAGCGGAATCCCGTTCTGGGGAATGGACATCGGCGGCTTCTCCGTCATGAGCAAATTCTACGATGCGGCCAACGCTGACGAATGGCAGGAACTGCAGACCCGCTGGCACCAGTTCGGCACCTTCGTGCCGCTGTTCCGGACCCACGGCCAGTGGCCGCGGCGCGAACTTTGGAACATTGCGCCGGAAGGTTCGCCGACCTATGTGAGCATCCTCTGGTACATGCGTCTCCGTTACCGCCTGATGCCTTATCTCTATTCGCTGGCCGGGAAGGTCTGGTTTGACGATTATACGCTGATGCGCGGCCTGCCGATGGACTTTCCGGACGATCCGAACGTCCGCGACCTGTCCGACCAGTGGCTTTTCGGGCCGGCCCTGATGCCCTGCCCGGTCAGCGCGTACAAGGCCCGCAGCCGCAGCGTCTATTTCCCGGAAGGCGGCTGGTATGATTTCTACAGCGGGCAGTTCATCGCCGGCGGACAGCGGACGGATGTCAGTGCGCCGCGCGCCCGCATGCCGCTCTATGTCCGGGCCGGTTCGATCATTCCTTTCGGCCCTGCGATGGAGTGGTCCGACGAGAAGCCTGCCGACGGAATCCGCCTGTATGTCTATGCCGGTGCTGACGCCGATTTCACGCTGTATGAAGATGACGGCCTGACTTATGACTATGAGAAAGGCGCCTATGCGACGATTCCCTTGCATTGGGACGATGCTTCCCGGACCCTGGAGGTCGGGGCACGCAGTGGTTCGTTCCCGGGAATGCTCACGGAGCGGACCTTCCACGTGGTGGTCGTGGATCCCGCCCGTCCGCATCCCTACGATCCGGATGCGGAGGGCCGGCGCTTGGATTATCGGGGAGATTTCGTATCTTTAAAATTTGATTGACCCTTTTCCAATGAGACGATTGCCGCTCCTGCTGCTTGCCCTTTGCTTCTGCGTGGCACTGCCTGCGCAGGAGTTTCTGTTTGACGACGGATGGAAGTTCGCTTTCGGCGACGCCGCCTCGCCGGAGAAGGATTTCGGGCGGGGAACGGAATACTTCAATTATTTCACGAAAGCGGCTTCCATCCACAATGCCGGGCCCTATGCCGTGGATTTCGATGACAGCACCTGGCAGGAGGTCCGCCTGCCGCACGACTGGGTCGTGGACCTGCCTTTCTCGCCGCAGGCCAGCCACAGCCACGGCTACAAGACCGTGGGCTGGAAATATCCCGCCACGAGCGTAGGCTGGTACCGCAAGCATTTCACCATCCCGGCCGACGCGCTGGGTAAGCCCGTGTCGCTGCGCTTCGACGGCATCTTTCGCGACTCGGACATCTGGGTCAACGGCTTCTGGCTGGGTGGGGAAGAAAGTGGATATACTTCCGCGACCTATGCAATTGCCGAATACCTGAACTACGGCGGTGAGAACGTGGTGACCGTCCGGGCCGACGCGAGCTTTGAGGAAGGCTGGTTCTACGAGGGTGGCGGCATTTACCGCCATGTCTGGCTGACCGTCGGGGAACCGCAGCCTGCACCCGCACGTCCGCGCCCGAAAATCGAGATCGATCCCGACCGGGGTATCCTGGTCGACGGCCAGGTGCTCCGCATCCACGGCGTGAATGTCCACCAGGACCATGCCGGTGTGGGTGCCGCCATCCCCGACGCGCTCTATGTGTATCGCATCAAGCAGTTGCAGCGCTACGGCATCAACGCCATCCGCACCGCCCACAATCCGGCTTCGCCCGCCTTGCTGGACATCTGCGACAGCCTGGGCATGTATGTCCTGGAAGAGACGCGGCTGATGGGCGTCAATCCGGCGCAGCTGGAGCCGCTCCGCAAGATGATCGAGCGTGACCGCCATCACCCCTGCATCCTGCTGTGGGGCATCGGCAACGAAGAATGGGGGATTGAATGGAATGAAAAGGGCGAACGGATCGCCCGGACGATGACCGGGTTCTGCCACAGGCTCGATCCGACCCGTCCCGTGGTGGTTGCTTCCAGCAGCGGCCCCGAGATCCTGAAAGGAGCCGATGTGGCCGGGTACAATTATATCCTCCAGAATCCGGTCGACAAGCACCGGGCTGATTATCCGTTGCGGGTGGCGCTCGGGACGGAGGAAACCTCCGGCTGCGGCACGCGCGGCGTTTACTACGACGACCTGGCTTCCGGCCGGATGGCTGCGCTCAACCGCAGCCCCCAGGGACCGGACAGTCTCTATAACTGCATCGAAAGGGGCTGGCAGTTCTATGCGGCCCGGCCCTGGCTGGCCGGCCTGTTTTACTGGACCGGCTTCGACTACCGCGGCGAACCCAACCCGTTGCAATATCCGGCGACCGGTTCGGAGTTCGGCATCCTGGACTATTGCGGCTTCCCCAAAGACGAGGCGTATTACCTGAAGGCCTGGTGGACGGACGAGCCGGTCCTGCATATCCTGCCGCACTGGAACCTGGCGGGACACGAAGGAGAGAAAGTATCCGTCTGGGTGTACAGCAACTGCGACGAAGTGTCCCTGAGCGTCAACGGCCGCAATCTCGGCCGCAAGAAAATGCCCCGCGGCGGCCATCTCGAATGGGAGGCCGTCTACCGGCCGGGCAGCATCCGGGCCGTGGGCTATAAAAACGGAAAGAAACAGTTGACGCAGACGGTCTTTACGGCCGGGGCCCCGGCGCGGCTGGCGGCCGCGCCCGACCGTCCGGCAATCGCTGCTGACGGACGCGACCTGGCCGTCATCGATTGCGCCGTCCGGGATGCCGCCGGTCATTTTGTCCCGACCGCCTGCATACCCGTGACGGTCCGCGTGGAGGGACCGGTCCGGATCCTGGGCGCCGGCAACGGTGACCCGGCCTTCCGGGCGAAAGAACGGCCTGCCGATCCGGAGGAAAACGTGTTCACCATCGAGACCTTCAACGGACTGGCCCAGATCCTGATCCAGAGTGCCGGCGGGGCGGGGGACGCCCGGGTCCGCCTGTCGTCTCCCGGCCTGCCGGATGAAATCCTGACTTTACGATTGACACAATAAGCCCATGTATCTGCTCGGTTACGATATCGGTAGTTCTTCCGTAAAAGCCTCGCTGGTCGATGTGGCCACCGGGGACTGCGTTGCATCCGCCTTCGCTCCGGCCGAAGAGGCACCCATCTTCTCGCAGCAACCCGGCTGGGCGGAACAGGACCCGCAGTCCTGGTGGCAATATCTCAAGGCGGCGACGGCATCGGTGATGGCCCGCTCGGGCTGCATCCCTTCCGATGTGAAAGCCATCGGCCTCTCATACCAGATGCACGGGCTGGTGTGTATCGACCGGGACGGAAAGGTCCTGCGCCCGGCCATCATCTGGTGCGATTCCCGCGCCGTTCCCTATGGCCAGCGGGCTTTCGATGCGCTGGAACACGCGTGGTGCCTGGAGCATCTGCTCAATTCGCCGGGCAATTTTACGGCGGCCAAGTTGGCATGGGTCAAGGAGAACGAAACGGACCTTTTTGAAAAGATCTGGAAAATCCTGCTCCCGGGCGACTATATCGCACTGCGTCTTACCGGCGAAGCGGCAACGACGGTCAGCGGTTTGTCCGAGGGTATCTTCTGGGATTTCGTTGCGAACCGGCCCTCGCACCGGCTGCTGGATTTTTATGGCTTTGACGAATCCCTTCTCGCGCCCCGCGTACCCACCTTCGGACCGCAGGGGGAACTGACGCGCTCCGCGGCTGCGGAATTGGGCCTGCAGGCGGGAACCCCCGTCTGCTACCGGGCCGGCGACCAGCCCAACAATGCGTTGAGCCTGGGCGTGCTCGAACCTGGCCAGATCGCCGCGACCGGCGGCACTTCCGGCGTCGTTTACGGCGTGATCGACCGCGTGGCCTGTGACCCGCTTTCCCGGGTGAACCCCTTTGCCCATGTCAATCATACGGCTGCGGATCCCCGGCTGGGTGTCCTGCTTTGCATCAACGGAACCGGCATCCTCAATGCCTGGATGCGGCGCAATGTGGCGCCGGAGCTCTCCTACGAGGCCATGAACGCGCTCGCCGCATCGGCACCGGTCGGCTGCGACGGCCTGTCCATCCTGCCCTTCGGCAACGGCGCGGAGCGGATCCTGGAAAACCGCGATGCGGGATGCAGTCTCCACGGCATGAATTTCAACCGGCACGGCCGGGCGCATCTGCTGCGGGCCGCCCAGGAAGGAATCGTGTTCTCCTTCTGCTACGGGATTGAAATCATGCAGCAGATGGGCCTGCAGGTGGACCGGATCCACGCCGGACGGGCCAATCTGTTCCTTTCGCCCGTATTCCGGGAAGCCCTTGCCGGGACTTCCAGCGCGCAGATCGAACTCTTCGACACGGACGGTTCCGTGGGGGCGGCGCGCGGCGCGGGTATCGGCGCGGGCATCTACCGCAATCCGGCGGAGGCTTTTGCCACGCTGCGCTGCCTGGGAACGACCGTTCCGCAGCAGCAGGCGGAATACCGGGACGCCTATCTACGATGGAAATCATATTTAAATCGATAAACTATGGCACAAGTGTATTTCCCTACCATCGGGAAAATCCCCTTCGAGGGACCCGAAAGCAAGAATCCCCTGGCATTCCATTATTATGAGCCCGACCGCCTGGTCCTGGGCAAGAAGATGAAGGACTGGCTGCGTTTCGCCATGGCCTGGTGGCACACGCTGGGCCAGGCTTCCGGCGACCAGTTCGGCGGCCAGACGCGGCACTACGCCTGGGACGAGCCCGCTACGCCCCTGGAACGGGCCAAGGCCAAGGCGGATGCCGGTTTCGAGATCATGCAGAAACTGGGCATCGAATTTTTCTGCTTCCACGATGTGGACCTCATCGAAGAGGGCGCCACGATCGAAGAATATGAGCAGCGGATGCAGCAGATTACGGATTATCTGCTGGTCAAGATGAAAGAGACCGGCATCCGCAACCTCTGGGGTACGGCCAACGTGTTCGGACACGAGCGCTACATGAACGGCGCGGCCACGAACCCCGATTTCGATGTCGTGGCCCGCGCGGCCGTGCAGATCAAGACGGCCATCGACGCCACCATCAAGCTGGGCGGCGAGAACTATGTGTTCTGGGGCGGCCGGGAAGGCTATATGAGCCTGCTCAATACGCAGATGCACCGCGAGAAGCTGCATCTGGGCAAGATGCTCGCCGCGGCCCGCGACTACGGACGCGCCCACGGCTTCAAGGGGACCTTCCTCATCGAACCCAAGCCGATGGAACCCACCAAGCATCAGTATGACCAGGATACGGAGACGGTCATCGGTTTCCTGCGCAGCTACGGCCTGGACGAAGACTTCAAGGTGAACATCGAGGTCAACCACGCTACGCTGGCCGGCCATACCTTCGAACACGAACTGGCCACGGCGGTCGATGCCGGCCTGCTGGGCAGCATCGACGCCAACCGCGGCGACGCCCAGAACGGCTGGGATACCGACCAGTTCCCGATCGACAACTACGAACTGACCCTGGCGATGCTGCAGGTCATCCGCAACGGCGGCCTGGCCCCGGGCGGCTCGAATTTCGATGCCAAGCTCCGCCGGAACTCCACCGATCCGGAAGACATCTTCATTGCCCACATCAGCGCGATGGATGCGATGGCGCGGGCCCTGCTCAATGCGGCCGCCCTCTGCGAGACGTCCCCGATCCCGGCGATGGTCAAGGCGCGTTACGCTTCGTTCGACAGCGGCGCCGGCAAGGATTTCGAAGAGGGAAGGATGACGCTGGAAGACCTCGTGGCCTATGCCAGGACCCACGGCGAGCCGAAGCGGACCTCGGGCAAGCAGGAACTCTATGAGACCCTCGTGGCGCTTTATTGCAAATAGTCCGGTATGGCAGACAGACAACAACAAGGCAGTTCCGCCTATCTGCTGAGCATCGTCCTGGTGGCGGTGCTCGGCGGACTGCTCTTCGGCTATGATACGGCCGTGATTTCCGGTGCGGAAAAAGGTCTCCAGGCTTTCTTCCAGGGGGCAGGCGATTTCACCTACACCGACGGCCTGCACGGTTTTACGACTTCGAGCGCCCTGATCGGCTGCGTGGCCGGCGCCCTGCTTTCGGGCCTGCTGACCTCCCGGATGGGGCGGCGCAAGTCGCTGCTGGTGGCCGGCATCCTCTTTTTCCTGAGCGCCCTGGGCTCTTACCGGCCGGAATTCCTCTTCTTCCACTACGGGACGGCCAGCCGGGGCGTCCTGGCAGCCTTCATCCTCTACCGCATCCTGGGCGGCATCGGCGTGGGCCTGGCATCGGCCATCTGCCCGATGTACATCGCCGAGGTCGCACCGGCCGACCGGCGCGGCAAGCTGGTTTCCTGGAACCAGTTCGCCATCATCTTCGGCCAGCTGGTGGTCTATTTCGTCAATTTCCTGATCATCCAGTCGCACAAGGGCGACCCCCAGGTCGTGGAATGGACCAACAGCGTCGGCTGGCGTCGGATGTTCGTTTCCGAAGCTTTCCCGGCCGGTCTCTTCACCCTGCTCATCCTGCTTGTTCCCGAGTCGCCGCGTCACCTGGTGATGCGCGGGCTCGACAACGAGGCCTTCCGCATCCTTTCCCGCATCAACGGGGAGGAAAAAGCCCGCAAGATCCTCTTCGAAATCAAAGAGACCGTCGTC
>Ga0256405_10000577_pt1 | contig 119346 bp, 112 predicted proteins | sample RumenRJG_02DNA_FD_189096 | JGI IMG/M metagenome (GOLD analysis project Ga0256405, IMG submission 189096) | Bovine rumen microbial communities from Lethbridge, Alberta, Canada - RJG_02 | ecosystem: Host-associated > Mammals > Digestive system > Stomach > Rumen | place: Canada: Alberta...
CAGCTACAGCTACAGGAGCAGCAGCGGATACGCCGAACTTCTCCTCAGCAGCCTTTACGAGCTCGGAAAGCTCAAGAACAGTCAAGTTACCAATTGCCTCTAAAATTTCTTCGTTAGTCATGTTTATTACCTCCAAATTTTTACATTAATTTCTTTTTGATTTTTAAATAATTTATGCAACAGTCAGATTAGGCAGATGCCTGCTCTTCCTTCTGCTTGCGAACTGCATCAAGCACATTGACGATGCTGCGGAGCATAGCACCCATAACACCAACAGTGTTGGATACAGGAGCCTGCATGCTGCCAAGCAGCTTGGCAATGAGGACCTCTCTGGAAGGCAGAGAAGCGATAGCCTTAACTTCGTCAGGAGTTACGACCTTACCCTCAACAATACCACCCTTAACAACCAGCTTTTCTTCCTCAGCCAGATTGTTCTTCTTGATGAACTCGCTGATAACCTTTGCAGGAGCTACAGCATCCTCAGCAGAGTATGCCATTGCAGTGGTGCCCTCGAGATATGGAATCATATCGTCAAGACCAGCCTCTTTAGCTGCAATACGAGTCATAGTGTTTTTAATTACATGGTAGGTTACACCAGCCTTACGGAGCTCAACACGAAGTGCTGTGTCCTGAGCAACGGTCAATCCCTTGTAAGAAGTGATAACAGCGCCCTTGGAGCTAGTGAGAATGTCTTTTAAGTTAGCAACAATAGCTTTCTTCTGTTCTGTAACAGCCATGAATACACCTCCTTTTTACAAAATATATAAAGAGCAAAAACGGCCTCCGGCTGATTTACCGGAGGCCGCACTATTCATGCGTATGCTTCCGGCCTCGGCAGGCGTTTTACCTTTGAATAAAGCTTTTGCTTCATACCTGCTGTCTACAGCCATAGACTATTTTATTATACAGCCAGCAAAAAATCAAGCATGTACTACTGGAATACCAGGGCCCATTGTGGAGCTGATGGTAACAGAGCGGATATACTGACCCTTTGCAGCAGCCGGTTTTACTCTAATTAATGTATCAATCAGTGCATTAAGGTTTTCAACCAGCTTGTTTGGCTCAAAGGATGCCTTGCCGATAGGGCAGTGTACATTACCAGCCTTATCAGTACGGTATTCAACCTTACCAGCCTTAATCTCGCTGATTGCCTTTGCAAGATCCATAGTTACAGTACCGAGTTTAGGGTTTGGCATCAAACCTCTAGGACCGAGGATTTTACCAAGACGACCTACAGTACCCATCATATCAGGAGTAGCTACAGCAACATCAAAATCAGTCCAGCCACCCTGAATCTTAGTTACGATTTCATCGGAGCCAACGAAGTCTGCACCTGCAGCCTCTGCCTCGTCAACCTTTGCGCCCTTGGCAAATACCAATACGCGCTTGGACTTACCAGTCCCGTGTGGCAGCACCATAGCGCCACGTACCTGCTGATCAGCGTACTTAGGGTCTACACCCAAACGTACATGAAGCTCAATAGTCTCGTCGAACTTTGCAGTAGCAGTTTTCTTTACGAGCTCAACAGCTTCCTCAACAGTGTAAACTTTACCAGCCTCAAGAAGCTTTACAGCATCCTGATACTTTTTACCTGCTTTTGCCATTAAAAATTTCTCCCTTCGTGGTAATAACGGACTTTCCTCCCACGAGCACGAAATCAGTTATTAGTCAACGATTTCGATACCCATGCTGCGTGCGGTACCCTCGATCATACGAGTAGCAGCCTCAATGCTTGCAGCGTTCAAATCTGCCATCTTGCTCTCTGCAATTTCCTGAGCCTTTGCTCTAGGCAGCTTTGCAACCTTGTTCTTGTTTGGTTCACCAGAAGCCTTAGTCAGACCTGCAGCCTTCTTCAGAAGTACAGCAGCTGGAGGAGTCTTGGTGATAAAGGTAAAGGAACGATCCTCAAATACAGTAATCTCTACTGGAATGATAAGACCAGCCTGCTTGGCAGTTCTCTCGTTAAACTCCTTAACGAAAGCCATGATGTTAACACCAGCCTGACCAAGGGCAGGACCTACTGGAGGAGCTGGAGTAGCCTTGCCAGCCTCAACCTGCAACTTTACCATTTTTGCGACTTTCTTTGCCATTTTATATACACCTCCTTAAAAGGAAATCAGCTTTTTTCTACCTGACCGAAGTCAAGTTCAACAGGGGTTTCCCGACCAAACATATCGATAAGAGCCTTGATCTTGCCTCTTTCGTTGTCCACAGAAACCACCTTTGCAGCGTAGTTTTCAAAGGAACCGGATTTGATTTTGACGGTTTCACCAGCCACAACATCAATCTTGATAACCGGCTTGGCTTCCTGTACGCCCATCTGACTCAAAATATTGGACATTTCTTCTTCACCAATTGGTGTAGGATCTGTACCAGAACCAACAAATCCTGTTACGCCATCTGTGTTTCGTACGTCAAACCAAGTCTTTTCATTGACTATCATCTCGACGAATACATAACCTGGAAACAGCTTACGCTTGGTTACCTTCTCGACACCGTTTTTCTTTTCAACCTCATCCTTTATAGGAACGAGAACATTGAAAATCTTGTCTTCCAGTCCCAGGGAGCTAACCTTTCTCTCCAGATTGGACTTAACCTTGTTTTCGTATCCGGAATAGGTATGCACCGCATACCAATGTCTTTCAAGCTTCTTTTCAGAGTCCATACACTTGGATGCAAGGCATCCCTACCCTCCAGTCTTAGCGTAAAATTAAATTAAATAACCGGGCGAAAAAAGTATCGCACACCCAAATCAAGGTGCATACAACAAATACTGTTATGGAAACCACTACAGTATATCTTGCCAACTCCTCTTTGGTGGACCAGGATACCTTTTTCATTTCAGCCGAAACTTCACGCAAAAACTGCACAGGGTTAAAACCTGAAGACTCCGTCTGAATCGCTGACGCTTTTTCTTCCGCCAATCCATTCACATCCTGTCTGATATTCTACCCTAACACTTAACTGCTAATTACTTAGTTTCCTTGTGCAGTGTGTGCTTCTTGCAGAACTTGCAATACTTGTTGAATTCGATTCTATCTGGGTCGTTTTTCTTGTTTTTGTTGGTCTGATAGTTGCGACTCTTGCACTCAGTGCAGGCCAACGTAACCGCATTGCGCATCTTATGCACTCCTTACTAATAGATATTATGAGACACCATATAAAATGTCACTAACATAATTTATCATAATTAAATATTACTGTCAACAACAATCAAATTAAAATAAATACTGCCGTAACATTTCATCATTTACACAAAATAAAACCCCTTTAATAAGGGGTTCATTTACAAAATGGTGGCTGCGAAGAGACTTGAACTCCTGACACTCCGGGTATGAACCGAATGCTCTAGCCAGCTGAGCTACGCAGCCATATATATGGAGCTGATAACCAGAGTTGAACTGGTGACCTCATCCTTACCAAGGATGCGCTCTACCTACTGAGCTATATCAGCATACCATGCTTTGGTTGCGGGAAGAGGACTTGAACCTCTGACCTTCGGGTTATGAGCCCGACGAGCTACCGACTGCTCCATCCCGCGATGAAAACAATAAAGAAAGAATGGTGGGCAGGGATGGATTCGAACCATCGTAGCCTACGGCGACGGATTTACAGTCCGTTCCCTTTAACCACTCGGGCACCTACCCAAATCTTTACTTACCACGGTAAACACCAGCTCTTTAGGGGCTTTCGTGTTTCCCGCTGACAGGTATATATACTATCATCTAATTTATAGTTTGTAAAGTATTTTTTTGAAAAAATTTATTTTTTGTTTTACCGCCCGCGTTTAGCCTTGTCTCTGGCCCGTCGGGAACGGTCATTACGGCCCTTGTGGCTGCTACCCTTTCGGTTGGCATATTTGCTTTTAGCCTGCTTGGCCTGCTTTTTGTCTTCCTGTTTACGCTTTTGTTCCAGTTCCCGCTCCCGTTTCTCCCTTTTCAGGCGAGAAGCCAGACTGCGACTGGACATATCCTTTTGAATATGATTTTTTATTCCGGCTTCTATCTTACGCAGCATATTATACTGCCGAGCATTTACGAAGGTAATAGCGACACCCTGCTGCCCCGCCCGGCCAGTACGACCGATGCGATGGATATAGCTCTCCGTATCCTGGGGAATATCAAAATTAAATACATGCGTAACTCCCTCAATATCCAATCCCCGGGCGGCTATATCCGTAGTAACCAAAATCTGCAACTTGGCCTGCCGGAATTTTTTCAACACATTGGTACGCTGAAGCTGTGTAAGATCCCCATGAAGCTCATCTGCCAAATAACCTCGCTTGGCCAAGGTCATCACAACCTGGGAAACCCTGCTGCGGGTGGAGCAAAAAACCATAGCCAAATACGGCTGCTCCTCATTGATGAGCTCGCACAACTTGTCAATCTTGGAGTTTTCCACCGTATCCACTACCCGTTGGCGGATGGTATCCAGGGTAATATGCTCAGCCTTAATCTCCACATGCTGCACCTGAGTCATGTAGCGATGCGCCAAGGATTTTATCCGATCCGGCATGGTAGCCGAAAAGAGCATTATCTGCCGATCCTTAGCCATGGCAGACAAGATTACTTCCACATCTTCTATAAAACCACGGCGCAGCATTTCATCCGCTTCATCGAGAATAATCTTATTTGCGGTAGTCAAATTCAGGGTACGACGCCGCAAATGATCCAGTAGTCTCCCCGGAGTACCAATTATAACATGAGGCTCACGCCCCAACTTTTGCTTTTGCCGTTCTATGTCCTGACCACCATAAATAGCCAATGAACGAACGCCACTGACCTTATCCAAAGCAGCCGCCACCTTGGCAATCTGAATGGTCAGTTCCCGAGTAGGCGTTATGATAACAGCCTGCACATTGGTGGCCTGGGTCTTTAACTTATCATAAAGGGGCAGCAAAAAAGCCAATGTCTTCCCCGTACCAGTCTGGGCCTGTACGGTGGTATCCCGCCCATTTCTAAGCAATGGGATGGCTTGTTCCTGCACAGGCGTAGCTTCTTTTATCCCCATCTTTTTCAGAGCGCCACAGAGTGCTTCGGAAACACTTAACTCTTCAAATGTTTTCATATAATCCCCTTTCCACTTTTCTTCTAATATAAAAGATGGAAAAAAATGATTACTCACTTTATTCCATCTTAAAATACCAATTACACTTTTAGCCTTTCTTTTGAACCATTACTTATTCTCGTACATGGCCTTCAGGCGTGCCTGCAATTCATCATCTGCAAGGAAATCATCATAGGTGGTCAGCTTATCAAATACACCACCTGGAGTAAGCTCAATTATGCGGTCAGCAATAGTCTGAACGAACTCATGGTCATGGGAAGTAAATAGCAAAGTTCCCTTGAAGGCTATCAGCCCGTCATTTAAGGCAGTGATGGATTCCAAATCCAAATGGTTGGTTGGCTCATCCATCAGAAGAACATTGGCCCCGCTAAGCATCATCTTGGACAGCATGCAGCGTACCCGCTCACCACCAGAGATTACCGAAGCCTTCTTTAAGCTCTCCTCACCGCTAAAGAGCATCCGTCCCAGGAAGCCCCGGACAAAGGACTCATCCGGATCCTTGGAGTACTGCCGTAACCAGTCAGTAAGGCTTAAATCGCAGTTTTCAAAATACTCAGTATTATCGTTTGGCAGATAAGCCTGGGTAGTGGTGACGCCCCACTTAAAGGTTCCCTCATCCGGCTCCATCTCACCCATCAAAATCTGGAACAAGGCTGTTTTACCAGCTGTATTCGGCCCCGTAAAGGCCACCTTATCACCCTTCTTCAGGGTAAAGCTTACATTATCAAGGACCTTCTCGCCTTCGATGGTTTTGGAAATACCTTCAACGATAAGAAGCTGATCTCCTGCCTCCCGATCCGGAGAAAAGGCAATATACGGATACCGACGAGAAGATGGTTTAATATCATCCAAGGTAATTTTTTCCAGCAGCTTCTTACGGGAAGTAGCCTGCTTGGACTTGGAGGCATTAGCCGCAAACCGAGCAATGAAGGTCTGCAATTCCTTGATTTTCTCTTCCTTTTTCTTGTTGGCATCCTTGGCCATCTGCATGGCCAGCTGGCTGGAATGATACCAGAAATCGTAGTTACCTACATATAACTGGATTTTGCCAAAGTCCACATCCGCGATGTGGGTACAAACCTGATTTAAGAAATAACGGTCATGGGAAACCACAATAACCGTGTTTTCAAAATCCGCCAAAAAGTCTTCCAACCAACGAATAGACGCTAAATCTAAATGGTTGGTAGGCTCGTCCAACAGCAGAATATCCGGATTGCCGAATAAAGCCTGAGCCAAAAGAACCCGCACCTTTAAATCTGGATCCATCTCGGACATCATCTTGTTATGGAACTCCTCAGAAATACCCAAACCATTTAATAACTTGGCAGCGTCAGCCTCCGCATCCCAACCGTTAAGCTCAGCAAATTCCGCTTCCAGCTCACCAGCCCGAATACCATCCTCATCGGAGAAATCCGGCTTGGCATAAATGGCATCCTTTTCTTCCATAATGTCTACCAAATGCTGGTTACCCATAATAACTGTCCGTAAAACATCATACTGATCAAAAGCATAATGGTCCTGCTTCAATACGGACATGCGCTCACCAGGAGTAATCTCAATGCTTCCCTTGGTAGGTTCAATATCCCCCGCCAACAGCTTCAGGAATGTGGACTTACCGGCACCATTGGCACCGATAACGCCATAACAGTTTCCGGGAGTAAATTTAATGGAAACATCTTTGAATAATATGCGCTTACCAAACTGAAGGGTAACACCACTGGTTGTTATCATTGTTTAAAAAATCCTCTCTGTCTTTTCTTTATATAATTTATATAATATGTATTCTTATCATGATTCCAAAATGGCATGATAATAATCTAAAATGCTTTGACCATAGCCAACACCAGGTACTGCCCACCGGCCGTTCAAGTCCTGCCACTCACTAAGAGTTCTTTCACCGTAGCTGCTTCTGACCATTTCATAGCGAGGATCCACCACCGGAGTAGTTGGATTCTTAGTGGAGGCATAGGCCAGCAAATGCTGAATATGAGCCCGAACCCCCAACTGTGGGGACTCGAAGAAAGCGCCCTTCACAGAAGCACTGGTAGTGCCTAAACCGCAATAATTGTTCTGAGCCGGAATAACCGTGCCACCATAACGGAAATAGCCAGTTTCCTTCAGGGCCTGGGCAAAAGCGATATCTGGTCTTACGCCCTCCCGGCTGGCTTCCTCATAATAATAGTCCACCAACTTTTCCGGAGAAGTATTTAACAGTGGGTTAGGATTGTGCTTCAACAAATAGCGAACGCATTGCTCCCGGGTAGCTACTGCTCCCCCCATAATATTCATCTCATTATCAACGACCGCAGCCGGGGCCACCTTTTCTGCTTTCTCCTCAACAACAGGAACTGGCTCTGGCTCTGGATAGAGAATATCATGAATTCTTTCCTCAAAGCTTTTACGCTCCGTATTTACCTTACTATGAGTCGCTGCCGTATTGGCATGTCGCTCTAATGAAACTTCCGAATGAGAATTCTTATCCTTGGCCATGGCAGCACAGCTGCTGGTAATAATTGCCAACACCCCCACAGCACAAGCAATACGTAAACCTTTCTTGCTAAAATACAACCGAAAAACCTCCCAAAAGCACATTTTTCTATATGTCTATATACTATACCTTAGTATTATACTGCATAATAAAAATAAATCACAAATAACCCGATTATTGGAATCAATAACCTGGATAATTCCCGTCCCCGGCCATTAAAAACCATCAATAAGCTGTATATTATCAGGCCAAAGCCGATCCCGGCTGTAAGACTTCCCCAGACAGGCACAAGGATAATTGTAAATACCCCTGCTAAGATTGATATATTATCATTAATTGGCAAAAATTTCAAATCCATCAATAAAAGGCAGCCTGCTCCAATAACCACAGCAGCAGAAATAGCCGTATATTTCCCCATTGTCAGGGCCAACGGGGTGCAAAACAACAGCAAAAACAGCATTCCCGCCGAAATCAATGCTGCCCTACGAGGATTAACCCCCTGAAAGCGGCAAGCCGCTGTCACTTCGGCCACACTCATGGCCCCACCGGAAAACAAGCCACCTAATAATGCAGCTGTACCATTAGTCGACAGGAGATTTTTCTCACAGTCCGCTCCTAACAACTTACCCAGGGCAACTGCCTCAAAAACCAGTACCAAAAACACCACCAGCACTGCCCCAAACAACAGTATCACATTACCAGTGGTAAATTGCAGGGCGGTGTCCAACAAGCCTTCCGGCAAGGACAAGGGATATTCCGGCCAAGAGAACAATCCCATATACATTGCTGCCCCAAGGGCTGTCAAAAGCCCCGCCGCCAAGGCATACTCCCTTTGGCGATGGATGAAATATAGCACTACCAACAATGCCGGCAAAGTTACCCACACCAAGGGGTCATTTAGGCTCCCTATGCCCGTAACCTGTGCCGGAGCTGTAATAATCAAATGGGCCATGACCAGTCCACGATAAATAAGAAATACCCCTACAGTAGCAGGAATACACACGAACAAATATTCCGGCAAAGCCTTAAGCAACTTTTCCCACATCCCCAACCGGGCCAGCAGCAAAACTCCCAAACCTGCCAAAAGAGGCACCGACATGGCCTCCTGCCAAGAAAATCCCTGACAAATCACCAAATCATAACATAAAAAGGTATTGATGACGATACCAGGAGCCACCGCCACCGAAAGGCGATAATAGGCCGCCACAAATGTTCCCAGCAAAGCACTAAGCACCACAGCAGTGAATGCCCCATTATAAGGCATACCTGCCTGCTGCCACATGGTAGTAACCACCACCACATTGACCAGCACCAAGGAGAAATTTATAACCCCCGCCAGCATGTCACTACTTATGAAGTTTTTAAATACATTTTGTAGCTTTTCCATAATAAAATAATAAAAATCAATAAAATTACTTTATAATTTTATGAAGCTTTGCATTTTTTATGCTATAATTACGCCGAGAGGCAGTTGATGTGTCGGTTCCCTCCTATGATTTTATCATAGGGAGGTGATGCTAATGAATAAATTTGAACTACTATCCTTGGCGATAGCATTTTTATCCCTCTTAGTATCAATCTTACATTATCTGAAAATTTAATTTTCCGATAAATGCAAAGGAGCCAACTTACGCTGGCTCCTACCCACAAAACGGAGGAGCTGACGGTACAAAACATCAGCTGCCTCTTTTCTTACGCTTATTCTATCACAACCGCACTTTTATTGGCAATATGTTTATACATACATCATTTCAAGGAATCGGTCTCTGTTTCGTCCAGTTCCTTGTCCAGTACGCTCTTGCCAAATACGGTGATGGTATAGTATAAACCCACGAAGAACGGCAGATATTCTGCAATAAAACGCCAAGCAACAGCCAATATTCCCACCGTTCCCGATGGCACACTGGAGCTAAACAGATAGACAAAACCGCCTTCGGCAATACCTGATCCTCCTGGTGTCGGGGAAAAATACAACAAAATGTTCAGAAACATCATGCGTCCCATAACTGTGAGCCAGTCCACTGTTGCTCCCAGCCCTAACATGAGGAACGGTACAATCATATAAATGAAAATCAGGCTAAGTCCCGATTCAAAAAACACTCTTATCATGGACAATGGTGATGATGCCAATAATTTCATGGCCTCTTTGCTGTCCTTGTAGGTTTCAATAAACTTACGGCTCCATTTTCGTGGCAATCTTTTGGCAATCTTTACAGCCAAATAATCAAAGGCATTTTTCTTAATACCATAGGCCAACAACAGCATCAATACCGCTGCAGTGCCTGCCACATAAACCATCAGTTCATTGGAAACTCCCGGAAGAATGCCCTCATCATGCAAAAAAATGAATGGAAGACAGCAAGCCAAGAATAAAATGGATACAACCGTGCGCACCAGAGCTAACACCGCAGCTTTGCCACCAGGTATGCCCGCCTTACGCAAAAACATTACTTGAGCTATAGCTCCCGCCGCCGCTCCTGGTCCCAGCATAGCCAAAAAGTAATTACCAAAGACCACCTGAACGGCCTGCTCCAAAGTAATATTCTCGTCCGAAATTCTCACCATGTGCATCAGCCTGGTTCCATCCAGCACCAAGCCAATAACCATAGCCAATATGGCCAAAATCACCGACCAGGGTTTAAACATATATAAATTGGTGATGGTATTAATGTCTACAGTAAAATAAATTACCGCACTGGATATAACTAACACCAGCAAAAACAGACATAATATTCGCCCATATACCTTATTCATTCAGCAACTCCTTAAAAGAGATAAGCTTTATATCATTATCCTTAATATAATCCATTACCGCTGGCGAAGTTACTGACGCCAGCTCATCTTCCCAATGGTACTGCCAATCATAACACTTACCAAGGGCTTCATTGTCAGCTCCGGGATGTACCATAATTTCTGATACCCCCTCAGGCAAGCTGCGGATAATATTCATAAAATATTTTTCCTGCATATTGCCGCCAGCCAGCATGCCAAAAAAATTGTCGGGCATAATCATATTATAGCATTTTCCCTTATGCCGTGCCAAATCAGCACAGAAAGTCAGCCCACATTTAGCGACAAAGCGAAAAGCTTCAGCGGGATAGTCTCCCCTGAAGGTATACCCTTCACCAGGAAAACGCATCTTACTGATACCATATTTTTGGGCCAGCTCCATACACATACCGGCAATCCCCGGCAGAACATGGAGATGCTGATGACTGTCCAGGTGGGTAATATTCAATCCCAAGGCCATAGCCTTGTTTATCTGGGCTTCACACTCAGCATATAACTGGGCTTTATCAATCTTACCAGTAACGAAATTCTTAATAAATTCCACATGGTCTTTATAGAATTTCCCATCGGCTCCAACCAATGTTGAAACCTTCTCCAGGGGAAGCAGTGGCTTTTCCGCCACCAAAGTGAGATGAATTCCCACCCCTAAGCCGGGATTTTCCCGGGCCAACTCGCAGGCCTCCTCAGTCGCCACTCCTGTAGGCATCAAAGAAGTACTTCTAAGGCATCCTTCCTGATAGCCCTTGATTATCGCTTTGTTTACTTCCGGATGGAGGCCGAAATCGTCAGCATTTACGATTAATTTTTTCATTCCAAATATTCCTCATGGCTGGCATAAGCACTGTGATTGTGAATACTTTCAAAATTATCACAATCTATGGCAAACCACTTTATTCCCGCCAGCTCGCGCAGGGCCAACACGCCGTCCCGCAAAATATCCTCCACAAATTTAGGATTGTCATAGGCCCGTTCCGTAACGAATTTTTCATCCTCACGTTTGAGTAAAGGATAGACCTGACAAGAGGCCTGCTGCTCCATTAGCAGCACTAAATCCTCAATTAATATACATTCATGCTGGTCATCAAACTGCACCCGCACATCCATTATCCCACGCTGATTGTGGGCACCATAAGCAGATATCTCCTTGCTGCATGGACAAAGGGACGTATAAGGGACTTTCACTCCCAAAATAAATTGGAGCTGCTTTCCCTTTTCCATATGCCCATCAAAAAAACAATCCACATCCAATACCGATTTTCCCTTGCTAACCGGTGCAATCCGGTCCACAAAATACTTAAACTCGATGTGTATATCCGCAGCCTCCGCCTGTAAGCGTTCCATGGCTTCCCGCAGTATTTCCGCCATTTCCTGTTCTGCAATAGGCTGACTGCTCCACGCGTTCAATATTTCCTGAAACCGGCTCATATGAGTACCCTTGTACTCCATAGGCAAAGATATGGTAAAGCTGATATTAGCCAGCACTTGCTGGTAATTACCTTCCTTGGTCTTTATCTGGAGCGGAATATGCACATCCCGAACCCCAACCTTTTGGATGGCAATCCCGCGGTTATCTATGCTGTTTTGAACATCCTTCATAGCTGCACCTGCTTACATGTTCTCATATTCCACCGGGTCAACCACACCAGCCTCAGCAAACCCTCTAAGACGCAATTTACAGCTGTCACATACACCACAGGCCTTTTCGCCGCCCTTGTAACAACTATGGGTAAACTGAAGCGGTGCCCCTAATTTACTGCCCAATTGTACGATTTCTTTCTTGGAAAGTTCTTGCAACGGAGTTTCAATCGTAATATTCCGACCATCGGCCGTACCAGCTTTAGTAGCTAACATTGCAGATTTCTGAAAGCTAGCAATAAATTCCGGACGGCAATCCGGATAACCGGAATAATCCACCGCATTGACGCCAATAAAAACGTGATCCGCGCCAATAACCTCAGCATAGGCCATGGCATAGCTCAAAAAAATCATGTTCCGGGCCGGTACATAGGTAACAGGAATATCATTATCCCCGTGTTCAAAGTCCCCATCCGGCACATCAATCTTATCATCTGTAAGGGCGGAACCACCAATAGCCTCCATATTTGTCTCTATAATGAGGTGCTTTTTTACCCCATAGAAATCGGCCACTTTTTTGGCACTCTCTAATTCTATATTATGCCGCTGGTGATAATTAAAGCTAATCGGATATACATCCAGCCCCTTTGATTTGGCCACCGCCATACAAACCGTTGAATCCAGTCCTCCAGAAAGTAAAACTACCGCTTTCTGCATTATATAATTGCCTCCTTAATTCTCACAATGAAGGGCCTTTATGGCCGCTGGTATATCTGCTGCCTTGTATACCGCCGATCCAGCCACCAAAACATCAACACCAGCCTTGGTGAGCTCCTGGCAGTTGTCAGTGGTGACGCCGCCATCCACTTCGATCTCGGCCTTGCTGCCGCTTTTCTGTATCATTTCCTTAAGCCGGGCAATCTTATTCAAAGAGCCAGGAATAAATTTCTGGCCGCCATAACCAGGATTTACCGACATAATAACCACCATATCCAAATCCGCCAAAATTTCTTCCACCATACAAAGGGGGGTGGCCGGATTCAGGCAAACTCCGGCTTTACAACCAGCAGCTTTTATAGCCTGGACAATCCGATGAGGATGCTTGGCAGCTTCTACGTGAAAGGTAATAATGTCCGCTCCAGCCTTGGCAAAGGACTCAATCTGAGTTTCCGGATGCTCTACCATTAAATGAACATCGAATACCGCATCCGTAACTGGACGTATAGCCTTAACAATCAAGGCCCCTAAGGTTATCTCCGGCACAAAACTGCCATCCATAACATCAATATGTATATAATCCGCCCCGGCGTCAATTACTTTTTTTACCTCATCCTTTAATACTGCAAAATCCGCCGATAAAATTGACGGAGCAACCTTCGTCATCAATATGCCTTCTTTCTGTCCAAAATCGTTTGTAATATACTCAAATATGCTTCATACCGTTCCTGACTAATAAGCCCTTCTGACAGGGCATTTTTTATGCCGCAATCAGGCTCATGGCTATGGGTACAGGTATTATAGTAGCATTTTTCAATCAATGGGCGAAATTCCGGGAAATACTCCGCTAACAGAGCTTTATCCAAATGCTCCAGCTCGGCCGCACTAAAGCCCGGAGTATCCACAACGATACCACCGGTGGACACCGGTAAAAAGCTGGCTACCCTAGTGGTATGTTTACCCCGTTTTATCTTTTCGCTGATTACACCGGTAGTTAACCCAAGATTTTCGTCAATGGCATTTAAGAGAGAGGATTTTCCCACCCCGGATGGTCCGGCAAATACCGTCACCTTACCCTTTAGCATTTCCCGAATAGTGTCTATTCCTTGTCCATCGTGGGCAGAAGCAAATATCACCCGATAACCGGCTTCCACATAGGGCTTCATAAACGCTTCATCCACGTCCCCCTGTAAATCCAGCTTATTCAGGCAAATGATAATTTCTGGTATATCTGACCACTCGGCAAGTACTAAAAACCGATTTAAAAGCAAACTGTTTATATCCGGTTCCTTCACCGCAAAGGTAATAATCACCTGATCAATATTGGCAACCGGCGGACGATGAAGCATACTTTTTCTGGGCAGACACTTTTCAATAACCCCAGTGCCATCCCCTAAAAGCTCATATTCCACCATATCACCAGTGACTACTGCCCCCTTTTCCCGCTTCAAACGGCCCCGAAGGCGACAGGAAAGAAGCTGGGCATTCACTGTTAGTTCCTTCCCTGCTTCCAGCACATAATAAAACCCATTATATGTTTTTATTACTTGACCTGTTGGCATGTTATATCCTTCTGTTTTACTAGATTAGCTTATCCTATTAGTCCGGCTTGATTACCTGCTCCGGTGAAGTTTTCTGCCCCCCTGGAGTTGGCGATGTAGGCGCCTTGGTAGTTGTAGCTGTACCACTGGACACTATAATGTTTACAGCGCTGCCCTCCTTGGCCTCTGAACCAGCAGCCGGTGACTGGCCAATAACCGTTCCACTTGGCTGAGAACTGGACTGTTGGCTAACGGAGCCCAGCTTTAGCTTGTTGGCCTCCAAGTTGGAACGAACGCTTTCCACGGACATTCCCGAATAATCCGGCAGGGTTACCCCTGTCTTTTTCTCACCTTTGCTGACAGTAATGTCAACGCTACGGCCCTTGTTTATCTTGGAACCAGCCCGAGGGTCCTGAGACAATACTGTGCCCGCTGGTTCCTTGGACTCCTCTTCATAGACAGCACCAATCTTTAAGCCCATCTTCTTTAGCTTGGCCTCTGCGTTGGTGCGGGACATACTCTTTAAATCTGGCATGGTCAGCTCTTCGCCGCCCCGGCTCACATAAATAATTACCTGGCGCTGTTCCTTAACAGTTGCCCCGGCCTCTGGGTACTGGGACACGACCTCACCGGCGGGAACATCAGCATCAAATTTATCCGCAATCTTTACCCGAAGATTTTTATCCTCCAGCATCTGCTGGGCAATAGCCTCGGACTTGCCCACCACATTTGGCACTTCAACTTCTACAGAGCTCCAGAAATTACCATATGACAGAAACGTTCCTGCACCAAATCCCACTATCAATATCAAAACCAAACCTATAAGGAACTTCCATGACTTTAATAATCCCCGGGAAGACGTTTCCTCGTCAAGTTCATTATAGTTATATTCCTGCCCCTGACGGCTATAAACCGGTGGGTTGGCAGTCTGCATCATATCCGGTGTTACCCGAGGAATCATTTGGGTTGCAAAAGGATCTGACGGCTGTGGCCCCGCATTGGCATTTGATACGGATTTTCCACCAATCATGGCCTGGGCCTGTTCCAAATCCATATACAACTCCGTGCTGTCCGGACGCATCATTGGTTCCTTATTCATAGCCTTTTGAACAATGGCCTCCAGCACTGGTGGTACCGATGGTTTAATCTGTCGAATGGATACCGGAGCTTCCTGCAAATGCTTCAAGGCAATACTTACAGAAGTTTCCCCATTAAATGGCAGGGTACCAGTGAGCATTTCATATAACACAACACCTAAAGAATAGACATCAGATTTAGTGGTTATAGAAGTGCCCTTGGCCTGCTCCGGAGAAAAGTAATGCACTGAGCCCATCACATCCCCACCATAGGTCATGGTAGAGGAGGACACTGCCCGGGCAATACCAAAATCAGTAACCTTTATATGGCCATCGGCCATTACCAGTATATTATGTGGCTTTATATCACAATGAACCAAATTGTTTTTGTGAGCCACCTCCAAGGCTCCGGCAATTTCCTTGGCTATTCTGGCAGCTTCCGCCGGCTCCAAATAGCCCTGCTGCTGAATATATTCCTTGAGGGTCTGTCCCCCCACATATTCCATGACAATAAAATGACTGCCCTCATCCTCACCAACATCATATATATTAACAACATTAGGATGGGTCAATTTAGCTGCACCCTTTGCCTCACGATGGAACTTTTCAATAAATTCCTTGTCGTTGGCAAACTGTGCATGAAGAACCTTTACCGCCACCGTGCGGTCCAGCAACTGGTCATAGGCCTTATATACATCTGCCATGCCACCGCCGCCGATATTTTCCAATATTTCATATCGTCTTGCCAGGACTCGTTCTATCATGCCATAGCCTCCTATCTATCTCTCATTGCTGTAATTATCTGACGGGCGATGGGAGCCGCTACGGTCCCACCGCCACCGCTATTTTCCACAATTATGCAAAAGGCAATTTTTCTCTTCGGCAGCTCCGCTGTACCAATAAACCAGCCATGATCTGCCCCAGCAGAATTTTCCGCGGTACCGGTTTTACCTGTCACTCTCACGCCAGATACAGCCGCCGCACCGCCAGTACCATTTTTTACCACATTTTCCATAAAACCACTGATAATACCAGCTCGCTGAGCTGAAGTAACATCCCGCCATTTAGTCGGAGATGCCTTTCTTATTACCAATCCCACCGGTGAAGTAACTTCCTCCACCAAATAAGGGACCATGACCGTGCCCTTATTAACATAGGCACTAGCCAACATAGCCATCCGCATAGGGGTTACCAAAGTCTCGCCCTGGCCAATACCTACCTGGGCTGTATCCCCATCCCCCAGTTTTAAGAACTGAGGCAGATGACATTTACTTTCATGAAATTCACTTTCAATAGGCGTATTGAAGCCAAATCGGTCAAAGGCTTCCTCCAGTCCCTTACCATGCATCCGCATAGCCAACGTACCAAAGGTCACATTGCAAGACTCCGTTACAGCATCCTCCAAAGTCACATGGTCACCATGAACAGCCCCGTGACTCTCCCCAATATATTCTTTGCCTATCTGTAGTTTACCAGTACATTTAAAGGTTTCGTTCAAATCCGTAACCTTTTCATCCAAAGCCGCATCCGCAATCAACACTTTGATGGTGGAGCCAGGAGGATAGAGTCCCTGTGTGGCCCGATTAAGCAACGGGCTGTCTTCCCGGGCCGTCAATTCTTTCCAATTGGCTTCCACATTGGATGGGTCCACCGCCGGCTTGCTTACCACGGCAATAATGGCTCCCGTATTGGCATCCAGTACCACCACGGCGCCTTTATTATTGCCCAAAGCATCATAGGCCAGCTCCTGTATATCTGCATCAATGGTCAGCTTCACATTATTTCCCCGACCACTCTGCAATGCTTGCCCAATGGGGCCCAACATCTGCATTTGTCGGGATTGGCCCGTCAAATCTGTACCACTTACGGCCTCAGTTCCATCGCTGCCTATTTCCTGACCAAGATAGCCAGTAACCGGGGCCATCACAGCCCCATAAGGATAACTGCGCTCACCAGGTTTTTCGCTGGTAGCCAGTTCCTTGCCATTTATATCCAAAATGGAGCCCCGCACCACATTAAGGGCCTCATTTCCCCGAATATTCAAGGGATTAGCCAATAGGGATGGTGCTTCAATCACCTGTAAATAAACAATATAACCAAACAGTACCAAAAAGCAGACCATCATAAAGATGCTGCAATGGAGAATATATTTTTTTATATCATTATGCCCCATTCATTCGTTCCTTCTTTGATAACGATAAAAGCAATCCAATCATAATAAAGCCTGACACCATCGAGCTGCCGCCATAGCTTATGAAGGGCAAAGTTATGCCCGTCAGCGGTAAGAATTTGGTAACCCCCGCAATAATTATAAAGGCTTGGGTAAAAAGAGCTATGGAAAAGCCTGCTGCCACTAAAGTATGTAGTTCCTTTTTACAGCCCATGGCCACCATAATTCCCCGATAAAACATGAGTACATATACCATCATAATAACGGTACAGCCCAATAAACCAAATTCCTCGCCAATAGCGGAGAAAATAAAGTCAGTATGCACCTCAGGGATTAGTCCCGGATGACCGTGGGTAAAGCCTGTCCCCCAGACGCCGCCTGCTGCAAAGGCAAACAGGGATTGTACCACCTGATAGGCCTGTCCAACCGCATCAGCCCAAGGGTCTAACCAAATATTAAATCTAACCTGCACATGGGAGAAAAAGGCATAACTTACCGCCGCTCCCAAACAGATAAAACACATAGCAATGAACACATAGGATTTGCTGCCAGTACCCATATAAGTCATAAATACTGCCATGCAGAAAAACAACAGGGCCGAGCCCAAATCCCGCTGCACCACGAACATCAATATGGCAATCCCCCAAATAACTAACAGGGGAGCAATAAACCGCAGTGGTGGTAAATCCAAAAACAGAAATCTCTTCCGGGCCTCTTTAAGCATATCCTTATGGTCCGACAAAAATGCCGCCAAAAACAATACCAGTAAAATTTTGCCAAACTCTGATGGCTGAACGGAGAAAGGCCCTAATACCAGCCAGTTCTTACTGCCGCCAATTTCCACGCCAAAAATCAAGGAAAGACATAACACTATCAGGGTGCATACCCCCAAAATATACTGATATTGCATCATATCCTTCAGCTGACGGGAAAAGTACAGCACTGCCACCATTACCAGCATGCCGATAATCAGCCAACGAAGCTGTGGCACACAAAGTATGGGTTTTAAGCGAGCCAGCATGATTATCCCTATGCTGGAGAAAAACAGCACCATGGGAAAAATCCATATATCATCATTAAACCGCCCCTTTATGAGAAACAGCTGAATGAAAATTCCCAGTCCAGCCGCTCCCAGTGCCCAAGGGATCGGTGTGTAATCAATTTTGGGATACTGGTTGAGCATAATAATCCCCAAGCCAGCAAACATAATCAAAAAATCAACTGCCACCAAAAGCAGACTTTTAGTTTTCATAATACTCCACCACTATAGCCGATATGTTGTCCAAACCACCGCCGGCCTTGGCGGTATCAATCAAGGCTGCCGATTTATCCTCCATATTATTGGCCTCCAAAATGGTCTGAATGGCACTCAATGACACCATATTGGTAAGACCGTCCGAACACAAAAGGAAAATATCCCCAGGTTCTAAATCAAGATACCCGGTATCCACCTTTATGTCCTTGTCCACCCCTACGGCCCGCATTAGCATATTCCGCTTAGGATGATCCTGGGCTTCTGTATCAGAAATAGACCCGGCAGCTACCAACTCCGCCACATACGTATGATCAGTGGTGATTTGCTCCATCTGTCCACGGCGCAGCCGATACAGCCGACTGTCACCCACATGGGCCCATAGCGCTTTATTATCCTCAATATGCAGTATGGTGGCTGTTGTTCCCATGCCTTCCCGTTCCGGATGCTTCTCACTGCTGGCCAAAATTGCTTCGTTGCCATCAATTACCAGCTGGCGGAGGCCATCCTCATCCAGGGAAAGCTTACCGGCTGACAGTTTTTCCCGCACCATATTGGTAAAAATATGACTGGCCACTTCACCAGCCACGTGTCCACCGATGCCGTCAGCTACCACGAAAACATCCTGCCAACCACACAAAATGCTGTCCTCATTCAATTTTCGCTTTAAACCAATATCTGTAGCCTGACTAACCTTTAGCAAACCTGTCACCTCCCGAACTGAAATGTCACCGATCCGATGGTTATCAAATCTCCAGTCTGGAGATATTGGCGCCCGGTAATCGGCTGATTGTTCACATAGGTTTTGTTAACACTCCCCATATCCTCAATAACGTATAAATTGTTAAGCAGTACTATTACTGCGTGATTATGGGAAGCAAAGCTATCATTTAATACAATGTCATTGTCGCTGCCCCGGCCGATTCTTATTTCATCAGAAAAAGCAAACCGCTGTCCCACCAAGGTTTCATCGCTAGCTTCCAACACTGTAAGCACCGCTTCTTCATTGGATATTTCCGTCACTGCGTAAATATCCTCCCGTACTTCCTGACTGTCTTTTCGCATAAATTTTATCAGCTTCCAGACGAAAAACAGCAACAGCAGTAACAGGCCATACTGCAGGAAAATGCCCAGCAGTTTGATAATAATTGCTGTTTCCTGCATATCAAATCACCTCGTACAAAAGCACCGTTTCCCCAATCCTTATCTCATCACCTGGACGCAGGAGTTGAGGCAATACCACCGACTTACCATTAATGTAAGTGCCATTGGTACTTTCCGCATCGTAGAGAATATGCCGATGCCGTTCATAGGTAATATAGGCGTGAACCCTTGAGGCATTGGTGTCTGTCAAAATAAAGTCATTATTTACCCGACGGCCAATGTAGATATTCTTCTCCCCAAATTCCAAATAGGAATCTATATCCTGTCCCTCCACAGCCAACAGACTGACTGTTTTATATTCCGTAGGCAGATTCAGTGGTGGATTAAATTCGGACTTGTCCAGCACAATAGTGTGACACTCCACTTCCTCCGCAGGCTTTTCCTCATAGCTGGCATCCTCAAACCGTCCCTTAACCTCACAGTTTCCCTTGCCCAGCTCCTCATTGGAGTTTACCGTAATTCCCAACTGGCCGTCCATAAAGCAATCATTATTTATGACCGCCTTTTCCACCATGATATATATTTCATCCAAAAACCGGCGGGCACACAAACGCTGGTAATCCTCCGGTGACATTTCTATGTAATAGGAATTAGGCACAATCACTCCATTCTTGGTTTTGCGCCGTTTTCTAAGGATTTCCCGTTCCAGCTGCTTCATAACCTCGCTGGGTTCCAGCACACTGCTGAGCTTACGGTTGAAAAATCCCTCTATTTTTCGTTCCAAAAAGGACTCTAAATTGCCAATAGACATGCCGTATCCTCTCCCTTGCATGCCCTAATTTTACATCTTAAAGCACTACAAGTAAATAAGTTATCTGCCTTCTCCTCATTCTTCCAAATACTTATTCCGCAGCTGACCACAGGCCGCCTGAATATCATTGCCCATTTCCCGCCGGACTGTTACCGTCACATGGTGCTGGGCCAAATACTTTTCAAAGGCATTGATTCGTTCCTGGGACGGACGATTCCAGCCCCGTTCTGCCACAGGATTTATAGGGATTAAATTGACACTGGCCAGCTGTCCCTTCAGAAGCTCCGTTAATTCCTTAGCCTGCTGGATATTATCATTAACCCCGTCAATCAAAATATATTCATAGGTAACCCGCCGACGGGTCTTGGCCCCATAATCTCCGCCAGCTTTTACCACATCCAGCATAGGATATTTTCTGTTTATAGGCATCAGCTCGCTGCGCAATTCATTCTCCGGTGCATGGAGGGAAATAGACAAATTTATGGGTATTTCCTCCTCCGCCAGCCGATAGATATTCGGCACAATACCTGAGGTAGATAATGTCACACTGCGGTAACTCATGCCCAAACAATATTCCTCATGGAGCAGGCGAATGTATTTAAGCACATTGTCGTAGTTGGTAAGGGGTTCACCTGACCCCATAATAACAATGGTATCCACCTTTTCCCCGGTTTTCTGAAGCAAATCATTGATATAATAGGTCTGTGCCAGCATTTCTCCCGCCGTAAGGTTGCGCACCATACCATGCAGCGTGGAAGCACAAAAGGCACAGCCCATATTGCAGCCCGCCTGGGAAGACACACATATACTGTTGCCATAAGGCTGGTGCATAAGTACTGTCTCCACTCCTACCCCATCGGAAAACTCCAGCAAAAACTTCGAGGTCTTACCATCCACAGAATTTAGCTGATCCACCCTGGCTGCCCGGTCAATGACACAAGCTTGCGCCAACTGCTGTCGCAGGTCCTTAGGCAGATTTTGCATCTGGGAAAAATCCGTTATGCTTTTTTTATACATCCATTCCGCCAGCTGCTTACCACGAAACTTAGGCAGCCCCCAGCCAGTTACCAGCTCGGTAAGCTCCGGCAAGGTCTGGCCAAATATATTCATTAATTCCATTACGAATTACTTTCTCCTCATGCAGGCAATGAAAAAGCCATCTGTACCATCCCGCTGGGGATATAGCTGTACCATATCATCCTTACGGGGCACCGGCAAACGCTCCCCAGCATTTACCAGAGAAAATTCCTTGGCCATTTCCAAAAAAGCCTTTACCACATCCTGATTTTCCTCCCGGGCAATGGTACAGGTACTGTAGACCAGCAAGCCCCCCGGCTTGACGGCTGCCCCGGCGCTCTTGAGAATTTGCAGCTGCAGCTTTGGCAGCTCCTCAAGCAGCTCCTTGGACTTACGCCACCGGGAATCCGGCTTTCTTCTAAGAACTCCCAGCCCCGAGCAAGGCGCATCCACCAGCACCCGATCCGCCTGCTGGGGAAATTCCTGCCAAATTTCCCGGGCATCAATGAGCAGGGGTTCAATAATACTTATACCCAAGCGTGCTGCATTATCCATTATCCGGTCCAGCTTGTGCTGATATATATCCCCGGCCACTATCCGTCCCCGGTTATTCATCAAGGCCGCCATGTGGGTGGTTTTCCCTCCCGGGGCACTGCACACATCCAATATCAGCTCGTCAGGCTGGGGATCCACCACATGGGCCACCAGCATGGAGCTTTCATCCTGAACCTGACAGTAGCCCTCCTGCAGGGCAGCCAGGGAATCTAGAGAACCGTGTCCCTTGATAATAACCCCTTCATTAGTAAAGGAGGATAGCTCACATTCTACTCCTGCCGAAACCAGCTGCAGCATCAATTCCGACCGATTGGTCTTTAAGGTATTGGTGCGCACCGATAATGGTGGCTGGTTATTGTTAAATTCACACAGCTGCTCCGCTTCCTCGTAGCCAAACTCTTTTATCCAGCGACGAACCAGCCACTCCGGATGTTGAGCCTTTAGGGCTAAATTAGCAGTTGCCTTACCCTTTCCTTCCGGAAAAGCTCCCTTTTCAGGCTCCCGAACCATGGTCCGTAATACGCCATTAACGAATTTACCCAGCCCCGCATGGCCACAGTGCTTGGCCAGCTCCACAGATTCATTGCAGACTGCTGATGCTGGTATTTTGTCCATGTACCGCAGCTGATACACGCCCATCCGCAAAATATCGCGAATTATCGGGTCCACCTTGCTCATAGGACGATTTATATACTGGCGGATAATCCAGTCCAGGGTCTCCCCGGCCTTGACCGTACCGTAAACCAGCTCAGTAACAAAACGACGGTCCAAATCACTAAGACCGCCCTTCCGTAGCTCCTTGGCCAGAGCCACATTGGCATAGGCATCCTGTTCATGGACCGCATTTATGATTTTTAACGCCCGTTCCCGCGCTTTATCCATTCAATTCTCCTTCTTCTGGTCTGACTTACCAGACTCCGGCAAATCTATTATCTCTTCAATAACCCGACGAAATTCCGCCACATTCACCTTGGTGTTAAAGCAAGGCCCATTGGGACGAATATTCATTATCCCCATGGTAGGCAGCGGATATACATCCTGAATACCACTGGTCAAATCCCGCTCACAGGCAATGGCCACCACCGCCTTAGGGCGGATATCCCGCACCATTTGCCGGGCTAAAGTTCCTCCGGTAACCACGAAGAAATGAAAGCCCATTTCCTCCGCCATGGTTACCAAATCACCGATATTACAACCACCGCACCGCTTGCAGTTATTTGGGTCCCGGGTAATCTTATGGGGACAGGTAGCCAGCTGCAAACAATGGGGAGTTACCACCAGCAGCCGGTCCGCTGGCACCTTAATATGCCGATTGGCCACAATGGCGTTACTTACCGCCACAAAGGAGGACTCAATTTTCCGTCGTTTTATCCCCAATAGTTTTCCAGAGGCCAATACCACATAAAACAACATGTTGAGCAGGGAATAGGTCTGCCGTTTAAATATCGCCGGCAAAGGCCAGCCCAAGATACCAAACACCATTCCCACAATGCCAAAGCCCATGAGAAACAACATGGCACACAGTACAATGGCAAACATATACGGCAAATATTCATTTATATTGTTGAGTCCCGGCCGGGCAATATACCACACGACCCCAAAGGTCAGCAGCATAGCCACGTAACTGCCGGAAATCAGCTCGATAAACAGGCGTTTTTTTGGTTTTTCGGCCTTAAAATCCATAACTTTCCTCATGCATAATTATCAATTAAAAATCATGCCCAGCTTGATGCCATTGCCCCGGGCAAAGTCCCCGGCCGGCATCCGCTTTTTGCTAGGTGGTTGGATCTCCAAAATCTCCACGCCACCATTACCAGCGGCCACCACAAAGCTTTTATTCTTAATCTCCACTACCTCACCAGGCGCGCCGGACACATTATCCAACACTCTGGTCTGCCATACCTTGCAGTTCTTGTCTCCTGCCATGGTCCAGGCCACTGGCCAGGAATTAAGTCCCCGCACCAGATTATGAACCTCCTGGGCGGTTTTCCTCCAGTCTATATGGGCGGTTTCCTTGGTGAGCATGGAGGCGTAATTTGACAGGCTGTCATCCTGTTTTTCCCCTTTAATAGTACCAACCGTCAGGCCATCCACCGTATCCGCCAGCAGGGCACTGCCCATTTCTGCCAGCTTATCGTGCAGCTCTTCCGTAGTCATATCCGGGGTAATTACTGTCTTGCTCTTAAGGAGCATATCCCCGGTGTCTAGTCCGGCATCCATCAGCATAGTGGTAACACCGGTCTCCGTCTCGCCGTTAATAATGGACCAGTGAATCGGTGCCGCCCCCCGATAGCGAGGCAACAGAGATGCATGAACATTGACGCAACCCAAGCGGGGAATATCCAAAATCTCCTGGGACAATATCTGCCCAAAGGCCACTACCACAATCAAATCCGGATTGAGTTCCTGCAATTTGGCCACACAATCAGCGGTCTTGATCTTTTCCGGCTGCCAAACCGGCAGGCCATATTCCAAAGCCTGAACCTTCACTGGGGATGGGGTCAGCTTATGTCCCCGCCCTTTGGGCCGGTCCGGCTGGGTAACCACCATAAGGACCTCAGTCTTTTCGTGCATTACCTGCAAACACCCCACAGCAAAATCCGGAGTTCCCATAAATACAGTTCTTAGCTTGCTCATTTCTTATCACCCTGTCTGATACTCTTGGCTATATCGATAAAAAGACAGCCTTCCAAATGGTCCAGCTCATGCTGAATGCAGCGGGCCAGCAACCCGTCAGCTGTAAGGCGCTTTTTCTTGCCCCAGCGGTTCAGGAATTCCACAGTAACCTTTTCCGCCCGTTCCACATCACCAAATACGTTTGGTACGCTAAGGCAGCCCTCGGAGTCAGTGACGCTGCCTTCCTTGTGGGTGATTACCGGATTGACCAATGTCAAAAGGCCATTTTCATCCCCCACATCAATAACCACCATGCGAATGGACTGGCCCACCTGTGGTGCTGCCAGGCCCACGCCATCAGCCTTGTACATGGTCTCCGCCATGTTGTCCATGAGCTTTCTTAACTTGCTGTCAACTTTTTCTATTGGCTGGGCCACCTGCTTTAACACCGGGTCCCCTGCTTTAACAATATCTAATAGTGCCACAAAAACACCCTCCTATGCTTCTCGTTAACCAATTAATTTTATCACATATCAGTAGGAAAGTCCAAATTATAGCGTACTTGTTACCATTAATTTCCTAACTGTTCGCCGGAAACAAAAACTGCGGTCAAAATGTTTTATCATTCCAACCGCAGTCTTATGAATTCTCATTTATAAGTCACTTAAAATATTATCCTGATTGCGTTTTCCATAAACAAAGCGTAATACTACTATCTTCTTTGAAACATCATCAACCAGGTAATAAACAATATAATTTTTAACCAAAAAATAACGAACATCATCACGTTTTAGAAATTCATTTTCAACAGAAGTTCCGGCTCTTGGTTGCAGACAAAAATTTTCAATCTGTTCCATAAATGCATCCGCCAAAGATGAAGCCGCAAGCACATTTCCCAAATTAATTGCAATATAAGAAAGTGCTTCATCGATGTCTGATTCGGCAGTCTCTGTCAATACATAGCCATATTTTTCAGATGCCATACTTGTCCCTCATCTTTTTCAGAGATTTTTTGCCATCTACGACGCGACCAGCTTCATAATCAGCTATCCCCTCATTTATCATACGTGCCTCGTCTATTTTCCCCACTAAACGCTCATAATACCCTATATCCATAACTACCAGCCGACCATAACCATTTTTGGTAACAAACACAGGCTCATTTGATTCGGCACACCTGCGCTCTATTTCAACAGTATTTTTTAAATCTCTCATTGGAACTATCTGCATTTCTCCACCCCCCAAAAACTATGATGATTTTGTGTATAAATTATATACCATATTTAGCCACATATCAATATTTTATGATACACACATTATTTTAAGCCATTGCCACCATGATATTTTGCCCATATAAAAAGAAGCTCCGCAAGGGTGATGCACAGCTTCTTTGAAAGATATTATATAATTTCTTAATATTAGCTTTCCTTTAAAATCAATCAATTGATATGTCCCCCTACTGCCCTCCAATCTTTTAAAAGTTATCCACATCAAAGAAATTATATCACGCGTGTCCCCCCCCCGCAAGACAAAAGTCCCCTTCTAATAAATGTATAATCCTCCTCTAATTCCCTCCTAATCTTACCCCAACAGGTATTTATTCAAATCCCTTTACCAGTAGTATTGTCCTCAATTCATGGACACCAAAAACTGCGGCCAAAAACCCTACTATTGTCTGAATATTTTTTATTGTGGTATTCTGGAAAATAATATATAATTCGAGCGAAAACAGTTATTAGAAACGGCTGTAGTTGTGACAGGAGGGATTTAAGTGTTCAAGCATGGTCTTCAAGGAAACAAGGAAACCAATCGGTCAATTCTTCTCAAAATTCAATGTATAGTGGTCTTTATTGTGCTAGCTCTCTTTACATTGGGGTGTGACGACAGTCAGAATACCTCTGCTCCACCACCGGAGAATAATAAACAGGTTGACGTTAGTTCAAATAAGAATGCCAGCAATAAGAATGAGACCAATAAACAGGATAGTAATGATAATACCGAAGGAGTATCTGCCAAGGACTATCTGGGCACCTGGAACTGTGAGCGCTGTACAATAGTTATTGAAAAGGACGGCGATAAGTACGTAGCCAACATCTCCTGGCCAAAGAGTTCAAACGAAACCAGAGAATGGGTATATTTCTGCAAGTATGACAAAGAAAAAGCTATTCTAGTATGTAAAGGAAACGGTTTATGTACCGATGCCATGGTTTACGATAATGGCAAGGAAGTGGACGTCAACGTTTACGATGATGGCAAGTGCGAATTTAAAATGCGCGAGGGCGTATTGAAATGGCACGATAAAAAAGACAATGTTGCCAAAAATATGGTATTTAAAAAATAAAACAAAGGACTGCGGAGTAAATGGAAACCATTTACACCGCAGTCTTTATTTTTCCCATCTTTTAATTTTTCCCCAGAGCCTTTGCCAGGAATTTTTCTTTTAACACCGCAAAGCGCTCATGAATACCACTGCCAATTTCTTCCTTATCATCAAAAGCGCGAACCCTAAAGGTTATTTTCCGTCCCTCCACAGCCGTGACTTCCGCCTCGGCCCGCACGCTAAGTCCCACCGGAGTGGCCGCCTTGTGCTGAACATCCAGAGAAATCCCCACCGTGGTCCAGCCATCAGCCAACAGTGGCTCCAAGGCCTCCGTAGCTGCCTTTTCCATAAGACAGGTCATGGCCGGCGTGGCGTATACTTCCAGGCTGCCACTCCCCAAAGTTTTGGCTGTGTTATTTTCGCTAACCCGGTCAGTTACCGTATTCTTCAACCCACACGTAATTTCCTTATTCATAAAATCCATCCAAAACACCTCAATTATCCTTAGGCCAAAAACTCCGGTCCGAAGCTCAAGGGCAGCAACTCTTCCAGGCTCATTTCCTGATAATCAGTAGGAGTCTTGGCCACAATTACCCTCATGGTATCCGGTTCCCCAAACTCCCGCATGACCTGGCGGCATACACCGCAGGGTGCACAATAATCTGTCACTTTACCAGCCTTGCCCCCCACGATGGCGATTGCCACTATTTTGGCCCCCTTATTCTCGGATATAGCCTTGAATATGGCCGTGCGCTCCGCACACACCGTAGCGGAGTAGGAGGCATTTTCAATATTGACCCCGGTATAAACTTCCCCGTTATCCATCAGCACCGCTGCCGCCACATTAAAGCCGGAATAGGGTGCATAGGAATGACTTAATACATCCAAGGCCTGCTGTATAAGAGCTTGCCGATCAAATTCCTTTGCCATAGTACCTCAACGCCTTATCAAATCGTTATGCTCTGGGCCTTCTGCAGAGTCTCTCTGGCCTCGGCCACCAATTTTTCCATGATGGTAGCCATTGGCTCTATCTTCTTTAACGGAGTAAGGCTCTGGCCAGCCTGAATCATACCGTTTTCCACGTCACCGTCCACAGCCGCCAGCTTGTTGGTGCCAGTAGCCATCTTCAGCAGCTCCTCCTTGGTGGCCTTGCCGGAAAATTCCAGTGCCTGATATTCCTCTGAGAATTTATTTTTAATACCCCGAACAGCGCTCTTGATAGTCTGACCGGTAACGATGGTATCCGTATCCACTGCCTCAATAAGCTTTTGCTTGAAATTGGCATGTACCGGGCATTCCTCTGCCAGCAAAAATCTGGTACCAATCTGAACACCGGCCGCACCCATCAGAAGTGCTGCGGCAATTCCCCGGCCATCTGCAAATCCACCGGCCATTACAACAGGAATATTTACCTCAGGAATAACCTGGGTCATCAGTGCCATAGTGGTAAGCACACCAATATGGCCGCCGGCCTCCATACCCTCTACTACTATGGCGTCCGCATTGTTAGCTTCCAATCTTTTGGCTAGCTTGACATTTGGCACTACCGGAACCACCTTTATACCAGCCTTATGGAGTGGCTCCACAAATGGCACCGGATTACCGGCCCCCAGAGTTACAAAGGCTGGCTTTTCCTCGCAGATAACCTCCAGTATTTCATCCTTATTAGGCGCCATCAGCATAATATTTACCCCGAACGGCTTATCTGTCAGCTTCTTGGCCTTGCGGATTTCCTCCCGCACGTAGTCTGTGGTGCGGCCGCCGCAGGATACGATGCCTGCTCCCCCGGCATTGGACACCGCTGCCGCCATTTCGGCATCTGAAATCCAGGCCATGCCACCCTGAATAATCGGATATTTTATTCCCAATACTTCACAAATACTCTTCGCCATGTTATTACCTCCATATCAAACAATACTACCCTTGTATAGTTCTACGACAATTCAATTTTTCCTCTTTATGGAGATGTTTAAATTACATAAAAACCGCAATAAAAAAGGATGCCTCCAACAGGAAGCATCCTTATTCTTATTAGCTTATTAGCCGATGATAGCCATAGCCTCGCCAGCGGATACAGTAGAACCCTCGGATACGTTTACGGCCTTTACAGTACCATCGCATGGAGCAGGAATCTCGTTCTGCATCTTCATAGCCTCGAGAATGATTACGGTGTCACCGGACTTAACAGCGGTGCCAGCAGGAGCTACAACCTTCAATACCTTACCAGGCATTGGAGCAGCTACAGCGGTCTCGCCAGCGCCAGCGGCAACTGCTGCTGCCTTTGGAGCTGCTGGAGCTGGAGCAGGTGCTGCCGCAGGGGCAGGAGCTGCTGGAGCCTTAGGAGCCGCAGCCTTTGGAGCTGCAGCTGCGCCAGCTGCCTTTACTTCCTCTACTTCTACTTCGTATGCAGTACCATTAACCTTTATATTAAACTTTTTCATTTACTAATACCTCCAAATTAAAGTGGAATATTGCCATGCTTCTTAGCTGGCATAGCTTCACGCTTGCTTTCAAATGCATTCAATGCAGTGATGATGCGAGGACGGGTTTCCTTAGGCTCAATAACCATGTCGGCATAACCGCGCTCTGCAGCCTTGTAAGGAGTAGCGAACTCATCAACATAATCCTGAGTATGCTGTGCCTTAACATCCGGCTCATCACGCTTAAAGATGATGTTTGCTGCACCAGCAGGACCCATAACGGCAATCTCGGAAGAAGGCCAAGCCATAACCTGATCAGCACCCAACTCACGGCAGCACATAGCAATGTAGGAACCGCCATATGCCTTACGGGTGATAACGGTAACCTTTGGAACAGTTGCCTCACTGTATGCATACAACATCTTGGCACCATGACGAATGATACCGCCATGCTCCTGACCAACACCTGGCAGGAAGCCTGGTACGTCAACCAGGTTAACCAATGGAATGTTGAAAGCGTCGCACACACGAATGAAACGAGCAGCCTTATCAGAAGCATCAATATCAAGACAGCCGCCCATAACCTTAGGCTGATTTGCAATGATACCTACGCTACGGCCATCAAACCGAGCAAAGCAGGTAATGATGTTGGTAGCAAAATGCTGATGTACTTCATAGAACTCGCCGTTATCCACTAATGCAGTAATAACATCCTTCATGTCATATGGCTGATTAGGGTCATCTGGAATAACGGTGTTCAAGGACTCATCCATACGACTTGCGTCATCGCCAGTTTCAACAATTGGAGCAGTCTCCATGTTGTTGCTTGGCAGGAAGCCCAAGAGATAGCGGATCTGCTCAATGCAGTCCTTCTCATCAGTTGCAGCAAAGTGAGCTACACCGGACTTGCTGTTGTGGGTCATGGCACCACCCAAAGCCTCAGCAGTAACCTCCTCGAAGGTTACGGACTTAATAACAGCCGGACCAGTGATAAACATCTGAGAGGTCTTATCTACCATGTAGATGAAGTCAGTGATAGCTGGGGAATATACAGCTCCACCTGCACAAGGTCCCATGATTACAGAAATCTGAGGTACAACACCGGAAGCAGCGGTATTGCGGAAGAAGATTCCAGCATAACCGGACAAGGCATCTACAGCCTCCTGAATACGGGCACCACCGGAATCGTTGATACCGATGATAGGTGCACCCATCTTCATAGCCATATCCTGTACCTTCCAGATCTTCTTGGCATGCATCTCACCCAAGGAACCACCCTCAACGGTGAAATCCTGAGCAAAAGCATAAACCAGACGGCCGTCAACGGTACCATAACCGGTTACAACGCCCTCAGCTGGCAGGTCTTTCTTCTCCTGACCAAAGTTTGTGCAACGATGCTTTACAAATGCATCCAACTCTACAAAGGAACCCTCATCAAAGAGAAGCTCAAGACGCTCACGAGCGGTCATCTTGCCCTTTTCATGCTGCTTAGCAATACGGGCTTCACCGCCACCAAGCTCAATATGAGCCTTCTTTTTCTTCATAAGTTCAATTTTTTCCTGAACTGTAGCCATTTTTTTCCTCCTATACAGCCTTTACCAGGCTGAATTATTCTTTTCCGACAAATGCCGATTAGCGATCCTCATGCTGGCAGAATTCCAACAAAACGCCACCAGTGGATTTTGGATGAGCAAAAGCGATGTCAGCGCCGCCAGCACCCTTACGAGGAGCCTTGTCAATCATAACAATGCCCTTCTCCTGGAGATCAGCAATTGCTGCAGGAAGATCATCAACCCGGAGAGCGATGTGCTGAATGCCGCCACGGCCGCCGTTCTTTTCGATGAACTTGGCAATAGGGCTGTCATCAGCAGTACCAACCAACAGCTCAATCTCAGAACCGTTTGGAGTTGGATGGAAGGTAGTAGTAACCTTCTGCTCTGCCACAGTCTCTTCACCAGTGCAAGCCAGACCAATAGTAGTCCAGAGATCCTTGCCTTCGTTTAAATCCTTGCATGCAATACCAATATGGTCAACGCCTAAAATCTTGAATGCCATTTTTGTTTTCCCCCTAAATCCTTCATTATCACACTTATTTGAGCATGCTCTTCATTATATTCCCTACCACAGTATAAGGGTCGGTTTCCCGGGCCTTTATCTGCTCTACGTATTTATCCATCTCACCGGTTTCCACCAGCTTTTTGGTAATGTAGGAACCAATATTGTTATGAAGAACATCCATCATCTCATTTTTGGAACGCTCGGTGCGTCTCTTGGTTAAAATCCCGTTATTACTGATATACTGGAAATGTTTTTCGATGTTCTCGATGGTTTCGGTAATACCCTCATTCTGACTGGCAATTACCTTCTGGATAGGCGGGCGCCAATCCGTCATCATACCATCAAGATCCAACATCATGTTCATTTCCCGGACCAGCTTGTCCGCACCATCATGGTCGGCCTTGTTAATGGTGAACACATCACCGATTTCCAATATACCGGCCTTGATAGCCTGAATATCATCACCCATACCGGGAATAAGTACTACCATTGTTGTATCAGCTGCTTTAACAATATCTACCTCAGACTGTCCCACACCTACAGTCTCAACGAAGATAATGTCTTTACCGAAAGCATCCATTGCTTTAACTGCATCGGCTGTCTTATGAGACAATCCGCCAAGGCTTCCGCGAGTTCCCATACTACGAATGAAAACTCCCTCGTCCATGGTCAGACTGTTCATCCTGATGCGGTCACCAAGAATGGCTCCACCGGTAAATGGGCTGGTTGGATCAATGGCAATAATACCAACGGTTTTCCCCTGGGCACGATAGGCCTTAGCCAATTTGTCAGTCAAGGTACTCTTACCTGCCCCCGGAGGGCCGGTAATACCCAAAACATACGCATGACCAGTATGAGGATAGAGCTTTTTCATAATATCCAAAGCATCATCATACTCATTTTCAATAGCCGTAATAGCCCGGGACAAAGCCAACCGGTTCCCCTTTAAAAGTTCTTCTGCAATGTCCATCTATGCACCACCGTTACCAGCAATAAGATGACAGCCACCGAAGCAGCCGTCATCTCTGCCTTATCAAATCACTTTACGTTAGCTTTAATGAAGTCAACAATATCGCCGGTTGGTGTACCTGGAGTAAATACTTCAGCAATGCCGGCTTCCTTGAGAGCTGGGATATCAGTCTCAGGAATAACACCGCCGCCGATGATCAGAACATCAGTCATGCCCTTTTCACGAACCAGATTTACAACCTTTGGGAAAAGATGTGGATGTGCACCGGAAAGGATGGACATCGCCACAACATTAACGTCTTCCTGCAACGCTGCTTCCGCAATCTGCTCAGGAGTCTGACGAAGACCGGTATAAATAACCTCGAAGCCGGCATCACGAAGTGCTCTGGCAACAACCTTTGCACCGCGATCATGACCATCAAGGCCAGGTTTTGCAACTAATACTCTTATGCGCTTTTCCATTTCAAATTACCTCCAAATTACAGATTTACATGAGCCTCGTACTCACCAAATACTTCACGCATTACGCCGCAAATCTCACCGAGAGTTGCATAGGTACGTACAGCATTGAGAATATGTGGCATGAGGTTCTCATTTTCATCCTGACAAGCCTTCTTCAGGTCAGCCAATGCAGCCTTAACAGCCTCATTGTCACGCTTTGCCTTCATATCAGCCAAGCGCTTGCACTGAGCTACACCTACAGAAGCATCAACCTTCAAGAGGCCCTTTGGAGGCTCTTCTTCGATCTGGAACTTGTTAACACCAACGATGGTCTTTGCACCAGACTCAACATCCATCTGCCACTTGTAAGCAGAATCCTGAATTTCTTTCTGGATATATCCCTTTTCAATAGCCGCTACAGCGCCACCAATTTCATCAATCTTATTGATGTATTCCCATGCTTCCTTCTCGATCTTATTGGTGAGGGCTTCTACATAGTAGGAACCAGCCAATGGATCGATTACATCAGCCAAACCGGACTCGTAAGCCACAATCTGCTGAGTACGGAGAGCGATCATTACGGACTCCTCAGTAGGGAGAGCCAATGCCTCATCACGGGAGTTGGTATGGAGGGACTGAGTACCACCCATAACAGCAGCAGCAGTCTGGAGAGCAACACGGATAATGTTGTTGTTAGGCTGCTGAGCAGTCAGCATGGAACCAGCGGTCTGGGTATGAACGCGGAGCATCATGGATTTTGGCTTTTCAGCATGGAAACGCTCCTTCATAACCTTTGCCCATACACGACGGGAAGCACGGAACTTAGCTACCTCCTCCAGAACGTTGTTGTGAGCGTTCCAGAAGAAGGACAGACGGCCAGCAAAATCATCAATATGAAGACCAGCCTTGATAGCTGCCTCGCAGTATGCAATACCATCAGCAATGGTGAATGCAATTTCCTGGGAAGCAGTAGAACCAGCCTCACGAATGTGATAACCGGAAATGGAAATGGTATTCCATTTTGGAACATTCTTGGAGCAATATTCAAAGATATTGGTGATAAGACGCATGGAAGGACGTGGTGGGAAAATATAAGTACCACGAGCTGCATACTCCTTCAAAATATCATTCTGAATAGTACCCTTCAGCTGATCAGCTGGAACGCCCTGCTTTTCAGCTACGGCAATGTACATAGCCAACAATACAGAAGCAGGAGCATTGATGGTCATGGAAGTGGAAACCTTACCCAGATCAATCTGATCAAAGAGAACTTCCATATCGGCCAGAGAGTCGATAGCAACACCTACTTTACCAACCTCACCCTCAGAAATAGGATCATCAGAGTCATAACCAATCTGAGTTGGCAGGTCAAATGCGCAGGAAAGACCAGTAGCACCGGACTCAATGAGGTAACGGTAACGCTTGTTGGACTCAGCTGCAGTAGAGAAACCGGCGTACATACGCATGGTCCAGAAACGACCACGATACATGGTTGGCTGCACACCACGAGTGTAAGGATACATACCAGGGAAACCGATTTCATCAGCATAGTCGGTGTCCTTGATATCAAGTGGAGTGTAAAGACGCTGCTCTGGAATATGCGCACGCTCTGGGAATTTTGCTGTAGCTTTTTCTACGCTGGCATTATATTTATCTAAGCCAGCCTGAATCTTTTCATTGCTCATACGGAATATCCTCCTGTTATTTCTTCATTGTGCCTGTTTTCATAAATCTTTCATGCCAAGACAGTGCCTCATGTAAAATGTGTGGAGTATGGGCATTCTTGGTTTCTGCCAATGCTCTCTCATAGTAATCCATCAGCATAGGCTTGAAGTCTGGATGGGCACAGTTTTCAATGATAACCTTTGCCCGCTGGCGTGGAGACAGACCACGGAGATCAGCCAGACCCTGCTCAGTAACGATGATATCTACATCATGCTCGGTATGGTCCACATGGGAAACCATAGGAACAATAGAAGAAATCTTACCGTCCTTGGCTGTGGATACTGTGAAGAATACAGTCAGGTAAGCATTGCGGGCGAAATCACCGGAACCACCAATACCGTTCATCATCTTGGTACCCATGATATGAGTAGAGTTGATGTTACCGTAAATATCGGCTTCGATGGCGGTATTCATGGCGATTACACCAATACGGCGAGCCACCTCTGGGCTATTGGCTACCTCCTGAGGACGAAGCACAATATGCTTTCTGTATTCTTTAATATTAGCATAGAAACGCTTCAAGCCCTCTGGGGATGGGGAGAGAGATGTACCAGATGCAAAATTCAGCTTTCCTGCATCGATCAAATCAAACATACCATCCTGGATAACCTCAGTATATACTGAGAGATCCTTCAGGTCAGACTCAACGAATCCGCTAATAACAGCATTCGCAACTGCACCAACACCAGACTGGAGTGGTAGCAAATTCTTTGGCATGCGCCCGGCCTTTACCTCTTTGTGGAGTTGTTCAATAAAGAGCTGGGACATCTTACGGGAGTTCTCATCGATTTCACCAAGTGGACGAACCTTGTCAGTGATGTCGCAAGGTACGATGTACTTGATCTTGTCTGGAGAACAAGGAATATACGGAGTACCAATTCTGTCATTTGGTTTTACAACCGGAATTGGCAAACGATTTGGTGGATCAAGCGGAACATACACATCGTGCATGCCTTCCAGTTCCAGTGGCTGACTGGTGTTTACCTCAACGATAACCACATCAGCAGTCTGTACATAGGAAGCAGTATTTCCCATGGAAGTAGTAGGGATGATGTTACCTTCCTCTGTAATAGCACAAGCCTCAACGATAGCAACATCAATCTTGCCGCCTAAATAGCCATAGCGAGCCAGCTGAGCGGACTCGGAGAGATGCAAATCTGCATACTCAATCTTACCGCTGTTGATAGCATTACGCATATCCTTGTTAGTCTGGTATGGCATACGGAATGCAATACCATCAGCTCTTGCAAGGCATCCATCCTCCTCGTCACCGGTAGAAGCGCCGGTCCAGAGGTTAATCTTGAAATGCTCCTTTTCCATACGGGCAGCCAAAGCCATTGGAACAGCCTTTGGATAACCAGATGGAGTGAAGCCGGAGGTACCAACGTTCATGCCAGGCTTAATAAAAGCAGCTGCTTCTTCGGCAGTAACAATTTTTGCCTGCAACTCTTTGTTGCGTACCCGATCGATAATGTCAATCATCGAATAATCCTCCCCTGCGGTCATAACTCGACCAGATTTATTATACATCATTAAAAGTCTACCACTCCAGCAATTTACAGTCAAGGAGAGGTGCAAAAATTGTCATACAATTTCCCTCAAATTATTCAAGAAATAAAAAAAGCTGTTGCATAAGCAACAGCTTTTATATCTGCCCTAGTTATGGAGGAATTCTCCGAAGAGCAGAAGGGGAGGTTAAATTTTGATATATTCTTTAAATTTCTTCACATCAATATAGGTTTCCGTACTCGGGTGACTGCCCAGATAATCCTGATGCTCCGGCTCGGCTGATACGAATTTTTCCAAATTCGCCGCCTTCACATGAAGCCTGCGGCACTGTTTGCGGTCACTTACCGGATCATTTACTGTCAGCTTGCTGCCATCAATTGCCGGCGGAGTTCCCCGATTGGCCATGAAGTTTAAATGGAGCTGTATCTGAGGCAAATCCTCTGCTGATACATAGTAAATTCCACAGGCATACATCGGACCAATTAACGGTCCCTGCTGATGTTCACTGTAGGGATCCGCCACGGCAAATAAGATATCCAGTAAGGTGGAAATATCTGTCTTCTTGGGATTGTATTCCAGACAAATTCCCATGACAGCTTCCACCGTCCCTGACGCCACAGCTTCATAGCTTACCGGCTCACTGGCCGGATTGATATAGCCAGTCTGCACCGCCACAATCCCTGGAAGGCCTTCATATACCGCCTGCAGCTCGTGAAAATTGCCGCCGGAAACATAAAGCTTCTTCGTGTACATGCTTACGCCTTCCCTTCTGCCTCGGGATGGAATATATCCACCTGCCGCTTGGCTGCCCGATCCACATCAAACATATTCACCAGTTCCTTGACCGCCTGGGTTGGGGAAATAACGCCGCTAAGCACTGCCTCCTTTACCTCCGGCATTCGCCCAGTTATTACCGGGTCTTCAAAGAACAGGCTATGAAGATGCTCATCGATCATGCTGTGCATCCAATTCAGGAGCTGCCCCCGACGGCGTTTTTGGAAAACACCGCTCTCCGTGGTCATTTCCTTAAAGGCTTGTATAACCTTCCACAGCTCCGGCAAGCCAAACTTGGTATAGGCTGAACAAAGATACGCATGGGTTGGCCATCCTTCCGTGGCCGGACGAATGTATTCAATCATCCGCTCATATTCTCCCCGGGCCACCTTGGCTTTCAGAAGGTTATCCCCATCAGCCTTATTGATGACGATGGCATCTGCCAGTTCCATAATACCTTTTTTAATACCCTGCAGGTCATCACCGGCACCGGTGAGCACCACCAGCATGAAGAAATCCACCATGGACCGTACAGTGGTTTCCGACTGGCCAACACCCACAGTTTCAATCAGAATAATATCGTATCCGGCTGCCTCACACATCAGCATGGTTTCCCGACTCTTACGGGCCACACCTCCCAGGGTCCCCCCCGCCGGGGAAGGCCGGATAAAGGCCTCTGGCCGACGGGATAGGGTGCCCATTCGGGTTTTATCCCCCAATATGGAGCCCTTGGTTACGGAACTGGTGGGGTCAACGGATAATACCGCCACCCGATGCCCGGCATCACAAAGCATGTTGCCGAAGGCCTCGATAATGGTACTCTTCCCGGCCCCCGGCACACCGGTAATGCCTATGCGAAGTGCCTTTCCCGTGTGGGGTAAAAGCCTCTGCAACACCCGCTGTGCCTTGGCAAAATGCCGGGAATTATTGCTTTCTATGAGGGTTATAGCCCGGGACAATGTCATCCGGTCCCCCTTAAGGACCCCATTGACATAATCATCCTCACTTAACACCAACCGTTTTCTTGGCTTCATCTTTCCATTCAACAGATTTGGATTGATATTGCCCACGGTGGTGTCCTTTATCCCCTCTATACCGCCCATGACACTGCAGGCGAACTTTTCATTGGGCTCCTCCGGAACCCAGCTTGGTTTTGAAGTGGAATATTTTGCCATAACCCCTCACCATCACTCATCTGCCAAATCTTCCTTGGCCCGATCAATAAGCAGCGTAAGCAGCTTGATACCGGCCTCTGGAATATTGGTACCCGGTGCAAAGATAGCCACAGCACCGCTTTCATACAGGAAATCATAATCCTGTACCGGAATTACGCCGCCGATGCAGACCATAATGTCCTCACGGCCCAGCTTTTTCAGCTCCTGTACCAGCTGTGGCAACAGGGTGTTATGACCAGCCGCCAATGAGCTGAAACCAACCATGTGAACATCGTTATCCACTGCATCCTGAGCAGTTTCTTCCGGAGTCTGGAACAACGGACCAACGTCAACATCCCAGCCCATATCGGCGAAGGAGGAAGCGATAACCTTCTGGCCACGATCATGACCATCCTGGCCCATCTTGGCAACGAAGATTCTTGGGCGACGACCGGTGAGATTTTCAAATTCATCTGCCATCTCCCGAGCCTTTTCCAAAGCACTCTTGTCGGTAAATTCAGAGGAATATACCCCGGAAATAGTATGGATAACTGCCTGGAACCGACCGGAAACCTTCTCAACCGCATCAGAGATTTCACCCAAAGATGCATGAGCCCGGGCAGCGTCAACAGCTGCTTCAAGGAGGTTACCATTATCACGGGACTCGGCTGCCTTGGTGATACCTTCCAGACAACGACGTACATCATCGTCATTACGTTCAGCCCGCAGCTTTTCCAAACGCTCAATCTGCGCCTGACGAACCGCCGTATTATCAATGGCCAGAATCTCCAATGGATCTTCCTTCTCCAACCGGAACTTATTCAAGCCCACGATAGACTCATTACCGGAGTCAATCTGCGCCTGACGACGAGCAGCAGCTTCCTCAATACGCATCTTAGGCAAGCCGCTGTTAATGGCCTTGGCCATACCACCCAGAGCCTCAACCTCCTGAATATGCGCCCAAGCCCGGCGAATGATCTCATTAGTAAGAGCTTCCACATAGTAGGAGCCGCCCCAAGGATCAATAATCTTGCAGACGCTGGTCTCATCCTGAATATACAGCTGGGTGTTACGGGCTATACGAGCTGAGAAGTCCGTAGGCAAGGCAATAGCCTCATCCAATGCGTTGGTATGGAGAGACTGGGTATGACCCAGAGCCGCGCCCATGGCTTCCATCAAGGTACGGGATACATTGTTAAATGGATCCTGAGCGGTCAGGGACCAACCGGAAGTCTGGCTATGAGTTCTAAGAGCCATGGACTTGTCATTGGTAGCCCCAAAGGACTTAACAATCTTCGCCCACAGTACGCGAGCTGCCCGCATCTTGGCTACTTCCATGAAGTAGTTCTTGCCGATAGCCCAGAAGAAGGACAGACGCTTAGCAAAGGCATCTACCGGCAAGCCAGCAGCCACACCTGTACGGATATATTCCAGACCATCTGCCAAGGTGTAGCCCAGCTCAATATCTGCCGTAGCGCCGGCCTCCTGCATATGATAACCGGAAATGGAAATACTGTTGAACTTCGGCATGTACTTGGTGGTGTATTCAAAAATATCACCGATGATTCGCATGGACATTTCTGGTGGGTAAATATAGGTGTTACGCACCATGAATTCCTTCAAAATATCATTCTGAATGGTACCGGCCATAACGCTCTTGTCTACGCCCTGCTCCTCACCGGAAAGAATGTAGAAGGCCAAAATTGGCAGTACCGCACCGTTCATGGTCATGGATACGGACATCTGATCCAACGGAATGCCGCTAAAGAGAATACGCATATCCAAAATGGAGTCAATGGCCACACCAGCCTTACCAACATCGCCTAAAACTCGTGGATTATCCGAGTCATAACCTCGATGGGTTGGCAGGTCAAAGGCTATGGACAAGCCCTTCTGACCAGCTGCCAGATTTCTTCTGTAGAAGGCGTTGGACTCCTCCGCAGTGGAGAAACCAGCATACTGACGTACCGTCCATGGACGGAATACATACATAGTGGAATATGGGCCACGAAGACATGGTGGAATGCCGGAGGCGAAATCCAAATGATTCATATGCTCATATTCGTCGTAGTTATACAATGGCTTTATGGGAATATGCTCCATGGTTTTGCCAGTCAATGCATCAAAGTTGGCACCGGCAGCGTCCTCAAACAGCTTGCGCCATTCTTCAGGGCTTCTATCAGGAGCTTCTTTAAGGGCCATATTGGTAAAATCAGGATTGTTAAAAGAAGCCATCAGTCAATCATCCCTTTCTTTTTCTGCAGTGACTGCAATATTTCGTAACAATTTGCCCGAACGGAAATGTATTTATCTATTCCGGCGTTGTCGTAAGTTTCCTTCAAGTCCTTTGGTGCTTCACCAGCCAGGAATACCGTAGCATTTGGCAGTGCCTCATGCAGCATTGGCGCCAGCTTTGGTACAATATCCGGATAGGTAGCATCCGTTGAGCAGATAACTACAGCATCGGCTCCAGATTCCTTGGCAGCAGCCGCTGCTTCCTCTTCTGTAGGGAAGCCATTGTTGCCCATTACCTCAAAAGCACCTACCTGGAGGAAGCCAGTGGTAAAGTCAGCTCTGGCCTTATGCTGTGGAATTGGCCCCATATTGGCCAGGAAAATCCGCACATTGTCGTCATGCTTTTCCTTGTATTCCTCGGTAACCATCCGCAGAGCTTCATAACGCTCACTCCAGCGATGGATTTCAATAGCAGTTATTTCCTCAGCAGCTTCCGCACACTTAGGACAGGTAAGGGCATTTCTTAGCTGGGAAATGGTAGCACCGGCTTTGGCGGCCTCAACTACAGCTTCCATGCTGCCCTTGGTCTCCGTTATCTTGGCTAGGGCTTCCTCACAGAATTTGCTGTCTACATCGCTAAGATAGGAATTTATTTCACTCTGACGAGTCTTCTTATTCTCCCCAAAATCCTCTGGGCGAGGGTCCAGCCGCACTTCCGTCATGTTTGGATACATATTGGAACCAACTATACGATCCCGACGCAGCTCCAGTTTTTTGAACCGATCCGCCAAAATAGCTGCTATCTGCTCCTGTGGATAGCCTTCCTTTAGAGCTGCCACGATGCCGCCTTTACCTTCCACGGTCTGGAATTCAGCCCAAATCTTCTCCTTCACCTGCTTGGTGAGGGTCTCTACGGCCCAGGAGCCGCCAGCTGGATCGATTGGCTGCAGCATGCCAAATTCTTCCTGCAGCATTATCTGCACATTCCGGGCAATTCGGCGGGAGAATTCATCACCCTTGCGAATAACTTCATCAAATGGTGGATTTTCAAAGGAATCCAATCCTCCAACCACACCGGAGAAAATCTCCGAAGTGTTGCGAAGCATATTTACATACGGATCATATACGGTTTTAAAGAACCAGGCCGGACGGGCATGAATATACATTTTCTGGGATTCAGTGTTGCCACCAAAGGCTTCTACAATCTGGGCCCAAATAGGGCGAACAGCCCGCAGCTTGGCAATCTGCATAAAGAAATTTGCCCCCATGGAGAATTCAAAGGCTATCTGCCCAGCTGCCTCATCAATGGTCAGCCCCCGTTCCAGCATAGCCCGGATATAGTCGGCAGCTACAGCCAAACTATAGGCAATTTCCTGAATATCGTTAGCACCGCCATTACTGAAAACATCACTTTTTACGAAGCAAGTCTTTACATTTGGAGCATTGGCAATTGCCCATTTGGCTGCTTCGTAGGCCTCAGAATATAACTTGTCCAAAGATTGGGAATTTTTACCATTCTGTACCAGTTCTCCAACTGGATTTCCCCCGATAATTCCCTTTAAATCCTTGGTATTCTTGCCACTGGATTTTAAAGCTGCTGCCACCATGGCCAGCATTGGCACAGCTGACTCACCCGCATAGATATATAGTGGATACTTTTCCAGCTTCAGTCCATCCAGCAAATCATGAACATCCTGCAGGGTCGTGACACTACAGCCATCATCCCCCGGCTTATCAGCATTGCCAGCATCAATGCATTTCAAAGTAGCCTTGTCCAAACGAATATTATAAATTGTTGAACCACGGTCAATTTCGTGCTTTAACAGTTCATTATTCTCCTTTGGCATGGTTTCATCACAGGATTGAGCGATACCCCAAGGGGACTCAATATAACCATTTGGCTTGGCTCCCCGCAAAAAATCATCCATACCAGGGAAGGACTTTTTAGGTAAAATTGGGTCCGTATCTTTCCGGAAATACATTGGTGAAAATGTTATACCTTCATAGGTTTTGGTGTACATTTTCTTGTCGAATGGTGCCCCTTTTAACAGAGCTATGCAAGCTTCCTTCCATTCGTCATAAGTTGGCGGTTCAAATTCATCCAAAGGTACATCAGGGAAATCAGTTACCTGTTCAGCCTTTTTCAGAATGGCCTGAAGATCCAGCTCTTCAGTGCCCTGACCGCTTTTCTCCTCACTCATACAACAACCTCCCTCATAAAAAATAAAGTCCATTTGCCTAGAGTGGGCAAACGGACCTAATGGTAGAAATAACTGTCTGATAAAAGAAAACTCCGACTTAAAAAAGTCGGAGACTGATACCAGATAAATGAACGCCTAAAGACACAGATATTCCATCCATCCTAGTTCCATCCCCTACCCATCGCTCGCAGGTATAAGCATATTCCACCAAAGGGCTGCTGGTGCCCTTTCACTTTGCTAACGGTGATGATAAAACAGGCAGTTCTCCTGGCTCGGGGTCATGGCTTGGCACGCCTTCCCAGGTTACATTACCCGTAACCCAGTGACATAATTGTACCTTGCTCACCCTTACAGTGGCGGGACCGCTCCGGCTTATACCGGATTCTCTATTAAGTCTGATAAACAGACACCTGTCCGTACTCTATTCTATTCGTTATTATTCTAAATCGTTGTGGTTTGATTGTCAATGGAGAAGGGGCCATTGGTCAAACAATTAAGTCAAAATATGCCTGGGGCAACATTATATATCACCACAGGCATACTTACTACTTCATCACTATTCTTCTTATTACATCCACCGGGATTACCAATATGGCCATGGCTGCACAGATAAGCCAGGTTTCCAAGGAAAGTGGCTCCACGCTTAGCACCTCACCGCCAAATTCCACAAACACCCATTGCATGGCAAAAATGGCCAGGCAAACTACTAAAAAGGTGTTGTTGCGACCCAAATGCTCAAAAACATTCAGGTGATCCGTACGGGCATTAAACCCATTGAAGGTAATGGCCATCATAAAGGTGGCAAACAAGGCGGACTTCAGATAAGTCACCGACACATCCCCAAACAGCCCCCGTATCGGGTCAAAAAACAAAATACTCAAGCAAATTGTGGTTATTACTAAGGCATTGATAATAACCTGAGTCAGCATCTGCTTGGTTACGATATTTTCCTGACGGGCCACCGGCTTTTCCAGCATGAATTCCGGCAGGGCAGGTTCGCTGCCAAAGGCAATAGCTGCCAAGGTGTCCATAGCCAAATTTATCAATAGCAGCTGAATAACTGTAAGTACAATGTTTTCGCCCAGCATTGGTCCCAAGAAGCATACCAACACCGCCGCCACGTTTACCGTAAGCTGGAATATGAGGAATTTGCGGATGCTCTTAAAAATTGATCGTCCGTATAAAATAGCCTTTGCCACGGACTTAAAGTTATCATCCAGAATGGTTATATCACCGGCCTCCTTGGCCACCTCGGTACCGCTGCCCATGGCAAAGCCCACCTCGGCCTTTTTCAGGGCAGGGGCATCATTTACTCCGTCACCGGTCATACCCACCACCATGTCCAGCTCCTGGGCAATATGCACCAAACGGCTCTTGTCCGTTGGCAAGGCCCGAGCCACCACCCGCAGCTGCGGCAAAATTTTCTTTAATTCCTCATCCGACATGGCCTTCATTTCCCCAGAGGTGAGCACCACATCATTGTCCGAATGAATAAGACCGGATTCCTTGGCAATGGCCACCGCGGTTTCCCGCTTATCGCCGGTAATCATAACCACCTGTACCCCGGCCCTCTGCACTTCACTAATGGCCCCCATGGCCTCCGGACGCAGGTTATCACGAATACTTATAATTCCCACCAAGGTGAGCTTGCCAACAGCCTCAGCTTCTCCATCAGCGGTCAGCTGACCTGGTCCAAAGGCTACTCCCAGTAAACGCATGGACCTTTTTGCCTGCTCATCAATGTATTTTTGCAATTCATCGATGGACTTTAATTCATGTATGGAGCCATCTGCTTCCAGATAGCTGTCACAGCGGTTCAGCAACACCTCCGGGGCGCCCTTTAAATAACATACGCAGCCCGTCGGTTCATTAACGGCCACAGCGGAATATTTATCCTGAGAATTAAAATACTTAAAGCCAGCTGCTTCGCCCCGCTTGATTTCATCAGCTAATTCAGCATCCATCAGAGCTTTAATTATGGAACGGTCCGTGCTGTTACCACCAACAATTGCTCCATTACCAGCATGGGCACTGTTATTAAGGCCAGCCCCCTTTAGGAATCTGTCTGTATATTCCCTGGAAGCCACCGGTCCAGCCTGACTATCCAGTTCCAGCTTACCTAATTTTTTTACAGTTGTTAAGTCTCCCAAGGCTATATCCACCACCGAAAGCTTTCCCTCGGTAATGGTGCCGGTTTTATCACTGAATAAAATACTTAGGCTGCCGGAGGTCTCTATACCATTTATCTTTTTTACCAGAACGTTATCCTTCTCCATCTTCAGACTCTGAATAGACAGGAGCATGGAGGTAAGCATCGGCAGTCCCTCCGGCACAGCACACACAATCACCGTAACCGCCACTGTAACGGCATCGATAATCAGGCGTATCCACTCCCACATAGTGGCAGGGAAGGCCCCGGTCACCAAGGTCTTGATGAGTATCCCCAGTACAATGGCAATCGCCCCTATATAGCCAAAGGACGAAATGTAGTGGGCCAATTTATCCAGTTTTACCTGCAAAGGTGTTTTTCTGGCCAGGGATTGCGCCTCCAAAGCCAGTTGCCCAAACAGAGTTTTATCTCCCACCACCTGAGTTTCCAAATAAGCTTCACCGCTGCACACCACTGTTCCCCGATAAACGTAATGTGGATTTAACAAATCATCAATATCATAGGCAGCAGTATCCGCATTGTCCAACGGATATTTGTATATTTCCTCCGTCTCACCATTTAACACTGACTGGTCCAGATGAACAGCTCCCTCTACCAGCAATCCGTCAGTGGGCAGCCGATCACCAGCCTGCAGGAATACAATATCCCCGGACACTACATCCCCCACAGGGATCTCGGCTAGCTGACCATCCCGTAGTACCTTGGTCATATCCTTGGCGGCTTCATCATTGCGCAGTGTTACTGCTTTGCCCTCCTGCCGGTACTCGCTCACCGAGGCAACACCATTGGCAATTAAAATAGCCGCCAATATTCCCACTGGTTCAAACCACTCTGCCTGTCCCATAAAATAAAGTACGCCCTGAATAATCAGAGCGACCATAAGAATCATTATCATTGGGTCCTTAAAACCTTGGAATATCTTGTTAAACAAGGAATCACGTTCTAGCTGAGTAAGGGAATTACTACCATACTTTGCTCGACGCTGCTCTATCTCCGTCGTCTTTAGCCCCATTAAGCTCATAAAGCACCTCTACCTAAAAATACATTCGTTATTTAGCCTGGTGAAATTTCTTCTTCCCATAGCCTATAACACACACACCCACAGCCAATATGGCCGGTATAATATACTGAACCATCTCACCGCCGTATTCACCAATCAGCTGGCCCACGCTGGCATCATGCACCAGCATACTGCCACCGGTCCAGCCCAAAATTGCCGAACCCAAATAAATCATTACCGGCCAGTTGTCCAGCAACTTCCCGATCAGCTGACTGCTGCCCACCACAATTGGCACACTGATAATCAGACCGATTACCACCAAAAGGAAACTGCCCCGGGCTGCCCCGGCAACAGCCAGAACATTGTCTATTCCCATGGCCGCATCCGCCACAATAATTGTCTTGACAGCTCCGGAAAAATTGTCCGCTTCCTCCACATGCCCTTCCCTTTTGGGCGCCAGCAACTTTATGGCAATTGGTAACAGCAATAAGCCCCCAACCGCCTGCAAATAAGGAATGGATAATAAATATACCGCCAACAACGTCATGACAATCCGAATGACCACTGCACCACCAGTACCAACCAAGATGGCCTTTTTCTTCAGCTCATCCGGCAAACGGTGCGCCGCCATGGCAATAACCACCGCATTATCTCCCGCCAACACCAAATCTAATATTACAATAGAAAACAACGCTGTCCAAAAATCAAGAGTCAGAAATTCCACTGATATTTTCCTCCAAAACTACCACCATAGCACACAACATCCACATCAGCATTGATGATGGAAGATTATATAACACATCATCAGTTAAACCATTCAAAGCTACTGACAGCAAGGCCATTCCCAAGCCCAGCCTTATTCCCTGGGAAAAATCATCATTTAATTCCTTCTTGGAGAAAAAGGCTGTGCCTATGCTGCCAAAAAGGAAAATTATAAAGCCCATGCCACCCATGATGCCCACTTCCGCCAAATAGTTGAGATAAACATTATGAGCGTGAACTAAGGTAACACTGCCATCCACAATATAAGTATCATATATCGGATAAACCAGAGAGTAGGCTCCACCACCAATTCCCAACACCGGATGATCCATTATCATCTGAACAGTACTCTCCCACATGGCAATACGCATTTCCGTGGAAGTATCTCCTGCCAAAGAAATATTGGTCAACCGTTCCAACAGTACAGGATTAAGAATTAATACTCCTGCCGCTACTGCCACCACAGCCAGCAGTACTCGTCGATCTTTAAAAAGGCCATAGCCAGCCATAATAAGAGCAATGGTAAAGCAGGCACCCCGGGCATAGGTCATGGCCAAACAGGCGATTGCCGCGATAATGCCCAATGCCAAAAGAATTTTGGTTTTCCTGCCCTGCAATTTAGCAAACAGGCCCAGCAACATGCAAGCCACAATATCCAGATAAGCAGCCAGAATATTGGGATTTTCCAAAGTGGAAAAAACCCGTTTCCTCAGCTCCGGAAAAGCTTCTCCATCTACCCATTTCATTTCACTGGTATCAATACCCACCACAAACTGGAAAAAACCATAAGCTATAACAATAAATGCTGCTGCCCCCAAGGCATAGGCCATACCACGTATCTGACTATGGGTGTAAATATTCTGTGACACTAGTACATAGGTTATAAAATAAATCAGCACCATCACATACCAGATGGACAGACTGTACATTTTATCTGGTGAAACCAGTATGGAGGCCGCTCCGCAGACCATAAAAATGCCGATAGCCCAGTTATAGGGAGTACCATTAAGCCTAAAATCCGGATCCTTCCACCAGCGCAGCAAAAACAATACACCGGCAATCCCCATGCAAACCATGGCAATATGCGGAGACAGCACAATAAAAAACGCCTCCAATAAGATCATGCCATATATACTATCCTTCAAGGCTCTGGATGATGCCCACTGCCTCAAAACTCCCACTATTCTCACCTCAAAAATTATTCGTATATATCTATTAGCCTAAGGTTGTATCCAAAATCATCATCAAGGAAAACCCCACCGCAAACATAACGGTACCAATATCCGAATGTTCTCCTTCGGACATTTCCGGAATGATTTCCTCCACCACCACATAAATCATGGCTCCAGCCGCAAAACTCAGCAAAAAAGGCAGTATCGGTATGATAACACTGGCACACAATATGGTTACCAGTGCGCCAATAGGTTCTACTGCACCAGACAGCACTCCATAGGTAAAGGAGCGCATTTTGGATAAACCCTCAGCCCGCAAAGGCATGGAAATAATAGCTCCCTCCGGAAAATTCTGAATGGCAATACCTACTGCTAAGGCTATAGCTGCCCCCAGGGTAATATCCGATGCCCCGTTATACCAACTGGCATACACAACACCAACGGCCATACCTTCTGGTATATTGTGAAGCACCACTGCCAACACCAGCATGGCAGAATGGGATATATCACAGCTCAAGCCTTCAGTTTCCTCACTGTTCATATGCTGATGGGGAATAAACCGGTCCAACAGCAGCAAAAACATAATGCCACCCCAAAAACCAGTCACCGCCGGAACGAAGCTCAAGGCCTCTCCCCAACCTACCGTTGACTGCTCCATGGCCGGAATAAGCAAACTCCACACGGAAGCCGCCACCATAATCCCAGCCGCAAAACCCAAAAGGCCGCGCTGCACCAAGGGATTCAGCTGATTCTTCATAAAGAATACACAGGCTGCCCCCAGACTGGTGCCAATAAACGGAATTAACAGTCCCTGGATAATTTCAATGGACATAATACCGCCTCTTTCAAACAATAACTCATATCTAAATAATTATACTAAAAAGGGGCCGCCTTTGCTAGCCCCTTAATAATCCCTCAGTTATTCAACCTTAGCCATTACCACATATTATTCCCCGCAGATAGCCAATCAGGTACAAAGATCCGGCACAAATAAGCACCGTCTCCTTCCCCTCATTTACTGAAGCCTCCGTCAAGTCCATGCCCCGTTCCAATGCTGCCTTAGGGTCATCAACGGCTTCTTTATGGGCCACCGACGCAATCTCCAACAATTCCTCCGGCTTAGCGGCTCGCTGAGACAATGGCGTGGTAAATAGCACCATATCCTCCGGCCGAAGCAGGGTTGCCAACATTTGGGCGAAATCCTTATCCTTCAATATGCCCAGGACAAATATCCGCTGCTGCTCCGGGTAATAATAATCCAAACTTTCCCGCAGCCGAATTATCCCCGCCGGGTTGTGGGCCCCATCGATAATCAGCTCATAGCCAGTCTTGGTGACCACCTCAAAGCGTCCCGGCCACTTAGCTGACTGCAGGGCTTTTTTTATGGCTGACTTGGTAATCCGCAGATCATTCACTGCCAACAGCATGGCTGCCGCCACCGCAATTCCGCTGTTGAACACCTGATATAATCCCAGCATTCCCAGCCGATAATCCAAGTCACCCATTTGATCGGTATGGGCGGTAAATTCCACCAACTGATTCTTGGATTTTTCACCATCTACTGCACAACGACCATATGGTAAAGCTGACAGTGCCTCTATCTGCAAATCCACCATGGAAGGATTCATATTCCCCAGACTGGTATTGCCCAGGTTCGGAGGTATGCTAAGCTGTCCCAATGGCTTAACCGGCTTGGACGTAAAGTCCACTCCGGCAACATAAATGGCTGACTTGTTATCCCTGGCCACCTTTTGAATAATTTCCAAAGCCCGGCCCTCTGCCCCGGTTAGCACCGGAACACCTGGCTTAACTATCCCCGCCTTGTGCTCCGCGATACCCTCCAGGGTACCGCCGCATTTATCGGCGTGTTCCAGGGAAACATTGGTAATAACCGAAACCTCTGGTGTAATGACATTGGTGGAATCCAGTAAGCCGCCCAGGCCCACTTCGATAACGGCATATTCCACCTGGTCCTGCTTGAACAAGTAAAAGGCCGCGGCGGTCAGCACCTCAAACTGGGTAGGGTGCTCGTCCCCCTCTCCCACCATGAAATCACACAAATCCCGGACTACAGTCAGTGCTGTCGCCAATTTTTCCTGACTAACCTGATCACCATCAATGACCACCCGTTCAGTATAGGACTCCAAATGGGGAGATATATACATGCCAGTACGTATCCCGGATTTTTGCAAAATATCCGTCAGCATACAGGTGACCGAGCCCTTGCCGTTGGTCCCCGTTACATGGATGGTTTTATATGCATTTTGGGGATTACCCATCAGCTCCAACAGTTTCTTTATCCGGACCAGCCCCAGACTAACCCCAAAGACATTCAATTCTTCCAGATATTCCATTGCTTCTGAATAATTCATAATATCCACCACCAAACAGAGGGACCGCTTACGCCGCCCCTCCACGCAACACTCTATTATAGTTTGGCCAAATCCTCCAAACGGGCCTTCACAGCATCCATCTTTTCCTGATAACCAGCCAGCTTCTCCTTCTCTCCAGCTACCACATCAGCTGGGGCCTTGGCCAGGAAGCCCTGATTGGACAGTTTCTTGTCCAGACGGGAAATTTCCTTTTCCAGCTTGACCATTTCCCCCTTGAGACGAGCCGTTTCCTTCTCCACATCAATCAAGTCCTTCAGTGGTAGGAAAATTTCCACACCGTTTACAACACCAGCCATGGCATTCTCCGGCTTTTCAGCTCCGGCCGCCATATGGGTAACCGGTTCAGCCGAAGCCAATACAGTGAGATAACCCTCGTTATCAGCAAATACCTGCCGCAGAGACTCATCAGTGAAATTCAGTACAACCTCGCTCTTCTTGCTTGGAGCTGCATTAACCTCCAACCGCAAGGCACGGATAGTCTTAATAGCCTCCATAATAGTGGTCATGCTGCTTTCGCTAGCCTCATCAATAAGGTCAGCGATGGTCTTGTCCTCAGCTGGCCACTGGGATACCATAATGCTCTTGCCCTCGTGAGGAATGTGCTGCCAGATTTCCTCGGTGATAAATGGCATAAATGGATGCAGGAGACGCAAGGTACGCTCCAGAACATAGCCCAATACATACTGCGCGGTCTGCCGTGGCTTAACATTTTCCTTATCATAAAGGCGAGCCTTGCTAAGCTCAATGTACCAATCACAGAACTCGCTCCAGATAAATTCATAAATCAGACGGCCAGCCTCACCCAGCTCGTACTTCTCCAGATTGTCGGTAACCCCCTGGGCCGTCTTGGCAAAGCGGGACAGAATCCACTTGTCGGCCATGGTATAATCTTCAGCCGCCGGCACGAAGCTCTTATCAAAGCCCTCCAGATTCATCAGCATGAACCGGGAAGCATTCCACAGCTTGTTGGCAAAATTACGGGCGGACTCTACGCGCTCATTGTAGAAGCGCATGTCATTACCCGGGGTATTACCGGTAATCAACATAAAGCGCAGGGAATCGGCACCGTATTCCTCAATCATTTCCAACGGATCAATGCCGTTGCCCAAGGACTTGGACATCTTGCGTCCCTGGCTATCCCGCACCAGACCGTGGATATAAACCGTCTTAAACGGAATATCCTTGCCGAATTCCAGACCCATCATTACCATACGGGCAACCCAGAAGAAAATAATATCGTAACCAGTAACCAAAACGGAAGTTGGGTAGAACTGCTTCAGCTCTGGAGTCTCCTCCGGCCACCCCATGGTTTCAAATGGCCACAGACCGGAGCTGAACCAGGTATCCAGTACATCCTCGTCCTGACGGACATTCTTGCTGCCACACTTAGGGCACTGGCAAATGTCATCCCGGGATACGGTAGTCTCACCGCAGTCAGCACAATACCAGGCTGGAATACGATGGCCCCACCACAGCTGACGGGAAATACACCAGTCACGAATATTATCCAGCCATTGGGTGTAAATCTTAGTGAACCGCTCCGGTACAAACTTAATTCGGCCATCCCGTACCGCATCGGCTGCCGGCTTGGCCAAAGTATCCATCTTCACAAACCACTGGGTGGAAATCAACGGCTCAATGGTGGAATGACAACGGGAGCAATGACCTACTGCGTGCTCATGGTCCTCCACGGAAACCAATGCACCGATTTCCTCCAGCTCCTTCACCAGAGCCTTGCGGCACTCATAACGGTCCATGCCCTCATATTTGCCGGCTCCTTCCATCATCTTACCGGTATTGGACAGAACCTTTACCTGCTCCAGATTGTGGCGCAGACCCATCTCGTAGTCGTTAGGATCATGGGCCGGAGTAACCTTTACAGCACCAGTACCGAAGGAAGAATCAACGTATTCATCGGCAAAGAGTGGAATTACCCGATTAACAACTGGCAAAATAACATTCTTGCCCACTAAATCCTTATAACGCTCATCATCAGGGTGAACAGCCACGCCAGTATCACCAAACATGGTCTCCGGGCGGGTAGTAGCCACCTCTACATACTTATCCGGCTCACCCTCCACCTGATAGCGAATGTGCCATAAGTGCCCCTGCTCTGTTTCATGCTCTACCTCAATATCAGAAATAGCAGTATTACAATCCGGGCACCAGTTGGTAATACGGGTTCCCTGATAAATAAGACCCTTTTCATACAGGCTGACAAATACTTCACGAACGGCCTTGGAACAGCCCTCATCCATGGTGAAACGCTCCCGATCCCAGTCCAGGGAGGAACCCAGGGAACGAAGCTGGCTCATGATCCGACTGCCAAACTTCTCCTTCCACTGCCAAACTCTTTCCAGGAATTTTTCCCGGCCCAGCTCATAACGGTTGGTGCCTTCCTCCCGAAGAGCACCCTCCACCTTGGCCTGAGTAGCAATACCCGCATGGTCGCAGCCCGGCATCCACATAGTATTGTAGCCCTGCATACGACGCCAACGAATAAGAATATCCTGCAGGGTATTATCCAAAGCGTGTCCCATGTGCAGCTGACCAGTTACATTTGGTGGTGGGATAACGATGCTGTACGGCTTCTTTTCCTCATCTACCACTGCATGAAACAGCTTATTTTCTTCCCAATATCCATACCATTTTTTCTCAAAGGATTTTGGGTCATATACCTTAGGAATATTGTTTTCTTCCATGTTAAATACCTCCTATTTATTCTAATAATAAAAAAACACTTTCATCCTAACTTAAAGGACGAAAGTGCCTGCTTTCGTGGTACCACCTAAATTCCTTAAAATCCTCACAGATTCTAAGCTCATTTACATAACGCCGTTGCCGCGTCCCAACTTACTCCAGTGCCTTTGCACCATTCAGCCGGAAAACTCCAAAGCTACCTTCCCTGCCGCTCACCCGGAAAGCTCACACCTTATCTTTCCTCTCTTTGGGGTAGCACAATACATTACCAGTATTTAACAGGTACTCCTCTTCTTCATTGTCTCTATCTAACTTGTCTTTTTCACCACTATCTTTGTCACTCATCATTCACTTCCCTCGATGTACCAATAACGTACACCTTCACTTGTGAATTTCTTCGTTCCTCGATACTGGCGAAAAATCCTTCGTTATATTAAAATTTGATTTTTTTCTGGTGCGGACGAGAGGAATCGAACCTCCACGCCTTGCGGCACTGGATCCTAAGTCCAGCGCGTCTGCCAGTTCCGCCACGCCCGCAAAAACTCTGTATAGTATATCAGCGATTAGGCTTTGTTGTCAAGGTGAGATACCTTAATGAGGCGCATAGCCTGCTCCACAGTATCAATCATATTCTGTCTGGCAGTTTCTGGCTCCATAGCCTCAGACAAGGTCACTACCTGCCGCAGAATCGGGAAAAAAGCGTCTATGCCGTTTTCATTACAAAGTTTGGCCTCTGGGGTTACACTACCGGCAAAGGCGATAACCGGCTTATTATACTTTTTGGCAATCTTTGCCACCCCCACCGGGGCTTTCCCCATTACGGTCTGACCATCCAGCCTTCCCTCACCGGTAACAACCAGGTCGGCCTGGGCTATACGGTCCGCCAACTTGGTTTCCGTCAGAACGATTTCAATGCCGGATTCCAAAACAGCATTAGTAAATGTTAGAAAAGCAAAGCCCAATCCACCAGCTGCCCCAGCTCCGGGAGCATTGGCATCGGCATGCGAATATTTTTCCTTGGAAAGGCGGGCATAATCTTCCATCCACTTATCCATCATGGCTATATCCGCCGGACTGGCCCCCTTCTGGGGTCCAAAAACCGCACTACAGCCCTTCTCCCCACAAAGAGGATTAGTAACATCACAGGCGATTCGGAAGGTGCATTCCTTAAGCTCTGGTATGACCTTACTGTCATCGATACGGTAAAGCGTCTTTAATCCCACTGCACCATATGGAACTGCCACTCCATCGGCATCCAGCATACCATAGCCCAGGGCCTGCAGCATTCCCAGCCCACCATCATTGGTGGCGCTGCCCCCGATACCAATGATAAAATGCCGACAGCCCTTTTGAATAGCATCCAGCAGTATTTCCCCCACCCCATAGGTAGTGGTATTAAGGGGATTGCGCTTATCCTCTGGTACCAAGGTAATCCCAGCCGCTGCTGCCATTTCCACAATAGCGGTCTTGCCATCGGATAAAATTCCATACTGGCCCCTTATAATATCCCCTAAAGGACCCGTCACTTCTATCTTTTGCAGCTTACCTCCCATGCCCAGCGTGAGAGCCTCCACTGTGCCCTCACCGCCGTCAGCCAAGGGACTGACCCAAACTGTCGCCTCAGGATAAACCGACTTGATGCCCGTTTCTACTGCCTTACCGGCTTCCAACGAGCTAAGACTTCCCTTTAGTGAATCAATAGCAATAACAACTTTCATAGCCCTACACCATTATTACCCCTAATAAACCTTTAACATGTCAATCGTTTCAGCAAACGGTCTGCTGTAATCTTTCATTCGCGAGATAACGCGTGCTCCTTCCGTACCTGACAACACCGTCGGACAAAAATCATTTGTATCCGTCCGGGAGGATATTCGGCAAGGAATAACCTCCGTCTTAATAATTTTCCCGTCATTTTTATAGGTCTGTCGTAGGATTATAGTATCCTTATCCGAAGGATTATTGTTGGCGCCAAAACAGAAATTCCCCAATGAATAGGCTATAACCTTACCACGATATTTCTCTATACCTTGAATAACGTGGGGATGAGCACCTACTACACAATCAGCTCCACTGTCTATGGCACAATGGGCCAACGCTGTCTGAGTAGTATTGGGATAGTATTTTCGTTCCTCTCCCCAATGAAACTGGACGCAGACAATGGAGTTTTTGTAGCTATCCTTGCAGGCTTTTATATCTTCGGATATCTGTTTTCTAATGGACGGAGTATCCTCCCAGCCATGATAACCTAAGAAAAATACTGTGGCACCGTTGGTTACGATTCGGGAAATATGCTGCTCCCCACAAACATGAATGTCATTATTTTCCAATACATTCACTGTGTCCAGAAAACCCTTTTCACCGCAATCCATTATGTGATTATTGGCCAGATTGCATACCTCAATGCCAGATCCCTTCAGGACATTGACATACCACGGCTCTCCCTTAATCGGATATTGCTTTTTTAAAATCTGCGGATTCTCAGTAAGAGGTCCCTCCAAATTTACGCAGGTAATGTCATCATCTATAAAGATCTGCCGTACCTTTGACATGAAATAATCGGCACCATTTTGGGCATAATACTTGCCAAACTGGTTATCACTCCCCTGAAAGCAACCTAAAGTACAGTCACCAACAAACGAGATGGTAACCGTATCAGAAGGGATCTTTTCCTCTGCCTGGGCAGTTTTTATATCCGCTGGTTCCACTTTATGGGATTGGGCAAAGCTAAACAATCTATTGGTATCTCCGGTGGCAACTGATACAGCTATCAAAATCAGAAAGGTGTTTACAACCACCACCGTCACAAACAATAGACCATATAATAATTTATTCATAAATTATAGACTACCTTTCATGACTCACTAACACATTAATGATAGTCTATTAGAACTATTTTTTCAAACCATTTCATTTGGCTGTCCAGAGGGGCTATTATTATCAGTTCCAACATTACTATTAACGCAGGGAAAATTCTATTCTTTTCCCCAATGATGCAGCTGCTCTGATTAAAAAATCAAGAGAAGGGTTGTATGTACCGCTTTCAAATCGGCTAATATTTGATTTTTTTGTTCCCATACGTTCAGCCATTTCAGCCTGGGTTATCTTCTGCTCATGCCGAGCATTGATTATTTGAGAAATTAGTTCATATCTGGTTTTTAAACGATCGTACTCTTTTTTATATTCCGGATCAGAATATAATAGTTTATCTACTTCAGAAATGCTTACGCTTGGCCTATTCATTATTTACTCTCCTTTCAAAATCTTATTATCTTCCTATTCAACACAATGTTATCATATAAGATAATAAACTTTCAAGGTAACATTTGCTCATTAATGATAATTTTCATGTTATAATTTATTTGAGTTAAAAGGGAGGTGCCAACAATGATTCCTCGCATAAAACACATCGAGCCTCGCGAAAATTTTACCCTGCACATAATATTTGATGATGGCAGAAGCGTAATTTATGACGTAAAAGATGACATTGATACCATCCCATCATATCATAATCTCCTAACAGAGCAGGGGCTGTTTAAAAACGTCCAATTAGATGAAAGCCGCACGTGTGTATTTTGGAGTGATGACATTGACCTTCCTAGTGACATTTTATATGAATACGGTACTCCATGCTAAACAGTGCCCTATATTCTAGGAGAACCTTATGTTAAAAGCCAAGGTATCCAGCATTTCGCTGTGATACCTTGGCTTTTGCTTTTTGAATCCTTGATAAAAAGATTCACTTATACACACTTAGTTTATTTAGCCGATGTTGCAAAAAATTTATCTGCAGCTTTAACTATTTGTTTCATTTTAGAAACAGCTGTCCCCCTTGCTACTCCATCGTCCATTACCACTACAACATATGGTTCTTTACCAGCAAATATTATCCCACCATCATCGTACAAGTTGTCCAATTCGCCTGTTTTATGGGCAATCCCGGCCTCTGGTAGTACTGCAGGGAAAACCTCCGTATCTGTTTGCTGCAAAAGTATATCAATCATCTTTTGATCATACACCTCATTTACACAGCAATGATTCACCAATTTGGAAAAAAAACCTCCTAAATCACTTACAGATGAGTAATTCTCCCGTCCTGCAGCTACCGCCTCCAAAGCCATCATTTTCCTACGCAATACTGTGCCATGATAACCTTTGCCAGCTATGTAAGCATTAATATTATCCATACCTAGATAATCAATTAACATATTTGTAGCTGTATTATCACTTTCCGTTATCATCAGTGTTATAAGCTTCTCAATGGTTAATTGCGTTCCGCTTGCCCAGCCGAATATAATACCAGCCCCTGCAACCTTATCTGAGTCTTTAAGCGTCAAAGTGGTAGCCAAATCCAGCTTGCCATTTTTAGCCTGTTCCATAGCATAGGCCATTATAAACACCTTTATCATACTAGCTGACCGACGACTCCTATCATTGATAATCAGCGGTTCGCCCTTACTGCTTGGCCTTGACACAAATATGGAATAATTGTCCCTTTCACTGCCGATAATTCTATTAATATCCTCTGTCAGCACGGTAAAATCAATTTTCTCCTCCACTGGAGTCGTGTTTTCCATATGCTGTACAGATTGTTCTGTCTGAGACGGGCTTTCAACTTTCCCATATTCCTCATAGCAATAAATCCCCAGCAATGTTACTACAACCAATAGAATTACAGTGGCAATTCGCTTTGTTATACGCATTTTATTCATTTCTTATACACAGAATTTAGCTTGGCATTTTCATCGTCATACCTATAGGCGGCCGCAGTACCTTCCTTAAAACCAATGGAATAATCACCATTATTTTTGCTGTCAAGCATCCCCTTATATAGTCCGCGAATACGTCCTACTTCACAATCCAAAACACTTATAAGTGCTTTTTTTAATGCTTCATCTTCCGGCTTGAAGGTGGCCTGCTCGATTTCCTTCTTGGTACTTTCTACCTTATCAAGTGTAGCCTTAGCCTTGTCAATTATTCGACCAGCGTCTGCACCACGAAAATCCCTATGTGTTCCTAGATAAGAATTAACATCTGCTGCTACAGCTCCAATTTCAACATCCAGACTATCCTTACGATTAACAAAGTCCGCTATTTTTTCCTTGGTAACACCTAAAGCTGTTGGAGGTTGTGCAGTTGTGGCCGTCGTTGTAGTCTCCTGCTTAGTGCCAATATTTAGGGAACTCTTTACTTCATCAACGTTGCCATTAAACACAATAAAGAACGCTCCCACTATCACTGCTATAACCGCCACTACCGCAATAATTATATTCTGGCTATTACCATTACTTCCCCCCCGGTTTGCTGAAACCTGTGGATTTAACTGTGGTCCTTGATTTACATAGCCGCCGGCGCTGCCGACATTGGTATTTACCCTAATTTGGGATGCTCCACATTTAGGGCAAAATTCTACTTCATCCCGAATTTCTGTTCCGCATTTTTTGCAAAATTTACTCATAAGTAAATTTACCTCTCCCTTCTCATAACAATACTACCCAAAATGCGTGGTTATAGAGCCTCCTTACTTCACTGATTGCTCCACTCACACCGTAGTAATATAGGTATCTCTCAGCTTTTTGTTTAACATTAATGTCATTAGTCGTGAAGCACAACTCCAAAAGCATTACTGTAATAAGAAAAATCTTTTTTACCGTTCATATTTAGTTCCACATTTGGTGCAAAACATCTCATCGGCACCTAATTCATTTCCGCAATTTGAACATCTTTTAGAATTTTGCATTGAAGCCAGTGCTTCAGTATCGTTTCCCTGGTTGGAAATATCTGGGACTTCATATTTAGTCCCACATTTAGTACAAAACATTTCATCAGCAGCTAATTCATTCCCACAATTAGAGCATAGCCTGGAATTTTGCATAAATGTTTGAGGGGCAGTATCATTTCCCGTGTTGGAAATGACTGGAACTTCATATTTAGTCCCGCATTTAGTACAAAACATTTCATCAGCAGCTAATTCATTTCCACATTTTGAACATAATTTAAGCATGCCATTCATTTGTACAGCTTGTACATTTTCGGATGATTCATTTTCTTTCTTCCTTTTTTTGGTAAACCATACAACAACACCTATCACAACTAATATATCAGGTAAATATGATAAATTATGTTTATTTAGCCAATCAAGCGGTGCGTATAAAATTCCACATAATGCTCCAGCTGCAATAGATGCAATAACAAAATCTGTAACCCAATCCTGCAATCTTGCACCAGGTCCACCAAAATAAATATATCTCCAATGGTTCCTCCACCAAACAGTTAAAGCCACACTTAAAATAAACCACAAAACACCTATACCAATAGTAAGCAATCCAACTATCATTTTGTTCCCTCCTCACATCTTGACATTATATGTAATTATACTAACCAGCATGTCTCCTTCCCCAACAATCACTACTATACTTCATCATCTCCTTCTGTGCCACAACCTTCACATGCACGTTAACAACATACCAACTTAGCGGGAATTTTTTAATAATAGTCACTTCAATATCAAATATTTGCCATATTATCCCATCACTAACGAAGCAAAAAACAATTTTAATGTTCCTGCATTGGTATTGAAATAATTGTCATACCCTTTTAAATGTTTAAATTTGCTATATACTCCCCACCAATATCCTGCTACAATAATCCAGCCAATCCAAGACCACAAGAAATATCCTATTGCACAAAACAACACGAACAGGAATACAGATGAAATAATAGCTTCTCCCAATAGTCTGCCCGCACTTTTTCCGACAATTATGTAAAATTCATCCGCCAATTCCTTTTTGGTTTCTATAAGCGGGTTAATAAAGCTTTGTTTATACTCTACTGGCAGATATTTTATATCATTTATCTTTGTTATCATATTATCCATTTGTTCCATGCTAATCTCATCTTTTTTGCCGATTTGTTCTAATCTGCCTTTTGAATCTAAACTAGAAAACCATTTTGCTATATAGTTAACTTTAGACTCAATTTGAGCATATATATTGGTGATATTTTTGCTATCCTCACTGTTAGCAGCTGCTGATTTCAAATATATATCACACAGTTGCATACACTGTACATAGAGTTCAAGCATAGATTGTATATACCAAAATGCTGAACCAGAAGATGATTTCTTTTTTTTCATGGTTGTCCAATCAAATTCAGCTTCACGCTCCTTGCTTCGTTGAAACAAGCTATATATTTTTTCCCGAATATCACCTAAATGTGAAGGATCCACATAATCATTGGCAAGTGCTTCCTTTGCAATTTCCTCCTTTTGGGATATTTGTTTCAGTGCTTCTAATCCGTTATCAATTTTTTCTTTCCACGCCGTTAACTCAGGATCATTCTTAAAGTCAGGAGAAGGAGAGGGCCTATCTTCTGCTATAACACTTATTGCCGAGGTTCCTGGTATATCAATGTTCTCTTGCTCCTCAGTTATCCCATTTACTATTTTCTTTTCTTCACCATTCCCCGTTGGTATCATCATTTTTCTTGCCATAATCATATACCACCTCAACTTTAAAACAATTCATTTAATGCTTGTTTTGCATCTTCATTACCCAATTTATCTGCTTCAATAAACAAACCATGTGCTCTTTCAGTATCTTTTTCTACGCCAGCTCCATAGAAGTAGCATATTCCAAGATTATACATTGCATCACTTGAACCCTTGCCTTCAGCTTCCTTATAATATTTGACAGCCGATTCATAACTTTGCTGAACTCCATCACCATTTGCATAACAAATCCCCAGTTCAACCAACGCTGGAACATACCCAAGACTCGCTGCTTGTTTGAAAAAATTAATAGCCATTCTTGGATTCTTATGACAACCATGACCTTCTATATACATTTCCCCTAATTCGTATAATGCAGCAGGACAATCCGTTGCATCACTAAAATATCTAAAAGCCGCTTCAAAGTCCGGTTGCATATCTCCCCCGTCGTCACTTGACATGCACTTTTTTCCCATATCGTAAGCAGCATCTGATATTCCATGCTCTGCTGCCTCCTTAACTTTATCATAATCTACGGGCTCTTCTAGCTTAGCAAATCTATATAGTGAATTATAATCCCCCAGTTCATATGCCTTCCAATAGTACTTCTTAGCTTGTTCATCTTCAGAAAGTTTTTCTGAACATGCTCCCGCACAAAAGAAACCGTGCCGTTGGTAATGTATATCGATATCGTCCATCTGAGCATATCTCAAATTGATCTCTCTTGATATTTCATAATTTTCCTTTATTTCCCCAAGTCCCATGAAGTACCACAATGCAAGAATATTAAGTCCTGCACCTGCATACTTTTGTAGCATATGATATTTTTCATAGTTTTCCAAAGGAGCTATATAGCCATCATCATATAATTGACATAAAACAGCACACGATTCTGGTTCTCCTCTCTCTGCAAGTGGAATTAACTTTTTAACCACAGTATTAATATCTACATCAGTGTAGTTAGCCAAAGCATCTAGAAACTCTTTATTCAGTTTCACTAATTCTGCATATTTTGAATCAAACTCCAAATCATGGAATGTAATATTAAGGCGTTTAAAACTCACCAATCTTTTGGAATCAATCACGATCCTTGCATTCCCATAACCGTAATAATTGATATTTCTTTTATCAACTGGTATTTTAAATACCTCATTAAACAGGTAAATGTCCCCCTTATATGCTTCTTCTGAACTAAGAAGATCATTTAATTCACCCTGGGAGAATACCGCTGCTTTGGCATTGCTAACAACCTTTTCATCCTGGGTAATTTGCTTTATTTGATGGATTTTAAACTCTAAATCTACTTTACCCAGCGATGATGCCAATACCCATGAATATTTGTCATCTGCATAAATTGCTAATAAGACCTTTTTTATTTCTGGGGTCGGTGCCATTTGATACAATGTAACATAGTATTTTTGCTCCAGAGGATTCATTTCAATACAATCACATATCGAATAAAAAGTGTCATCGAAAGACTTCTTTTCTTTAGAGAACAAATACATAGTATTTTGGTACTTTGTATAAGCACCTTCTCTATCAAATGACACCCCATCCCTACGACCATTTTCAATTAATTTGATGTATGCAAAATCAAAAAGATCCATACTCATATGATGAAAGGCCTCTATAGTTTCATCTTTCTTATCATCTTTTAGTTCATTGAACAGTTTTCTCTTCAATTTAGCTATTTTATCTGCATCAGTTGTACCTGTAATGCTTTTAAAAATTCCTCTGGCTATATCAGTGCCTACATTCATCACCTCTGCTTTTATGGCACCTTTTATTGCCCCGGTAATACCAACCCAACCTCCATACCATCTGGTTCTAAACTGAGATTCTATTCCCAATTGTTCTTCATATGCAGCTACCGTCTCCTGAGCCTTCATCACTAAAGAAAAATGTTCAAGAAATGCCTCTTCTACTTTCTCTCTCAACTCTGTAGGTGATATGTTATCCAAGCCCTCTGCCAAAATCATTTCATCAAAAACATATGTCATAACCTCTCTAATCTTTTCTGCTATGAAATCAAACTGCTGCGAGAAAAGCTCATCATAATTTTTAACTCCCATACAGTTCTTAATGATTTCAGCCACTTTGACCATAATCATAGCCTCAAATGCGTGATATTCCCTTGAATAATTCAAAAGACCTTTATCTATACACAATGAATAACCCATTATTGTAAAATGGTCATATGGCTCATAGTATTCTTCAACATTTGAAGGTACTTGACTTTCTCTACTCTCTGCGATTTTTCCTATTGCGGCAAGAAAATCATCATATTCTTCATCTTCTGCATATTCTTCGTCTTCTGCATCATCACTTTCATATACACCTGCAATACGATCAGCCAATGCTTCAGCTTCCTTGTCATCTATTTCATTTTTCTCAATACTATTTTCTGTAGTTATATCATCATCTCCAGAAAATGTATTTTCTTCATATAATTCCTGAACATTTGCACCACAAAAAGCACAAAACATTGCCCCATTCACTAACTTTTTTCCGCATTTAAAACAAAACATTTTATCCCCCACATAGCCTTTTCATACCCGATAAACTCCAGTAGCAAAGCCATATCCATCTCTAACGCATTGGTTAAGCATCACTATACTAAGATTATCGCTATAGGAGCCGTCCCGATCTGTTAAGTCTTTTAAAAATAATTATAGTAAAAGCTACTGCAACAAATTCAGCACTACACTACTGTTCTGATTAGCATTGGCAAGCATAGCTTGGGAGGCCTGTGTCAAAATATTATTCTTAATGTAATTTGACATCTCCTTTGCCATATCTGCATCACAGATAATGCTTTCCGCACTGGTAACATTTTCTTCAGCAGTAGTATTGTTATCTATGGTGTATTGCAATTTCGTTTGATATGCTCCCATACGAGTAATTTCGTTTAAGGCATAGTCCAAAGCTTCATCCAACTTTCCCATTGCCTCTAGGGCCTTTTCTCTAGGATCTATTGCCACATTTTGGAGTCCCATTGCTTTAGTATGCATATCATTAATATACACCCGCAAATGTTGACTTGACTTGGGACCATAGTGTATAATCAGCGGATTTCCTTCAAAATAGTGGCCCTTACGAATATCTTCAGGCGGATCTGTTGGATCCGTAGGGTCTGTTGGATCCGTAGGGTCTGTTGGATCCGTAGGGTCTGTTGGATCCGTAGGGTCTGTTGGATCCGTAGGGTCTGGTAATTTACTTATGGTACCACTCATTCCCAAAACACCATTATTGATTACCATACGATACATTCCCATAGGTGATGAATTTCTCATTTTTAGTACATACGAATTTCCATATTTCACTACTGACATTCCACTTTGATTCGGCAATGTCCTGGCTATGTCATTAGCCCCTGAGTCCTCAAATCCGCCAAAGTTTCCTTCCATGAAATCCACATCCTGCCATGATTCCTGGGCTTTTTTCAATCCTGACAGTAGTGCTTCTCCCATATCTTTTGCCGAGGTAGCACCTTTAATTCCTATAATATATGCGCTTCTTTGTAGCGATTTTAATGATTTAGCTAAAGACTCTTCATCTAGCCCTCCTGAAGGATTTGGTTTATCTGACAACAATACACCTTCACCCATATCTAAAGTTGCATCAAATATAATACTTGTTATAAAGGCATAATAATCTTTATCATTTACACTGGCTTCTGTTATTGAAAATCCCTGACCATGAAAGTCATTGGGATAATTTATTTTTTTGCCATTGAGCTTTGTATTATTGAAATCGATTTCTACGCTCGTATATCTATTTTTCAGATCCCCATCCTCAATATTTAACCCACTATTATTCGCTTCAACTATCCTACGACCAGATCCTGGCTCTTTTTTTACTATTCCAGAATATATTTTCGCATTTCCAACAGTCGTAGTAGTTGTTACTTCCGTTCCTATTGCCGGAATGGAAGTATATTGCTTATTAATTACATAATTGGGCTTATCTGGATATGGGTATTCCTTCTCTGTAAGCGAATAAACATTATATTTGTTATTTGATGTTTTAGTGATAATTTTGTAATAAACAGGCGAATAACCTTCTATCCCACCATATCCAATACCTTTATTTAGGCCTGTAGCATCAGGAAATAAACCTGTAATTTCATTTTCCTTATACTTGTCCGCTGAACCATCAAATACTAAACTGGTAGCTTCCCCCTCAACGATAGATGACGAGTTCTTTGCAGCATTTCCTAGCAGAATTTTTGACTTGGTAAGTTGCGTTTTGCCCAATGCAAAAGCAGAATACAAATTATTGTTATCTTTACGCACTGCCATTAATGAATTTGCTAGAAACTTTCCACTTTCTAAGTCTATATCATCGAATTCTTTATACCAATATCTACCATCCATTAAAATCTTGCCATTATAATTTGTAGTCGCTGCAATACTATCAATACTTGCAATACGCGAAGCAAATTCTCTCTGCAATATTGCCCGATCAGTATCACAATTATGATCATTGGCTGAATTGATTGCCATGGCCTTCATATCACGCAATTCATCTACAATATTCTGCATACCACCTTCGGCAATTCTTATTAAGTTTATTCCCTTCTCAGCATTATCAATATCCTGCCCTAGGGAGCGGATCATTACCTGCATTCTCTTGGACACAGCATAATCGGACGCTCCGTCACCAGCGCTATTTAAGCGCATACCACTAGATACTTTTTTCAATGATTTTGACAGAGCAGTGTTGTTTTTGTTGGTTTCTCCCAAGGCTAACATTGCGGATGAGTTATTCATTATTGTAAATGCCATATTCTCACCTCATTCTTCCGATATCTTTTCCCACATAACCTTTTCTAAAACTAAATTTTCAAACTATTTTTTCTATTTATTATAAGACAAATTATTAATCATTTGGTGTCCCGTAAGGGCACTGGAGCCTTTTCCCATACTTCTTTGATATTACCATCTATACAAATGCCACAAATTGAGGCAAAATAAGAATGACTATTTGAACGTTATCTTATTATCCTATGAGGTTTTCCCATGGACGCACTTTCATTACAATTTATTCAGGACCAATACAAGAAAATCCGACTGATTAAGGAATCAGGCAAGGGTACTGTCTGGCTGGTTGCTGACACCGACGGTGAGCTCTTCATCATGAAGCATATAAACCATACTGGCTTGCCCCTGAAATTAATGCGGGAGCACCCATGTCCTTTTTGGCCCAAAATCATTCTGTTAGGTGAGGACACGGAAAATAACTTTACTATTGTTGTTGAGGAATATATCAAGGGCAGCGTTTTATCGGAGATAGTCAAGGAAAAATCCTTCACTGATAAAGAACTCAATAACCTTTTTAAATCCTTTTGCCAAGGAGTAAAGAAACTCCACCAGTTAGGAATTATTCACCGTGATATAAAACCCTCAAATGTAATCATCACAGATACTGGTGCCCCCGTGCTGATAGATTTTGATTCAGCCCGCAGGATGTCCAGCGAGGAAAAGCCCAATGACACCGTGCTCTTAGGCACCAAGGGATATGCACCCCCAGAACAGTTTGGCTATGCTGTCACCGATGTCCGCAGCGATATCTACGCATTGGGCATTACCTTTGAAGCACTGCTCAAGGATGATTATCAAGGAACGTTACGGCCTATAATAAAAAAATGCCGGGCCTTTGACCCGGATATGCGCTACCAAAATGTGGATGAAATTCTACGGGATTTATATCTAAAGCGATTTAACCAGCCAGCTATTGGGATTGCTCTGCTGAGCCTGCTGATTTTCCTTCTGAGTGTGACGTGTTATCTTCGTCCGCCCTATCAGGCGCTAAGCTCAAATTCAGTGCCTGTATCTGATGACACAACTGCTGTAAATGGAATCACTGCAAACACCCCTGGTGGCAGCACACAGCCCTATGAGCAAAATGCTCAGGTCAACGATGAGGACCTCTCCCAATTAAACGATCGGCAAAAAATGTTGTTGGAAAAATATCAACTACGACCAGGGGCCACTAATTTCATCGACATGAAAATCAATGTCCCTGGAAGTAAAAATGATTCTATAGTGATACCATACAATGAATATTCCACTTGGGAGAAAAGCCCCTTGCCTGGGAAGCTGTTCTATTGCGTAATATTTCCTGAAAATCGGTACATCGAGGTTATTTTTACTAATAACTCCACTGCCAGAACATGGGAAAATCCTGTAGTTGATATTGAATATAATCGTCATTCAGACTACGCCTATAGTGAAACCAAAACTATGCCTGATCTAGCTCCAGGGCAATCTTATACTCTCAGGTACAGCCTTGGGGGGCGCAAAGCCGCGGCCAGGTTCAATAAATTTAGTAAAAACGGTGACGGAGGCTTTGTCGACATATATTTTAGTCCTCATATTCCTAAGGCTGATAATATTATGCAAAATGGTGGAGGAATCAGCTTCCGTATACACTTCAGGAAATAGCAGTGTTATACTTATTTTAAGTTTAGTGTTCTACCAGGACACCAAATTAGACAATGGATATGCTAAACTGATATATATCACCAAGCTAAAGGAGCATTAGCATGACCGATAAGGATACTCTTGAGCTGGAGCACCAGTTATCTATTACTGAGGAAATTGAAAGCATCATACGGGATGAGAGCGACAATATTCCCAACATGACCGTTAGTGAATACCTTACAGAACTTTTAGATAAACACAACCTAAGCAAAACGGATGTGGTTTCTGCCTCAAATCTGGACCGGCATTATGCCTATCACATATTATCAGGGGAGAAAAAGCAACCCAGCCGACAAAAAATTCTAGCCCTGGCCATTGCCATGGAGCTCAACCATCAGGAAACCCAGCGGTTACTATATTACGCCAAAGTAAATCAGCTATACGTAAAAAACACTTGGGATAAGGTTATATGGTACGCCCTTGAGAAAAAGCTCTCTGTAGACGAAACCAATCGTATACTCAGTGATTTTTCCCTGACACCCCTTTTACAATAACTTGCAATCAAAAAGCAGATTACTTATCCACCTTTTAGGATAAATAATCTGCTTTTAGTTTGTCTGCTTTATCTGCGTTTCATATAGGCTATAACATCCCGGGAGACCTGCAAGGGGGACATATCCGTGGTGTCCAGGGTGTAGTCTGCCTGGGCGTACATATCTTTACGCTGCTCCAACAGCTCAATTATGCCCTGACGGCGATCCTCATAAGCATCCAACAAGGGGCGCTGCCCTGGGGTGGAGGTACGCTCCAATATGGCATCCACGCTGGCGGACAGGCAAACAATTTTGCCGGTACGCTTCAGTATAGCCACATTCTCCGGGTCCTTTACTGTGCCCCCGCCGGTGGAAATCACCACACTTTTACGATTGGCCACTTCCCGACACATTTCCTTTTCCTTTTCCCGAAAAAAGACCTCCCCGTGCTGCTCAAACATCTGGGGGATGGTCATACCCCACTTTTGTTCAATAGCCTTGTCCATATCCACGAACTTAAAGCCCAGCTGGTTGGCAATCATACGGCCGCTGCTGGATTTTCCGGTGCCCATAAAGCCAATAAGTACAACATTTTTTATCATAAGCTGCCCTGCACTCTCTCCTTATAGCTGGTCACATTACGCAGCAAATCCACCATAGCATCACTGCCAAACTTGTCCAATACCGCTTCCGTCATAACAATAGCCGTCATGGCCTCACCAACCACCGAGGCTGCCGAAACCGCACACACATCACTACGCTCCTTGCAGGCAGAAACCTCACTCTTGGAGCCAATATCCACAGAATTAAGTGGCTGCATTAACGTAGGAATCGGCTTCATGCAGGCCTTGATGCAGATTTCCTCTCCATTGGTCATGCCGCCCTCCAAGCCACCGGCCCGGTTGGTCTTGCGGTAAACCTTTTTACTCTCATCCAAGAACATTTCGTCATGTATCTGGCTGCCCGGCAATTCACCGCACTGGAAGCCTGCACCGATTTCCACACCCTTAATGGCCTGAATAGCCATCATAGCCCAGGCCAGCTTGCCATCCAGCCGCTTATCCCACTGGATATGACTGCCAAGTCCCAAAGGAGCCCCCCGAACAATTACCTCAAATACACCGCCCAAGGTATCCCCGGCTTGGATAGCTTCCTGAATCTTGGCCTTCATCTTTTCCTCAGCTGCTTCATCGTAGCAATTAAGCTCCGAATTACCGCTGCCAATTTTGCTCCGATCGATATTCCCTTCATCCACAGAAATACCACCAATTTTTATAACATGGGAGACAACTTCGATGCCACAGGCCTGCAAGAACTGTTTACACAGGGCACCAACCGCTACTCTGGCCGCAGTTTCCCGGGCACTGGCCCGCTCCAAAATATCCCGGGCATCATCCCGGTCATATTTAAGGACACCGGTTAAATCCGCATGTCCCGGCCGTACCGCCGTTACCTTGTCCCCAAATTCAGCACCGAATACCGACATCCGATCCGTCCAGTTCTGCCAGTCCCGATTCACAATTCTAAGAGTAATAGGATCGCCCATGGTTTCGGCAAACCGAATACCGGACAAAACATCCGCCTTGTCCGTTTCAATCTTCATGCGGCCGCCCCGGCCGTAGCCTTGCTGGCGCCGGGCCAAATCCTTGTTTATTTCATCTATATTAACCTTTAAGCCGGCTGGAAGCCCCTCCACAATAGCCGTAAGGCACTGTCCATGGGATTCACCGGCAGTCAAAAATCGAAAATTACTCATAAAACACCTCATAAAAATACAAAGCAAAACATATACTTCTTAATTTTATGCGATGGCTTTACATAAATCAAGGGAATATCCCTATTTTGTGGTAGATAAATTGAATATGTATACATCTATCTGACACTCCAGTCCTTGTGGTGTGTATTTTAGTTTCATTTCACTGAACTGGACGGCTCGTTTGCCCTGCTGTAAATCCCTAACAAAGGCCATAATGGCGTAATAATCTCCCCGCAGTTTTATTTCAATCGGTGTTTCCTCGGTATTTTTCTGGTTTTTCGGCTTATTCTTGACCTTCGGCTTAAATTCTACTATTTCTACTGCATTTTTCTCCGCAAATTCCTCCACTTCCCCCATAAAACAGCCTATATCTGCATTATCCGGTAAGAGCGATTGCACTAATTCATATTCCTTAGTGATGGTTTGCTGGAATTCTTCTAGGTTCTCATGGCTGGCTGCAAAGCTCCTCAATGCCTCCACCTGATCTTTTTCCTTGATCAATGCTTGGTTATCCTCATTAATCATTCCGGTAATTTTTGGATATAAAAATCCTATATTAACCACCATAAGCACCATACTGGCTAGCGCCAACAGGCCACATATATACACTTTTACGGACAGATTCCTATAGCTGCCCTTTACAAACAAACTGAATATTCCCATTTTCATCCTGCTGGGAGCTTTCCAAGGTAAATAAATCCTTGGTTATCCCCCCTAAATTACCTGCCTGCTGAATATATTTCAACAAATTTGCGGTGCTATCTGCTTTTCCCTGCAATATAAACTCTTTTTCTCCTATGACCTCTGTCTCCGTCAAGGTCACACCCTTAGGTGGAATTCTCCCCAATTCCAACATTATGCCATAACCGGAAATCCCCTTGGCACTTTGGTGTAAATTGGCCAGCAAATCAGTCCGCCGTTTTATGGCCTGTTTCATTACCTCGGTTTCTGACTTTAAGGATTTTATATCCACTAACAGTGCCGCCTGTTGGGTATATTCAGCCGTTTGCCGGTTTATCGACTTATGCTGAAGAAGCCCGCCTATAACCAACATTAACGTCACAAGTATATTTATAGTGAGCAGCACCACTACCACACGTAGCCACTGCCATTTGTAAAGCCACTGGGGCAACCTTATTAAGCAGCTTTGGGGAATATTCTTGGCATAGGAATAGGCTCCATCTACCAGCCTCAATATTTTTCCATCGAGATTATCAGGAGACCATTCCCCCCAATCCAAGGCTATATCCTGATTTTCTGCAGCATCAGACAAGGGCATTACTGCTGCCACCATACCTACCTCGCTATAGTCCCCCATTAATTCCACCAGCTTATCTTGGCGCAGCGCTGTTACCCGAATGGTATCTGCCTGGGTTTCATAGCACCACACCCAATCACCCCCATAGAAATATTTGATATCCATTTCAATGGCATTGGCCAGTTCAGTCGGTTCCAGTACGGGATATTCTTGCCTTACTAAGTCTCTATTATCTCTTCCCACAAAGATAATCAGTTCGCAGTTACCTTGATCGTGCAGCAATAATCTCCCCAATACCCGGTCAGGGAGCTCCTGTGGTTTCCCCTCCAGAATATCCAACCATTCAATGCTTATCTGCTGATTTTTATCCAGCATCAAGGCCGCCAGATAGGCTTTATCAGTCTCCTCGTATATTGCCACAATATTGCGTTTTGAATTTCGCCAAAAATCCCACCATCTCACTTAAAACCTTCCCCTCAAAGTACATTCCCCCGTCACCGGATCATAATCCACCCAATAGCCCCGCTGTGCCTTGGTGTCCCCCTGTTCTGCCACCGTCCAAATAACTATATGGCCATGACTTACACCGGTATAAACTGCATACTTAATCCCCTTATACTCCCCACTGCTGCCACTTTCCCTGATTTTACCAGGACTACGTAATAATTGTTCCGCCCTGTCCGGGTCATTACATATTTGGCTATACTCATATTCCGTTCCCCATTCAGCCACCGACAACAGTTTATCTTCCTGAAGGTTTCCCTCAATGCGCTTTCCTTCATAATCCCCCATAGCCAATAGGGTGGCTGCCATAATCGCTGTAATGCCCAGAATAAACAGCCCCACCAGCGTGGTACTGCCCCGCTCATTCTTCACAGATCATCACCTTGCCCTGCTTCACTGTCTGCGAACTGTTTCTGCCACAGATACCTGCTGAACAGCCCTGTATCCACGCTAATTTCCCGTCCGGTCACACCGTTTTTCACCACCAAATGTATCTGCACCTGGTAGGGCAGAACCTGCTGAAAATCCAGCTCCTTCAGCTGAACATAATGATGCCGCTCCAAATTTGATATAGGTTGACCGTTGAAATACAATATCCCCCCCTGCTCCAAAGGGTCTGAAAAAACATACCGATCACTTACCAGCTTTCCCTCATTGGTATAATGACCAATAATTAACCTGTGCTCATTATCCAGAGTTAATTGTGTGGCGTCAGCCACAGCCCTATCCAAGCCAGTCATAATATTACGTACTTCCTCTATACATTCCCATTGGGCCGCCAAGCCTAGATAAAACTTGCTAAATACTCCCAAGGTACCAATTAATCCCCCCAGTATTAGCAGATACACCGGCAATACCAGCATTAATTCCACCAACGATGTGCCCTTATCCTCTTGCAGCCTATTCTTTATCCCTTTCACGGCATTGCTCCACTAATCTATCTAGTTCCAGAGTGTTTTCTCTCTCCTTCTCCCACCAGCAGCACCGTCCCACCAATTCCCTCTTCCCCTCAGCATCTATCTGATTATCCACCTGCACCCGGTATAGCATCCCATTAATTTCCCGTTCATTGGCAAAGGTACCCTGCATTTCCATCTCATTAAGCTGCTCCCGTAACAGGATGTTGGCCAACAGGCGATGCTCCAGCCGGTTGACCCGCTCCCCTTCCAAGACTATATACTGAATAAAGCCCAGCAACAGCAGTAAAATTATTCCTCCCATCAGCACATCCAACATGATGTATCCAGTATCATCTGAAGAGTTATTCAATCCTTATCCGCCCCACTCTGTCGATTATCACCCGGCGCTGTGCCTTGCCCTTGGATATAGTATATGTTCCATTCGTAGCCTCTCCTGTTTTGCTGAAGCAGATTTCACTGCGATTACAGGCAATATGTATATCCGGGCTGTAGCTCCAGCTTTGTTTTATTTTGCGTTCTGTCCGACATAAATACCTGTGCTGTACTGTGTCCAGATACATTTTCGGCTCCAGTTCATATTTTCGGCCAGGCACACCAGGGAAATCATCCACCTGACGGCTGATTTCCCGCAGGTATTTTAACCTTTGCACCAACAGTACCGTCTCGTAATCCGTCTGAAATTTTCCCATAGCCGAATAAAGAGGAATTATGCCACATACCAGCACTGAAATAATCACCAACACAAAAATTATTTCCACCAAACTGCTGCCTCGGGCATCTAAAACAGCAGCAGATATATGCGGATAATTCTGTCGCCAAATAGCAGGGCTATGCCGCCTCCCAAAGCCAAAAAAGGTCCGAAGGGAATTTCTGTTTTCCGAAAACCTCCACCAATCCATAACTCATTTCCATCCTTCAGCCAACGAAGCAGAACATACAATACCCCCGATACAAAGGCTATATACAGGGCTACCAACGCCGTGTCAGGAGCCAGCCACATGCCCAGAGCCGCACCAAATTTCACATCCCCAGTCCCCATTCCTCTAGGAGAAATAACCTTTATAACCAGCAGAATGCCGCCGCAAACTAGCGCTCCCAGCAAGCTATCCAAGGTCATCACTGAACCATCAATGTATATGCGCACTCCCCCCAAAGTAAATAGCAACATTACCAAGGGATTGAGCAACCGCTTATAATGCGCATCCAAACAAGCACAGCATAACGTCAGCAAGGAAAAAATCCATGTGGTCAGCAGCTGTATTGAGGTCGCCCCCAGCCAGATACAAAGCCACTCTATACTGGATATTACCAACCACCACCGGCCGATTTCCCCTTTATGACTTTTAAGCAAGTGTACGGCTTCCAGTGTTCCACCCTTCATTAATCTCCTCCAGCTTTGCTTTTCTGGCTGCCAAAATCTGCCAAGACATGGCCCTGACATAAGGCCTCATTTTCCTCATTATCTATGGCATAGCTGTCTGCCGTTATTTCCAGCTCCGAGCCATCCCGCAGCAGGCACTTTCCCTTGGGAGGCTGAATATTGTCCACATTTTTCACATAATCAGTCAAATCCCCCACCCCCGTTGGGTATGTACCATTTTCCGAATAATACATCATGATAGCGCCGTCCAGGGCCTGCAAATCCGCTTGTATGCGGGCTGTATTGGCCATGGCAATGGCATTATTGTACTTAGGCACGGCCACTGCCAAAATGATGCCCACAATTGCCACATATATGATCAATTCAAGCAGGGAAAAGCCCGCATCATTTTTCATCCCCATATAGTTCCCCTCCTTTTCTAAAAATAGGCTGTCATTAGGTCCAGCATAGGCAGCACAATACTCAGCACAATAAAACCTATAACAATCCCCAACACTGTTATCAGCAGCGGTTCCGCCATAATCTCCATATATTTCAGGCGACTTTCCCCCGCCCTGCGGCAATATCTGTTGCCATAATCCAGCATATCGGGCAGCTCTCCGGAAACCTCCCCCGCAGCCACCAGCTTTTTTATTAACGGCGGAAGCCATTTATAGTCCAATGAGTCCCCCAAACTATTCCCCCGGCTAACTCCTTGCCCTGTTTTCTGAAAGGCCTCCCGCACATACCTGTTGGTACAGGCTGCCGCTGCATGGTTTACGGCTCGATCAATAACTATTCCTCCGGACAACAGCATGGACAGCGTCCCCAAAAATGCGGTTAAATCCTTTAACAACCATATTTTCCCCACTATGGGAAAGTTTAATAAATATTGGTCCATAAACCGTCCCGTCCTTTCCCAACGGTGGACCCAAAAAGTCCCCCAGCCCACTAATAACCCTATGAGGACAAGCAGCAGCCATCTCTCACCAGGGACCTCACTAATGGCCATAACAATCCTGGCAGGAAGGGGGAGCTCAATGGCCAAATCCTGAAATACCGTAAATATAACCGGTAAAATAAATATGATGATAAACAGCAGGGCCACCAGGCTGATAAGGCACAGAAACAGCGGATACAACATGGCCTGCTGAAAGCTCTTTTGCAGCTGCTCTCTGGCCGTAAAATCCTCTGCCAAGCGGGAGAAAGCCCATGCCAGACTACCGCCATATTCCCCGGCTTCAATCATGGCAATTTCCTCATTACTGTATATAGGCTTGCGACTTTCCATAGCCGTGGTCAGAGAAGCCCCAGCCAATAACTGCCCTTTTAGTCCGGCATCATCACTTAACAGCTCCATGGTCTCGCTAAGGGGAATCCCCGCCTTGATAAGCAAAGCCCCCTGCCGATAAAAATTGCTTTTGCTTAGGGACTTTTTCTGGGGAAATATCCTGAAACCACTTCGGGGGAAAACCGACTTTTTTTCCTGCAATTGCAATATGATGAGATTTTGCTGGCGCAGCTTTTGATAGGCTGATGCCTTGTCCGGGGCTTCCATGACTCCCTCCCCACGGTTCCCGGCCGAATCTGCCCAGTTGTAACAAAACTCTTTCATATCTATGCCTTCCCCAGTTCCTTCATCCCCATTTCCATGGTCTGCATCCCCTGACTGGCCCCTGACTGCATTACAGATGTCAGCTGCTCATATTTACCACTGCGAATAATATTTCCCACAGCATTATTATTGTGCAAAATTTCCACCACACAGTGTTGCGGGCCATCTGACACCTGCACCAATTGTTGACTGCATATCCCCCGCAAAGAAGAGGCCAACATACTGCGAGCTAAGCCTTGCCGGACACTGGCAAACATGCTGATAAAGCGCTCCACTGTCTCCACCGCCCCTCCAGTATGCATGGTGGCAATAACGTAATGTCCAGAGGCCGCCGCACTAAGAGCTGCTTCGCAGGTCCCCTCATCCCGTAGCTCGGCAAGCATGATGATATCCGGATTTTCCCGCATGGCACTGATTACTCCCCGACGATAATCCAGAAAATCTCTGCCCAGCTCCTGCTGACTGAACAGGCACCGTCCTTTGGGGTAGAGGTATTCCACCGGATCCTCCAAAGTCAATATATGGTAAGCCCGGCTGCGGTTGTATTCCGCCAGTAGCGCCGCCACCGTGGTGGTTTTTCCCGCTCCCGTAGCCCCCGTTACCAGTAACAGGCCATTGGTATAGGGCAAAAATATTTTGACCCGTCCTGCCTGCCCAAGATCAGTCAAGGAAGGTATGGACCGGGGGAAAACCCGCAGAGCCATGGCAATGGTCCCCAGGCGATAATAAATGTGGATACGGTAACGGTACCCCTGATGCTCCCAGGTAAAATCCAGCTCCTTGTTCTGGTAAAAATCTCCCTGCTGACCTTTGCTGGCCACCACCGTAAATATTTTCAGCACATCTTCGCTGTCAGCAATATGTTCTGTCAGCGGGGATAATAGCCCGTACCGTCGCCAATACACTGGCACCTCAACTCCAATAAAAACATCGGATACCCCCTGCTCTACCGCTGAAAGCAAAATACCATAAAAATCCTTCAGAGATAAACTCATCTTGTCTCACCACCTCCCCGCCGCCAGCTGCATGATTTCCTCAATTTCCACCCAGCCGGCAATGGCCTTGGCTATCCCATCCTCCTGCATGGTTAGCATGCCACTGGCTTTTATCCCCTCTTCCAGCTCCTTCAAGGTGGGCCGGGCAGCAATACATCCCTGTAATTGGTCATCTACCAACAATATTTCGTGGACTGCTATTCTCCCCCGTATACCGCTGTTATGGCATTTGGCACAGCCCCCCCGATGATACAGCTTCATTCCCGCCTTAAATTCCTTGCCCAAGAATTGGGCTATGGGGCTGTCTGCCTCCACACTATAGGTCACACAGCAGTCCGGGCAGAGCCGAGGCAGCAAACGCTGGGCCACAATCCCTTTTAGGGATATTCCCAATAAATACGGCTTTATCCCCATATCCAACAGCCGGTAAATCACCTTGGCCGCCTCCCCGGTATGAATAGTGGCCAACACCAGATGCCCCGCCAGAGAAGCCCTTACCAGCATATCAGCCACTTCCCCGGTGCGAATTTCCCCTATGGCCAAAATATCATAATCCTGTCGTAATACCGCCTTTAGTGCCTCGGCAAAATCCAGCTGGATTTTGGGATTGATCTGCAGTTGATTTATGCCCTTTAGACGATATTCTACCGGGTCCTCAATGGCAATTATATTTTTCTCACTGCTGTTCAAATATTGCAGTGCACCATACAGTGCCGTGGTTTTGCCGGAATTAACCGGCCCCGCCATAATGACTGCCCCACTGGGCTGACAGCAAAGCTGAATAAATCTCCTTTTATTGACCGGAGACAAATCCAGACTGTCTATGTCCATAAACCGGCTGGCTCGATTTAACAGCCTGAGCACCGCCTTTTCCCCATTGATTAAAGGTACCACCGACACTCGCACATCAAGCTCCTGTCCGGCATAATCATAGGAAAACCGACCATCCTGGGGCAGACGGTTTTCGGCAATATTAAGTCGGGCCATTATTTTCAGCCGGGAAATAATATTAGGGTACAAGGACAACGGAATAGGAATCCCCACAACTGTCAGGCTGCCATCCACCCGATAGCGGATTTGTCCAGTCTCTTGTCCTGGCTCAATATGTATATCACTGGCTTTTTGATCCACTGCCTGTTCAATAAGCTGATTGACCAGCTCCACCACAGGAGAGTTCCCCGTCGACCGTGTCGTTAGCGAATTATAATCTCGTCCGCTAACAGAATTATCCCGCCGAGCCGCTGCCAGCAACTCATCTAAAGTCTTATTAACAGAATTAGGAGTCATAGCGTTCTTACCTTAAATTATTATCTATATAATCTTATCTTATTAATAATTTTATCATATTTACAAAATATTTCAATAAAATAATGGTCATTACATAAAAATATTATGTAATGACCATTTATCCCTTAATTCTTATAGTTTAATCACACTAGTATCGTGGAGCATTACCAGATAGCGTTCCGCCACCTGTACTCCTAATATAGATTCAATGGCTTCCGTATACAGTTTGATCTGCAAAGCATATTTCTCTTTGACAGCAGTTGGCTCCGTTATGCGGTCCGTCTTATAATCCAGCAAAATATACTTACCATCGGCTTCCTTAAACAACACATCGATAACGCCCTGACTGAATATAAATTCCCCTGCCACATTGTCATAATAATCATCGGCATTCAGCATGCGGCTAAATGGCAGCTCCCGCCACAGCTCGGAGGCATTTTTCAGCCGCTGGCCAATGGCTGTTTTAAAGAACTTCGCCACAGCTTGCACATTGATATAGCCGGACTGCTCCTTGGTCAGGATTTCCTGATTCACCATACCGGCCAGTTGCCCGCTTATATCCTCTGTATCCAAACAGCCAGACAAATTCAGATGCTGCATTACCGAGTGCATAAGGGTACCATATTCATTGCCCTGGAGCCCCGACTTGCCTTCAGCTTCCTGAACGAATCTCGGCCGGTTAAAGAGATACTCCCTATGCTGAGCCGCCAACTGTTCACCAGAGTCCATATTGGTTTCACTCAAGGCCTCCTGGGCGAAGCGGCGCTTTAATTCCGATACAGTAAGCTTGGCCGGAACCTCCCGGGTCCCCCGATAATCATAGTCAAGGGTTAATTTTTCCCCCAAGTAAGCCACATCAGTTTCCAATGGCAGTTCATTACCCGCCTTTATCACCTGAAGCAACTCATTATCCACATCCCCTGTTTGATTTACTCCTCTGATGGTATTGGCCTCCACCAGAGATACTGTCCAGTGGGACTCCGCCCCCATCGCCATAGGAATGTTGACCTGCTGTTTGACAGTTCCGGAATAATCCACCAAGGGCTTGCCATCACAATGGTGTACCACTGCCCTGGCCACCCAATCGGCATAGGAATTTACCGATAGCAGGGTATGAACCGGCAATACCTTGTCCGAGGTATCAATATACTGACACCACTTGGCGGCTTTATTGACCAGGCCCCGGCTCCGTCCCACCATAAGCAGCTTTTCCCGGGCCCTGGTCATGGCTACGTAGAGAACACGCAGCTCCTCCGCCTGCATCTCTCGTTGCCACTTAGCTTTGATTGCCAGCCGGGCGAAAGTTTCATATTTGACCATGAATTCCGAATCCACATATTTAATACCCAGCCCCAATTCCTTATGTAGCAGCACATCTTCAGTGAGATCTGTCCGATTGAAGCCCTTGCACATGTCCGCCAGAACCACCACCGGGAACTCCAGGCCCTTGCTTTTGTGAATGGTCATCACCCGGACCACATCTTCTCCTTCGCCCAGAGTGCGGGCCATAGACAGGTCTGTTTCCATCTCCGTCATGCGCTGGATAAACCGCAGAAAGCGGAATAAACCCTGATAATCCGTGTTCTGAAATTCCTGGGCCCGGGTAACCAGCATACGCAAATTCGCCTGGCGAAGTATTCCCCCTCGCAGGCTGCCTGCATAATCATAATAACCCGTATCCCGGAAAATCTGCCAAATTAACTCCGGCACACTGACCTGTCTGGCCAACTGCCGCCAAATACTCAACTGATTTAAAAAGGCATCCACCTTTTCCTTTATTTTGGCTTCCAGATTTGCCTCCGGAGTATTAGCAGCCAATAAAGCAGTATACATATCCTCATCCTTGGCCAAAGACTTCAATTTGGCCAAATCCGTAGCACTTAAGCCCACGATAGGAGAAAACAGTACCGCTGCCAAATGAATATCCTGCTGGGCATTATCGATTACCGAAAGCAAGGAATGCATGGTCTGAATTTCCGTAGTCTGGAAGAACCCATCACTGGTATTCACATACACCGGAATATCATTTTGCTGGAGAACCTCCTGCAAAATCTCCGCCTTGCCCTTAGTGGCCCGCAAGAGAATAACCATATCCCGCCAGGTTACAGGCCGATAGCCCTTGTTTTCCTTGTAATTAGTGTCGAAGATCATTTTGCCGCTGGCCTTGATTTCCTTCAAACGGGTAGCGATGTACTGAGCCTCCAGCTCAAAGCCCACCAGTTCCTCCACCTCATCCGAAGTACTCTGATCGTCCTGCTGCGCAGCTTTATTATCAGCGTCATCACCTTTAGCATCCAAATCTATCAGGGCCAACTCCACATTCTTTTCCAGAAGCTCCCCCTGCTCCGGTTCCTCATAGCCGTATGGATCTCCCTCATTAAGCATGGCCCGGTCATCATATTCTATCTCATTGGGATTGGGCGTCATTACCTGGGCAAAAACATAATTAATGGCCGAAAGAATCTCCCGCCGGCTGCGGAAGTTCCGCCCCAAAGTAATAAGCTCCCCCTCCGAATTATCCTTTTTTTCGTAGGACTTGTATTTCTTCAGAAACAGTCCTGGCTCCGAGGAGCGAAAACCGTAAATACTCTGCTTCACATCACCAACGGTGAAGGTATTGGCATTACCATCGCCGGCAATCAATCGCACAATAAACTCCTGCACCTCATTGGTGTCCTGATACTCATCCACCATGATTTCCTGATAGCGCTCCCGCAACTCCAAGGCGATTTCCGAGGGCTTCAACTCCCCCGGTGCCGCATCAGCAGCCTGTAAAATCCTTAGGGCAAAGTGCTCCACATCACTGAAATCCACAATATTTTTCTGTTTTTTAGCCTCGCTGTACGCCTGGGAAAAATCCTTCACCATCTTTACAATGCAGGACACATCCCCAGCCGCCCCTCTAAGCTCCTCTAACAGTATGTTCTCATCATCCGGTACAAAACTTCTGATTTCATTTAGAATATCCTTCAAGGCACCAGCTGCTTCTTTAAAGGCTTCCTTTACCTCCGGCTCCATGTCCTTAAGGTTGCCGGGCATTCTAGGAATATCATCCAGCTTGGTTACGGCCAAATAAAGCTCGTGCCAATCCTGTTCCAGTGCACTGTCAAGGGCAGTTACCACTCCATCATAGGCCGTCACAATGGCATCAAACTTTTCCCTGACCTTTGGGGCCTCAAAATTCACCACAATGCCTTTCAGCTCTGCCAGATATTCCCGGGCCGGAGCCATCCGACAGGTAATTTCTTCCTCCAACACCGGCCACCATTTGGTTTTCTGCAAGGACGCAATAGCGCCCCCCTCCCCCAAATAATCCTCTTCCAGCTGGCTTAACCATAAATCTGGGAAGGGCTGATTACGGGACGTCTCATAAAGCTGCAGCACTATATCATACAGGGCCGAATCCCCCCGGTCCGTGCCGTATTTATCGGCAAATCGCTGAAGATCAGCGTCTCCATCTTTATATTTGCTCTCAAACAACTCCTCCAGCACATCCTGCTGCAGGATAACCAATTCATTTTCGTTGGCAATGCGAAATTTAGGGTCAATTTCTATGGCATTAAAATTGTTTTTTACCACCGTCTGACAGAAGGAATCTATGGTGGAAATCGCCGCCCCGGACAGAAGTATCAGCTGCCGCTCCAGTCGGCGTATCATATTCCTGTCCCCATTCTGCCGGTCCATTTCCTGAGCAATAGCCTCTTGAAGCCGTTTTTGGATACGCTGCTTCATTTCCTCAGCCGCTGCTCTGGTAAAAGTAACCACCAGCAAGCGGTCCACATCCCAAGCGTGAGCATCCTTGGCCGGATCTCTTAAAAGATGGGAAACTACCCGTTCCACCAGCACCGCAGTTTTGCCGGAGCCTGCCGCCGCCGAAACCAGTATATTTTTCTCGTCATTATTAATTGCCAGCTCTTGTTCCTGTGACCATTTCACGGCTATTCCTCCTTCCCTGCTGTTTGATCATCATTGTTTTCCTGGATTTTTCCCTTAACCTGTTCGGTAATAAGCTCCATAATTTCAGCATCACTACCACTAAGCCGGCGATAATCATAGCCATCCAGTCGGAAATCAAAGCCACAGAGCGGATGATATTTACAATAGGTACACGGTGTTTTTTTGTCTTTCCGATAAGGATTAATATCAATCCGTCCATCCAGCACCTGCTGGCCGGTATCCTTTAATATCAACTCTATGTATTCCATCAGCAGGGCAAAATCCTCCTGACTTTTCAGCATGCTCAGGCTTCGGGCATCAAATGTCGGATTTTTCTGCACATCCTTGTATTTAATCTTCAAAAAACGGCTCTTATTATCCGTATACAGGGTATTGTCAATCTGCTCGGCAATATCCTTGTCCAGAAGCACCCAGCCCGGCATTTTTAATTCACTATCCAAAGCTTCCCGAATTTCCTGCGGATCATGGCTGTGATTTTTCATGGGCAGCACCGGGCGTTTCAGAAAGAAATACAGCATTCCCGCTGGCAGCATTGGACTTTCCTTTCCTTGGAGCATCAGCTGATTGGCCACCAATAAATAAGTAAGGAGCTGCAGTTTCAGCCCATAATACACATCCACCACATTTATCGCTGCATTGCCAGTCTTGTAATCTATTATCATGAAATGACTGCCCTGTTCATTAACATCGATGCGGTCAATCTGCCCCACCAGCTGCAGACGGTTATTTTCATGCAAATCATATACCAAATCCACTGTTTTATCCGGGCCATGCTGACCACCAAAGGAGCACTCAAAAAGCTCCGGATGGAATTTGCTTACCTTGTCAAATTCTGCCAAGCGTTGCAGGGCAAAGCGGGCAGTAGACTCCAGGCGGGCCAGTTGAACCTCCAGTTGCTTAGAAGAATACAGCAGCCCGTTATTCAGGCGTGGGGCCAGCTTATGTAAAATCTCGTGGCAAATATTGTCCCGCTCATCAGGAGCAACATCTCCCCAATGACGTCCTTCCTTTTTCAATCGTACCCCAAATTCTTTCAGCACAGCATGTAAAAGGGTCCCCAGCTCCGGATTGCTGAAGCGGCTGATTTTCCGCTCCCGCAAATTCAGTCCATACTGGGCAAAAAACTGGAAAGGGCAGCTGTTATACCTTTCAAATTTCGTGACGGAGCCCCGCAGGGTCCCATTACTGGTATACAGTTTCCGGGCAATTTCCTTAGGCAGCCTGTCCAAACGCGGATTCATAAACAGTCCCCGCCGAATTAGCTTTACAAGTTTCCCCGCCTCTTCATCCTGCAGCAGATAGTTATATACCTTCTGCCATAATTCCGGCAGCTGTCCCGCCTCCCGTAGCTCCCTTAGGGCAATAGCCAAGGATGACAAGGTCTGCCGCTTATGGGCCAGCATTTTTATCTGCTCATCCTCCGAAAATTTATTAATCCAATCCAAAGGGATGGTTTTTAGACTATCCTTTGGCAATAATGTCTTCAGTTTGCTGACTATCTCCGCGCTAGTCATAGCATCTCCGGCTGGGGACGACAGGGAGTAGGACACCCACATGTATTCCCTGGCCTGGGTAAAGCCCTTGTAAAGCAAGTAATTTTCATTAAAGCTGGCTTCCTCCCCCAGCAGGGACAGTTCGATAATATTCTTCTGATTTATATGCATGCGATCCGCATCGGACAGCACAGTATTTTCCACTGACCGACGAGGCATTATTCCCGCATTGGCCCCTAAAATGTACACAGCTCGGATATTATCCAGGGAGTTCTGGTCAAAGGAGGCAATATTTACATAATCCAGCCCAGGGGGAATCAAGGCCATTTCCAGCGCCGAAAGGCCTTCCTCCAACAATATGCGTATTTCTCCGATATCCATTGGGGTATCACCACTGACCTCCACCAGCTGGTCCAGCATTTCCATAATATCATTCCAGACCTGCTGATGTTCCCGGGCTGTATCCAATTCACCGTTCTTTTCTGCCTGATCAGCCCATTCCTGCAGTTTTTCCGGCACCCCAATGTCCACCATAAACTGGTAAAGGGCTTGTATCTTTTCCCGGGTAGTATTCGACTTTGCCAAACTATCCTGCAACTTGCCTATCGGCTCACTTATCTGGTGGCGCAGCTGGTCTGCCGTAGCCGCCCGAAGCTTTTGTTTATCATCAGCTAGTTCATTATCCTCATCAATGGAATAACGGGAATAAAACTCCCATGGCGCCTCCTGACGCCATAATGTCTTGCCCGTTATCTTAAATTCCAGACAATAATTCTCCAATAAGTCAATTTGCTGGGACGTCAGCGGGAAAAAGCCGGTTTTGATGCAGCAGAACACATCCTCATAGCGCCAGCCTTGAGTAATGGCAATAGCTGAACGTATAAGCTCGGCTACTGGGTGGTTGGCACACTTTCGCTTTTGGTCGCTGAAGAAGGGAATATCATAGTCCTTAAACACATAGCTAATAAGGTCCCCATAGGAAGCCTCATCCCGCACCAGCACCCCAATGTCGCGCCACTTGTACCCCTTGTCCCGAACCAGACCAATGATATCCGCCGCCGCTGCCTCAACCTCCAGCCGACAGGTGGCTGCCTCAATTAAAGAAATATCCTTGGCCTCCGCCACCGGCGAATTCTTACGTTGGTCAAAGCCTGCCTCCAAAGCCTTAAGAACTGGGTTATTAAACCGCTTGGTTTCCGAAAAGTGTTTATATTCCACCGGAACATTATGTTTCTGGGCCAGATGTAACAGGCGGTTACGACTTATATAAGCCCGATTAAAGAGCCCGGATGCCTCCTGATTAGCCCACTGTCCTTGAGCGGTATCCATGTCATCCATATTAAAGGTCACGTGAATATTGGCCCCATATTGAAATAATCCCTCCAGCACCTGAAGCTCCAAGGGATTAAAGAACAGGAAGCCGTCCAGCCAAATATCGGTCCCGGCCACCAGCTTGGATAGAGGCATTCTTTCCACCAGAATGCTCATAATATCCTTGCCGTCATTATAACAACCTGCCATAGCCTTGTTGAAATCGCCGTATAACAGGGCCAAATCCGCCAGTTTGTTGGTTAGCCTGGTTTCCTCCACGCTATCGGCAGCTTCCGCCAACTGCTCCGGAGATATGCCATAGCCCTTAAATTCATTGATAATGCCGCCAAGAATATTGGCAAAGCCTCGTTGACGGGCAGCCCGGCCAAATACCTTAAGTTCGTTGTAGCGCTTGTTCAAAATATTCTTAAGGAGCAGCTGCCGTCCCATATCCGTAATGGCCTGCTCCAAACCGCCGCCAGTTTCCTGCAGCACCTGATAGGCAAACCGCTTAAAGCCGTATACCTGGCACCGCATAAAGCCCCGGCCCTGCTGATCCAGCAGAGATGCCAGCTGACGCTCCACCTTATATGTCATGTGCTCCGGCAACAACAAAATAATAGCCGGTCCCAACGGCCGTTGCCGCAGTTCCCGGCAAATTGCATCCAAGCAGTAGGCGGTTTTACCACTACCCGCTCTGCCTGTAATTATTTCCAGCATGTTTTTACCTCCAAAGTATCCCCGTTAAATGCATGTTATATTCAAATTTTATCCGCCCATTCTTTTCCCAAAAAGGAAGCGATTTTATCTTTAGCCTGTTTTTTTATGTCATCATTAATATACGCCTGTGCTAAGGCCAAAGCAATAGCTATAGCAGCGGCATCATCAGTGTAGCCAATTCCCGGAGCGATATCCGGAATAAAGTCCAAGGGCATAATCAGGTAGCCCAAAGCTCCATAAATACCAGCCTTAACCTGGGGCGGACAAGTAGGGGACTGGGCAACATAATACAGTTGTAAGGCCTTATACACCAATTCTATACCGATTTTGGATGCATATTTCTTTATTTTCTTCCACAGACCGTCCTCCGAGTACTTGTCCTCGTATCCCTTAAGATCCTGTTCATCTATGTTTATTTCCTTTTCTGTGCCTTCCTTAACTTCCTTTAACTCGTCCTCATTAACATAGATTTGTTCTGCCATGGTTCTATCCTCTCATTATTTAGTGATTTCTTTTGCCGCCAAGGCATGATACCATTCCTGCATAATTTTGCTGGCTTTGATACCTGCATCGGTAAAATGAGCCTTATATAGCATTGCCCCTTCATCATGAACTACGCACCGCACATAGTTTTCCTTACCTTCCAGCAGGAAGAAATCCAACCGCGTTTTTTCATCTGGGAAATTCAACACCACATATTCCCCATCCGGGTATTCCTGCTGACCAACCATCTCATAGGTTGCCCCATTGAGCAGCTGATTGACAAATGGCGCTGGATCCACAGCAGCTGATTTTAAAGGTCCATATTCTACTGTACTTACCGTATAATTAAAATTCGGCTTATAGAGAATCCTATTTAAATATATGGCTACCTCACTGTTGTCAAAGGTCTCCGGAACCAAGCCGGAATTTATCCCGATAAAATCCTTACGCGCCGAGGTCCAGGCCCATTCATTAAGCTTTGTCCATTGCTCCTGATCTTTTGCCATCTGTTCCGGTGTTTCCCGGTAATACCGCACATCCGTCGGATGGTAATAAATGTAGTGATTTCCCCCGTTATCCCGGGCAAACACCTCCCGACCGGACATATCTTCACACAACATCTCATGGAGGCGTGCAGTATCAATACGTCCTATACTGAAAATCCATCCTTCCCCCTCATAGGCCCAATTTCCATTTTGGGCAGCCCTCACAGAGGCTTTTTCCCTTACAGAAAACATGGTGTCGGTTTCATATTCAGGGTGCATACCTAAAATGAGCAAATTCTTGTATTTATTAGGAATAGGCAGCGTCATTCCCTGGTTTCCATACATATAGTATCCGTCGTCTCCACAGGCTATACACATCCCCCATGAAGAAAAACATACCGTAACAACAGCTAAAGCCACCAACACTTTTCCTAATAACCTTACCAGCAAATTTGCCACGCTAACACCCCCTGCGCAATATTTCCGTTGCTAATATATTCGCGCTAAATAGCCATATACCTTTTTTATTTTACTAACGAAAATAAAAAATCCCCAAAGCCTTGATACACAAGGCTTTGAGGTTAAATTCAAATGGTGCGACAGGAGGGATTCGAACCCCCGACCCACGGCTTAGAAGATGTCCTGCTCGAAAAAATTATTGTATATATTATTTTTAAGCTATTTTTCTTATATAAAATATGCTAATTTCTTTCATATTATACATCTTTTACGCTAACAATATATTATAAAGGTTCAATATGGTTCAAAATATGGTTCTAAATCCAGTCCAATATGTGGATCGCTTAATCCAAAGCATCAAATTCTTTACTCATGGTGTAGCACCCTCTTTTAATGCCAAAGAGCATCCCATAGCACTCAAATATTTAATAATGGTTTCTATGGTTCCGCCATTTCCCTTCTCCAAGCGGCTGATGGCCTGCTGAGATAACCCAGAACGCTCACTGATATCTTTCTGGGTTAGAGAATAAGCTTTACGCTTGTTTATAAGCTCCTGTTTGAATTGCATTTCAGCCTGAAAGATCTTATGCTGCCTCATAAGAGTTTCATCACTGGCGGTAAGTTCTGCTATAATTTTCTGTTCCTCTACAGGATTGCTTTTAACTAACATAGTTCCACCCCTTTACAGTAGTCCTTCTTTTTTGGCTCTAGATAACGCTTTTTCTAAGTCCTGCTTTTCAGCTTTACCCTTCTGTTTTTTGCAAATATGTAGAAATGCAACAGCATCCTTATTCATAATGACATACATTATGCGATTCTGAGAAAGCTTTATTTCCCAGAGTTTCCCTCTGAGCTGGCGTGTATTCAGCTTTTCAAAAGCATCCAAGCCACTTTTACGAATTTCCTCACGGGTATCATAGATTTCTAACTGTTCCTGCTTGGTGAGTTTTTCCACATAGTTCAGAATAACATTTTTTCCACCAGCGGAATGATAATCATATATTTCCACGTTCAATTACCTCATAGCTTTATTACAATCATTTTACAACAATATTGATGTATTATCAATACTCAAAAAAAGAGTGGAGCTGCTCTGAATACGCCCCACCCTCTAAACACATTTCCCACTAAATAGTTAATCTATCAAATACATTCCACTCCAATTTACAACAAAATTATCTTTTTTGTAATCGCCATCGAATCAAATTTCTAAAAATCATGTCCAAATGTCCAAATGTCCAGCCAAAATAGTGTGTGTATCACTAATTTTTTAGCCCGTACACACCCTTTTTCCGGTGGACATACAGACATCTGGACATAGGCCCTGTCTTAAAATTACTGTTTTTCACTATCACTAAAATATGTCTATCATTGGCTACAATAGATCCGTTAAGATTTTATGCACTATTTACTTTTATTCATTCTCCGGTACTTTTCTCGCATTTCATACAAATACTGAGAATTATTTTTTATCTGCTTAATTACAAATTCGATGTACTTATCTGTGTATCTCCACACAACGGGATTATTTTGTTTGTGAGCGTAAAGGTTGTTATCCGCAAAATGATTTATCGTTGTAATGCATTTAGCATCATGTGGTTGAAATGATCTTTTTTTTGACGGAAAACAATCACTCTCAAACTCAGAATCAAGCCTTTCTTTAATATCATGAAATAAATATGGGTGCGTCTTCTCTGGATCCCTTGGCACTTCGACCGTAAGGAGGCCATTAGTCCCTCCGTCCTTTGTTAGGAGTATATCTGCATTCTTTGGATTCCTTACGATTGCAGCTTTATACTCTATAGGCACATATAATTGTGCCTTACTGTTATCAATATTAGAAGTTCTTATCGCCTTATCTTGATTTTGCATCCTGATTACAAAATCAATTACTTGCTTGTCATATTTCCCCTTTAACTTGGAAACATCGATTATCTTATTGGTCGCTAATGTAAATAACGATAAAATTGGGAAATCATATTCTTCGTTAATATCTATGTTGAACCATTTTTTGATGTAGTTACTATAATTTATGGCACTAGCTTGAAAATAGGAAATGTAAATACTTTCCAGTTCAGATATCATATAATGAACTGCTTCATTCCGTAATTCCGAAATCCATTCAATATTTTTCCTTACAGGATCTAGTTCATTCTGAAAAACATACTTTTTGCAATCATCTATTGACTTGGTTTTAACATTTCCATCTTTATCTTTTTTATAATAGATAAACTTAACATCACCTGTTTCCTGAATCATTCTGGCCTTAAGCAATAACTCCCACGCATTTGTCATATAAAAGCAAAAGCCCTCAACCCTACATACTGCCCCTATTTGGTTATATGTGTCTATTGCAGCTATATACGCCCTTTTGCTATGTTCAAGTAGTCGTTTTATAAATTTTTCCCCTCGCATTATCCTCTCCTAATATTTCCCGGCATATAAAAATTTATACACCTCGTAATCCATCAATAAAAGAATTTATTGTCGATATTTCTGAATCATCCAATTCATAAAGGTTATATATTAACATGTCAATTTCATTTAATACATCACTAACATCCTGATTATTTTGTAAAAGATATAACAATTGATTCACCTTCTCAATAACTTTTTCTTGCTCTTCAATTGATGGAACAAATACTGGTAATTCCATAATCTGAGCCTGATCTATCTGCAACTGTTTTCCTTTTCGCTTTCCCATCTTAAAAAGCCAATAGTAAAAAAGCTTTGAATTAAATAACCCTAAAGCATACTTATAATTTAAGTCATCTAACTTTATTGTTATATAAGCTCGAGTCACATAGGTATCTTTTTCCGCTAAAGTAAAGCTTGGCTCACGTGTCATACGTAAAGACAATATTTTTGTTCCCGTGAATTGACTTTCTACACGTGGTCTGTGCAATCCATATGGCTTGTTGTCTGATGTAATCACTTTTTGATATCTATCAAAATGCTTCTTTACATTTGGATACCTATCTATACTCTTACATACTTTTTTATCTGTATATAAATTCCTATATAATACTTTATTTAGAAATTAACATCGGACATTACAATTTCTCCTATGGTATAGCTTGTGGAAAGTCAGTGCCAAACCTATCATTAACATAATAAAAAAATACTCTTATATCATGCGATACCTTGTTTTTTGCTTCTTCCCATAGTTCATAAATATCATTATAAATCTCAAAATCCCTCGCTTCTAATTCTTCTTCGCTAATATCGAAATATTCAGCGATTAAATAATTATCATCAGATGCATCTACTTCTGGAATATACGGAGCAGGAATATTGGGAAGATTATACTTTTCCGCGATCTCATTGGCAAAATCAACAAGAGTTTTATCACAGCTATACTGTGTTCCCACCTCATCAAATAATCTTCTTAATTCTTCACCACGAGCACAATGCAATTTGTGTCTAGTATGAGATAACTTGATTAATGTTTCAATATCATCATCACTAACACGCGCATTAGCAAGTATTTCTTCATTACTTGCCGATACCCTAGCAGCATATTCTCTTTTCGCTTCGTACTGTTCTTTAGTGAAGTATGCCATATTATTTTCTCCAACACAATTAATCTGTCAACCTCATCCCTGACCAAGTTACACGATAGTAATCTTTTTTATAATCGGTGAATATTGTAAGATCACCTGATAAAGTAAGATCAGAAGTACTATACAACAAATGTGTTCCATCATTGCTCAAAGAGCTTTCTTTATACAAAGCGCTCAAATTTTTCCTAAATCTTTCAAATATCTGACGTGAAAGAAGTCTTTGATTTGTCTCGAAAGTAATCCCACTAACCATTAACCCTACATTGTTTTTTACATAGTAAGGTAGCTTTTCTTTTAAATACTTATTACCACGTTCCATGTGGTAGTATGTACCAAGATCAGTCACATCATCAACTACACGGAACCAATTAGAAAAATTGCTGTAAAATTCTTCTTCTGGCATATGTGGATAAGTAGATAATATCTTCTGATCTTCACCAGTTGATGCATCAACATCCTCCTGCCAGCACTTCATTAAATCTACTGGCTTATAGGTATTGTTCGTTGGCTGTGGGGAGTTTTCATTTATTGGTAATGGAGCGGATGTTGCATTGCCCCCGCCAGCTAAGGTCTCTTTCATAATGTTATATAATTCTTTATACCTGCGATCAGATAAATCATTTGAATTCAAATCATATATATTTGGCGATTTAGATAACTTTATTTTATTATCAGGTAATTCGATAAGTGTAAAATCAATAACTCGATCTACTTTTCGCGTTTCTCGATGTATAATTGCTATTTTACATGAATAGCTATTACCATCCTTAACGATAGTAGGTAATTCAACATAGTGGCCAAACATGTTCCCGCCAGCACGTTTCCATTCCACAAATGATGGATCATCTTTTGTAATTATTTGACCAGCTGTTGTCGCATATACAACAGAACAGCAAAATGATAAAACTATTGTAATAAAAGTTATTATTCTTATACGCATTTTCCTTATCCTCTTGATTTCAATATTTGGTTATCTTGACATTTGTTGAAATTCACTAAACAGTACAGCACTCAGGGCGTTCATTATTACATGGTACTTCTCTGAGTCCTTAAACATCTGCTCATAGGTTTCTTTACTCTCAATATAAGCCTGTTGGGCCGTGTTATTGAAGATATTCGGGAATACATTATTGGTAAACATTTGCTGGCCGTTATTAACAGCAGCTGTCTGAAGTTTCTTGTCCTTGATCAGTTTATCATGGAGATTGGACATCATCACCTTGTCAGCCTCGGTTATTTCCCCAGCATACTGCTCATTAACCTTGTTAATTACTTCATCCAGCGGACTTACTGTATCTGTCTGTTTTACAGGCTTTTTAGGTTTTGCTGGCTCATACTCACCCTTCTTCTCCTTCACCAGTTCTATAGAACCTTCAAAGGTCTTTTTAAGATTATAGTATTCCAAACGAACACGGTTATCCAAATCAAATGGTGTAGCCGGGTCACTCGGCAAAACCTTGGCCAGATAAGAACAGAAGATGTATTCCTTATGAGTTGCCTTATCGAACATTCTCGCAAGCTGTGAAATGTAGGAATACCACTTCACAAAGGTACGGCACATCTTACGGAACTGATACCGCTGCTCCTGATTCAACTCATTATATTTACGCTGAACTGGCAGGAGCGTATTGGTAATAGCCGCTTGAGTCTTGTTATTCTTGCGGGCATCCTCATCAAAATAAATTTTATTGACATTCTCAATGTCTGTTTCATCATAGATTTTGTATTCGCGAAGCATACTTTGAATCTTATAAATAGTATTCTTGTTAAGCTCCTGATTCAGATATGTTTCCTGATAGAATGGCTGGAACGCCTCCAGTATTTCTTCCTTGGTGTTCACAAAATCCAGTATAAAGGTATCTTCCTTCTCTGGGTGAATTCTGTTAAGGCGGGAAAGAGTCTGAACAGCCTTTACGCTGCGCAGCTTCTTATCCACTATCATGGTATGCAGTAATGGCTCATCAAATCCAGTCTGGTATTTCTCTGCCACCACAAGGATATTGCCCTCGTCATGGAATACCTGCTTTGTCTGGGCCTCTGAAACATGGTTGCCCTCAGAATCAACATTAAGACCACTCTCCGTATACTCAGTACCGTTAGGGTCATCAGGGTCTTTAATACTCCCGGAAAAAGCGGCCAATATTTCCACATCATCATATTTCTTGGAAGCCAAATACCGCTTTAACTCATGGAAATAGCGCACAGCTGCAAGACGTGATGACGTAACCACCATCATCTTCCCCTTGCCGTTTATCTTGCTCTTTGTAATATTCCTAAAGGTTTCCACAATAATGGCAGATTTCTGCTGGATGTTGTACGGATGCAGCTCACTGAAGCGCCTTATCATCTTTAATGCCTTGGACTGTGGCACATCTGGATTATCAGGCACATTCTTGGCAATCTGATAACAGGTCTTGTAGGTCATATAATTCTGCAAAACATCAAGGATAAACCCTTCTTCAATAGCCTGCCTCATAGAGTAAATATGGAATGGATGGAAGGAACCGTCCTGATATTCTGTACCGAATAATTCCAAAGTTTTATTCTTTGGTGTGGCTGTAAAAGCAAAAAATGACAGATTTTTCTGCTGACCATGGGAAATCAGCTCCCGGACTATACTGTCTTCCGTGTCCATCACTTCTTCCTCTGCCTTGCCCTCAATTTCGGCATATTCCTTCAGTGCATCTCTGGTATCAGCCAGGGCCACCTTCATCTTCATAGCTGATGTACCCGTCTGAGAAGAATGGGCCTCATCCACTATAACAGCAAAGTGTTTTCCTGCAGCGTCATTTACTTCCTCATAAATTACAGGGAATTTCTGCAGGGTTGTGACAATAATCCGCTTTCCGGAATTTATGGCTTCCTTAAGATCCTTGGAGGTCTTCTTTTCCCCGATAGTTTCCACACTGCCAAAGGTATGGTCAAATCCAGTTACTGTTTCCTGCAGCTGGGCATCCAGATTACGGCGGTCAGTAACAATAATTACGGAATTAAATATTGGCTCGTTATTGGCATTATGTAGGGATGCCAGACGATAAGCTGTCCAAGCAATAGAATTGGACTTGCCGGAGCCTGCGGAATGCTGAATAAGATAATTAATACCAGTGCCGTTCTCCAGTACATTTGCAATGAGCTTACGCACTACATCCAACTGGTGGAACCGTGGGAATATCAGCTTTTTCTTGGTAACAGTTACTGTCTTGCCATCCTTCTTGGCCTTTTCCCGCGTTACCTGATAGCTGATGAATTTCTGCAGAATATCCAGCATACTGTCCTTCTGCAGAACATTTTTCCATACATAGGCGGTAACATAATCATTATCAGAAGTCTGAGGATTTCCTGCACCACCGTCATTTCCTGCACCATTACTGCCCTGATTAAATGGCAAAAAGAAGGTATTGCTACCATCCAGCTTGGTGGTCATGGCAGCCTCATAAAGGTCCATAGCAAAGAAGGCCAATATACGGTGATTCAGCCTGAAAGCTGGCTCCCGCTGGTCACGGTCATACATCCACTGAGTCTTTCCGTTATCTATGCTCTGGCCAGTAAGCTGGTTCTTCAGCTCTATGGCAATAACAGGAATACCATTTACTGCCAGCATCATATCCACGCTGTTATTATTCTTCGAGGAATAATGCCACTGACGTATGCATTGGCAGATATTCTGCTGATAATGCTTTACGGCAGTTTCATTAAGGGTGGATTCAGGCTTGAAATAGCATACCTTAAATTCCATGCCAAGGTACTTGAAGCCGTGACGAAGTACATTGACAAGGCCCTTCTCCAATACAGCATCCTCAAAGCACTTATAGAATTTCTGATTGGCATCAGAATTACACTGACGCTCAAACCGCTGCCACATAACAGGCTGAGTGGTCTTTATGAAGGATACTAGGGTTTCAATATCCAAGGCCATATCAATGGAATTGCGATACCCAGTATCATTAGCTTTTGTATAGCCTCCCTCCGGAGAAATCAGAAACGCCTCAATATTTGCTTCAAACTGCTTCTCATTTTCTGCCACTTACTCCACCACCTTTCGCTTGCCGGTTACGACTTCGTATATAAGGGATTTTTTATAGGATTCAAGGTCTTCGATAAGGGACTGTTTTTCGGATATTACTTCATCAACTTTAGCGATATGAGTATCAAGATAGTCTACAATTTCATACTGTTCTTTTAATGGCGGTAAAGGTAGTATCAATGTCCGTAAATCATTTCTTGATATCTTTAGTCTGCAAGTATTGACTCTATCATCACCGCGGTCTATCGAATATATACCTCGTCCCATACTATGAAGGACTCGCATCAGCATCCTACTACGAAATAGGTATTCACAATATTTCGCAGTAATGTGCTCCTCAGTATCATCATAGTATGTATAATACACAGGACTTACGCATCCAAAATATTCAGATACTCCAGATGCCCCTACAATCATATTCATACTATTCATGACTAAGTCACCTTTATAAGCCAACTTATATGCTGTGAAATCATCCTTAAATCTGTCAAGATTAGTCGTCTTTTCAGCATACAATGTAACACCCTTATCAATAGATAAAGACAATCTCTCCTTTGACTTTATTGGATTATTTTTTTCATTTCTCTCATTCAAGATGTTACGGAATGGCCTTAATTCCCAATGATTAGGTATTTTTCCCATCCATATAAAACCACTATCTTTTAGATTACATTCCTTATCTAATCCCTTTGTAGTTTTTTCAGCAATCACAGATTGTTTCCATGATTCATATTCCTCAATACTGGCTTTAGCTTCAGCAATGATAGCATCTATCTTGGAACAACGGTCATCAAGATAGTTGGCAACGAGTTGTTGTTCTTCAATAGATGGGACAACCAGTTTCATATTGCCAATGAAAGACCAATTTGCTCGAGGCATCTTTGCACCATAAGTGGACATATTAACTTTATCAATAAACTCTGTGGAAAGAATACGATATTGAAGATATTTTGACACTACTTTTTTAGGTCGCATTACCAAAAATTCTGTTGAACAGCAGGCATCTTCCTCAGCTACATAACATTTAGCTAGATATGGTCTCAATTTACCAAAAAGAACATCACCTTTTTGGTAGGAAAATGCGACACCTTCAGCTTCCGGTGTATTAGTTTCTACTTTCTGCCCACTCCAACTTTCAATATTTTCTAAACCAACATACCCTTTATTACTTTCAACATGTTCTGTATTGATATCAACAAGATATTTCAATTTTGTCTCTTTTTGTAGAAACATTATGTTTCCTCCCCGAACAGTTCATGGAGCTTGGCCATAAGGCTCTTTTCGTGAGTTTCGAACTGCCTTTAATCTTCTGCCACTTACTCCACCACCTTTCGCTTGCCGGTTACGACTTCGTATATAAGGGATTTTTTGTAGGATTCAAGGTCTTTGCTTAGCATGATTTTTTCATTTATTACCTCATCAAACATTGAACAACATTTATCGAGGTAATCGGCTATTCGTTGCTGTTCTACTATTGGTGGTATTGGTAAATATAACCCTTTGACTATAGTAGTATTTAAGCCATCCATAATGGAACCCTTTTTTTCATATTGCATCTGTATAAAGCATATGCCACCCTTATCTTTATCGTAGACATACTCGAAGAAACGGTTATCCATCAATGATGATAATCTAATTTTTATTAGATGAGAATCCATTATTCCTTTTTTTATTCCACTTGGAACAGTCATACATTTACCAATTGTTCCCATCATAGAAATACAAATATCCCCCGGATTGACCTCATAATTTTGTAATTGTATAAAAGTTTCTTCTGTAATTTTATTTTTTGTCTCAGAAAAGTCACCAGCAACCAAATTGGCTTGACCATATATTTTATACTCTGCATCACCACTTGTTTTATTCGTTAAAGCAGAACCAAATGGGCCAATCTTTATTCCGTTTTTACCAGGTTCTATAACATTTTTTATTTTTGTAATAAACCACTTTTGGGGTATTTTACCTATCCATTCAATACCGCTATCCTTCATCTCAACATTCTTATCTAATCCCTTAGTAACAGCCTCATAGATAACAGCCTGTTTCAGTTCCTTGTATTCCTCAATACTGGCTTTAGCTTCAGCAATGATGGCATCAATCTTGGAACAGCGGTCATCAAGATAGTTAGCGATATTTGTTTGTTCTTCAATGTTTGGCAATGGTAAATATAGACCTTTGACAATGGTGGTGTTTAATCCATCCATTATAGAGCCTTTTTTTTCATATTGCATTTGCGTATAACAAATGCCACCTTTATCTTTGTCGTAAACATATTCAAAAAACCGATTATCTACCGTTGCTTTTAGTCGAATTTTTATCAGATGTGAATCCATGATCCCTTTTGATATTCCCAAAGGAACCGTTAAGCATTTACCTATCGTGCCCATCATCGAAATACATATATCATTAGGAACAACTTCATAATTTTGTAGTTCTATAAAGGTTTCCTTTGATATTTTATTTTTGGTATCAGAAAAATCTCCAGACACTAGATTGGCTTGACCATAAATTTTGTATTCTGCATCCCCGGATGTCTTATTAGTTAATGCCGAACCAAAAGGCCCTATTTTAATACCATCTTTTCCTTGCACTATAACATTACGAATCTTGGCCACATTCCAGTTGCTAGGAATCTTTTCCATCCACTCAATTCCGCTATCCTTCATTTCCCGTTCATCACGAATCATAGCCTTCATTATGATTCCTCCACGAACAGTTCATGAAGCTTGGCCATAAGACTCTTTTCGTGAGCTTCAATACGCTTGGCAATCACATCAGCTGGCTCAATCTGCTTATACTCATAGAAGGTGCGGGTAAATGGAATCTCATAGCCCACCTTGGTCTTTTTCTTGTCTATCCAAGCATCAGGATTATAAGGCAGTACCTCACGCTTGAAGTAAGCATCAATATCCTCATCCAGGGGTACATTTTCCGTATCACGCTTCTTGGCATCGGCCACTGGCTTTTTGTTTTTGATCACCTTATTGCCTTCCTCATCCAGCTCCGGGGATTCCACAGTAATCTTGTTATAGCCCAAGGTTACGGAATCCAGCACCTTGCTCTTAACAATGATTTCATTGCCGTTTTCATCCACATCCTTGAAAGTGCCATCTGTATAATCACCATAGATTTTTACAATCAAATCACGGCAAGCTGTAGTAATATCCACGCGCTTATTACCAATATTCTTTCTTCTGCTGGTATAGCAGCTGCTGGCATCTATCAGCTGTACTTTGCCAGTGCGTTCCTCTGGCTTATCCTTGGTGATAATCCATACATAAGTAGCAATACCAGTATTGTAGAAGGTATCATTTGGCAGCTGCACAATGGCATCCAGCCAATCATTTTCAATAAGAAAACGGCGAATCTCAGACTGGCCTGAACCCGCATCACCAGTAAATAGTGATGAACCGTTCTGAATAATGGCCAAGCGGCCAGTCTTTTTCAGCTTGGCTAGGCCATTGAGCATAAACAACATCTGCCCATCAGATTTGGAAGGAAGCCCCGGCGCAAAACGGCCCGCCATTCCCTTTTTATGCTCAGCTGTAACCTCTTTCTCCTCACGCTTCCAAGGAATACCGAAAGGCGGATTGGAAATAACATAATCAAACTGATAGTCAGTAAATTTATCATCGGAAAGGGTATCACCAAACTGCATATTATTCGGGTCACCGCCACGGATCAGCATATCGGCTTTGGCAATACCGAAGGTAAATGGATTGAACTCCTGACCGAACACATTAATATCCGCATCGGCATCGAGGGCTTTAAGCCGTTCTTCCATACAGGTAAGCATCTGGCTGGTTCCCATGGTCATATCATAGACAGTTTTGGAAATACCATCCTCACTAAAGGCGTTATTATCCCCGGCCACCAGCAAATCACACATCAGATAGATAACATCCCGGCTGGTAAAATGGGCTCCAGCTTCCTCGTTGTAAGACTCTGAAAACCGCTGTACGAGATTTTCAAAAATGTACCCCATATCTACAGCAGCTATCTTTTCCGGAGAAAAATCGCCCTTTTCAGAGTTGAAATCTGATATTACACGATAAAGGAGTCCACCTTCCACCATTCTTTTAACCTGGGCAGAAAATTCCATGCGGGCCAGTATGTCCTGAACATTGTCGGAAAATCCGTTAAGATAGTCCTCAAAGTTTTCCTCGATATTATCTGGATCCGCGGTCAGCAAGTCGAAGTTAAACTTACTGGTATTGTAGAACTGATAGCCGGATGCTTTCTTAAGAAAACCGTCCTTTACAGCCAGCTTCTCCACATCCGCATAGGTTTTAAGCACCTTGTCGTGGGTTGGCAACAAACAGTCATGGAACCGCTTGATTACTGCCATAGGAAGCACCACAAGACCATATTCATGTGGTTTAAAGGCTCCCACAAGGTCATCAGCCACTGACCATACCAGTGCCGCCTTCTCCTGAATATTCTTACCTACTTCCTGAATTTTCTCATTACTGGATTCCGCCATCTATGTTCATCCTTCCCCATTGAAAGCATTAAATCATTACATACAAACAATTATAAGATACATATCATTTATTTCAACAAGATACCGTTATATCCTTTATTTCATCAACATTTCTTCCCTTTGATTTACATAATTTATTCTTTAACAGCATTGTTTTCGGCACATTTTTCAAAATAAACTGGCCACCGCATGTAGTTTAGGGCCGGAATTGCGCTGAAACAGACGGCATCCGCCTATCCCTGCTCACCAGTAAAAGGGGATGTGAAAAATGTGGTACATTTATCACATCCCCTTTTTTATTTCGCAGTAAACAAAATAGTAGATACTCAGTTCATATAACTTTGAATCAATTTTGCAGCTTCAACATCAGCGACATGAGTTCTTTCCTCAAGCACATAATCCAACACCGTTTTCCCGTTATTGTCTTTAAAGTTTGGATCAGCTCCTGCATCTAATAACTTCTTATATAGGATTCTACGGGTTCGAGGAGTAACATATCTCATACAAAAATCATCATGAGGCATATCAACAACCTCCATAAGCGCAGATCTGCTATTACTCACAAAATTCGGATCTATTCCTTTGGATAGCAAAAAATCAAACATTTTTTCCAAATGGGCTAATGTTTGCGCCTCACTTTTAGATCTTGGAAGGCTTTGTGCTCGTATAGCCCCTATCAACGCATTTTTCCTATCAGAAAAATCACCAGTTTCATAAGAAACATCATTCACGTTTGCCCCCCACCCCAAGAGAAACTCCATTAAATCATAATCATATGCTTGGGCGGCACAAACAAAATATGAATAGTGTTCTACTTTGTTAAATAATCTTGCTTCCGTATATCCGGACACATCAGCGTGGTTTTCTAGTAATAACTGTTGCATCGCTCTATCTTTTTTTTCTATTGCCACACCTAAAGGAGTATCCAATAGTACACCAAAACCCGGATAACGCGCATTTACATCAACCCCGTTGGCTAGCATTTCCTTAGCAGTCTGCAAATCACCATTACTCACTGCTACGATAAACATTTTTTCATCAACTGTCGGATTTTTAATCACCTTAGTGGGCTGGTGAATGGCTTTAACTACTCCAGCTTCAACACGGTTATAAGCGACTAAACCATATATTATCAGGGAAAAAACTAAAATGATATTCAGTAAATATTTAGCACAAGCCATATATGTTCTCCTATTATATTGTTATTTCATATAGCTTCGAAGCAATTTGGCCGATTCAAGATCAGCTGGATGGCCAACGTAGGTATCCAAAACATACTCTACCGCTGTCTTACCAGCACTATCTTTATAATTAGGATCAGCCCCCGCGTTCAATAGCTTCTCAATTAAAACTTTCCTCGTGTTATTAGAAAAATATATTATTCCGTCAAAACCAGTAAATGCTTTAAGGTCCGCAACAGCAATTAGTGCTGTTCTTTTCCCCCCTAATGCTGTGTGCTGAACAAAATTTACATTTATTCCTTTCGATATTAAAAAATCAAACTGTCTTTCCAGTATTTGCCTAGTTTCATCTTCGGAATGCCCATAAGGCTCATGACTGCCCGTAGTAATACTGGCGATGAGGGCATTTTTCCCCTCGCCATCAATCTCATTCACATTTGCCCCCCAATTTAATAAGTACTCCATTAATTCATAATCATAACATCGCGCTGCCTCAACAAAATACGAATGATGGACATAATTGCCCATACCACGATATGTAAAACCTGTTACATCAGCATGATTTTCTAGCAATAGCTGCTGCATAGATCTATTTTTTGTATTAATGGCCGCCAACAAAGAAGTAGTTACATATCCGTCAATTGTATATACTGCATTGATATCTACCCCCTTACCCAACATTTCTTTTACCGTTTGTTTATCATCAGCTTTAACAGCTGCAATAAACATTTTTTCATCAACATTTGGATTTTCAACCACTTTGGAATACGCATAGACAACATTTTCGTTGCTATTTGTACAAAATGCCAAAGTAAAAGCACAACTCCCACATAAAATAATAGACCATACCACAAATAATTTGGTCAAAAACCTTTTTGCACGTTTCATTAAAATCATCTCCTTTATAAGCAATAACTTCACATGTGCTATCTTCTCTTTTACCGCAATTATTCCTGCTAAAATTTATAAAAATTAACATAATATCGCATGTAACACAACACCTATCATTTTTCCGTAGTCTTGGGAGCTGCCGTCAGGCAGCCCGCCACGGAACAGCCCCATTCGAGGCTGTTCCTTTCATTTTAGGCTTTAATCCATCATTCCCATTTCTTTGAGACTGTTATATTGTCCCCGGCCAATGATTATATGGTCTAATGCTGGTATATCCATCAGCTTTCCAGCACTTGCTAATTGTCTAGTTATATTTATATCTTCCCTGCTTGGTTCAGGATCTCCGCTTGGATGATTATGAACCATGATAAAAGCGGCTGCTGGGTACTTTAGAATTTCTCTGAACACCTCTCTTGGGTGTACTACAGATGCTGTCATGCTTCCTATGGATATAATCGGCATATCTATTATGTGGTGCTTTATATCCAACACAATAACTGCAAAATGTTCTCTTTCCTCATACTGGAGCCTTGGACCAGCATATTCATAAGCATCCTGCGGACTGCTGATACTTGTCATTCTGCGGGTTGGCTGTTCCATCAGCCTTTTAGCTACTTCACGGATAGCATATATTTTTTCTGCTCTCTTTTCCCCTATTCCTACTATAGCCTGTGGCTGGTCCATGATGTCGCTTAAACCTTTAACCTTCAAACTGTCCTCAGATACTCCCAAGATGATTCCTAATAATTCGCTGTTGCTTCTAGTGTACATATCTTTCATTGTCGTTCGCTCCTTCTCTCAACGTCGCTTCCCGCTCCGCTGAATTTTTATTTTTTTGATGAGCAAATGACAGCAGGGGCAAGCCAAACAAAAAGCAAGGGCAGCGAAGCTGTTCATCTTGACCCTTGCTTGATTGGCGCCTGCTATAATGCGGTGTTCAAAATAATAAAAAAATAGATTAAATCAGCCATAGGCTGCTGAAATGCTTGCATTTCTTACCTTAACTGTTTTGATTTTCTCAGATCATGCAAAATCAAAACCCAAAGTGAATCCAGAGATTCACTGCGGAGCGTACTCACAGACAGAAGGGAGGGCTGAGTTATCCTCCCTTACTGGCTGTGCCATGTTCAACTGAAGCTGTCCGATGGAAGGATTCAACGCCCTGAGGGAAAACAGCTTCAGGGCAGCTCATGGAGCTGTGAACATCCGCATCAAGGATTGAACGAGGAATCTTGATTCCGGTGTGAAAGCCTGTCAGCTTTAGCTGGATGCCATATCATAACTTAGGTCCATCGTTATTATTTCCCAACGGCTTATATTGGGCTGCTTCATGAACTATCTCCAACGGTTTTTTTATTAATTCTATCAGCACTGACAACATCATTCCCGTAGGCTTTATCACTGTATTTTTCCCTGACAGGCCCCATTTTTTAAGAGTTTTTTCTTTCCGTGGCGTATACCGCTCATTCAAATCCTTTTTCTGGTCCAGCTCAAAATCATACGAAGTCAATTTTTTAGCAAACTCTGAAATCTGTCCTTCCAGCTTCTGGGTCGAATCACAAAAAATCTTCACATTCTGCTTGGCACGCGAAATATCTACATAAAACGAATTTTTAGAATTCAGTTTCTTATCCTTGGAATCCAAATGTATTATTGCTCTTTTATACGTGGCTCCCTGTGCCTTATGTGGTGTTTGAACCATACCATAATCAACGTGATTATATTTATCTATATCAAAGGAAATTTCCGTACCTTCCAATGTGGTAACATTAAACCTTCCACCATCAATAGAATCAATATATGCCTTGGTGCCATTCATAACCCCTAATTTTCTATCATTTTGCAGAAAAATAATGCTGTCACCAGCAGCGAAATATCGCTCCTGAGCATTATTATCCTTGCCATACTGTACCTTAAAGGCTTCTCCCTGCTGGATATCACCACGTTTAACAAGTTTCTTCCTTATCCGTTGATTTAGTTCAACTCTGTCATTATTGGTTGCTGTCAGCACCAGCGTATTCTTCTGATCTGCCCTCGATAATTCCATATATTCTGATACAATTGCGTTCAGTCTCCTGCCACGGGTCGGAACCTCAGTAATATCCTCACCTAACAGCTTCAGGGCATCTTTGGTTTTTCCAAGTACAGATTCCCTGACAGCTTCCAAAAGCCTTGGATCTTCCTGCCGGATAATATCCGACAGCTCCACTTTGGATATCTCACCTTTTTGTATCATATTGGAAAAGGCATTTCCTGCCCCTACAGGAGGCATTTGTTTATCATCACCTATAAACACTACCTTATCCCCTCTTAAGCCCGCCATACGCTGAATATGGACGAATAAGGTATCATTCGTGAGCGAGGCCTCATCCACAAACCACACTGTAGGCTTTTCGGATTTCCCAAGGCCATCAAAATTCCAATATTTTTTCTCGGATAAATCTTCTCCGTCTATGGTATTCCCGGCAGCACGTTCTGCTTGGTTCAATGCTCTGTTTATAGTGCTGCACTCCGCTATATGAGCATCAGCAGACAGTTCTGTTGCTGCTTGCCCTGTAGCACTCATGCCTTTTACCTCATATCCATGTTCTTCCATTACTGCCCTGGCTGCATTCAGAGTAAAAGTCTTTCCTGCTCCAGCCAAGCCACGCACAGCAATAAACTGGTCATTGCTGCAAGCGATATGATAAACAACATTTTCCTGTTGTTTTCCCAGCTTCCAATCATTATCCCTGCAAAGAGAGTTCAAGGATTTCTCCACATCAGATACCTTCAATCCCGAAACAACATCCTTGCCAGCTCTCACTCTGGCAAGGATTTCCTTTTCCATATTTATGTTGTTTTCAGTTGTATAATACAAACCTTGAAGCTGGGAACCTTGTTGTGGCAGTATTGCCCTTGCAGAGGTTTTATCTATCAGTTTTTCAGCAGAATCCTTGGTAATTCCATATCCGCAACCTTCGGCCATAATCGCCTGTATGAATTCTTCCTTCCCCCATGCAAAGTGTTGGGCTTCCAGCTTGGATATGGCTCTCTCCCCGATATTTACTTCATCAGAAAAGGATAATTCAGGCTGCTTATGCTTTGTTATGGGGGCTTGCCCCAGCTCACAAAGTTCCTGCGCCCATTCTTGCCTTTTCTCGGCTATATCAATATGTTCCTTGGCTTTCCTTGTTTTGATTGCTGCTTTACCAGCAGCCTTTCCACCATATAATCCATTTTTCTCTAATTCCTCTTCAATACTGTTACGCCTTTTAGAAAAATGCTTTATTACCTCCGGATTAACACCAGCTATTTCAAAAAAGCCTTTATCCGGATCTGTAATAACCAGCTCATAGCCCATACTTCTTAATTCTTCGGCCAGATTATTGCGATACTCCATACCGTAAATCTTTTGCGTTGTAAAAAAGGGATAGCCGTCAAGGGCATATCCCTCGCCATTGAATGATGTTTTATTTATGGCTACAGCATGGGTATGCAGCTGCATATCGTTGTCTCTGCTCACATAATGGTCAAAACAAGCCACAGCCATATTCCCTGTACGATGGTGTGTAATAACCCCATCGTGTTTTGTCCTTGTCCCGGCCAGCTCGTTTTCTATTTCATCCAGTGTCCTATAAACCGCTTTATGGTGGGCTTCCAGCATATCTTTTCGCCCTTCCTCGGATAATTCGGCAACAATACTCACGCTCTTAGGAGCTGAAAAGGTCAGGTCGTAAGCACAGCATTTCTCTCCTGATGACTCCAGCAGCATATTGAAGGACTCAGGATCAACCACACTACCCTCCTCTATGCCCAGCTCACTGCATAACTTTCCATGCCATGTGTCCTGGGATGTCATATCCCTAGTATAGTAATCATCAGCCTTGTAGTAAGACATGGCCATTCTTGCAGAACATGCTTGAACAGACAACATTTATTGCACCTCCTAGAAAAACATCCCTAATTCCTCATCTTTATCAAAATCAGTCCTGATATTTCCTTCTTCATCAGAAGCTGTTTCATTTTTACCTTCGTCTATGAAACGGCTTACCACCTTGGCACTAACCTCGTTTACTTCAACAGGCAAAAACTCAGGATTGATCGCTGCAATATCCTGCTTTTTAAAATATACCTCTGCCACCTTTGGGAACAAATCTGGAATACAGGCCACTGCGTGGCCCGTAGGCAGTGTTTCCAGCTCTGCTGGAATAAATGCACTGTCTTTTGTAATCGACCTATTGTAGGAAGTGCTACGCTTCCCTGTAGGCATTGATAAAACGCCTGAGTAATGTTCACTCCTGTTAAGAGCCAAGCGCTCTACTTCACAGTTACCAATTACTTTGGATAAATATTCTGCATCCGTTGGCTCCGGCATTTGGAATAAAAACCTAGTTTTTGCACATGCCACTATATTTCTTGCTTCATGCTCCCCGTAGACGGCTTTTATTTTTTCAAATGTCTGATTTGCCAATATGCAGCATACGCCTTTGGAACGTGCTTGTGTAAGCAAAAAGCTCAAGGTTTCCAGTGCTGGCAGTGCGCCCAGCTCATCAATAACAAATACCAAGTTGGTATCCTGCCCCCCATCATCCGGAAATTCCTTTATTTCTCTGCCGATTAAATCAATGAATAATTTTATGATGCTGGTAAATACAGTATCATTACGCCCAGCAGTTGATAGGAATAAACTGCCATGCCCTTCATTGATCCACTGACGAATCGAAAAATCTCCATCCTTTCCTGCAAAGCATTCAAGCTGCCTAGACACGGATGCCAGAATGCTGACAATACTGTTTGCCCGCTCTCCTGCCTTTTCACCAAGGTATTGAAGGCCTGTCTGCATCCCAACAGGCAATCTTTTAAACCGCCTTATCAGTTCCTCTGCGGGCTGATTTATACAGATTACCAAATCCTCCATAGTGGTTTTATTATGTAGTACACACCAACATACCGCACTGCAAAAAACGCCAGCAGCAGCCTTATACCAATACTGATCATTATTTTTATCATTATCTTTGGTGTCAGATACCCCAAAGAGGATATCGGCAACAACTCTCAGATCTGGTGGAACATCACTGATTTTCCCGGCAGAATCCATTTCAAAACGAATCTCATTAAATATCGACCATGCTGCTGTCCGCTGGTCAAAGGGATTAAAAATAATATCTTCCCCAGTTCCGAAATGGCCGTAAAACTCGCCTTTTCGGTCAAGGATTATAATTCGTTTTCCCAGTGTCTTGAAATATTGAACAATCATCATGAGCAGGGTACTTTTACCAGTACCCGTACTTCCAAGAATAAGGAAATGCTCCTTTTCCCGCTGTCTGTTCAATACCAACTTTCCTGTATGAGTATGTAAAACCATACCTGGGTCATTGCTTTGTTGTGATTTTCTGCATAAGATTTCTGCGGAAACTTTTCTGATTCCACGGATATATTTATCCTGCTTGTATTTCATTTCCGGTGTTACCGCCGGAGCTTTAATACATAATATTATTCCAGTAGCCAATGCTATTATTGATACCGGAATAATACCCAAATATCTCCAACAGGTTCCCCCATGAATCACATCAAGAAATATTTTAAAATCTATTAGGCTCACTTCTGTAGGTAGATGATGCTCCAATAAAACCTGATGATATGTAATCGGAAGTGTCACAGAATAATCTGGAATCGGTAAAGCGAATTCCAACATCAAATAGGAAACTGAGTATTCTATTGCAGTAATAATTGAATACTCATAATCTGTCATTATACAGTTCATGAGTACTACAAATACACTCTCAATAATGAAAATTGGCAGCACAAAATATTTTATGATAAATCTTTTCTCTTGGTCATTCATACTGCTGCTCCAATCTTTCCTGAATCCTTTTCATGATCAAATCGGCATTGGCCGGATCAGTTGCCCGGAGAACAGCGTATGAAGTATTAACAGATAAACGAAGATTTTTTATTACTTCTTTAAGCAACATAATCTGGTCATTATTATCCTGTTGAAGGTTCATTATAGTTTTTTCAAAAAAGCTATCCTCGAAATTTCCCAGCACCTTATTGCGCACATATTGAGATACAGTTATCCCGCTTTTCTTTGCCTCACGCTTCAGCAATTCCAGCTCATTAGCCGCAAATCTGACTGTTATTCGGTCCAAAACAATCCACCTCCACATTGCAATATTTTCAGGCATGGCCGACAAAAAACTGACATTGTCTTACTTCGTCCGACACTCTAAGGACTTATAAAATACCCCCGCACAAGCGCCAGCCGGTGCAGGGGTGTGATAGAATGGCAGCTCGCAGCCATTCTATTATCAGTCAATCTAAGTGGCATATATCCTCTCTGTGGTGACGATTAAACTCGTCAGCAATTTTTACTGGTATGTTTTCAAAAGTCTCGTTTAATATCTTAAATGTATACCCATCTGATAAAACTACTTCATATTTGTTATCAGCAACTCTTGTAAAACTTTCCAAGTAGTATCCATGATGTTTAAGGTCTGTAAAGATGAAATGCAGGGCCTGATATACGTCTACCATTTTAACATTTGTTTCATTGCATTCTTTGGTGGTAAATTGAGACAAAATATCGTCTTCCTCATCCTTATTTTTCCGCTTAAAAAGGTTCCACATTATTTTCGTACCTCCATTTTATTCTCAGATTTACAGTCAGTTTTAACAATGTTATAGCGCATTCTAAATTCCTTCAGAGAAGATACCCCTGTTTGATTTAACACTTCCGCACCCAATTCCATCTTTAATTTATCTTCCTTAGTAGCAATTAATTTCTGCAACTCCTGCAAATCATTTTTTAGATCTTGTAAGCTTTTCTTTGGCACATTTAACCCCCCTTAAGATTTTTATCAACTATATACACAACAAACATGGGCCAGGAACTACCCGGCCTCCTATATTACATTTACGGTGAAACATCATTTGCAGCATAACGCGAATAAAATTTATAAAAGGGCGAATCCGGTGACACAGGCGGAGCAGTCGCCAGCTCTCTCTCGAATTGTTCTTGCATATCCCTTTCTGTTTGCTTTATTATCTCAGCAGGCACATCCCCCGTTTTTGAACACGGCTGTATATTATACTGTTTTTTAGTGGCATCAATAAAGAATCCGGTAGGATTATGTATACGATTATGCTTTACGGCATTAGCCGTATATTTAAGATATTTCATAAATATTTCTTGTGACATACTGGAATATATATCAGCAGCTACACTTATCTCAATTCCTATTTCGTTACATAATTTATAGCCTTCTGGGCAACGTTCTTTAATAGAATTTGCATCAACAGTTACTTTTTCCTCATGGAAGCTACCATTATTAACATCTGTGTTATTTTGATAACTTTCTCTTTGTTTGTTGTTGGATTTTTTTATTTGTTTATTACTGTTATTTGTTATTTTGTTGTGGGTATAAGTGTTATCATCGCCTTTAATGGCTATTGCCCGATCAGCGTCATTACCTTGATAGGCAGACGACTTTTGGACAGACTCTTGACTTTTTGGATTGGCAATCAAAAGGTAGTCATATCCCGCAAATTTATTAGCTTCACGCTGTTGAACACGTTTAAGATATCCATGGTATTCTAGCTCTTTTATGGCAGTCCTAATGGCTTTTTCGCCACATCCTACAGCAGAAGCTAGACCAACGACTGAATGGTTCCAATTATCTGGCAGATTACAAAGAAATGCCCATAGGAAGCGAGATGTCATTTTTAATTGTTTATCCCACAATGCAATGTTGGGGACAATTGCGTATGGTGACTCTTGTTTTATAAATCTTGACAATTTTGATCACCATCCCTATCCGTAAAAATATCATTTAATTGATCTCTCGCCGCCTCCTGCATACCAGGTAGCAAGTGTGCATATACACGCAACGTAACGTTCACGTCGCCATGGCCCAAACGCTGAGAAACGATCTGTGGGGCCACTCCTGCAGCCAATAACTGACTGGCGTGCGAATGGCGCAAGTCATGGAATCTAACATTCTCTAGTCCTGCTTGATGTAATATAGGCCTCCAGCAGCGCTTAAAAAAATTCGTTCCAGAAATAAAGTTGCCGTATGAGTTGGTAAAAACCAGAGCATGTTTATTATTAAAAATTCCAGCATATTTGGCTGCATATACCCCTTGCGTAGACTTCCAATCCTCCAACACATTGATTATCCTTTGTCCGAGCACAATCTTACGACTACTATTAATAGTTTTTGGAGTATCGAGAAATTCCCCACCTCTAGCCGATACAAGGGAATTTCTAACCAATATATGATCATCAAATACGTCCTCCCATTTCAGCCCCAAGATCTCTCCCCGACGCATTCCAGTGTCAATTGCTAATGTAATAAGGGCATAATAACAGTAGCGTAAATACGCTGCTCCCTCATCATTGCGTGGCTCTTTCTGGTATTTTCCTTCTCTTGCTATCTCAATTATCTTATTTAACTCCTCCAATGACAGAGCTCGAATTTCTTTTCTTGACTGACGTGGTGGTCTTGTATTGCGGAGCGGATTAGAAGAAACATATCCATATTTCACGGCCGCATCAAGGCACATAATCGAATATCTACGTATTTTGGTAACTGTAGAAGGACTAAGCCTGTTCCCCAGTTCGTTGAGAAACTCCTGATATGATTGAGCGGTTAATCTATTTAGCTTATACTTCCCAAAAACAGGCAATGTGTAATTTTTTATTATTTGCTCGTAAGTCTCTCTGGTACGGATCTTTACTGAGTCTCCTATTACAGTATTGAGCCATATATCAACCCAGCGTGACAAAGAAATTTCTAACTCTATATGCCCATCTTCGATATTAATAAGCCAATTTTCCACCTTTTCGCGCAAAGCCTTCTTGGACTTACCATATAAGGCCTTTATTTCACGTTTACCCGTGACCGGATTGGCATAATATCCTCGCCAGCGCCAGCGGTCTTGTGCCTCAATATAGTCATACGAGCCTGTTCCTCGTTTAGTACTCATTGTTCACCTCATTCAGCAATGCTGCAAACTCGGCCTTTCTCGATCTCCTGCTCTACCCACCAGGCCGGGATAAGACGTTTACGGCATAACTGTGTAAACGGAATAACATTTTGATTCATAAGCTTATGTAGCGTTGTTATCGAAATATTGTTACTATACACAATTTCACGTGCTTCCTTTACAGTATAGTAATTCCTCTTTTGATATTGGTTTACTGATTCCATCTTTGATTCCTCCTTTGAAATTTGATAGAATGAAAACGATTAATAAAATAATTAATTGCTCTATAAATTATTTGTTCCGTACCACCTAACAAATAATTTATCTTTATTGTAGTACATTTTTTTCGTTTGTCAAGATTTTGGAGTAAATATATGCAAGATAATTCTTTTATTTCACATCATATAAAATATTTACGTTCTCACTATCAATTGAGTCTTGCACAGTTGGCTGATATTTTAGAAAAAAGTAGAACAACAATAAGTCAACTTGAATCCGGAAAAGTTAAATTATCACAAGATTTCCTCATAGATTTAGCAAATTTCTTTGCAGTTTCATTAGACTGGCTAACAGGAAGATCTGAGGAACCGTATTCCGAGCCTGTTATTAAACATCTAGAAGACGAGTTGGTGGCTTTATATCACGATGTAAATTTAAGCAAAAACCAAAACCTAATCTATTATAAAGCTTCAATTATCCTTTATTTATCTAAGGATTACTTTTCATATAACGATGAATATACATTAGAACAACGGGCTGATGTTATATTTGCTCTTAATTTTTGGAAGTATGCAGCAAATCTACTAGATGAAGAAGGATATGATTCGCAACAAATACCTATTCAATCAGCTATATATAAAGCAAGCCAGATAAATGATAATGAAGAAGAGACCATTATAGAAAAAATATATTTAAAAATAAACCAATTAAACGATAGTGAAAAGCTCTCTCGCATTAATAAATATATAGATTTCTTTTCTGGTAAACGATCCAGCAAGAGAGCCGGAAGTTCCTTTGCGAAGTTGTGTTATCAATGCCTTGATATCCTTAAAACAGCAAATGCAGAATTATCTTCTAAAAAATCCGACCGCATATATAGAAGTCATGTAAAAAATAACCCCTCAACAGATTAATCTGATGAGGGGTTCACATTTATGGTTCAAAATATGGTTCAATGACATACAGGCACTAAAATACCCCCATGAGACTATCTTCTGAAGTCCCATAGGGGTTGAGTTTCAAATGGTGCGACAGGAGGGATTCGAACCCCCGACCCACGGCTTAGAAGGCCGTTGCTCTATCCAACTGAGCTACTGTCGCAAATAAAAATGGTCGGAGCAGCAGGATTCGAACCTGCGACCCCCTGGTCCCAAGCCAGGTGCTCTACCAAACTGAGCCATGCCCCGAACAACGTATCAACACTACGCGTCAACAGGTGATATAATACACCAAAACGACGTTGTTGTCAACACTTTATTTAACTAATAATTTCTTTATATCATCACGCAACTGAATAATCTGCTGATACCTTTCCATAGCGTCACTAGGCATCATTCCACCACGCAAATCCTCTACCATATCATAAATAGCAGTATACATAGGTGTTATTCCCAGATTGGCACATACACCCTTCAAATTATGGGCGCTTCTAAAACTGTCCTCTATGGATTGATCACTTAAATTCTTTCCCAGTGTCTCAAAGACATCATCATCCAAAAATTTTACCAAGCATTGTTCAAAAAATTCCTCATTGTTCAAAAATCTATCCAGAGCATCCTCTGTGTCACATCCCATTGATTTTAGCTCGTCCAATAACGCTGACATCTCTCTTCCCTCCCTATGAGGTATCCATCAAACAACAGCAATTTTTTACTAACTCCCTTTACTGACAGTTTATCATACATGAAACCTTATGCCTAGAGTGATAATTATTTTTCCTTATCTTGATGGTATATAACCGTATTAAACTGCCATTAACCTGCTATATTAGATAATCGGCTTCATGCTAATTCTTCTTAACTAATTTGGACTATAGTCAGCAGGATTTATAGTCAGGGTGACGAATTGTTGCAATGGAAAATTGTTTCCTAATTACTTAAAGGGAGGAATATTTGATGACAAAAACGGGTTTTCTCAGGCGTCTAGGTACCGTGTTGGTGACCGGGTTATTATCTGTTTCTCTGTTGGCAGGCTGCGGTGGTGGCGGTGGAAACGGCACTCCGGAAGGTCCTAAACAAACCAAGGTGGCTCCAACAGAAACCTTTAAATATGGCAACCACGAAGCCAAAGTTTACGAACTCACTGGCTTTGACTTAAAGGAAAAAATCAACACCTTTAGCTTGGCAGTATTGGAAAAGGAAATCTTCTTCCAGTGTGGCAAAAAGCCTCTTCACATGGGGAAAGTTACCTTGAATGAAAATGATGCCACCATCGCTGATTTTGTTGATTTGGGCGAATGTGGCGATAACAACAGCATAGCAGCAAACGATAAAGTGGCTATGTGGCAGGGACCAAGCTCCAAAATGGTAACCTATGACGGCAAACAGGCCAACATCAATGGTCGGTGGCCAGGTCAGATTATTACCAAGACTGGTCGTGGCGGTATCGCAGGCCGGGAGGAATTCTACTACCTCAGCGGCAAGTCCCTGAACTTTGCCAAGATTAAAGATGGTACCATCAAGGACAACAAGGAAATCGTAAAAAATCTTAATACTGTCAGCCCGGATTTTCAGCGGGTACAGTTCTTCCCAGTCAGCTCCGACGAGACGGGTATTTATCTCCGCTGTATCATGAATCCACCAGGTGACAACCGAAGAATTCCTGTATTGGTGGCCTTTGACAAGGATGGCAAGGAACTGCATCGCTATGAAGGTGTACCAGGGGGCCGCCGGGACTTCTGCGTTACCGATAAATATGTTGTCTACGGGGACAACGACGGCAATATCCGGGTCTATGACAAAAAGAGCGGCAAGCTTATAGGAGATGCCAAGGTAACCTTCCGTCCATTTGCCCTGTGTACCATCAAGAATAATGAAATACTCATTTACGATGATATAAACAAGACACTCTACCGGGTAGAGCTGTAAGGGCTGGTGATTATGTTTACTAAGGAGAATTAACCATGAAAATGATATTAAAAATGCTGGGTGCCGCTCTGGCGCTGGTAATGGCCATTGCTGTAATGGGTTGTGATAGTAACACCAAGAGCGGCAGTACCGGTCAGGTCTATCGGGGCACCCCGGACAGTGGACCAGTGGATGCCGAGTGGCACAAGGTATTGGAGCAAAACGGTACCTTCTATGAGGCCTATCTCCGTCTGGATGACCTAATGAAGAATGGTTCCCCTTATCAGCCAATTACCGGTATAAAGCTCCCCAAGGAGCTGCAACACGCCACCTATGACACCAACTATCACAACAAAAAATATCACTATCGGGACAAAGATATACAGACCTATAAAAATCCGGCGGATATGAAAAAAGTTGCCGGACGTTATGTGCAGGTACAGGAATTTGTTTATCCGGGGATGGGTATGTTTGTTGGTCATGTGGCCAATGGTATGCACCTGGTGCTCAATGAAGACGGTACCGGTACCTTTGACAAATACGGCCCGGTGGATGGCGACGAAAATGCTTCCTATATCAAGCCAGTAAAATGGAACGACCGGACCATCACCATGACTTTCCCTATGGAAATGGGTGGTCATTACAGTCTGGAAGGAAACCGCCTTACTGTCTGCACAAAAATGAATGCTGGTATTGAGGAAGTCTATGTCTTTGAGCGGGAAAGTGACTACATAGCCAATCTGCCTCTGACACCGGCTATGGTTCTCCAAATGGGCTACAGCCCAAGTGACAATTCTTTTTCCTCCAACTCTATTATTGATGAGGAGGATTTGGGCAAGGAATTGTCTGGCAAGGTATATCGCCTAAAGCAATGGACCCAGGGGGGTAAAACCGTACCTGCCAAAGCCGATGACCCTACTACCAATCCAGCCGATCACTTTATCGTGCTGGTAGAGTCCGGTAATAGGTTTGGCTACGGCTATGTCCGTAACGGAGACACAGAGGATGCCTGGTTCTATCCAATAGCGTTCGAAGACAAACACCGGCAGAATAAAAAGGAAATATCCTACGCCATGCTCCACGATATGTTCTTTTACTGGGACAGACGGGATAATCTGCTGGAAACCTGGCTCATTGAACGGCCAGGCTATGGTACTGACAAGAAATACAGCAAAATTGAGGTATCCGGCAAGACAGTCAAGTGGTACCCACGAGGCTTAAGTGCTTTGGATACTGACCTGTGTCTGGAATATGAGCTGTCCGATGGAGAAAAGCCACCTGTAAGCCATACCAGTATCGGACCGGTAAATAACCGTAAATTCGTTATTCCAAATGGCCCAAAGACTATGGCCGGTTTCTGGCGCCTGGATCGTATTCAAGGCTACAAGGATTATGGTAAAATACCAACAGGGGAGCATGGGCACAAAAAGCCTGCTGAAGCAACTTCCGTGGAGGAATTGAAGAAAATCATTGATGAGCGCTTCACCTATGGTGAAGATGCCCGCAAATTAGGTGTTGACCTCTGGTATGTGCTGGAGCCGGATGGCACTGGCTATATGCGGGTTTGGGACAAATATTTCGAGCTGGTATGGGACGACAACGAGATCTATTACTACGATATCTCCGGCCGTCACCTACTTTCTCTGGGAGTCGGATCTTTCTACATTCACCGGGGAGAAATCTCCATCGCCCGGCTGTTTAAGGATGAGCTGAACCCTGTTCCACCAAGGCCAAAGGAATTAGGTGGTAAGTAAATAGATTTACACTTTAAAAGGCTATGCCAAGCAGCATAGCCTTTTTTAATGTTTGTTATGCCTTCCCCTTTTTGGAAGGTGGGCACGAAGTGCACGGATGAGGTTCCACTTACTTGATTATTGGTGCCCCATTAGGCCCCACGCTACAATAGCACTGGTTGGCCTTCCCAGTACCTTCATCCAGCTTAGTCATGGAAAAATGTTCAGGATTGGACATAACATAGTATATCTCGTCCAAGTCCTTGTCATCCTTCAACTGGGCATAATTCTCCGGTATATCGCCCCTACGGGTCAGCCATTCCTGCATTGGCACAGCCACCGGTCGGCCATTGGTAATATTATATACCCTGGTACGCTGGCAAATATCCCCAGCTTCCAGTGTATCCACATAAATATACCGTCGACCGTCAGCCAAGCTTACCAGCACCGGCCGTGACAGATAAGCCTCGCCACTGTCCGCCAGTTCACTGCCATTGGCCATGACAAACAGCCCGTTGTCCGTGGAACCAATCTTCACTGCCGTCCCGCTGCCGTCGGCAAACAGGGTACGGACCGGCAAAAACGGCCGCAGCTCCATACAATAACTTTTTGGCATCCGACAGTATTTCTCCTTGAACAGACCCGGATATTCATCAAAGAGAATGGTGGTGGTAAAAATTCCCTCGGAATAAGAACCGATAAGATACGGATTAAAATAGAAGGATACTCCTGTTGGATCCAAAGTCCATGGGATAGAACAATCCAACACCATTTTCTCCACCATTTCCTCCATTAAGGTCCCCTCTATAAATGAGGCATTAGGATAATCCCGCCGTAACTGGGTTTCGATGGCACCAATCAGTACATTTGCATCTTTGAATACATCCATCAGCTGCAATTCCTTACCGGTTTTGGAGTCAAAATTTCGTCCCAAAACCCCATACATACCGTGGGCTCCCCCCTCATAGCTACTGGAATACTCCAGGAGACTGGTGGCTAACGTATCTGCCCGGCGAATAAACACATCATGCTTGCTTTCAAAGGTAGGAAAAAATGTGCCGCCGTCTTTCAGGCGCTCATCACGATCCTGCATAGCCTGGGGAATCATCTGGGTACGGATATCATGGTGCAGCTGAATTGCCTTGTCACTGTAATCCCACAAGGCCTTCTGTAAACCCTCTACCCCCATATCCTTACCGGCCCCCACCAAGCTTACAATGGTATGGGAAGAAATCAATAAGTCATTTTTTGCATCACCATCCCATATGGTGTGACCGCTCACCGCCAGCTGTACCGGCCTAATTGAAGCATCTACCCGTGCATCGGCTTCAGCCACTGTCCCCAGTGAACCAATAACCAGCACTGCCGCCACAAATGCTGACTTCAACAAGTACTTGCCAAACTTCATTTAATCCCCTCCTCGTAAAATACCTTATCCAAATACAACCCCTGGGCTGGTGCCGTAGCTCCAGCCTTTTGCCGGTCCAGTGAGGCCATAATCCCCTTAAAATCCTCAACGCTTTTCCAGCCTAATCCCACATTGCCCAAGGTCCCCACAATATTACGCACCATATGGTACAAGAAACCATTGGCATGAAACCGCAGGCTAATTATTCGCCCTTGTTGTTCTGCTTGCAGGCTAGCTTCGTAGATTGTGCGCACCGGGCTCATAGGTGCCCCTCCTGCCGCCCGAAAAGCACTAAAATCGTGTTCACCTTTCAGCAATTCCAAGCACTGTTCCATCGCCTTTATATCCAAGGTCTTGCGAATATTCCAGCTGTAATTTCGCTCAAAAGGATCCGGGATATCCCCCTGCAAAATACGATATTCATAAATCTTGCTCACGGCACTGTGCCTGGCACTGAATTCCCGGTCCGCTTCCATTGCCTCAACCACCACAATATCCGGCGGTAATAGGCTGTTTATTGCTCTAGGCACCTTGTCCGTGGGAATAGTACCATCCGTAAAGAAATTAACTACCTGCCCCCGGGCATGTACCCCAGCATCGGTTCTCCCAGCTGCCGCCAGTTCAATGGTATCCCCAAATACTTTCGCCAGCCGATCCTCCAGCACATTTTGTACCGCCACTATTGGCGGATTTTGGCGTTGAAAGCCGTGGTAATTGGTACCATCATAGGCTACCGTTAGCCGTATATTGCGTCGACGCGCCTTCATTATATCCTTATGTTCTGGCTTCATTTAATTATCCTTACGTATATATAACCTGTATGGCCACCAACAGGCAAATAAATCCTATAAAAATCCCTGTGGCCACGTAATCGATATCATGAACCCTTTGTTGCTTCATACGAGTTCGGTCCTCGCCCCCTCGGTAGCACCGGGCTTCCATGGCGATAGAAAGTTCATCCGCTCGCCGAAAGGCGGAAATAAATAGCGGCACCAGCACCGGCAACATCCCCTTGGTACGCTGAATGAAATTACCATCCCCGATATCCGAACCACGGGACTGCTGAGCCTTGATGATCTTGTCTGTTTCCTCCAGCAGCGTTGGAATAAAACGCATGGCAATAGTCATCATCATGGCTAATTCGTGAGCAGGAAAACCTACTCTCTTTAGAGGAGACATCAAAGATTCCAAAGCATCCGTCAGCTTCAAAGGTGAAGTGGTAAACATCAACAACGATGATACCAAGATTAACAGTACCAATCTTAGGCTAATGATGAAACCCTTCAATATTCCCTCACCGGTAATATCCAGAATCCATACCTTAACCAAGCTCTCTCCTGGCGTGCTGAAAATATGCATCAAAAAGGAAAAGAGAATTATCCACCAAAGAGGTTTAACGGATTTAAGAACCATGCCCATCGGGAGTCTCGACAGAATAATCAGACTGAGAGCAAAACCTGTCATCAGGGCATAATTAATATTATTATCGAATAGGAATACCGCAATAATATAAAAGAATAACAATACTATCTTGACCCGGGCATCCATCTGATGCAGGGGGGATTCACCAGGAAAATATTGTCCCAAAGTAATATCTGTCAGCATTTTCCCTGCCTCCCCAGTACACTTAATATCTCGCTTACAGCTTTTTCCATTGTATAAGCATTGTTTTCTATAGGAAGACCCTCAGCTGCCAGCTCATTTAAAATTTCTTTTATCTCCGGCAGCTCCAGCCCTGCCTGATGAATAGCATCTACACGGGAAAAGGCCTCTTCCGGCGAAGCTTGAATTAGCACCTTGCCCTTACTTAATATAATTACATTATCTGCATATTGAGCAATATCATCCATATTATGACTGATTAGTACAATAGTTGTACCTTCTTCTTTATGCAGTCGAAGTATTCGCTCCATTAATGTATCCCGCCCCTTAGGATCCAGTCCTGCAGTAGGCTCATCCAGCACCAAATACTTGGGTTTTAGGGCCAATATCCCTGCAATAGCAGCCCGGCGTTTTTGACCACCACTAAGATGGAATGGGGAACGATCAGCGTATTTATTGTAGTCCAGGTTGACAAAATCCATGGCATACTTAACCCTATGATCTGTTTCCTCTGGACCGCACCCCATGTTCTTGGGTCCAAAGGCAATATCCTGGGCGATAGTTTCCTCAAAAAGCTGGTGTTCAGGATATTGAAAGGCAATTCCCACCTTGCGGCGAGCCATCTTTGCTTCATTATTCTTGGAACCAATATCTGTTCCATCCACCAAAACAACGCCACTATCCGGCTTTAACAAACCATTAAAATGTTGAATAAGAGTGGACTTACCTGAGCCAGTATGTCCGGCAATAGCGGTGATTTTTCCTTCGGGTATAGTTAATGATATATCATTAAGGGCCAAATGCTCAAAGGGCGTTTTAGCCATATATGTATAAGAAACATTTTTTAATTCGATGGACATAATACTTTCACCAAGTCCTTAGTATTTATTACAGATTCCGTTATTTTGACTCCTTTTTGCTTTAGCCGGTAAGCCAGCTCTGCTGCCATAGGCACAGCCAGACCTCTTTTTTTCATGGCGCCAATATCCTGGAATATTTCCCGGGGAGTTCCTGCTGCTATCATATGTCCCCTGTCCATTACCAAAATTCGGTCTGCCAGGGCAGCTTCTTCCATGAAATGGGTAATATAAATGATGGTAATCCCCTTTTCCTTGTTCAACATGTTAACTGTATCCATGACCTCATGGCGCCCACGAGGATCCAACATGGCAGTAGGTTCATCCAAAACCAGGCATTTACTGTTCATAGCCAATGCGCCAGCTATGGCTACTCTTTGTTTCTGCCCACCACTTAGATGATGCGGGGAAAAGTTTCTATACTCCTCCATATCTACCATACGAAGGGCTGATGTTACATTACGACGAATTTCATGAGGTTCCATGCCAATGTTTTCCGGGCCAAAGCCCACATCGTCCTCCACAATAGCTGCAATTATCTGGTTATCGGGATTTTGAAACACCATACCAATCTGCCGACGTATATCCCACATCTTATCTTCCTCGGTGGTATCCATGCCATTTACCAGACACTTACCCGACGATGGCAGAAGCAACCCATTGAAATGCTTTGCTAATGTGGATTTGCCGGAGCCATTTGTACCCAAAATGGCCACAAATTCTCCTGCTTCAATCTTAAGATTAACATTTTCCACCGCATTATATTCATTGGTCTGCCCTTGATTATATATATGTGAAAGATTCTTACATTCTATAAAGCTCAAAACCAACACCTCTAAGGGAAATTATAAGGTATTTGTAATGGTAGTTCAATAGGCATACTGCCCTTTGTAACAGCAACGACGAGGCAAAAGAAAAAGACCACTTATAAAAGCGGTCTCATTCTAACTGGCAACATCCTACTCTCCCAGGTCGGTCGCAGAAATAGTCCGGTATTCAGCCGTCCTATTTCTGGGTAACATGCCACCGGCATGTTACCCTCCAGCCAAGTATCATCGGTTTTTAGACTTTGAAGCACATATACGCCGAAAAACACTGCCATCTAACAATTTACATATAAAAAAATAGGACTGTCAAAAGACAATCCTCTTTTTTAACCGGCAACTTCCAACCGCGGAAGGAAAATGGCACGGCGACCATTTCCTTCCGAGTAATATGCCACCGGCATATTACTCTCCCATGCCGTCCATTTGTTGGCTGGAGACGACCTATAAAAATAATAAGTTACATACAAAAAAAGAGGACTGTCAAAAGACAATCCTATTTTTTAACCGGCAACTTCCTATCCTCCCAGGCCGTCTCCAGCCAAGTACTTTCGGCGTATATGTGCTTAACTACTGTGTTCGGAATGGGAACAGGTGGGTCCACATAGCCATCATCACCGGATATTCAATTTGAAGGTATATACCCTCAACACTAAACAGAAACACCGTCGACTTCTTCCAATCATACTTCGCTTTCGCTCGTATTCTTGGGAAGTCTTGGTATGGAATACATTAGCGGTTCAATTTCGCCTTACAGCTCATTTCACCGATGTACTTCCACAAGACAACATCTTAGAGTGCTTTAAGTTAAGCCCTCGACTTATTAGTACTGGTCCGCTTCACATGTCACCACGCTTCCACTTCCAGCCTATCTACCTTATCGTCTATAAGGAGTCTTACCAGATTACTCTGT
>Ga0256405_10000578_pt1 | contig 119149 bp, 90 predicted proteins | sample RumenRJG_02DNA_FD_189096 | JGI IMG/M metagenome (GOLD analysis project Ga0256405, IMG submission 189096) | Bovine rumen microbial communities from Lethbridge, Alberta, Canada - RJG_02 | ecosystem: Host-associated > Mammals > Digestive system > Stomach > Rumen | place: Canada: Alberta...
GCCCTTCTCCCGACTCTCGGCCTGGATCTCTTCAATTTGTTCTCGTGTAATCATATCACTTTGCGATTTTCCGCAAAGTTACATCCCACTTATGCAAACTGATAGTCGTACTTTGTCGTATGCTTACGATAAAACCCCGTTATTATTCGTAACTTTGTTTGTCCCCCAATAATGGGATTCGAAGTATGGCGAACAAAGTGAACACTGGGGAAATCCTCCTCTACCAGACAGCCGATGGCCTTTCTAAAATAGAAGTAACTTTGGTTGACGAGACCGTTTGGCTTACAATAGACCAGATGGCCACTCTCTTTCAACGTAACAAATCCACCATTTCCCGGCACATCAAAGATGCCTTTGAGAGTGGGGAACTTGATCCGGATTCAGTTGTTGCGTTTTTTGCAACAACTGCCGCTGACGGGAAAAACTACAATGTGTCATATTACAACCTTGATATGATTATCAGCGTTGGTTATCGCGTACACAGTCTCCGCGGAGTTCAGTTCAGAATGTGGGCAACCCGTACGCTGAAGGAGTATATCATCAAAGGTTTCGCCATGAACGATGAGCTTCTCAAGCGTGCAGGAGGCGGCAATTATTTTGACGAACTCCTTGCCCGTATCCGTGATATTCGTTCCTCCGAGAAGGTTTTCTATCGCAAGATTCTTGAGATATACGCTCTCAGTATCGACTACGATCCCCGATCTGAAACTACCCAGACCTTCTTCAAAACTGTCCAGAACAAAATGCACTTCGCCGTTCACGGGCATACAGCTGCGGAACTCATCTACGACAGGGCCGATGCCGAGAAGGATTTTATGGGTCTTATGACTTGGACAGGACCCCTTCCTCGCCGTTCGGATGCAGAAGTTGCGAAGAATTACCTCAATGCAGACGAGGTGGACACGTTAAATCGCATCGTAAGCCTGTATCTAGACTATGCTGAGCTTCAAGCAAAAGAACACAAGCCCATGTATATGAGTGACTGGATTAAACGATTAGACGATTTCCTGAAGCTCTCGGGCAAGGAATTGTTACAACACGCTGGATCAATCTCGGCCAAACTGGCCAAGGAAAAGGCGGATGCAGAATATGACAAGTTCGAAAAGCGAACCCGTAACGAGCTCTCTCCCGTAGAGCTGCAATTCATAGAAAACTTCGAGCGCGAGCGTCTGAAACTGAATTCAGTCAATACCTCGAAACAGTAAAATATGTGCTCCTAAAGTCCCGGAGATGGACAATGACCGACTGCCGGGCAAGCTGAAGTAGAAAATAATATAACGAATTGGCCGGGTCTCCTCCCCAAGAGACCCGGCCGGTATATAAAACGAACTTAACAAATAGACATCAATGGATGTCGATGTCCGTTGCAAAGTTATAATCTTTCGTGAAACTATCCAAATTTTTGATAGATTTCTATCAATTAAAATATTTTAGTTAGAATTTAAAAGATTTTAGATTCTTCGCTACGCTCAGAAGGACAGGGAGATACGTTCAGAGTGACAGCACTTTATCCATTCCGGTATTCGCTGGGGGTCATACCGGTGTGGGCCTTGAAGAACTTGTAGAAGACGGACTGGTTGGGGAAGTGGAGCTGGAAGACGATCTCCTTGATGGCCATGTTGGTGTACTTCAGGAGATTTTTCACTTCCAGGATCACGAATTCGTCGATCCAGTCGGGAGCGGAGCGGCCGGAGGCCTGCTTGATGAGCTTGGATAGGTATTTGGGAGTCAGGCACAGTTTGTCTGCGTAGAAGGCCATGCCGCGTTCGGAGCAGTGGTATTCATTGACCAGGGCGATGAATCGCTCGAAAACCTGGTTCAGCCGGGCATTGCGCTGTGAATCGGTCTTTTTCCGGGCTTCGTCAATTTTCTGCTTCCAGACATCCGTCGAAAGGTAGGTGAGGGAAGTCAGGAGGGAACCGATGATTTCCCTTTTATTCGTAAACGGCGCGCTGATGATTTTCCGGGCCAGGTTGAAATAATCGTTGGCCAGGGCGATCTGGGATTCGTCCAGGGTAATGCACGGATTGTCCAGCAGGCGCATGCTGTCCTGGAACACTTTCAGGAAGTCGAACCGGATCCCGGACATGAATTCCTTGGAAATCAGGACGAAAATCATTTCTGCATCGCCCAGCCGTTCCTCATTGAACTTGGTGACCTTGATGATGTTTCCGGGGACTTGGATCATCAGGGAATTCTCCCGCAGTTCATACGAATTGAGATTCACATCTATGGTAAAGTGCCCTTTCTTCAGATAGAAGATGATGAACCCGTCGAACCGGACGGGGTATTGGAGCGTCTTCAGGATGGCTTCGCTTTTTTCTATGCGCTTACCGCTGACTTCGCAGATGACGAAGTCATTTCCGATGCTCATTTCTTCGATAATAGGGGCCAGGGCCTTGATCTGCTGGAGGTCGATGGTTTTGGGTGCGTCGGTCATAATTGTCCTTTATTTCGCTTTTTGCAAAGTTAGTAAAAACCTTCGATTATTTGCAAATTTTCCTAAAATTCGACCTAAATAAAAATATTGAAGCGGAAACAATGCCAAATTGTGCCTAAAATGGCAGTATCTTTGCACCCGATTTCGACGAAAAGAAAAAGACTGACAACATGTCAAAAGGTACAAAGATGAAAAGAGAATCCCTTTTACTCGCCCTGCTTCTGACGACCCTTCCCCTGACGGCCCAGCCGCAGCGGCTCACGCTGGACGACTGCCGCGAAATGGCCCTCGAGGCCGACAAGGACCTCCAGCAGGCGCGCACCCGGATCGAGATGGCCGGTTACGACCGGAAAATCGCCCGGGCAAACTATTTCCCGAACGTCTCCGCGACGGGAGCCTACCTATATAACAACCGGGATATCGCCCTGATCGATGATGTGCAGTCCTCGATGCTTCAGAGCGCCGGCTCCATCATGCAGGGTGTCCTGGCAGGAACGGCCGCTTCCATGCAGGAGCAGCTTTCCGGCGCCATGACCCAGGCGATGACCGGGACGATGAACCAGCTGATGACCGCCATCCAGACCAATCCGGCCCTGGCGCAGGAATATATGTCCAGCCCCATGTGGCAGACGGTCCTGGGTATGCTGCAGAAGATGGATCCCTCGGGGCTCGTACAGATGCAACTGCCGGACATCTCGGAGCCGGTGAATGCCATCGGCGCGGATATTGACCAGGCGCTCCATCCGGACCTGCACAACATCTGGGTGGGGGCCGTAACGGTTCAGCAGCCCATTTTTGTGGGCGGAAAAATCTTGTATTCCAATAAGATGGCTGCCTTGAACGAGGACCTCGCCCGGTCCCGGTTCGACATGGAAGAGGCGCAGGTCGTCCTGGATGTGGACCAGGCCTACTGGCAGATCGTTTCCATCGCCGGCAAAAAACGCCTCTCGGAGTCCTATGCCGACCTTCTCCATACGCTGGAAGCCGATGTGGACGCTTCCGTGAAGGCCGGTGTCATGACCGAATCCGACGCCCTCCAGATCAAGGTGAAGGCCAATGAGGCCGAGATGCTCCGGACCAAGGCGACGAACGGCCTGACCCTGGCGAAAATGCTCCTTTGCCAGCGCATCGGCCTGCCGCTTGACAGCGAGATCGAGCTGGCCGATGAGAACCTGGATGCAGTCCCGCTCCCGCAGCGCGCCCAGGACAAATCCCTGGATGACATCTATGCCGACCGTCCGGAAACCCGCAGCCTGGAGCTCGCATCCCGCATCTATGACGCGAAAGCGAAAGTGACCCGGGCCGACGGCCTCCCCAAGGTCGCCCTCACGGCGAACTGGCTCGTCTCCAACCCGAATGCCTTCAACGGCCTCCAGAACACCTGGAACGGAGGTATGCTCACCGCCGGCGTCATGGTGAACGTCCCGCTTTTCCATGGGCTCGAAAACGCGAACAAATACCGCAAGGCCAAGGCCGAAGCTTCCTTGTACCGCTCCCAGCTGGAAGATACGAAAGAAATGGTCGCGCTCCAGGTCACCCGCGAGCGCAAAGCCTACGATGAAGCGCTGGAGAAGTTGTCCATGGCGGAGGCCAACCTGGACAGTGCCGAGGAGAACCTCCGCACCGCCACCATCGGCTTTGAAGCCGGAGTCATCTCGACCAGCACCGTCCTCTCCGCCCAGACCGCCTGGCTCTCCGCCCACAGCGACTGCCTGGACGCCGGCACCGAACTCCAGATGGCCGCCGCCGCCCTCTCCAGGGCTGAGGGCTGTAATCGGTAACCCGTTGGCCTTCAGGTGATTGGTAAAACCGCTTTGTGTAAAAAAACACAAAGCACTTTCAGTAATATCCAGATAGTCAAATAAATACGAAAAACGTAATATGGCAAAGAAAAATTACAATCTGCTGATCGGCATCAGTGCCCTGGTGGGCATTGTGCTTGTGATCGCTTTCGTGGGATACCTCGTGAGCAAACCCCGTCCGCACGTGATCCAGGGGGAAGCCGAGGCGACGGAATACCGGGTTTCCTGCATGGTGCCCGGTCATGTGACGGAACTTTATGTCCGGGAGGGCCAGACGGTCCAGAAGGGCGATACGGTCGCTTTCATCGATTCCCCGCAGGTGCGGGCGAAGCTGGCGCAGGCCCAGGCGGCCCGCAGTGCGGCCCAGGCCCAGAGCGCCAAGGCCCGGAACGGCGCCCGGCAGGAACAGATCGCCGGTGCCTATGAGTTGTGGCAGCAGGCCTTGGTGCAGGAGGACGTGATGAAAAAGTCCTTCGACCGTGTGCAGACGCTCTACGACCAGAAGGTGATCTCCGCCCAGAAATACGACGAGACCAAGGCCAAATACGACGCCGCCGTCGCGCAGGCGAAGGCCGCCAAGAGCCAGTACGACATGGCCCTCAGCGGGGCCCGCAGCGAAGACAAGGCCGCCGCGGCCGCCTTGGTCCATCAGGCCGATGGTGCTATCCGCGAGGTGGATTCCTACCTGCAGGAGCTGTACTTGGTCTCTCCGGCCGACGGAGTGATCTCCAACGTCTATCCCCGGCAGGGAGAGCTGGTGGGACAGGGCTCGCCGGTCGCGACCGTGACCGACCTTTCCGACCTCTGGTTCACCTTCAACATCCGGGAGGACGAGCTCCACGGCATGCAGACGGGAAATGAACTGACCGTGAAAGTGCCCGCCCTGGACGGCGCAACCCTGAAAGCGAAAGTGAATTATATGGCGGTCCGGGAGTCCTATGCCACCTGGAAGGCGACCAAGGAGACGGACCAGTATGACGCGAAGACCTTCGAAGTACGGGCCGTGCCGATGGAGACCGTACAGGGCCTGCGTCCCGGAATGACGGTGCTCGTTGTGAAATGACCTTCCTGGATAAAATAGACAAAGTCATCCGGCGGGAGATCCGGATCTGGGCACGGCGTCCGATCTATTTCCTGGGTTCGGTGGCGGTGATGGCCTTCTGCACGGTCTTTTACCTGACCTTCCTGCAGGACGGCGTCCCATCGGACGTTCCCATCGCCGTGGTGGACCGGGACAATAGTTCCATCTCGCGGAATTTCTGCCGGCAGCTGGATGCCACCCAGCTCGGTAAGGTGGTGCATTACAGCACCTTCGCCGAGGCGGAGGCTGACTTGCAGGGCGGTCGCGTGACCAGCATCTGCCTGATTCCGGAGGGGTTCGCCCGGGACATCCAGGCGCAGCGGCAGCCTACGTTCAGCTTCTATATCAACGGTTTGTACTTCCTGGGCGGCTCGCTCGCCTGGAAGGACATCCTGACGATGGTGAATCTGACAGCCGGTGCCGTACAGCGGGAGGTCCTGCAGATGAAGGGCGTTCCCGAGAGCCAGATCTACGGCCTCCTGCGGCCGGTGGACATCGACATCCACCAGATCGGCAATCCCACGATGAATTACGGGGCGTATCTCGCCAACATGATGATTCCGGGCATGCTGCAGATGGTGGTGATCATCGTCCTCATCTACTCGCTGGGCGCGGAACTCAAGTATGGAACGAGCCGGCATTTGCTGGAAGCCGTCGATCACGACATCTACGCGGCCATCAGTGGAAAAATGGCCCTGTACACCGTCCTGTTCACGCTCATCGGCTGGACCATCGAGGTGATCCTGTACAAGTGGATGCACTTCCCGCTGGCCGGAAGCCTCTGGCAAATGCTGCTGGCCTGTTTCCTGCTGGTCGTGGCTTCCGAAAGCGTCGCCGTCCTCATCATCGGCTGCGTGCCGGTCTGCCGCTTCGCGCTTTCCATCGGCGCGCTGTACAGCGTCCTGGGCCTGTCCCTGACCGGTTTCACCCTGCCCGTCGAGGCGATGCCGGTCGGCCTCCGGGGACTTACGGCGATGTATCCGCTCCGGCACTATTATGACCTGTACGTGCAGGTGGGCATCTTCGGCAGCGGATTCGGCGAATGGTATCCGCAGGTCATTGCGCTGCTGCTGTTCTGTTTCCTGCCTTTCCTGGTGATGGGACGGCTCGGGCATGCCTATACGTATCTGGACTATGAGAGGAACTAGGAGATGAAAGAGAGTTACGTGAAAAACTGGCTCAGGGACGCCCTGGTCATCTTCAACCTGGAGCTCAGGAACATCCTCCACGACGGCGGCGTGATGATCATCTTCGTCGTGGCGGGCGTCCTGTATCCGATCCTGTATAATTTCGTCTATAAGAACGGCATCCTGGAGGATACGCCCATCGCCGTGGTGGACGATGCCGCCTGCAGCGACACCCGCCGGATGATCCGGGAGATGGATGCGACGCGGGAGATCGACATCGCCTACCGGTGCACGGACATGAACGAGGCCAAAACCCTCCTGCAGCAGCGGAAGGTCAATGGCATCGTCTATTTCCCCTCCGACTTCGGCGACCGTCTGGCCGCCAAGGAAACGGCGACGTTCAGTATCTATGCCGACATGAGCAGTTTCCTCTACTACAAGAACCTCCTCATGGGCAGTGAGTTCGTGATGCTGCACGAGATCAACTCCATCAAAATCGAGCGCCTCTCCCTGGACGGCCTGACGGACCAGGAGGCCGATGCGACGGTGAATACGGTCCGCTACGAGGACATCAACCCGTATAACCGGGCGTTCTCCTACAGCATTTTCCTCATCTCGGCTATCCTCATGCTGATCATCCAACAGGTGATGTTCTATGGCATGGGCATGTCCGTGGGAACGATGCGGGAGGAGAACCGCAGCTTCGCTTCGCTGCCGGACACCTATTCCGGCCGTGGCGTGGGCCGTGTCGTCCTGGGTAGGGGAGGCGTGTACTGGCTGCTGTTCATGACCATCGGCATCTATGTGTGCTGCATCGTGCCGGCCATGTTCGGGTTCCCGCAGCGGGGGAGCTTCTGGAACATCCTGCTGCTTCTGGCGCTCTTCGTCACCGTGTGCGTGTTCTTCTCGATGACCTGGACGACGCTCGTGACGCGCCGGGAATCAGCCTTCCTGCTGTTCCTGTTCATGTCGCCGGTCCTGGTGTTCCTGACGGGCTTCAGCTGGCCTACGACGGCGTTTCCGGCCTTCTGGAAGTATTTCTCCTGGTTGTTCCCGTCCACCTTCGGCTGCCAGGCGTTCATCAACATGAACACGGCGGGTGCTCCGCTCACCGTCGTTGCTCCGCAGCTCCGGGCCCTTTGCATCCAGGGCGCTGCGTATTTCATCCTCGCCTGCGTGGCGGTGTATGTGGAGAACTTCGCCCTGAAGCAGGGGCCGAAGATCAAAGAAAAAGCCCGCGTGTACCGCGGGCTTCCTACAGGTCGTAAGGTAACCGGAGCTTAGTCCTTCACGCTGAAAGCGTAGATGCAGTGGCTGTGGTAGGTCTCGCCGGGACGGAGTACCACGGAAGGCCACTGGGGCTTGTTGGGAGAGTCCGGATAGTGCTGGGTCTCCAGGCAGATGGCGGAGCGCTTCTTGTACACGATGCCCTTCTTGCCCTTCACGGTGCCGTCCAGGAAGTTGCCGGTGTAGATCTGGACGCCGGGCTCGTCGGTGTACAGTTTCAGGGTGATGCCGGAAGCGGGGGAATACAGGAGGCCGGCCAGCTTGGTGATGTCGCCCTGGGTGTCCAGCACCCAGTTGTGGTCGTAGCCGTTTCCGTTGCGGATCTGTTCATCGTCGGCATTGATGCGGTCTCCGATGACGGCCAGCGTCCTGAAATCGAACGGTGTATTTTCCGTCGGAAGGATTTCACCCGTGGTCATGTAGGTATTGTCCACCGGAGTGAAGCTGGTGGAGTTCAGACACAGAAGGTCGTCCGTGATGGGGTTGTTCGGGTCTCCGGAAAGGTTGAAGTAGGAGTGGTTCGTCATGTTGATGATCGTGGGCGCGGAGGTCGTGGCCTCATAGGCGATGTCGATCTTGTTGTCCGGGGTGAGGGTGTAGGTCACGTAGGCCTTCACTTCGCCGGGGAAGTTGTTGTCGCCGTCGGGGGAGACGCGGAGGAGCTTCACGTGCGTGGCATCGGCCTCGACACATTCATAGACCTGGTACTGCCAGCCGGTGGGACCGCCATGGAGGCAGTGCTGGAAATTGTTCTGCGGCAGCTGGTATTCGGTTCCGTCCAGGGTGAAGCGGCCCTGGTTGATGCGGTTCGCGTACCGGCCGATGGCGGCGCCGAAGTCGGAGGCGTTGTTCTCCGGGAAGTAGTCGGCGATCTTGTCGAAGCCCAGGACCACGTCCTGCAGCTTTCCGTTGCGGTCCGGAACCATGATGGAAACGATACGTCCGCCGAAGTTGGTGATGCACACCTCCATGCCGTTTTCATTCGTAAGGGTGTAGAGGGCCGTGGGGGCACCGTTGTACTCGCTCACGAAATCGGCCGGGTTCAGGCCGGAGGCCGTGAGGGTCACCTGCTCTTTCTGGCCGCAGGCGACGAGGGCAAGGGCCGCGCAAAGGGAAATGATTGTCTTTTTCATATGGTGTCTGTTTTGTATTGGCGTAACGCTGCACAAAGTTGCGAAAATTTTTCTATATTTGAGAGATTTTTGGAAAAGATAGTAAAATAATCATCCATAAAAAACACAAAAACGACATGACTGAAACCAAGAAAAACACCAATCTGGTGGCCATCATCACGATGTGCTTCATCTTCGCGATGATCTCTTTCGTGACCAACATGGCTGCCCCGTTCGGCAACATCTGGAAGGGCCAGTACAGCTGGGCCGGCATGATGGGCAACATGATGAACTTCGCCGCCTACCTGTTCATGGGTATCCCGGCGGGCAAGATGCTCCTCAAGGTGGGTTACAAGAAGACCACCCTCATCGCCCTGGCGACCGGTTTCGTGGGCATTGTGATCCAGTGGCTCTCCAGCCGTAGCTTCCTGGGTGGCAGCGCCATTTACGTGTACCTCCTCGGTGCCTTCGTGTGCGGCTTCTGCGTGTGCATGCTCAACACCGTGGTGAACCCGATGCTGAACCTCCTCGGCGGCGGCGGCAACAAGGGCAACCAGTACATCCAGATCGGCGGCACCCTGAACTCCCTCACCGGTACCCTGACTCCGCTTCTGGTTGGTGTCCTCATCGGCACCGTGACCGACAAGACAGCGATGTCCGACGTGGCTCCGCTGCTCTTTATCGCCATGGCCGTCTTCGCCATCGCCTTCGTCATCATTTCCCTCGTGAAGATCCCGGAGCCGGCGCAGGAGCGCAAGACCACCGTCTATGAGCACAGCGCCTGGAATTTCCGTCATTTCGTGCTCGGCGCCCTCGCCATCTTCTTCTATGTGGGCATCGAGATCGGCATCCCCGCGCAGGTGAACTTCTTCCTGTCCGACGCTTCCGCCAAGGGTGCCGGCATCGCGGTGAACGGTGCGGCCATCGGCGGCGCGATCGCGGCCGTGTACTGGCTGCTCATGATGGTGGGCCGTTTCTCCTCCACCCTCATCTCCGGCAAGGTTTCCACCCGTACCCAGATGACGGTCGTGAGCGCTGTTGCGATCATCCTCGTCATCGCCGCCATCTTCACGCCGAAGACGGTCACCGTCAACATGCCCGGCTACAGCGCCGCCGACGGTTTCGCGATGTTCCGCGTTCCGCTGAGCTGCCTGTTCCTCGTGCTCTGCGGTCTGTGCACCTCCGTCATGTGGGGCGCCATCTTCAACCTCGCGGTCGAAGGCCTCGGCAAGTACACTGAGTCCGCTTCCGGTATCTTCATGATGCTGGTCGTCGGTGGCGGTATCATGCCGCTCATTCAGGAGTATCTCGCCAAGGGCGTGGGATACATGAACAGCTACTGGCTGGTTGTCGCGATGCTCGCCTACCTGCTCTACTACGCGGTTTCCGGCTCCAAGAACGTTAACAAGGACATTCCTGTCGACTAATCCTTTGATATAATGGCACAAGACTTAGTAATCGGTATCGATGTAGGCGGACAGACCGCCAAGTGCGGCGTCGTGGACGCCCGCGGCAACATCGTCGCCCAGACCGTCATCAGTTCCGAAAATACGGAAAGCGCGGACCAGTTCGTCGCCGCCCTCGCGGAGGCCCTGCAGCGCATCATCACCGAGGCCAATGCCGAAGGCTGCATCCGCGGCATCGGCGTGGGCATCCCGAACGGCAACTTCTATACCGGCGTCGTCGAGAACGCCGTGAACCTCGTCTGGGCCAAGGGGGGCAACATCCCCTTTGCCAAGATGCTCCAGGAGCAGATGAACGGCATCCCCGTCTCCCTCACGAATGATGCGAACGCCGCCGCCATGGGCGAAATGACCTACGGCGCGGCCCGCGGTATGAAGAACTTCATCATGATCACCCTCGGCACCGGTGTCGGTTCCGGCATCGTGATCAACGGTGAGGTCGTGTACGGCCACGACGGTTTCGCCGGCGAGCTGGGCCACACCTGCGCCGTGCGTCACAACGGCCGTCGCTGCAACTGCGGCAAGGAAGGCTGCCTGGAGACCTACGCCTCCGCCACCGGCGTCGCCCGTACCGCCCGTGAGTGGCTGGATATGACCGACGAACCGTCCCTCCTCCGTTCCCTGGACAACATCAAGTCCAAGAATGTGTACGAGGCGGCGAAGGAAGGCGACAAGCTCGCCCTCCGCGTGTTCGACTACACCGGCCGCATCCTCGGCGAGAAGTTCGCGGACTTCATCGAGTTCTCCGCCCCGGAGGCCATCGTCCTCTTCGGCGGCCTGGCCCGTGCCCGCGAGTTCCTGGAGGAGCCCATCCGCAAGTCCATGGACGAGAACGTCATCCCGCTCTGGCGCGGCAAGGTGAAGCTCGTCTTCTCCCAGCTCAAGGAGTCCGACGCCGCCATCCTCGGCGCCTCCGCCCTCGCCTGGGAGCTGTAACAGTTTTACGCAATCTTTCGTCCCCGACCGATTTCCCGGCCGGGGACGTTTTTGTTATAGCGTTGATTAATAGTGAATTATAAAAAGTGCTTTATGTCGAAAAACATAAAGCACTTTTAGTAAACAGTTGACAGTCAGATGACTGCGGAAAACGCTACTTCTTGTACTGCACGGCGGCGGCCTCAACGGGGAGGGCGGCCTTGTAGTTCGCGAGGTAGGCTTCGAAGCCGGCGACATCGGCGGGATCCGGGTCGATCCGGGTGCCGGTGTTGCCTGCGAAGACGACCTTGTCCAGGAAGTCGGGCAGGGAGAGGGTGCCGCCGTTCACCATGTAGGAACCCAGGAGGGCGATGCCCCAGGCGCCGCCTTCGCCCGCGGTCTCCATGACGGAGATGGGGGAGTTCAGGGCGGCGGCGAGGAAGCGCTGTCCCACGACCGGGGTCTTGAACAGGCCGCCGTGGCCGGTGATGCGGTCCACCTTCACGTGCTCCTTCTCGAACAGCACGTCATTGCCGATCTTGAGGACGGCGATGGCCCCGTACAGCTGGGCACGCATGAAGTTCGCGAGGGAGAACTTGTCGTTGGCGCTGCGCACGAACAGCGGACGGCCCTCCGCGAAGCCGGTGACCGGCTCGCCGGAGACGTAGTTGTAGGCCACGAGGCCGCCGCAGTCGGGATCGCCCTCCAGGGCGTGCGTGAACAGGATGCGGTAGATGTCGTGCTTGTCCTCGATGGGACCCAGGAGGGCCTGGTACTCGCGGATCATCTTCACCCAGGCGTTCAGTTCCGACGTGCAGTTGTTGCAGTGGACCATGGCGACGAGGTTGCCGTCCGGGGTGGTGACCATGTCGATCATCTCGTTCGGCTCCGAGAGCTCATGCTCCAGGACGATCATGGAGAAGGAGGAGGTGCCGGCGGAGACGTTGCCCGTGCGGGGTTTGACGGCGTTCGTCGCGACCATGCCGGTCCCGGCGTCGCCTTCCGGCGGACACAGGGGCACGCCGGCCTTCAGGTGGCCGGAGATGTCCAGCCGCTTGGCGCCGGTCTCGGACAGGCGTCCGGCGGCGGCGCCGGCGGGCAGCACCTTGGGCAGGATGTCCCGGAGTTTCCAGGGATAGCCCTTCGGGGCGACGAGTTTCTCGAATTTCTCCACCATGTCGGCGCGGTAGTTCCCGGTGGCCGGGTCGATGGGCAGCATGCCGGAGGCGTCGCCTACGCCCAGGACCTTCTCGCCCGTGAGTTTCCAGTGGATGTAACCGGCCAGGGTGGTGAAGTAGGCAATCTGGGGGACATGCTCCTCTCCGTTCAGGATGGCCTGGTACAGGTGGGAGATGCTCCAGCGGAGCGGGATGTTATAGACGAAGAGCTTGGAGAGCTCCGCCGCAGCGGGGCCGGTGTTGGTGTTCCGCCAGGTGCGGAAGGGAACGAGGAGACTGCCCTCGGCGTTGAACGGCATGTAGCCATGCATCATAGCGCTGATGCCGATGGCGGCGAGATGCTCGATCTCCACGTCGTAGCGGGCCTTTACGTCGGCGCGGAGGGAGGCGTAGCAGTCCTGCAGGCCGAACCAGATGGCCTCCTTGCTGTAGGTCCAGAGGCCGTCCACGAGCTGGTTTTCCCACTCATGGGCGCCCTGGGCGATGGGATTGTGGTCCTCATCGACCAGGACGGCCTTGATGCGGGTGGATCCGAACTCGATGCCCAGGATGGCTTTTCCAGTTTCGATGGTGATCCTCGGGTCCATGCTACTTGAGGGCTTTGTTCAGGAGATAATAGACCTCGTTCGTACGGAGTTCCTTCTTGAATCCTTCGATGGTCGTATGCTTGTCGATATGGACGAACTCGATGCCGGTCATCTCGGCGAAATCGTCCCAGTATTCAGCCGTGATGTCATAGCTGAAGGCGGAGTGGTGCGTGCCGCCGGCGAGGATCCAGGCCCCGGCACCCACCTCGAAGGTAGGCTGCGGGATCCAGAGGGCGGAGGCGACGGGGAGCTTGGGCATGGGCTTGGGCTCGATGCACTCCACGTCCTGCGCGATGAGGCGGAAGCGGTTTCCGAGGTCCACGACGGTGGCTTTGATGCCGAAACCGGTCTTGGAGGTGAATACGAGACGGGCGGTGGGCTGCTTGCGGATGCCGATGCCCAGGAAATGGACCTCGAGCTTGGGCTTGTCCGTGGCGATCATCGGGCACACCTCGAGCATGTGGCTCTGGAGGGAGGAGCTGCGGTCGCCGGCGAAGTTGAGGGTGTAGTCCTCGAGGAAGGAGCAGCCCTTCGGCAGGCCCTGGGACATGACCCAGAGGGAACGGTACAGGCAGGCCGTCTTCCAGTCGCCCTCGGCGCCGAAACCGATACCCTCGGCCATCAGCCGCTGGGAGGCGAGACCGGGGATCTGGTCGAAGCCGCAGAAGTCGGGAGCGTCGATGTCGGCGTCGCCCAGGTCGTCGAAGTTGGTGGTGAAGGCCGTGGCGCCCTTGTCGGCCAGCACGCGGCGGATGGCGATTTCAGCGCGCGCGGAATTGCGCACCTTCTCCCAATAGACCTGCTCTCCGGTCTCGTCGATCTTGACGGTGTAGAGCTTCTTGTACTCCTCGACGAGAGCGTCGGTCTCGGCGTCCGTGACCTTCTTGTAGTATTCCATCAGGCTGGAAACCGGGAAGTAGTCCACATGGTAGCCCAGGCGCTGCTCGAACTCCACGCGGTCACCGTCGGTGACGGCGACGTTGTTCATGTTCATGCCGAACATCAGGCAGCGGACGTTCTTCGCATCGGCGACGGCGGCGGCCACGCGGGCCCACACGGCAATCTTCTTCTGGGCCTCGGCGTCCTTCCAGTAACCGACGACGACCTTGCGCTGCACGCGCATCCGGGTGCAGATGTGGCCGAACTCGATGTCGCCGTGGGCGCTCTGGTTCAGGTTCATGAAGTCCATGTCGATGTCACCCCACGGAATCTCCGCGTTGTACTGGGTGTGGAAGTGGAGGAGGGGCTTCTCCAGGGCCTGGAGCCCCTTGATCCACATCTTCGCCGGAGAGAAGGTGTGCATCCAGGTGATGATTCCCACGCACTTCTCGTCGTTGTTGGCGGCCTTCATCACGGCCTCGACCTCCTTGCTGGAATTGGCCGTGCCCTTATAGACAATCTTCACGGGAATGATGCCGGAGGCGTTCAGGCCCTCGACCATTTCCTTGCTGTGGCCGTCCACCTGGACGACTGCGTCGCCACCGTACAGGAGCTGCGCTCCGGTGACCCACCATAATTCGCAATTTTCGTATGCCATAATCTTTTTGTGTTTTGTGTTTTTGCGGTTATTTCTTATCCTGGCCGTAATAGGCGTTGGGGCCATGCTTGCGGGAGTAATGCTTCTCGATGAGGTGCTTGTTCATCGAGGGGACATGCTCGACGAGGTCGAGCGTGTTGAGGTGCAGGGTCGAGGCGATGAAGGCCATCTTGGCGACCTCCTCGAGGACGACCGCGTTGTGGACGGCGTTGTCGGCGTCGGTGCCCCAGGCGAAGGGGCCGTGGTTCTTCACGAGGACCGCGGGGGTGTCGTCGGGGTTCATCCCCTTGAATCGCTCCACGATGACGTTGCCGGTCTCCTTTTCATATTCTCCGAAGACCTCGGCTTTTTTCATGTCGCGGGTGCAGGGGATATCGTCATGGAAGTAATCGGCATGGGTGGTGCCGATGTTCGGGATGTCACGGCCGGACTGGGCCCACGCGGTGGCGAAGGTGGAGTGCGTGTGCACGACCCCGCCGATGTTCGGGAAGGCCTTGTACAGGACCACGTGCGTGGGGGTGTCGGAGGAGGGCTTGTAATGGCCCTCCACGACATTCCCTTCGAGGTCCACGACCACCATGTCCTCGGGTTTCATGTTGTCATACGAAACCCCGGACGGCTTGATGACCACCAGGCCGGTCTCCCGGTCGATAGCGGAGACATTGCCCCAGGTGAAGATCACGAGACCGTGCTTCACGAGGTCCAGGTTGGCCTGGCAGACTTTCTTTTTGAGCTCTTCCAACATAGACTACCAGAAGTAGATATAGAAGGCCACGGTGAAGGCCAGGATGATGACGGAATGGATGACGTCCCACTTGTTCCAGGAGGCGCGGGTGACGGCCTTCTGCTCCTCGGTGGCGGTGCCGAAGCACAGGCCCTGTACCTGCTCGGGGGCGGGTTTCGGGGTGAGGAGGGTGATGACGATCGCGAGGCAGATGCAGAACAGGAACATCCAGACGCAGAACGCATAGACGTTCATCTCGTTGAAGATGTAGGTGAAGGCGTTGTGCGCTTCCGGATTGATAATCATCGTGATGAGACGGGTGAAGCCCAGGACCAGACCCACGATCAGGGTCCACATGCCGGCCTTCGGGGAGGTCTTCTTCCAGCTGATACCCAGCAGGAACACCGCGGCGATGGCCGGGGCGAGAAGACTCTGGACGCTCTGGATGTAGTTATAGAGGGACTTGCCCATCCGCTGGATGACGAAGATCCACAGGACGCCGAGGACCACGACCACGACGGTGGCGATACGGCCGATGGTGACGAGCTTCTTCTCGTCGGTCTCGGGGTGCTTGCGCTTGTAGATGTCGATGGTGTAGAGCATCGCGGAGGAGTTGTACAGGGAAGCGAGGGAGCTCATGAGGGCGGCGAGGATGCCGCAGATCACGACACCCTTCAGACCCACCGGGAGGAGGGTGTTCACGAGCATCGGGAAGGCGATGTCAGGGTTCGCGACGGTACCGTTCGGCTGGAGCTGGAGGGCGGCGGCGAGCTGCTGTCCGATGGCGGAATCCGGGGTCTTGGTGAGCGCGTAGGCGATCATGCCGGGGATGAGGAACAGGAAGACCGGGAGAAGCTTGAGGTAGGCGCCGAAGATGGTGCCGCGGCGGGCCTCCTTCTGGTCCTTGCCGGAGAGGACGCGCTGGACGATGAACTGGTCGGTGCACCAGTACCAGAAGCCGATGATGGCGGAGCCGAAGAGGGCGCCGTACCACGGGAACTCGGGATCCTTGCCGGAGCGCATGAGGTCGGTCATGCTGTCGCCGTACTCATTGACCGGCTGGGCGCCGCAGATGTCCATCATGGTGTTCCATCCGCCGAGCTCCTTGAGACCCAGGTACAGGATCACGAGGGAGCCGATGAGAAGGATCGGCGTCTGCAGGACGGAGGTTTTCAGGACCGACTCCATGCCGCCGATGACGGTGTAGATGGCGGTGATGATCACCAGGGCGAGGGCCGCGACCCAGAAGTTGATGCCCAGGAGGGTGTTCAGCGCGAGGCCGCCGGCGAGGACGGTCACGGACACCTTGGTGAGGACGTAGCTGGCGAGGGACAGCCAGGTGAGGATCCCGCGGCTCTGCTTGTTGTAGCGCTTCTCGAGGAACTCAGGCATGGTATAGACCATGGAACGCTCGTAGAAGGGGACGAACACCCAGCCGAGGATGAGGATCATCCAGCCCTGGATTTCCCAGTGGGCCTGGGCCATGCCGGCGGAGGCGCCGGTGCCCGCGAGGCCGATCAGGTGCTCGGAGCCGATGTTGGAAGCGAAGATGGATGCGCCGATGGCAATCCAGGTGGCACTGCGGCCGCTCAGGAAGTAGTCCCCGGAGGTTTCCTTCTTCTTGCGGGAGACGTCCCAGCAGATCCAGATCATCGCCACGAAGAACAGGGCGATCACGATCCAGTCCCAGGATGCGAGCGTGATGCGGTTCAGGTCCGCAGCCGCTGCGAGGGTCATGAAGTTGAGGTGCATAATGATATTGGGTTAGATTTTGAAATTGCCGTCGTATTTGTCCTGGTTGAACCGGTACAGGGCCGCCCCCTTGCGGGAGGAGGTCTTGTCGATCCGGCCGGTCTTTTCGATATAGTCCATCGCTGCGATCCGCTTGCGGAAGTTCCGCTTGTCGATGGCCTCGCCCTGGATGGCCTCGTAAAGCGTCTGCAGCTGTGTGAGGGTGAATTCCTCCGGAAGGAGGTTGATCCCCACCGGTTTCACGCCCGCCTGGTAGCGCATGAAGCGCAGGGCGTCCTGCACCATCCGGTCATGGTCGAAGATGAGGTGGGGGATTTCGTTGAGCTTGACCCAGTGTGCATTGTGGGCCTTGACGAGCGCATGGTCGTATTTCTTGATGTCCACGAGGGCGTAATACGCGGTGGAGAGCACCCGCTCCCCGGGGTCGCGTCCGGGATCGCCGTAGGTATGGACCTGCCGCATGTACAGGTCCCGGAGGCCGGTGAGCTCCGCCACCACGCGGCGTGCGGCGTCGTCCAGGCTCTCGCCCTCTTCCACGAATCCGCCCATCAGGGACCACTGTCCCTTCGCCGGCTCGAAGTCGCGCTGGAGCAGCAGGAGGCTCAGTTCCCCCTCCTCGAACCCGAAGATGATGCAGTCCACGGCGGCGTGGAACTTGGGATGGATACTGTAGTAGGCTTTCGGAGCCATTAGTTTGGTGTTATTTCTACACTTCTTGTGTGTTGCAAAGATAGGGAATTGAAAGTGTAAATGCAACACTTTTCTGCACAAAGTGATGGGGCGTTCTGTTTTTCTTCGTATCTTTGGACATGATGAAGAAGATTGTATTGTATTTCAGTGCATTGTTGCTGGGGCTGCCCATGGCGGCGCACGAGGCGCGGGTGGCCGGACCGGACGGACGGCTGGTGGTGACCGTGTCGGACGAGGGCGGAAAGCCCGCTTACTCCGTGACTTATGACGGTGTGACCTTCCTGGAGCCCTCGCCGCTGGGCCTCAAGGCCGATATCGGGGATTTCACCGAAGGGCTCCTGTTGTCCGGATTCACCGAGGATGCGGTGGCCGAGGATTACAGCGTGCCCACGATCAAGTTCTCCACGGTGCACTACCGGGCGAACCGGGGTATTTTCCGCTTCGTGAAGGTAGGTGGTGCAGACGGGGAAGGAGTCCGTGAGCCGGAGGAGAAGGTTGTTCTGGAACTGGAGATGCAGGTAAGCGCGAACGACGTGGCGTTCCGGTACAGGGTTCCAGCCCCGGACCGGGCGACCAAGGTCTGCCGGGTGCTGGAGGAGGCGACAGGATATGTATTTCCGGAAGGAACGACTTCCTTCCTGTGCCCGCAGATGCCGCCGATGGCGGGATTTGCCCGGACGACGCCGAGCTACGAAACCGCCTACACGGCCGATGATTCCCTGGGCAAGAACGGGGACGGGTATGGCTATGTGTTCCCGGGTCTGTTCCGTCGCGGGGACAAGGGGTGGATCCTGCTAAGCGAGACCGGTGTCCATGGGAACTACTGCGGCGGAAGGCTCATCGGCCATCCGGACGGATCCTTCCGGCTGGGCTTTCCGATGGAGGAGGAGTTCAACGGGAACGGGACGGTGACGGCCGGAATTCCGGTGCCTGGATATACGCCGTGGCGGACCATCACCATCGGCATGGACCTGAAACCCATTGCGGAAACGACCGTGGCGTGGGACGTCGTGGAACCGCAGTATGCGCCCTCCAAGGCCTACAGCGGCTCCAAGGGCTCCTGGAGCTGGATCATCAAGATGGACGACAGCATCAACTTCGACACCCAGAAGGAGTATGTCGATTTCAGCGCGGCGATGGGTTGGCAGACGGTGCTCGTGGACAACTGGTGGGACACCCGGATTGGCCGGGAAAGAATTGAGGAACTGGCGGCCTATGCCCGGACCCGGGGCGTCCAGCTCTGCCTCTGGTACAATTCCAACGGCTACTGGAACGATGCGCCGCAGGGACCGCGGGACATCATGGACCGGAGCATTACCCGCCGGCGGGAGATGCAGTGGATGCAAAGCATCGGCATCCGGGGCATCAAGGTGGACTTCTTCGGCTCCGACAAGCAGCAGACGATGCAGCTCTACGAGGATATCCTCTCCGATGCCAACGACTTTGGCCTGGTGGTGGTCTTCCATGGCTGCACGCTGCCGCGGGGCTGGGAACGGATGTACCCGAACTTCGCCTCGGCCGAGGCAGTCCTGGCGAGCGAAAACCTCCATTTCTCGCAGGAACGGGACGATACGGAGGCCTTCCACGCCTGCCTGCACCCGTTCATCCGGAACACGGTGGCTTCGATGGACTTCGGCGGCAGCACGCTGAACACAGTCTATAACGCGACGAACGACCCCGCGCTCCCGGGCACCGTCCGCCGCACGTCGGATGTCTTCGCCCTGGCGACGGCCGTCCTCTTCCAGAGCCCCGTCCAGCACTTCGCCCTGGCCCCGAACAACCTCACGGACGCCCCGCAGTGGGCCGTGGACTTCATGAAGGACGTGCCCACGCAGTGGGACGAAATCCGCTTCATCGACGGCTATCCGGGCCGCTACGTGGTCCTTGCCCGCCGCTCCGGTGACAAATGGTACACCGTGGGCATCAATGCATCGGCCGAAACGCGCACCGTCACCCTGGACCTTCCGGCGGGGGAGTACACGCTGTACAGCGATATGCCGCAGCGGAGGTCGTCCCGGCGCAAGGGCCGCCACCCCACCTTCCAGACCGGCCCCGACTCCACCGTCGCCTCCTTCCCGAGCCACCAGGAATCCCGCACGCACCCGGGTGGCACCCTCACCGTGCAGATGCCCTGCAATGGCGGGTTTGTAATTGTGCAATAAAAACCTTGCCCCCGGTGCTGTCGCAGCGCCGGGGGCAAAACCAACCAAACATTATTAAAATCACTCATCCATGCCTTCAATGGTCCGGATCGTTCCGTCCTCGTTGTAGGTGAGTTCGCATACTTTCAGGCTGCGGAGGCGGTTGATGCCCTGGGAGGGGGCACTGTCGTGGTGGAAGAGCCACCATTTGCCGCCGAATTCCACGATGCTGTGGTGCGTGGTCCAGCCGATGACCGGGGTGAGGATCTTTTCCTGGTAGGTGAAAGGCCCGTAGGGACTGTCGCCGATGGCATAGCACAGGCAGTGCGTGTCGCCGGTGGAGTAGCTGAAATAATACTTTCCGCCTCGCTTGTGGACCCAGGCGGCTTCGAAGAAGCGGCGGGCGTTGTCTTCCACTTTGATGGGGGTGCCGTCCTTGTCCAGCAGGACGACGGGCTTCGGGTCCTCGGCGAACTGGAGCATGTCGTGGGAGAGCCGTACGACGCGGGCCGGGATGGCGGGCTGCCCGTCGGCCGGGTAGGAGGTGCCGCAGTCCTTGGCGAGGTTGTCCTCGTAGCGCTGGAGCTGGCCGCCCCAGATGCCACCGAAGAACATGTAGAATTCGTCGTCATCGTCATGCAGGACGGCGATGTCGATGGAGTAGCTTCCGCGGATGGGGTCCGGGAGGGCCTTGAAAGGACCGGTGGGGCTGTCCGAAACGGCGACGCCGATGCGGAAGATGTCCGTCTTGTCCTTGGCCGGGAAATACATGTAGTAGCGTCCGTCCCGACCCTTCACCACATCGTTGTCCCAGAGCTGGCGGCGCGCCCAGGGCACGTCTTTGATATCCAGGACGTTGCCCCAGTCCTTGACCGGGGAGGTCATGGGGTCGCCGCCCTCGATGGAGAGGACGTGGTAGTCCTTCATGTCATATTCGCTGCCGAAGTCGTCGTCCGGTGCGGCGGATTCCCAGTCATGGGAAGGATAGATGTACACCTTGCCGTCGAACACGTGGACGGACGGGTCGGCCATATAGTCCTCAGGAAGGAGGTAGCGCTTAGTAACTTTGTCTGCCATAATTCGTTATGATCTTGCTTCGATTGCCTTGTTGATTTCGTCCATCTTTTCGTCCGTGAGCTCGTACTTGGAGATGATCCACATCGCCAGGAGCAGGAGGACGGCCGGGATCACGCACACGAGCCAGAGGATGCCCTGCTCGGCGAGCGGGGTCTGCGTGGCGCTGTCGGCGTTGAAGCCCACCCAGGCGAGGACGAGGCCCGGGACCACGCCGCCGAGGGCCATGCCGGCCTTGAAGAAGATGCCGGTGAGGGCGTTCACGATGCCGGCGATGCGCTTGCCGGTGGTGTATTCGCCGTAGGAGATGACCTCGGGGACGAGGGCCCACATGTAGCCCGTCGCCGTGATGATGCCCGTGGACTTGACGAACTGGGCGATGCACAGGAGGACGAAGTTCCCCTTGAGCGCCGGAATGGACACGAAGGTGTACATCATGGCCATGCCCAGGATGGCGACCCCGAGGAAGAGGTAGAACATCCCGCGCTTGCCGATCTTCTTCTTGATGGCGGGCACCAGCGGCATGAAGATGAAGGCGGGAATGGTCCCGAGCCACATGAACAGGGTGGTCAGCAGCGGGGTCGCCTTCACGTTATAGGTCATGAAATAGGCGTCGGCCGCATTCCCCACGCTCATCATCGCAAAGGCGGTGATGAAGAAGAAGGCCAGCACGCGGAGGGGCTTGTTCCGGACGAACTCCATCCAGAGGTCGCTCACCTTCACGTTGGCCGCCTCCTTCTGGTCCATGACCACGCGCTCCTTGCACTGGGAGAAGCAGAAGATGAGGAGGGCGAGTCCGGCGAGGGCGAAGATCGTCATGGTGATGAACCAGGCCGATCCGGCCTCCGGCGTATTGTACACGGCGGTCATCTTCCCGGTTTCCGGATTCAGGACCTTCGGGGCGAAGAGGGCGATGATCAGCGGAAGGGACTTCACGCACAGGGCGCCGAGGTTCGCCATGAACATCCGGGTGCTGGTGAGGATCGTGATTTCATCCGTGTCCCGGGTGAGGGAAGCGTTGAGGGCGCCGTAAGGGACGTTCACGAGGGTATAGCACATGGACATGCCCACATAGGTGACGTAGGCATAGACCAGGGAGCCGCTGAATCCGTTCCAGAAGCAGAGGATGGCGAGACCCACGAGCGGAATGCCGCCCAGGATGAGCCAGGAGCGGTATTTGCCCCACTTGGGGTTGCCCTTGTCCACGATGGTGCCCACGATGGGATCCCAGACGACGTCCACCAGGCGGACGATGAGGAACATCAGCGCGGCGACGTCCGGCTTGAGCCCGAAGACGTTCGTGTAGAAGAACAGGAGCCAGATGCTGATGGTCTGGTAGATGAGGTTCTGGGCCATGTCGCCGGCGCCGAAGCCGATGCGCTGGAGCCAGCTGAGCTTGTAAAAGCCTTTGGATAAGGTGTTGTCGGCCATATCAGTTCAGGTTTTTGGAATTCAGGATGACGTTTGCGGTGCGCTGTCCGACGGTTTTCTTGTCCTGCGGGTGGATGTCGTTCCATTCGCCGAGGTCCGCGTTCGGGACGAGGTACACCCCGTCCACCTTCCCGGCGGTGGCCCGCTGCTCCTTCTGCACGCGGTTCCAGCCCCAGTCGTTGTCAGTGAGTTCGGAGTGCTCGAAGGCGGCCAGTTCGATGACGTAGAAGGGAAGGTCCGGGGTCTCGGACTCCGCCCGCCAGGAGGCGACCATCGTCTCCAGCAGGTGGCCGTAGTCCGCGGCATTGCCGCAGTTGCTTTCGCCCTGGTACCAGATGACGCCGGCGAAGGGATAGGCCTTCATCGGGGCCGTGATGGCGTTCCACAGGCCTGCCGGTTTGTACTGGAGGAACACTTGGGAAGGGCGCGCCGGCATCCGGCGGCCGTCCTTGTGCTCCCAACCGGTGAGGAGGGAGATGTCACCGTCCGGCGTTTCGAGACTGTAGCGTTTGTCCGGCACGGCGCTGGCGGGATTGCCGCCCGCGGCGTAGAGGTGGATTTCAACCAGGTTGTTCCCCTCATGCAGGATCCCTTCCGGAACCGTGTAATTGCGAGGAGGATACATATATGTAGTATTCCCCACATACGTGCCGTTCACGAATGTGGAGTCCGCGTCGACGAGGGCGCCGAGGTGCAGGATGGAGGGCCCTTCCGGGGCCTTGGTCAAGGTCACTTTCCGGCGGAGGTAGTGGCTGCCATAGACATTCTGTCCCTGGCGGTCCTTTGCCCAGCCCTTGTCGAACAGATCGATAGCCTTCCATTTCGCGGCCGTATTGGCCGGGAGGGCGTTATGGGCGTTCTGCCAGTTGCTGTACAGGGTGGCGTTGAAACGGTTGATGCTGTCCAGGTACGCAGGCTGCTGAAGCAGGTGCAGCTCGTCCAGCGCATATCCGGGGAGGCAGGCCTCTTCGATCCACGCCTCGATGGGCGATCCGCCCACGGCATTGTTCACCATGCCCACGGGAACGCCCGTCTTTTCCTGCAGGTACCGGGCAGTGAAGTAGCTCACGGCACTCCAGCCGAGGGCGGTGGAATCGCTGTCCAGGACCTCCCAGCGGGCGTCGGGGAGTTCTTCCGCCGGTGTATCGAACCGGTAGGCGAGGGGAACTTTCATGTACCGGACCTTATCGTTGGCGTATCCCTTGATGTCGTCGGCGACTACGTCCAGGCAGCGCCTCACGGGCAGTTCCATGTTGGACTGGCCGGAACAAAGGTACACATCCCCCACGAGCACATCCTGCAAGGTGCAACCGTTCGCTTCCAGCGTGTAGGGGCCGCCTGCTTCCGAGGCGGGAAGCGTGACGCACCAGCGGCCGGCCGTATCGGCCTTGGCCTTGAGTGTCCGTCCCTGCCAGCGCACCTTGACGGCGGCGCCGGGCTCCGTGGTTCCCCGCACGGGAATCTCCCGGCCGCGCTGGATCACCATGCCGTCTGCCACGGGAAGGGCAAACTGTATGGGAGCAGGAGTGCATCCCTCGACGGTCATCAGGATGGCCAAAAGAGGAAGGAAATGTCGCTTCATCGGGTTTTCAGTCTTATCCGATGGCAAAGTTACGCGTTCCTGAAGGGAATCTTTGAAATAAATAGGTCAGAGACTTTCAAAATGGGCCCGACGTTGCAGAATCGGCCGGTGCTGCACATCATGGACAGGCATGCCCAGCTCGTCCGATGCGACGGTGCGGAAGAGGAGCGAGTCGATGGGCGTGTCGAGCGGTTTGACATCGGAAGGGAGGGGGAGTCCGGAGGCGCGTTGGAAATAGCCCACGCAGGCGTCGCGCCACCAGCGGGCGTCGGCGGCCTGGATGGCCATTTTTTCCGCCGTTTCTTGCCAAAGCTGCGGGGAGACATACGGCTTCAGCCCTTCCCAAGTCCGGGCAAAGCCATCCACGGTGCGGATGCCGTCGTCATAGTGCAGGCAGATCTCTTCCCACAGCGTGCGTCCGGAAGCCATCCGGTGGTCCCACGGCAGGTGATGGAACCACAGCAGGAGGTTCTCCGGGCAGGTTTCCACGGAGTTATAGGTCGATGCGAGGGGCTCGTTGTACTGGTCCACGTTTCCGGAGCCGCTGCGCGTCCGGTCGAAGCCGATGCCGGCGCTGTCGGCCTGGTGGTAGTAGCGTGGGCACCAGTCCGGGCGGCCGAGGATCTCCCACGGACCCGGGCCGTAATGCGTCCCGCCGAACAGGTGGTGCAGCCCCAGGGGCATCTCATAGTTCACCACGGCTTCGCGGGATTCCATCAGGATCTTGCTGACGGGCTTGATGAACCGGTCCCCGAACTGCTTATCCGTCAGGCCCTCAGGCTTGAGGAAGGTCTGTCGGACCCATTCGTCGGCAATCTGCTCCGCCGTCAGGTCCGGATTCCAGGCGAGCCGCCCGAAAGCGTACCAGTTGGCCTGGGCGAACACGTAGCCGCAGAAGTTCGGATCCTGGCCCGTATTGGCGACTCCGGCGACGGCTTTCACCGTGCGGGAAACGGGGCTGCCCGGTCCGTCGCGGTAGGTATCGGCCTTCAAGCATTCTTCCCAGGTGGTTCCGTGATAGGCGAGGTGGTTGGAAAAGCCCAGGTATTCCTGCGTGACCTGGAGTTCGAGGGCGAGCGGGGTCTTCTTCATTTTCCCGAACAGCGGGCTGAAGGGCTCCCGGGGCTGGAAATCCACCGGTCCGTTCTTCACCTGGACGATCACGTTGTCTGCAAAGGCCCCGTCCAGCGGCAGGAATTCCTCCACGGCCTGGTTCGCCCGGTCGGGACTCTGGGGGTTATAGACGAAGGCGCGCCACATGACGATGCCGCCGTGGGGCTTCAGGGCCTCGGCGAGCATATTGGCTCCGTCGGCATGGGTGCGGCCGTAGTCCAGCGGGCCGGTCTGGCCTTCGGAATTGGCCTTCACCAGGAAGCCGCCGAAGTCGGGGATGGCCGCATAGATCTCATCGGCCTTGGCTTTCCACCAGGCGCGGACGGCGGGATCCAAGGGGTCGCCGCTCCCCAGGCCGTCCAGCAGGATGGGGGAGGCCCACTGGATGGACAGGTACGTGCGGATGCCGTACTCCCGGAGAATGTCCGCGATGGACGCCACCCGGGCGATATGGGCTGCATCCAGGATCAATGGATTGGCATTCACGTTGTTGAGGACGGCCCCGTTCAGGCCGATGGAAGCGCACAACTCCCCGTAATGCCGGATGCGCTCCTCCGGAATCTCCGGCGAAGTCCACTCCCACATGGATTTCCCGGCATACCCGCGCTCCACGCTGTCGTCCAGGTTGTCCCAGTGGTTGAGGATGCGGATGTCGTAGAAGGGTTTCTCCCTGAGGTCCATGCCCGGGCCATCCTGTCCCGTCACCTCCGCCCGCTGCAGGGCGTACAGGCCGTACCGGAGCCCGGCCTCGGAGCCGCCATCGACATGGCGGATCCCGCCGGTGTCGTAGATATGGAATCCCTCGGCGGCAAGGGTCGTGTCGATGCCGGTTTCCACGGAAGCCCGGATTTCAGCGACCGGACGGCCGGCGGCGAGCCAGAGTTCGCTCCCGTCCTGTTCCACCGGCTTCACCGGAGCCGTACAGGCGGAGAGAAGGAGGATTCCCGCGAGAAGGGTCAATGGATGGATGCTGCGCATTGCGTTCTTGCTTTGACACAAAGATACACTTTTCCTTCGGAAACGGGGCGCTGGGAAGTCAACCTGTACCAAAACTGAAAGGATTTGCAACATCCTTGCAAGCCCGGGCGGCGGAATCGTCGTAACTTGCCACTGTCAAACTGTATCCGGATGAAACCTCTATTGCTGTTGCTCGTTCCCGTCCTCGCCCTGTCCTGCCGGACGGAGATCCCCCTGGTGTATGACGCCGAGAATCCCGCTGCCGTCTTTGCGATTCCCGACTGGAACCCGAATGGCCTGGACGAACCCGTGTCCATGCTGCCCGACCCGCTGGTCTTTGCCGACGGCTCCCGCGTGAAAAGTTTCCGGGACTGGCCGGCGCGCCGTGCGGAAATCGCCACGCAGCTGCAGTTCCATGAACTGGGCGTGAAACCCGCCCCGCAGCCGGTGCAGGCCCGGATGGACGGGGACACGCTCCGGGTCGATGTGACCGTCGGGAAGGAAACCCTCTCCCTGTCCGCCGTCATCCATTATCCGGAGGGGGAGGGACCGTTCCCCCTCCTCATCGGGGCCAGTTTCATTACTCTGCCGCCGGCGCTGCTCGCGGACCGTCCCGTCGCGACGATGAATTTCAACGAGCGGCAAGTGGCGAACTATGGCCAGTTCGGCCCCCGGGACGACCGGGGCGCCTACGCCTTCGACCGGCTGTTCCCGGACTTGCGGGAGAACGGAGCCTACATCGAATGGGCCTGGGGCTTCAGCCGCCTGCTGGACGGCCTGCAGCAGCTGGGGCCTGAGAAAACGAGGATCGACACCCGGCACATCGGCGTGACCGGCTGCTCCTATGCCGGCAAGATGGCCCTGATGTGCGGGGCCTTCGACGAGCGGGTCGCCCTGGTCATCGCCCAGGAACCGGGCGGCGGCGGAGCAGCGGCGTGGCGCGTCTCCCATACCCTGGAAGGGGTTGAAGACCTGGAACACACGGATTACCACTGGTTTAAAGAAAGTTTCCGCGACACCTTCTCCGAGCGCGAGGATTACATCCCCTATGACCGCCATGCCCTCTGTGCTATGGTATTCCCCCGGGCGCTCCTGCTCCTCGGTAATCCCGATTACAAGTGGCTGGCGGACCCCTCCATGTACGTTTCCGCGAACGCCGCCCTGACGGTCTGGGACCGTTTCGGTGTCGGCGACCGGATGGGCTGGTCCATCGTGGACGGCCATCCGCACTGCCTGCTGCCGGAATCCCAATACCCGGAAGTGGAGGCCTACCTGGACAAGTTCCTGCTGGGCCTTCCGGACACGGACACCCGCATCCGGAAAGCCCCGATGTATGAAGGCATGGACCTGACCCCCTGGATCGATTATTTCCCCGAATGATGCGGTCCCGTCCTGGCCCTTCCTCTGGGGCCAGAACGAAGGCACCATCGCCGGCAACACCAGCTACCTCATCTGGGGAGAAACCTTCCGGGGACTACTTTAGGTTCTTCACGAAGGCGGAAGGCGTCATGTTGAACTGCTTCTGGAAGCAGGTCGCGAAGTAGGACGGTGACGAGAATCCCGTCAGATACGCGACCTCGCTCACCCGGTAGCGGCGGCTGGCCAGCATCTCGGCCGCCTGCTTGAGCCGGCACACCCGGATGTATTCGTTGACATTGAGGCCCGTACCGGCCGTCACCTTCCGGTAGAGGGTGGACTTGCTGGCGCCGAGCTCCGTCGTGAGCGTCTCGATGCCCAGGTCCGGTTCGGCCAGGTGTTTCATCACCACCCCATGGAGCTTCTCCATGAATTCCTGGTCCATGCCGCCCGTTACCATCGAATTGAAATGGGTGAGCGGGGACTGGGTGAACTGGCGGTTCGCGATCTCCCGGTTCTTGAACAGGTTGGCGATATTGGCCTGCAGGAGTTCGATGGAAAACGGTTTCTCGATATAGCCGTCGGCTCCCGCGGCAAGGGTTTCCATGCGGGTTTCCATGCCCACGGCGGCCGTCAGGAGGATGACCGGAATGTGACAGTATTCCGTCGTGGACTTGATCCGGTTGCACAGGGCTACGCCGTCGATGCCCGGCATCATGATGTCGCTGACCACCAGGTCAATGCGCTCCTTCTCCAGCAGTCCCAGCGCGTCCTCGCCGTTGGCGGCGACGAGGATGTTGTAATCCTCCGCCAGTTCTTTCGCCAGATACCCGCGCATCTCCGGATCATCCTCCACGATGAGGATGGTGTGGTGCAGGTTGTCGTAGGCGGAAGGGGTCTCGTCGGATTCCCCGGCCGTGCGGGCGGAATGGATTTCCACGCTTCCTTCCTGATGGACAGGAAGTTCCAGGACGAAGGAATTGAACTCCGGGACGGAACGGTCCAGCACCAGCGTGCCGCCGTGCAGGGCGGCGAGGCTCCGGGCGTAGGGGAGACCGAGGCCGGTTCCCTGGCCCGCCCGTGTGCTCCCGCTCTGGAAGAACTTCTCGAAGATCCGTTCGGCGTCGTCCTCGGGGATGCGCTCGCCGTCGCTGTCCACGCGGATGCGTACCCGCTCCTGCTGAGGGACCGGCTCCAGCGAGACGATGATTTGTCCCCCGCCGTATTTACAGGCGTTGGAGAGCAGATTCCCCAGGATCTTCTCCACCATCTCTTCGGCGCAGTCCACCGGACAGGACGTCTCGGGAAGGCGGATTTCCAGGTCGATGTGCTGGTCTTTCGCCATCGGGACGAAACGGTCGCAGGCCTTCCGGACGAGGGCGGTCAGGTCGTTGGATACGAAGACCGGTTTGATCTCCTGCTTCTCCATCTTCCTGAGGTCCAGCAGCTGGTTGATCAGGGAGAGGAGCCGGTCGGCATTGGCCTGCATCGTAAGGAGTTCCTGCCGGTTCCCCTCCGTGTAGTTTCCGGAGGAGATGATCTTGTCCAGCGGCATCTTGATCAGGGACAGCGGCGTCCGGATCTCGTGGGTGATGTTGGTGAAGAAATTGATCTTCGCGTCGTAGAGCTCCTTCTGCGTCTGGACCTGGACCCGTTCCATCTCACGACTCATCTTGAGCTGGCGGAAGTAGTCCCACTGCCGGGCGATCAGCAGCAGCAAGGCCAGGAACAGCAGTGCATAGACCGCCAAGGCGGCTTTGGAAAAATAGAAAGGCGGGACGATTTCGATGTCCAGGGTGCAGGAGGCATGCTTCCTTGCTCCGACGCCGCTTACCTGGAACCGGTATTTCCCGGGGGCGAGGTCCGTATAGGTGGTCTCGCCGGAGGAGGAAAGGCTCTGGATGGACTTCCGTTTCCCCTCCAGGACCGTCCGGAACATGCCGACGCGGGAGGACTGGAAGTCCGGGGCCGCATAGTGGAGGGTCAGGGAGGAAAGGTCCTGGTAGCGGATGCTGATTCTCCCGGTCCGGAGCGTGGATTTTCCCTTTTCCGTCACCGGGAAGGTGCCGCCCGGCCCGCTTACGGAAATGTCCGTGATATACAGTTTCAGCGCCTCCCGGCCGGTCCGGTCTCCGGGCGTGAAGCCCACGAGTCCCCGGCTGGTCCCGAAGAAGAGTTGTCCGCTGGAGGTGGAACAGGCGGACCCGTAGGAATACTGGTTCACCAGTTTGCCGTTCTCTTCCAGGTACACTTCCCGGACGGACAGGTCGTCCGGGTCAAGTTTGACGATGCCGTGGGTGGTGGTCAGCCAGAGGACCCGGTCCAGGTCTTCCTGGATGCCGCAGGTGATGGAAGCGGTGAGTCCGTTTCGGCGGGAAATGTTGCGGAAACGGAAATTGCCGTCCCGGATCTCCAGCAGTCCGGCGTAGCAGGCGCCGCCCGTTTCCGTCAGGACCCAGAGTCGGTTCCGGCTGTCTTCCCGGATGCAGGTGATGTAGTCCGAGGTCAGGCCCGTCTCCGAGTCCCGGGTGAAATGCCGGAGTTCCCCAGCCTTGCCGGTCCAGATGCCGTTTCCGTAGGTTCCGACCCAGAGGTTGCCCAGCGAATCCTCGAACAGGGCGTGGACGAAATCGCCGCCGGTTTCGGGACACGGGTCGAAGCGGTCCGCCGCACGGTCGTACCGGTACAGGCCGGCGGTCGTGCCCACGTAAAGTTCACCGCTGCGGGTATTCAGGACGCAGGCGGCCGACAGGCCGGGAAGGTAGTTCTTCGATACCTTCCGACGGGGGAAATCCATCCGGTACACGCCGTTTCCGAAGGTCGCGATCCACAGGTCGTTCCCTTCCAGGCTGAGCCCCTGGATGTTGAGCGTGCCGCCTTCGGGACCGGGGAAAGTCAGGTCTTCCACGCTATTGTCCGTCAGGTCCAGCAGGGAGAGTCCGCCGTCTTCGGCGCCGCACAGGATGTGCCGGTCATCGACCGTGACGACCGGCCGGATCATGCTGCCGCGGAGGTCCCCGCCTTCCCTGCGGCCCAGGTGGCGGGTCACCAGGTCCTGCGGGTTCCTCAGGAGGGAGAGACCGTTGTAGAACAGGCCCACCCACAGGTTTCCCTGGCGGTCGCGGAGCATGGACCAGATATCCTCGCCTGCGACGGATTCCGGATTGGTCCGGTCATGGGTATGGTACCGCACCTGGTCTCCGTCCAGGAAGATGAGGCCCCGGTCGGTGCCCAGGGAGCAGCTGCCGTCCGGACCGGGGACGATGCAGCGGATTTCTCCTCCCTCCGTCCGGTACCGGACGGACGAGGCGTTCGTGAAGATGTCCGTCTGAAGGACCAGGCCGCCCGGGACGGAGGAAAGGATGTGCCCGGCGCCGTCCGAAACGAGGTCCTGGCGGGAGAACACTTCGCCCGCCCCGTCCCGGACCCGTTCGAACCGGCTGCTCCGGGCCTGGAAACGATACAGGTCTCCGCGGGAGGAGAGGAACCAGACGGCGCCGTTGCTGTCGGCCTCGACCGTGTTGCTGCGGAACTGCGCCAGGGCGGAGTAATCCGTGAGCCGCCCGGCGGAGGGGTCCCAGCAGTAGATGTCCTCGTCGGCGAACCAGACCATGCCGCTGCGGTCCACGGCGATGTCCCCGGCGCCCACCACGACGCCGGATGCGTTCCGGTGGACGGTCCGGGTCTCCCCGGTGGAAAGGTCCAGATAGCCGATTCCCCGCGTGGTGATGAACCAGAGATGGTGCTGCCGGTCCTCCGCCAGGGCGAGGGCGAGCCCGTTCAGGATGTCGCAGGAAGGATCTTCCAGCGGCTTGAAATGCAGGCCGTCGTACATACAGATGCCTTCGCGCGTGCACAGCCAGATGAGGCCGTCGCTGTCCTGGAAGATGGCGCGGACCGAATTGTCCGGCAGGCCGTCGTCGGTGCTGTAGTTCCGGAACCGGAACGGGGTGTCCTGCGCCTTCGCGGCCAGGGACAGGACTATCAGGAGGGTGAAAAATAAAACTCTTTTCATGGTTTCTCTTTGACATCGCAAGTTAGCAAATTTAACCTTCAAAAATGGTTCAAACCCTTTCAAAATCCTTCCAGAATGCCGCCCGGTTCCCTCCCCGGGTTTGAAAATGGTTGATTTGTAGTGTTTTTCGGTTGTGTTTTGAAAGCCCTCTTTTTTGATAAAGGATATTTTTGCCTTCGGCTGCAGGCACAAAGACCAGGCACAAAGACTACAAACCAAATTACTAACCAATAAAACCAATTGTATGACAAGGCAATTTTTTGCAAGAATGGCCGCCGTCGCGACGATCCTCGCGGCGAGTTTCCTGGGCACGCTCGCGTCCGCCCAGAACCGTGCCATCAGCGGCATTGTCGTCGATGAATCCGGCGCCCCCGTCGTGGGTGCGGCCGTGGTCCTCGTCGGCAATACCTCTGTCGGAGCCGTCACCAGCCTGGACGGCACGTTCGGCCTCAGCGTCCCCGCCGGGGCCTCCATCAGCGTCACCTGCATCGGTTATGCCGAACAGGTCATTCCCGTCGGGAACCAGTCCCAGTTCCGCATCGTCCTCAAGGAGGATACGATGTTCCTTGACGAGACCGTCGTGATCGGTTACGGCGTCCAGAAAAAGAGCGACCTGACCGGTTCCGTGGCCTCCGTCCGCAGTGAGGACCTCCAGAACCGCTCGACTTCCGACGCGGCCGCCGCCCTCCAGGGCAAGGCCGCCGGTGTCCAGGTCATCAACGCTTCCGGCGCGCCGGGCAAGGGGGCCGACATCCGTGTCCGCGGTTATTCCTCCAACTCCGGTTCCCTGGGACCGCTCCTCATCGTGGACGGCCTGAAGGTGGACAACATCCAGTACCTGGATCCGGAAATGATCGAGTCCATCGAGGTCCTGAAGGATGCCGCCTCCGCGGCCATCTACGGTGCCGAGGCCGGTAACGGCGTCGTGCTCGTGACCACGAAGACCGGCAAGAAGGGGGAAGGCAAGATCTTCTACAACAACCAGTTCACTCTCTCCACCCTGTCCAGGCGCCTGGATATCATGCGCGCGAAGGATTATATCGACTTCGGTCTGGCGCAGGGCTACCTCAGCGAACGCGACATCACGGGTCCCGACGCCGTCTATGACGGGGTGACCGACGTGGACTGGAGCAGCGAGATCTTCGTCCCCACCTGGAGCAACCGCCATACCGTGGGCTTCCAGGGCGGCAATGACCGCGGCCACTTCTTCGCCTCCATCAACAACGTGATGAACGACGGTATCTTCCGTGGCGACAAGGACCAGTACCGCCGTCTGACCTTCCAGGTGAATGCCGACTACAAGATCAAGGACTGGCTTACCGTGGGCACCAACAACTCCATCGAGAAGTGGAGCACCAAGTCCGTCTCCGAGGCGAACGACAACGGCTCCGCCCTCCTGTCCGCCATCACTTCCTCCCCGCTGTTCCCCGTCCGCGGTGACGAGAGCAAACTCTCCGCCGGCCTGAAGAACGCCCTGGCCGCCGGCAAGAAGATCCTGACCGATCCCGAGACCGGCCTCTACTGGACCGTCCCGCTCATCGGCGAGACCCAGTCCGGCCATCCGTTCGTCCAGCGTGACGCGACCGACTCGCAGAGCGGCGGTATCAGCGTCCGCGGCGTCGCCTACCTGAACTTCATGCCTTTCAAGGGCTTCACCTTCACCTCCCGTTTCGGTTACCGGATCGCCCAGAGCACGTCCCACACCTACACCGAGCCGTATTTCTCCACCGCGACCATCAAGGCCGACAACTACACCCTCGAGGCTTCCGCGAACACCAGCCTGTACTATCAGTGGGAGAACTTCGCCAACTATAACCGTACTTTCGGCAAGCATGACGTGTCCGCCATGGCCGGTATGTCCTTCATCCAGTACCAGAGCGACAATGTATGGGCCCAGGCCACCGGTCCGGACATCCTCAAGGGCTACCAGCCCAACTTCCAGTACCTGAGCTTCCTGAAGGCGAGCGACACCACGACCAAAAACATGAGCAATGCTCCGGGCCGCAGTGCGAACCTTTCCTATTTCGCCCGCATCGGTTACACCTATGACAACCGCTATTCCGTCCAGGCGAACTTCCGTGCCGACGCCTTCGACTCCTCCAAGCTCCCGCTGGACAAGAAATGGGGGTATTTCCCGTCCGTCTCCGTGGGCTGGACCGTCAGCAACGAAAGCTTCATCAAGGACAACGTGGACCAGAGTCTCCTGAACTTCCTCAAGTTCCGCGCTTCCTGGGGTAAGAACGGTAACATCAACGTCCTGAACAACTATCCGTATTCCACGGACATCCTCCTGAACCGCGTGTGGTACCAGTACCATGTGGATTCCGCCACTTCCTCCACCGGTTCCCTGCCGTCCGGCCTGTCGAACCCGAACCTCCGCTGGGAGGAATCCGTCCAGACGGACCTCGGCCTCGACATCCGGATGTTCAACAACCGCCTCACCCTGGGTCTGGACTGGTATAACAAGGACACCGACGGCCTGCTCGTGGACGTCCCGTCCGTGATGGAAATGGGCATCCCGGTGTTCTGGGAGTCCGGTGACGTGAAGGCCAGCACCACGATGAACGCCGGTAAGGTGAACAACCGCGGCTTCGAAGTGGAGCTCGGCTGGCGCGACCAGATCGGCGACTTCAGCTACTCCGTGAACGGCAATGCCGCCTGGCTCAAGAACAAGATGACCTACCTGGAACCGCTCGTGGGCCGTCTGACCGGCCGTACCGTCCAGGGTACCTACCTCACCACCTACTGCGAGGAAGGCATGCCGCTGTGGTACATGAAGGGCTACAACGCCGAGGGTATCAACAACGAAGGCCGTGTCCTCTACACCGACTATGACGAGAACGGCGAGCGCGTCGGCACCACCATCTCCCCGGACGAGTCCGACCGCGTCTATCTGGGCAAGGGCATCCCGAGCCTGACCTACGGTATCACCGTCAACCTCGCCTGGAAGAGCTTCGACCTCTCCATTTTCGGAACCGGCGTGGCCGGCAACAACATCTATCCGACCGCTTTCCGGGTGGACCGTCCTTCCTGTAACACCTACGCTTACTACTGGAACAATTCCTGGAAGAAGCCCGGTGACGAGGCGACTGCCAAGTTCCCGGCGGCCAACTACTGGTCCTCCGAGGCATTCAGTTCCTCCCTCACCGTTTTCGACGGTTCCTACTTCAAGATCAAGCAGATCCAGCTGGGTTACACCCTGCCGCAGAACCTGACGAAGAAGGTCGCCATCAGCCATCTCCGCGTGTTCGCGATGCTGGACAACTTCTTCACCTTCTCCAAGTACATCGGCCTGGATCCGGAGACCGCCACCACCGGCGGCAATGCCATCGGCTTCGACATGGGTAACTTCCCGACCGCCAAGTCCGTGATCTTCGGTGTCAACCTCGAGTTCTAATCCCCTTATACTGCAAGCGATATGAAAAAGATATTCATTGCCTTGACCGTCGCCTTCGCCGCCTTCGCCCTCACCGGCTGCGAGAAGATGCTCGACATCCAGAAGAAGGGCGTCATCTCCATGGAGGACTTCTACAAGACCGACGAGGATGCCGAGTCCGCCCTGGTGAACGCCTACTACCAGGCCGCCCGCTGGCTCTCCAACACGATGGGCACCGAGGCCGGCTGGAACGAATGCCCGCTCCTGAACCCCTTCGAATACGCCTCCGATGACATGTTCGCCGCCGGCGAAAACAAGGCCGACGGCATCGAGGGCAACCAGATCAACGCTTTCTGGTACTCCGACAACAACTCCGTCATCACCGGTTCCTACCACTGCTACTACATCATCATCAACGCCGCCAACCAGGTGATCGACCATTTCGCCGAGAGTGCCGATACCCCCGTGAAAAAGCGCTGCGTGGCCGAGGCGCGCGTCCTGCGTGCCTACATGCACCTCACCCTGGCCATGGGCTGGTGCAACCCGCCCATCGTGGACCACGTCCTGGAAGGAAGCGAGCTCCCGGCCAATGCCGAGTCCCAGAAGGAAATCCTGGACTTCGTCATCGCGGACTGCAAGGCCGCCCTGCCTGACCTGGACGAGAAGAAGTCCAAGGAAGACAAGGATGGCGCCGTGAAGGTGACCAAGGGTTTCGCCAACGCCGTCATGGCCAAGGCCATGATGTTCGAGAATGACTATGCGTCCGCCAAGCCGGTCCTGAAAAGCATCATCGATTCCCAGAAGTACGACCTGGTCCCTTCCGACCAGATGTCTTCCCTGTACCACTACAGCGGCCGCGGCAACATGGAGTCCGTCTTCGAGTTCAACCTCAAGTACGACGCCACCGTGGACGGTTACTACCAGCGTGCCCAGCCGAATTTCAAGATGCTGTGGGGCTGGCGTTCCTCCCGGGTCCGTCTTCCCGACGGGACGGGTACCGAACTCCCTCCGGAGGGCCCCTGGGGCTGGTGTAACCCGTCCAAGAAGTTCGTGGACACGATCCTCGAGAACGACGGCTACGATTCCGCCCGCCGCAAGGCCTGGATCAAGAGCTACGACGAAGTGCTCTATGAGATGCCCTATTCCACCGATGCGGAGAACCCGACCCTCGCCGACAAGAAGAAGGATTCCTACCGCGGCATCTTCGACGGCAGCGGCCTGTACGGTCATTGCGGCTGGTTCATGTGGAAGCGCCTCTATCGGTCCGAGGACCGCACTCCTACCGCCGAGATCCAGTGGAACCTGGTCATCATGCGCTACGCCGAGGTGCTCCTGATGTATGCCGAATGCTGCGCCCAGACGGGTGACAACGCCGGTCTCGCCGCCCTGAACAAGGTGCAGGAGCGTGCGCAGGCCCAGCATCGTTCCACCTCCCTGACCCTCGCCGAGGTTCAGAAGGAGAAGTACATCGAGTGCTGGCTGGAAGGCAGCCGCTTCCCGGACCTGGTCCGCTGGGGCATCGCCGACAAGGAGCTCGCCGACAACGGCAAGTACCTCCCGAACTTCTGCGACGCCATGTCCTCCAAGGGTGAGGCCGAACACCGGGGCTACATCGATGACAGCGATGCGAAATGGTGCACCACCGCACACCCGGAGATGGGCTTCAAGAAGGAGAAGCACAGCTACTTCCCGATTCCGTTCGACGCCAAGAACGTGAATCCGAACGTGCACGACTGGTTCGCCAAGTAACCGTCTCCCGATTTTGACCCGGTCCGGGGTGATACCCGGACCGGGTCCCATATTGCATTGATTTACAGGAAATAATACGTCTGTTTTGAGGTATGAAACGACTCCTGACCCTACTGCTGGCGTCCCTGCTCCTCGTCCCGGCGCCGGCCCAAGACAAGAATTTCCATATCTTCCTTTGCTTCGGGCAGTCCAACATGGAAGGAAACGCCCGGATCGAGCCGCAGGATTCCGTGGGCGTGTCCGACAGGTTCCTGAACCTGTCGGCCGTGGATTTCTCCGACAAGTCCCGGAAAACGGGCCGGTGGTACAAGGCCCTCCCCCCGCTGTGCCGGGAGAACACAGGCCTGACGCCCGCCGATTATTTCGGACGGACGCTGCTGGAATATCTGCCGGAGGACCACCGGGTGGGCATCGTCCATGTGGCCGTGGGCGGCATCAGCATCGACGGCTTCCTTCCGGACCGCATCGACGCCTATGCGAAGACGGCGCCCGAATGGATGAAACCCATGCTGGCGGCCTATGGGGGCCGTCCCTATGACCGGCTGGTCGCCATGGGGAAGATCGCGAAGAAAAAAGGGGTCATCTCCGGCATCCTGATGCACCAGGGCGAGACCAATACCGGCGATCCCGCATGGCCGCAGAACGTCAGGACGGTCTATGAAAACCTCCTCCGGGACCTGGACCTCCGGGCCGAAGACGTCCCGCTCCTCGCCGGGGAAGTGGTCGCGGCGGACCGGGGCGGCGTCTGCGCTTCGCACAATGCGCTCATCGACACGCTGGACCGGGTGATCCCGACAGCCCATGCCGTCTATGCCGACGGATGCACGCAGAACTTCGACTTCCTGCATTTCAATGCGGCCGGATACCGGGAACTGGGCCGGCGCTATGCCGCGGAGATGCTCCGGATCTGGGGGATTCCCTATACGCCGGTGCAGGATTACCATCCTTCCGCGCCCGAATCTCCGCTCGTGAGCGGCGCCGGTGCCGTGACCTTCAACCTGCGCGCCCCCGAGGCGAAGGAGGTCCTCCTTTCAGGGCAGTTCCTGAAGGAGCCCGTGCCCATGGTGAAGGGCCGGGGCGGCCTCTGGACCCTGACCGTCACCCCGGAAAAACGCGATATCTACCCTTATAACTTCATCGTGGACGGGGTCTCCGTCTCCGACCCGCTCAACCGCGAAATCTTCCCGAACGAGACCTTCAAGGCGTCCCTGGTGGAGATTCCCGGCCCGCGCTGGCCGAAGGCCGAGCCCGCTCTGTATGAAGTCCGCGACGTCCCGCACGGGAAGATGACGCACTGCACCTACCGGTCGTCCGTCCTGGGTGCCTGGCGTCCGCTCGTCGTCTATACCCCGGCCGGGTATGAGACCTCCGGCCGCTCCTATCCCGTATTCTACCTCGTCAGCGGCACCACCGATACGGAGGAGACCTGGTTCAAGGTGGGCCGGCTGAACACCATCCTGGACAATCTCATCGCCGACGGGAAGGCCGAACCGATGATCGTCGTCATGCCGTACGGAAACATGGGGTCCACCCCGATGCCGGCCTCCATGGCGGCGACCCGGATGTATGCCCGCTTTGCCGAGGAACTGACAGGCTGCATCATGCCGTACGTGGAGGGGAACTTCCGGACGGTGAACGACCGGGACCACCGGGCCATCGCCGGCTTCTCGCGGGGCGGGGGACAGTCGCTTTTCACCGCCCTGTCGCACCCGGACCTTTTCGCCTGGCTCGCCTCCTACAGCGCCTACCTGACGCCCCAGATGATGGACACCTGCTTCCCGCAGTATGCCGCCGACCCGTCCCTGCTCAACGACGGATTCCGGCTCCTGTGGTACGGCGTCGGCTCCGACGACTTCCTGTATCCGCAGGTCGTGGAGAACCGCAACTACCTGGATGCGAAGGGAATCCATCATGAAGACCTGACCACCGGCGGCGGCCATACCTGGATGAACGCCCGGACCTACCTCGCCGAGACCCTGCAGAAATTCTTCCAATGAACCCTCGAACCATCAGGCTATGAGACGAACCATCCTGGCGCTTGCCTGCGCCCTCGCGGGCACCGCCCTTTCCGCCCAGAATCCCGTCATCCGGGACCAGTACACGGCGGATCCGACCGCCCGCGTCTTCGACGGGAAGGTCTGGCTCTACGCTTCCCATGACATCATCTCTCCGGTGGAGCCGGAACGCAGGTGGTTCTGCATGGCGGACTACCACTGCTTCTCTTCCGAGGATCTGGTGCACTGGACGGACCACGGCGTGATCCTGGACCAGAAAGACGTGCCCTGGGGTAATCCGGAGGGCTATTCCATGTGGGCGCCGGACTGCGTGGAGCGCGGCGGGAAGTACTATTTCTATTTCCCGAACGCTCCCCGGGAAGGCCGTGGTTTCGCCGTGGGCGTCGCCGTGGCGGACCGGCCCGACGGTCCCTTCACCCCGCAGGAGAAGTCCATCCAGGGCGTATTCGGCATCGACCCCTGCTGCCTGCTGGCCTCCGACGGGAATGCCTACCTCTACTGGTCCGGCATGGGCTTTTCGGGCGCGAAACTCAAGGAGAACATGACCGAGCTGGACGGGACGCCCGTCCGGCTGGATACGCCGCTTCCCGCGGGCGGACTCAAGGAAGGGCCGTTCGTCTTCGAACGGGAAGGGAAGTTCTACCTGACCTACCCCTGGGTGCAGGACCGTACGGAAAGCCTCGTCTATGCCATGGCCGACAGCCCGCTGGGTCCCTTCGAGTACAAGGGGAAGATCATGGAGAAATCCCTCAGCGAGTGCTGGACGAACCACCATTCCTTCGTGGAATACCAAGGCCAGTGGTACCTGTTCTACCACCACAACGACTATTCTCCGGACTTCGACAAGAACCGGTCGGTACGCATCGACAAGGTCCGGTTCAATCCCGACGGCACCATCGAACAGGTCACCCCGACCTACCGCGGCGTGGGCGTGACGCCCGCTTCCGACCGGATCCAGATGGACCGTTACAGCGGCATCTACCATGTGGCGGCCGGCATCGATTTCCTGGATCCGGCGAGGCCCTTCGACGGCTGGTTCGTCCGGCTGGGCCGGCCCGGGACCTGGGTCCGCTACGATGAGATCGACTTCGGGGAGACGTCGCCGGAGGCCGTCACCTTCCGCTACCGGGCACCGGAGAATGCGGAGGTGTCCGCCCCGCTTTCCGACGAGGAATCCCTGGGCACGTTCCTGCTCCCGGCCTCGGAGGACTGGACGGAAGCCACCCTGCCGGTGACGGGAACCGCCACCGGCCTGAGGAACCTCAAGCTCCTGGTCCTGCGGGGGAGTGCCGATATCGACTGGGTCTCCTTCGGCCCCGCTTCCGCACCGTCCGAGGACGTTTTTGCCGATTCTTCCACGCATCTGGAAAAGTACCTGGTTCCGGCCGCCGGCCCTTCCGCCGTACCGGATGAAGAGGGCTTCCTCCGCCGCTGGCTCCTGCTGGAGCCCATCAGCAAGCCCAACCGCAGCAACACGGTCTTTACCGACAGTTACCTCCGCGAAGTATTCTCCACGCCGTATTTCCCCGGGCAGCTCGGCTCCGTCCTTCCCAAGGATGGCTCCAGAGTGAAGGTCAAGGTCGAATACCAGCCGCCCGTGGACCTTTCCGGCGGCCGGCCGAAATTCCCGCAGGAACCGGTCGTCTATGAGAAGAAAGTGAAGAAACTCCAGTGGCACGCCTTTGACAGCCGGCGCTATAACGTGAAGCTGTTCCGCTTTGCCACGAACCTCACCGAGGACCGTTACGGCGTCATTTTCTGGGTTGCGACCGTCGTGAACTGCGAGGAGGACATCCCGGACGTCCGCCTCAGCGTAGGCTCCAACTCCGCCTCCATGTGGTGGGTGAACGGGCAGGAGGCCCTCCTCCTTTCCGGCGACCGGCGGATGGTGGCCGATGACGCCGCCTCCGAGCCCCTGACCCTCCGGAAGGGCCGCAACGTCATCTGGGGCGCCGTCATCAACGGCCCCGGCATGAGCGATTTCTGCGCCCGTTTCATCGACAAGGCCGGGAATCCGGTCCGCGGTATCACCCTTACAACGGAGTAAGTTATGAAGAAGCGTTTGATTATCACGGGCTTGTCGGCCCTCGTCGCCCTTTCTGCCGCTGCGCAGACGGGTGCGCCCTATATCCACGATCCGTCCACGATCCAGTTCTGCGACGGGAAGTACTATACCTTCGGAACCGGAGGCGGCGGCCTCATCTCCGTCGACGGCTGGGTCTGGGAAGGCGGGGCCGTCCGGCCCGGCGGCGGGGCAGCTCCCGACGCCATCCGGATCGGAGACCGTTATCTCGTGGGTTACAGCGCCACGGGCGGCGGCCTGGGCGGCGGTCATGCCGGCCGTGTCCTGACCATGTGGAACAGGACGCTGGACCCCTCTTCCCCGGATTTCGCCTTCACGGAGCCCGTGGAGGTCGCCCATTCGGAGGTTGATGAGGACTGTGACGCGATCGACGTCGGCTTCCTCATGGACCCTTCCGGCCGCCTGTTCTGCACGTACGGGACCTATTTCGGCAACATCCGGATGGTGGAGCTGGATCCCGCTACGGGCGGCCGCCTGCCCGGGAACCGGGCGGTGGACGTCGCCATCGACTGCGAGGCCTCCACGATGATGTACCGGGACGGCTGGTACTATCTGCTGGGCACCCATGGCACCTGCTGCGACGGCGTGAACTCCACCTACAACATTGTCTGCGGCCGTTCCCGGAGTCCTTTCGGACCTTTCCTGGACAATGTGGGGCGCGATATGCGCAAGGGCGGCGGCAAGATGGTCGTCGCCGCGGAGGAGCGCCGGTTCGGCGCCGGCCATTTCGGCCGCTTCATCGTGGAACCGGGCGTGGAGAAGATGTCCTTCCATTTCGAGGCGGACCTGGACCGCAGCGGCCGTTCCGTCCTCGCCGTCCGTCCCATCCTCTGGAAGGAAGGCTGGCCCGAGGCGGGCGAACTGGTGCAGGACGGCACGTACAAAATCATTTCCCGAAGGAGAGGGTATGCGCTGGAACTGGCCGTGGATTTCGTCCGGGCCCAGGGCGGCATGCGCGGCTTCTGGATGAAACCGGACGAGCCGGTGGTGGTCCTGGAAGGCCAGAAACTTTCCGATGTGGAGGCAACTTGGCCGGACGGTGATATCCCGGTCCGGGCCGGCGATTACATGGCCCGTCCGCATCAGAAATGGGTGGTTGAAGCCGTTCCCGAGGCGGGGGGCTTCCTCGGCGGCCCGTATTGCCGGATCCGGATCGAAGGCACGGACCGCACCCTGGCGGCCACGGAAGGGGCTGGACTCGTCACCGTCCCGGCCTTCACCGGTGCCGACGGGGAACTCTGGCGGATCGAGCAGCTCACCGACGGGACCTGGCGCATCCTTCCGAAATCCGTTCCGGGAAGCGGAGAGACCCTGTGCCTGGGCTGCATTGCCGACAGCACTCCGGCCCTCCTGCCTTTCGATTTCACCGCTGACAATTGCAAATGGGACTTGAAAATGATCAGATAAAGCTTATGAAACGTGGTATCATCCTTTTGACGGCTCTCCTCGCCGTCGCCTGCGCTCCGAAACAGCCGGAGCCGGGAACCTTCGTCTTTGCGGGAAATCCGCTGATCCGCGACTGCTACACGGCCGATCCGGCCCCGATGGTGGCCTCCGACGGCCGCCTGTACCTGTTCTGCGGCCATGACGAGCAGTTCGACGACAAGCCCGGCTACGAGGGCAAGTACGGCTTCAACATCACCGAGTGGCTGTGCTATTCCACCTCCGACATGAAGACCTGGAAGGCCCACGGGGTCGCGATGAAGCCCACGGACTTCAGCTGGGCCGTCGGGGAGGCCTGGGCCTCGCAGTGTATCGAAGTGGACGGAAAATACTATTTCTTCGTCTCCTGCCAGAGCGGCGACCCGGACTGCAAGGCCATCGGCGTCGCGGTCGCGGACCGTCCGGAAGGCCCCTACAAAGATGCCATCGGCCGGGCCCTGATCCTGGATGACATGACTCCCAACGGTCCCCGGGGCTGGTGGAACGACTTCGACCCCACCGTGATGATCGATGACGACGGCACTCCCTGGCTATGCTGGGGCAACGGCACCTGTTTCCTCGCGAAACTGAAAAGAAATATGGTGGAACTGGACGGGGAAATCCAGATCCTTCCCATGGAAAACTACGTCGAAGGCCCCTGGCTCTTCAAGCGGGACGGACACTACTACAATGTGTATGCGTCCATGGGAAAGGGCCTGGAGACGATTTCCTATGCCATGGCCGATTCCGTCGAAGGCCCCTGGGAGTTCAAGGGAGAACTGACCGGCTCCGCTCCACAGAGTTTCACCATCCACCCGGGCGTCATCGATTACGCCGGGAAGAGCTGGCTGTTCTATCACGGAACCGCCCTCTCGCTGGAAGGATATGGCCCTGCGACCGGCCGCCGCAGCGTATGCGTGGATGAACTCCATTACAACGCCGACGGCACGATGCAGCCGGTCGTGCAGACCGTTTCCGGTCCGGTTACAGAATAAACTTTCGCGTTTTCAATCAGTACACGCGCTGGTGGAACCAGTCGAAATCGGCCGTGCCGCCCTCTTCCTGGGAGGTGAAGTTGTAAAGGGCGCTGCGGTAGCCGGTGAAGTAGTCCAGCGTGTAGCGCATGCGGAGCGTGTCGGGGAACTCGGTCCATTCCGTTCCGTCCAGGGAGTAGCCGAAAAAGGCGGTATCGGCCTCCTCGCCTTCTTCCTGCGGGGTGAAGACATAGCGGATACGGAGCCGGACCTGTTCGCCGGCAAGCGGAACCGCGGCCAGGATTTCTTCCTTCTGCCGGAGGACGATTTGCCGGGATTCGTCCGGGGCGACCTGGACGCCGATGCGGCCGCTATGGCTCTGGAAGGCGCATAGGCCCGCTTCATCGCCGGGCTTCATGCCCGAAGCGTCCAGCAGGGTTTCGCTGATACAGCGGGGGCCGACAGTGCGCTGGGTGAGGGTGCCGCGGGCATCGGCAATGCCGGTGGCTTTTGCAGCGCGAAGGCGCAGCCAGCCGGGCTTTTCCGTGAGCGACCACCCTTCGGGGGCCTTGTGGTTCCACTGCCATACGAGGGCAAGGCGGTCCGTGTCGAACTCGTCGGAAGCCCAGACGTAGTCGCGTCCGGCTGCCGGGAGATTCACCGTGACTTCCTCGAGAGGCACGCCGTTCTCGCCCATCATGGGCCAGCCATCGACCCAGGCGACGGGCTGGATCGTGGGAATGCGTCCCACGGCGCCGTGGTCCTGGAACTGGATGGCGTACCAGTCTCCGTTCTGTGTGTCGATGAGCGGTCCCTGTGCGATGCCGTCGCTGCGGCCGCCCAGGGTGCCCTGGAGGACGACTTTGGATTCGTAGGGACCTTCGATGGACCTGCTCCGCCAGACGGTCGCCGTACGCGGCTTGTCCTTGGGCCAGTCGATCTCCAGCACGTAATAATAATCGCCGATGTGGTAGAAATGCGCTCCTTCCGCCCGGAGGCCCATGCCTTCCTTCGGCGCCTGGATGATGATCCGTTCCTTCGCCCCGGCCTTGACGGCACTTCCGTCCGGCTCGAGTTCGATGAGGTGCAGGTTTCCGTTGCCCCAGACCGACCAGAGGCGGCCTTCGTCGAAGAGCAGGGAGGCGTCGTGCATGAAATACCCGTCGATGACGTTCCGTTCCCACGGGCCGTTCACGATGTCCGCCGTCCGGTACAGGTAGGTCTTCTGCTGGTCGTTTGCGACGAAAAGGGCGTAGTACATGCCGTCATGATACCGTAAGGAAGTAGCCCACTGGCCTTTCCCGTAGGCGTTTTTCCCATCGCGGAGGTTATAGACATCGTCGTCTTCCAGCAAGTCGTAGATATAGCTCACGATTTCCCAATGCACCAGGTCGCGGGAATGCATGATGGGCGCTCCCGGGCAGAAGTACATCGTTGTGGAAACCATATAGTAGTCTTCCCCTACGCGGATGACATCGTTGTCCGGGATATCCGTGTAGGTGAGGGGATTCACGGCAACTTGGGATGTCTCTGGGGAAACAGTGCAGCCTGCCGCGAAGACGAGGCAGGCTGCCAGTAACAGGGTGATCCGTTTCATCTTACTGAATTTCCAGCATGACGACGGAAGCGGCCGGGAGAGTGAGTTTCACGCCCTTGCCGGAGGTCTTGGCGCCCGTGAAAGCGGCCGGGCTCACGGCCGGGGCCTTGCCGAAGTCGTTGTAGGCGTCGATCCGGTCGGCTTTCAGAATCTCGCCGGTGACGGTACGGGGCTTCAGGGAGTCGAAACTCAGTTCCACGGTAACGGCCTTGTCCAGGTACGGGTTCGCCAGGGAGACATGGAGCTTGCCGGCGGCGTCGCGGGACACGCAGGCGCTGAAATCGTCCATGATCCGGCCCTCGGCGGACACGATGCTGCCGGTGTTGTAGTCGGCGGGAACGTAAGTGGCGTTCTGGTGGACATTGAACATCCGGAACACATGGTAGGTGGGGGTGAGGACCATCCGCGGACCGTCGGTGAGGATCATCGCCTGGAGCACGTTCACGATCTGGGCGATGTTCGCCATCTTCAGGCGGTCGGTGTGCTTCTGGAAGATGTTGAGGTTCAGGGCGGCGACCATGGCGTCCCGCATCGTGTTCTGCTGGAAGAGCCAGCCCGGGTTGGTCCCCGGCTCCACGTCGAACCAGGTGCCCCATTCGTCCAGGATGAGGGCGACCCGCTTCTCGGGATCGTAGGCGTCCATGATGGCGAAGTGGTTCTCGAGGACTTCCTCGATCTCACAGGTCTTCGCGAGGACGTTGTAGTACTCCTCGGGGGTGAACTGCGTCGCGGAACCCTTGCTGCCGCTCCAGCCCTTGCAGGTGTAGTAGTGCAGGGACAGGGCGTCCATGTTGTTCCGGGCGTTCTTCATCATGACCTTCGTCCAGTTGTAGTCGTAGTCCGAGGCGCCGCAGGCCACTTTGTAGAGGCTGTTGCCACTGTAGTTGCGGGCGTAGAGGGCGTAGCGCTTAAAGACGTCGGAATAGTAGTCCGCGGTCATGTTGCCACCGCAGCCCCAGGATTCGTTGCCCACGCCCAGGTACTTGACCTTCCAGGGCTCCTTGCGGCCGTTCTTCTCGCGGAGCTCGGCCATGGAACCGGCCGCGGCGGTCATGTACTCCACCCACTTGGCCAGTTCTTCCACGGTGCCGGAACCCACGTTGCCGGAGATATACGGCTCGGTACCCAGCATCTCGCACAGGTTCAGGAACTCATGCGTGCCGAAGGAGTTGTCCTCCAGGGTGCTGCCCCAGTTGTTGTTCACGAGCTTCGGGCGGTTCTCCTGCGGGCCGATGCCGTCCATCCAGTGGTACTCGTCGGCAAAGCAGCCGCCGGGCCAGCGGAGCACGGGAACCTTCAGTTCCTTGAGGGCGTTCAGCACGTCGGTGCGGTAGCCGTCCACGTTGGGAATGGCGGAGTCCTTGCCCACCCAGATTCCCTCATAGATGCACTTTCCGAGATGTTCGGAGAACTGGCCGTAGATTTCGGCCGGGATGACCGGCTGGCCGGTCGCCGTCTCATGGACGGAAACCTTGACTTGCGCAAAGGCGGTCAGGGCGGCGGCCAGCGCCGCGATGAGGGTCAGAGTCTTCTTTATCATTATCATTATCAAGTTATTAGTCTCTAATCACAAAAATAGGTTTTTTCGCGCGTACCGGGTGCGAAAAATCGTTCATTTGCTACGAAGAAAAAACCAATTCTCCCGGGAAGGGTCATTTGACCTTCTTTCCCCACCAGGTGGCGTTCAGGGACTTTTCGGTTCCGGCGTACACGACCGTTTCCACCTTTCATCGCTCAAACTTACATATTTTTGCGTAAATTTGAAAATCCAACCACATAAACCACCTAGAGATGATGATTTGCAACCGCTTCCTGCTCGTCGCTTCGGCCCTCCTGCTGGGCCTGGTCGCTTCCGCCCAAGTCCACCGCATGGACATCGACCTCAAGAAGGTCGGGGCGCCCATCCAGCCCACGATGTACGGCATCTTCTTCGAAGATATCAACTTCGCGGCCGACGGCGGCCTCTATGCCGAGCTCGTGAAGAACCGCTCCTTCGAATTCCCGCAGGATCCCCTCCAGGGGTGGAAAGCCTTCGGCAAGGTGGAAGTGAAGGAAGACGGTCCCTTCGACCGCTGCCCGCATTATGTCCGCCTGTATGATCCCGGTCATCCGCACAAGTGGACCGGCCTGGACAACGAAGGTTTCTTCGGCATCGGTGTGAAAGGCGGGGAGACATACCGCTTCACCGTGTGGGCCCGTGTCCCGGACGGCGGCACCTCCGACCTTCGCATCGAACTGGTGAACACCGCCTCCATGGGCGAGGACCAGTTTATCTGCCAGGCCCCTCTCACCATCGCCGGAAAGGAATGGAAGCAGTATGAGGTCATCCTCACCCCGGATACCACCCTGGCGAAATCGGTCCTGCGGATCTTCCTCGTCGGCAAACGCAATACCGTGGACCTCGAGCACGTGTCCCTGTTCCCGACCGATACCTGGATGGGCCACCGCAACGGCATGCGCAAGGATCTGGCGCAGGCCCTGGCGGACCTCAAGCCCGGCATCTTCCGCTTCCCCGGCGGCTGCATCGTGGAGGGCGCCGACCTCGACACCCGCTATAACTGGAAGAACACCGTCGGCCCGGTGGAGAACCGCCCGATCAACGAGAACCGTTGGGAATACACCTTCCCGCACCGCTTCTTCCCGGACTACTTCCAGAGCTACGGCCTCGGTTTCTTCGAGTTCTTCCAGCTCTCCGAGGAGATCGGCTCCGAGCCGCTTCCGATCCTGAGCTGCGGTCTTGCGTGCCAGTTCCAGAACGACGATCCCGCCGCGCACTGCCCGGTGGACGAACTGCAGCCCTTCATCCAGGATGCCCTGGACCTCATCGAATTCGCCAACGGTCCTGTCACCTCCACCTGGGGCAAGGTCCGTGCGGACATGGGCCATCCGGCTCCCTTCAACCTCAAGTTCATCGGCATCGGCAACGAACAGTGGGATGCCATCTATCCCGAGCACCTGGAGCCTTTCGTGAAAGCCATCCGCGCTGCCTATCCGGACATCAAGATCGTGGGCACCAGCGGCCCGAACTCCGAGGGTGACCAGTTCGACTACCTGTGGCCCGAGATGAAGCGCCTGGGCGCCGACCTCGTGGACGAGCACTTCTACCGTCCCGAGAAATGGTTCCTCGCGCAGGGCGCCCGGTATGACAACTACGACCGCAAGGGTCCCAAGGTGTTCGCCGGCGAGTATGCCTGCCATGGCGCCGGCCGGAAGTACAACCACTTCAACGCCTCCCTGCTCGAAGCGGCCTTCATGACCACCATCGAGCGCAATGCCGACATCGTGCACATGGCCACCTACGCTCCGCTGTTCGCCCATGTCGAGGGCTGGCAGTGGCGTCCGGATCTCATCTGGTACGACAACCTCCGTTCCATGCGCACCGCCAGCTGGCACGTCCAGCATCTGTACAGCGAGTACAAGGGCCAGAATGCCCTGACTCTCAAGATGAACGGGGTCAATGTCACCGGCGCGCCCGGCCAGGACGGCCTCTTCGCCAGCGCCGTCAAGGACGGTGACAAGGTGTACGTGAAAGTGATCAACACCTCCGACCAGCCTCAGTCCGTGGAATTCGCCTTCACCGGCCTCAAGAAGAAGGAAATCGTGAAAGCCGTCGAGTGCGTCAAGTTCCACTCCGACCTGCTTTATGAGGACAACACCCTGGACGTTCCAGACCGGATCGCCCCTGTCAAGGCCGCCTTCACCGGCGAGGGCAAGACCCTCTCCGCCACCGTGGAGCCCCTCACCTTCGCGATCTACATCCTGACGAAGTAACCGTCAACCTCGATTCGACGTCAGTTTTAGGGTTTGGATTCACCCCAGGTGTTTCCAAACCCTGTTTTTATCGGTAAACAGGGGTTCGCAGGCACCGGCCCGGTTCAGCAAGCGTCGATCCAGTGGATCGAAGGGTCGCGGCGCCACCAGGTGAGCTGGCGCTTGGCGTAGTGGCGGGTGTTGCGCTGGATGAGGCGCACGGTGGTTTCGAGGTCCTGTTTCCCGTCGAAGTAATCGAACATCTCCCGGTAGCCGACGGTTTGCAGGGCAGGGAGATCGCGATAGGGGAGCAGGCTTCGGGCTTCCGCCTCCAGGCCTTCGTCCATCATCTTTTCCACGCGCGCGTTGATGCGCGCGTAAAGCTCCTCCCGGGGCCGTTGTAGGCCGATTTTCACGATTTCGAAATCCCGGTCCTTGATGGACCGCGTCTTGAAAGAGGAGAAAGGCTGGCCGGTATATAGGCAGACCTCCAGGGCGCGGATGACGCGCTGGCCGTTGGACAGGTCGATCTCTTCGCAGGTGACGGGGTCCAGTTCCCGGAGTTGCTCCGCCAGGACCTCCACACCTTCGTCCCGGAGGCATTCCATCAGGTGTTCGCGGAGCATCAGGGGCACTTCCGGGAAGTCGTCCAGGCCGTAGCACAGGGCGTCGATGTACATCATGGATCCGCCGGTCACGACCAGCGTTTCATGCCCCTCCGCAAACAGGCGGTCGATGAGGACCATCGCGTCGGCCTCATACATCCCGGCCGTGTAGTTCTGGGTGACGGAAAGCGTCTGGATAAAATGATGCGGCACCGCCGCGAGTTCCTCCGGGGAGGGAACGGCCGTGCCGATGCGCATTTCCTTGTATAGTTGCCGGGAATCGCAGGAGATGACGGGACTTCCGAGCTCCAGCGCCTTCCGGATGCTGTAGGAAGTCTTTCCGACGGCAGTCGGTCCGAGGATCACCAGGAGCCGCCTGCCCATCCGCTACTCGTTTTCGTCGTAGATTTCCTTGCCTTCCTCGTCGTCGTCCTCTTCCTCCTCGTCCTCCTCTTCGTCGTCGAAGTCCTCGTCGTCAAAATCCAGTCCGTCCTTGGATTTCTCTCCGGGGAGATGGCGCATTTCGTCCGGCAGGTCCTCATAGGCCACGTAACCGTTCTCGAACTCGATGGGATTCGGACCCTTGGAGGAGGCGATGACGGGATAATCGGGCCGGACGGTGACTCCTTCGACTTCACCTTCCACGGTGATGTTCACGCTCTTGCGGTTGGTGACGTCGTAGAAATAGACGAAATCGGTCGCGCCGGCCTTGACGGCCTTCTCCAGGGAGATCTGGTCCACGGTACCGGATCCCAGGTCGAACAGGCCGTAACGGCCCACGACCTCGCCCAGGGGATCCAGGGCCTTGAACATGATGAGCTGGTCCTGCGGGAACTCCATGTCCGCCCGCAGCTGTTTATGGAGGGTATATAGCGTCGTGGCTCCGTTCACGTGGTAAACGCGGAAAAATCCCTTGATGCCGGTGAGGGTCACTCTGAGTTGGAATACCATAGTCTTTTCTAGTGTCTGTTTCGTAGTTCAAAGATACAATAATTTTTCGGTCCGGATTGCAAAATATCGCAAAAAACGCTACTTTCGTGGAGGTGGAATACTTTGACGCATACCGGAGCATTGCCGCCCGGAGCGAGGGACTGTTCAAGGACAACGGTTCCCGGTTCATCGCACTCGCTTATCCCGTGGAAACCGAGGAGGAGGTACGGGAGATCGTCGCCTCCCTCAAGAAGGAGTACCACGACGCCCGTCACCACTGCTATGCCTACCGGCTGGGGTACAAGGGCGACCGGTTCCGGGCCAATGACGACGGTGAGCCATCCGGCTCCGCCGGCCGTCCGATCCTCGGGCAGATCGACTCGATGGGCCTGAGCGACGTCCTCGTCGTCGTCGTCCGTTATTTCGGCGGCATCAAGCTGGGCATTCCGGGGCTCATCCGGGCCTACAAGACCTCCACCGCCGATGCGCTGGGCCAGGCGGAAATCATCGAAAAGGTGGCGGGAAAACGGTTCCGGCTCACGTTTGACTACCTGTCGATGAACGGAGTCATGAAGGTCCTCAAGGACCTGGGACTGTCTCCTGTCGGACAGGATTTCGGCCTGCAGTGTTCCCTGGAGGTGCGCGTGCGGCTGGCTCTGGAGGAAGATTTCCGGAACCGGCTGACCGACCTTGCAATTTTAGAGGATATTTAGGAAAATCAATAATAATTTTTTATCTTTCGGAACGAAATTGATAACACTTTGAAACCATGAAAAAAGTCCATGTCTTCAATGCCGGCCCCTGCCTCCTGCCGCAGGTCGCCATCGACAACGCGATCGAGGCCCTGAAGGATTTCAGCGGCACCGGTGTCTCCGTCCTTTCCATCTCCCACCGCACCAAGGAGTGGGATGCCGTGATGGACGGTACCCGCGCCCTTTGGAAGGAACTCCTCCATATTCCCGACACCCATGAGGTCGTCTTCCTGGGCGGCGGCGCCTCCCTGCAGTTCCTGTATGTCGCGATGAACTACCTGGAGAAGAAGGCCGCTTACCTGGATACCGGCGTGTGGGCGCACAAGGCCCTCAAGGAGGCCCAGGGAATCGGGGATGCCTATGCCATCGCCTGCTCCAAGGATAAGAACTATACCTATATCCCGAAAGGCTTCGAGATCCCGGCGGACCTCGACTACCTCCATATCACCACGAACAACACCATCTACGGCACGGAGATCCATGAGGACATCGACTGCCCCTGCCCGCTCATCGCGGACATGTCCTCCGACATCATGTCCCGTCCCGTGGATGTCTCCAAGTATGACCTGATCTATGGCGGCGCCCAGAAGAACGTCGGCCCGGCCGGCGTCATCTTCGCCATCATCCGGAAGGACTCCCTGGGCCGTGTGAGCCGCTACATCCCCACGATGCTCGACTACCGCACCCACATCGACAAGCTCTCGATGTTCAACACCCCGCCCGTGTTCTCCATTTACGTGATGTACGAGACCCTGAAGTGGCTCAAGGGCATCGGCGGTGTGGAAGCCATCCATGAGATCAACAAGAAGAAGGCGCAGCTCCTCTACGACGAAATCGACCGCAATCCGCTCTTCGTGGGCACCGCGGTGAAGGAAGACCGTTCCCTGATGAACGTCTGCTTCGTGATGGCCCCCGGCTACGAAGCCCTGCAGGACGAGTTCATGGCCTTCGCCAAGGAGCACGGCATGATCGGCATCAAGGGCCACCGTTCCGTCGGCGGTTTCCGCGCCTCCCTCTACAACGCCTGCACCGTCGAGGATGTCCAGGCTCTGGTCGATTGCATGAAGGAATTTGAATCTTTGAAGAAATGAAAGTACTGTTAGCTACCCAGAAACCCTTTGCCGCCAAGGCGGTGGAAGGGATCGTGAATATCCTCACCGAAGCCGGTCACGAGGTCGTGAAACTCGAAAAATATGAGGAGCAGAAGGACCTCGTCGCGGCCGTGGCCGACGTGGAGGCCATGATCATCCGTTCCGACAAGGTGACGGCCGAGGTCATCGCCGCCGCCCCGAAGCTCAAGATCGTCGTCCGCGCCGGTGCGGGATTCGACAATGTGGACCTCGCCGCGGCGACGGAGCATGGCGTCGTGGTGATGAACACCCCGGGCCAGAACTCCAACGCGGTCGCCGAGCTGGCCCTCGGCCTCATGATTTTCATGGCCCGCACGCATTTCACCCCTGCAACCGGCAGCGAACTGCAGGGCAAGCGCCTGGGCGTCCAGGCCTATGGCAACGTGGGCCGGCTGGTGGGCCAGAAGGCCAAGGCCCTCGGCATGAGCATCCACGCCCTGGATCCGTTCCTCAGCGACGAGCAGATCATCGCCGGCGGCGCCGAGCCCGTCCACTCCGTGGAAGAGCTGTACGCGAACTCCGACTACCTGTCCATCCACATCCCGGCCCTTCCTGCGACCATCCGTTCCATCGGCTATGACCTCATCATGAAGATGCCCAAGGGCGCCACGCTCGTGAACACCGCCCGCAAGGAAGTCATCGACGAGGACGGTCTCCTGAAGGCCCTCGAGGAGCGTCCGGACCTGAAGTACGTCACCGACGTCATGCCGGACAACTACGACAAGCTCACGAAGAACTTCGGCTACCGCGTCTTCGCGACGCCCAAGAAGATGGGTGCCCAGACCGCCGAGGCCAACATCAACGCCGGCCTCGCCGCCGCCCGCCAGATCGTGGACTTCTTCGCCACCGGCTGCACGAAGTTCCAGGTGAACAAGTAGCATTTCGTGCGGACTCTGTTTTAACGCGCTGACAGAAAGCGAATTAAGAAGAAGCGGTACCAAACCTTCTCTTTTTATGGAGGGTTTGGTACCGCCTTTTTTATAACATACTGGCAGAGAGCCGGTAACGGATTTCCCCGTACTATACCAGCTCGTGAATCGCCAGGCCGCTGCGGAGCTTGGGCTCGAACCAGGTGGTCTTCGGGGGCATGATGTTGCCCGTGTCGGCGATGTTGATCAGCTGCTGCATGGACACGGGATACAGGGCGAAGGCGACCTTCATCTCGCCGGAGTCCACGCGGCGGGCGAGTTCGCCGAGACCGCGGATGCCGCCCACGAAGTCGATTCGTTTGTCGGTACGCAGATCCTTGATTCCCAGCAGTTTGTCCAGCACGAGGTTGGACAGGATGGTCACATCCAGGACGCCGATCGGATCGTTGTCATCGTAACGGCCGGGCTTGGCGGTAAGGCTGTACCACTTGTCGCCGAGATACATGGAGAAGTTGTGGAGGGCCGTCGGGGCGAAGGGTTTCGCCGGCCGGCCGCAGCGGGGCTTCGTCGCGACGCTCACCTCGAAATCCTCCTCCAGGGCTTTCAGGAATTCTTCCGGGGTGTATCCGTTCAGGTCCTTTACGACCCGGTTGTAGTCGATGATGGCGAGCTCACTCTCCGGGAAGCACACGGCCATGAAGTAGTTGTACTCTTCGTTGCCGGTATGGTTCGGGTTCTGGGCCCGCTTCTCCGCGCCCACACGGGCGGCGGCGGCCGTGCGGTGGTGACCGTCGGCGACATAGAAGGCATCGACCTGGGTGGTGAAAAGTTCCGTGATGCGGGCGATGGTGGCGTCGTCGTCGATCACCCAGAAGGTGTGGACGAACTTGTTCTCGTCGGTGAACTTGTATTCCGGCTTGCCGGCGGCCGCTTTTGCGACGATGGCGGCCAGTTCCGCGTTGTCCTTGAAGGCGAAGAAGACGGGCTCGATGTTCGCGTTCTGGATGCGGACATGGACCATGCGGTCGTCCTCCTTGTCCTTGCGGGTGAGTTCGTGTTTCTTGATGATACCTTCGGCATAGTCGTCGGTATGGGCGCAGAGGACGATGCCGTACTGGGTGCGCTTGCCCATGGTCTGGGCATACACGTAGTACATGGGCTTCGGGTCCTGGACCAGCCAGCCCTTTTCGCGCCAGGCCTTGAAATTCTCCACGGCCTTGTCATACGTGCGCTGCTCGTGCTCGCCGGCGATGGGGGTGAAGTCGATTTCGGGCTTGGTGATATGCAGGAGGGACTTTTCGCCGGCCATGGCGAGGGCCTCTTCGGAATTCAGGACGTCATACGGGGGGGCGGCCACTTCGGTGACCAGGTTCTTCGGCGGACGGATGGCCGCAAAGGGTTTTACTCTTACCATGGGTGTTCCAATGTTATGTGGTTAATCGTTCCCAAAGATAGCCAATTTCCCGAATTTTCGGAAATGAACCGTAAAAAATCGGGATTCGTACAAGCCTGGAGCAGGCTGCAGGGCCGATTCCGGACTTTATCCGTACTCGTTTTTGCTTAGACGGATAGCCGTCCGTAACTTGCGGGCAACATAATTAAAGTACTTGCGTATGAGAACTTTTTTCCTTACCCCCGAACAGTACGGGGAAATGAAGCAGCGGTACGACCGCTTCAATGAGCCCTGGTCCGTGGACGAAGTGGCCGAACTCCGGCAGATGGCCGCGGACAACGTTCCGCGCGGCGAAATGGCCGCCCAGCTGGGCCGCTCGCCGAACGCCGTCCGGATGAAACTCCAGGCCCTGGGCCTATACGTTCCGAAGCCCTCCGTCCGGCCCTGGACGGAAGAGGAGGAGGAAAAGCTCCTGGCGATGTACCGCACCGGCGCGGCGTTCGCAGACATCGCCACCGCCTTCGGCCGCTCCGAACGCGCCATCCTGACGCGCCTCGTCCACCTCCGCGCGGGGCTGGAGCCCGGAACGGCTGCGGGCGAAGAGTCCGCCGCTCCGGAGCACGAAGATCCGGACAACGGCTTGTCCTCCTGAGTCCATTTTGCGAGGCCTGCGGGAGAATCGTTTGTAACATCTTAAATGTCAATTATCTACACAGATTTCTCCCGCAATCCTCTCAAAAAAACAGGGCACCTGCGGTTAGCGGTTTTGCAAATCACTTGTAGCCAGGGATTTCCAAAAGAGATTGCCGCAGGCCTCTTCGGAACAAGTCACGAAAGGACATGAACATCAAACAATTCAAAGATCCTTGTCCCGGAAAAGATTCCGTTTTCATGTTTACCACGGAACATCAACTCCGGACCCGGATCTTCCGTTTACCGGAAGACTTTATCTATGGAGTAAACACACTGGCCATCGGCACGTTGAAATTCCGGGTTCGGATCCTTTGCTATACGCTGATGGACAACCATTTGCATCTGTTGGTAAAAGGCCGCTACGAAGATTGTCTCGCATATTTCAACTGGGTGTTGCACCGGCTTGCCATGATGTTAAAAAGCCGATATGGCCTCCACGGTGTTCTCAAAGCCGACGGAGCGGATGTCCAGCATGTCAAGGACTCCCAGATGCTTCTGAACGAAGTGGCATACCTGCTCCGCAATGCATACAAAGCGCGGATCGACAGCCCATTCTCATATGAATGGGCTCCGTTCGAAGTGTATTTCAATCCCTACCTTTCCTTCATGAAGGGCGTCCGCTTTCCTGGTCCGGAAGCAGCCAGGGACATGCTGGGCACACACGCGACGATTCCAGCGGACTGGGAACACGTGGAGGGGCGCATCCTCAACAAATGTTTCGTGGATTACCGGGCTGTGGAACAGATTGTCGGATCCGGTCTGACCTTGTTCGACCGCCTGCGCAGATATGACTTGGAATCCGTTGTCGCCCAGTCACATGGCGTACAAGAGCAACTGGCTTTCACGGATAGTGAAATGCAGGAGAAAGTGCTTGCCGTATGCCGGAATGAACTGCACTCCGAATCTCCGCATCAGTTGGGACGGAAAGACCTCTTGCGCCTGGCCCGGACATTGGCATTCCGTTTCGGTGCCGCCAAAAAACAGATTTCCCGGCTGCTGGGCATCGATCCGGAAGTGCTGGACTCGGCACTTTGACCTCCGCCTCTGATGATCTGACAACCTGTCTTGTCCTGAAATAGGTTTACCGGATTTGTGAGTTAATGAGTTAGGACTTGAACGTCCTGATATAGGTTAACCGGTGTTGTGCAAAGATAGTCAATTATCATTGGTAGGCAAGTGCTGTTCTGACTGATTCATGCTTCCGTGCGAAGTAGTTCTTCCACAACTTCGCCGCCTCTCCCTTCATGGACCTGGCCTCCTCGGGGGTCAGGTTTCCTATACTCATATGAGGCCTCCTGTGGTTGTAGGTGTAAATGATTTCATCGATACGCTTTTGCGCATGGGTGGGCCCGCGAAGGACCTCGTGGTAGAGCCATTCCGTTTTCAAGATGCCGTTCGTGCGCTCTGCGATGGCGTTTTCATAAGGATCTCCATTCTCGGTCATGCTGATTCGTATCCCGTTTTTCTGCAACACCGACACGTACTCCTTTGAACAGTACTGGGCGCCCCGGTCCGAATGGTGGATGAGCCCCTGCAGCGTTCCGGCCGGGAACTTCCCCATCGCCATCTCCAAAGCGCGGATAGGGCCCGCCGTGTCCAGCGTGTCGTGGAGGGCATACCCTACGATCTCGTGCGTGTAGGCGTCAGTAATCAGAGAAAGGTACATCCAGTAACTCCTGTTGATGGCCTTGATCTCCACGTACGTGATATCGCTCACCCAGACCTGGTTCATGCATACGGGGACGACGTCGCGGATCAGGTTGTCCCATTTCCGCATCCAGTGCCGGGAGTCGGTCGTCCGTGCCCGGAAGCGCTTCCTGCTGACCAGCATGCCGGCCTCCCTGAGCAGGTCGAACAACCTGTCGCACCCCACGTCGTGGCCGCGCTGATAGAGCATGACCTGCAACTTCCGGACGCCTAGGCGGGGAAGTTCCCGCCTGATCTCCCGCACCTCGTGCAGCAGCGCCGTGTCGTCCATCGCATCGACGATCGAAGACGTCCTGGACTTCCAGTAAGCTTGTCTGGTATAGCCAAACAGCCGACAGAGTGACTCCAGGCTCACTTCCGGGTGTCGCTCTTTGAGTTCGCTGACTGTTTGGCCTCGACTTTTTTTGGCAGGTCAATCCCGTATTCCTCCTGGATGATGCGCATCATGATCTCGTACCCTTCGGCCTTGATCTTTGACATCTTCAGCGCCTCCTCCAGTTCGGCTACGCGGGCCTTCAACTGATCGACCTCCTTGAACTGCTTGTCGAACTTCTTCTTGTCCATGGAACCAAAGATATCAATTTTCCCGGACTTGTAGTCCTCAGCCATCGCCTTGATGCGTGCGCGGCTGTAACCGAATCGGCGGCAGACCTGCTCCAACGGCTCCCCGCTGAAGTAGGCTTTCAGGGCTCTGCGCTCGCCCTCGCGAATCAACCTGTATACGTCCATTTTTAATCGTTTTTTGGTAAACTTTTTTCAGGACGATACACAAGGCCTGCGGGAATCGCTTTCGTAACAAACAAGATATCAATCACATAGAAAAACGCAGACCGCAGGCCTACCGGAAATACTGGAGGCCTGCGGTTGTTTGTTTTGTCTTGCATTGAATGTCAGGCGGTTCTAAAGGAGTCTCCCGCAACCCCTTCGCAACCGGCTAAATCCTCCGCCCTAATTCGCCACCTCGCAGAGGAACTTGATGCGGACGAGGCGGATTTCCAGGTCCTCGTAGTCGTCGTGCAGGGCGGAGAGGGCTTCGGGAAGGGAGTCGGAGGTGGCGTCCTCCTTGAACCACTCGTAGATCTCGTCCACGACGTCCTCGTCCAGGTGTTCCCGGATGTAGTAGTCCAGGTCCAGGCGGGTGCCGGTGGAGACGATGGCCTCGATCTCCGTGAGGAGGTCGTCCATGTCCAGCCCCTTTGCCGCGGCGATGTCCTCGAGGGCCATCTTGCGGTCGATGCTCTGGATGATATAGACCTTGTTCCCGGAACGGGGAGCGACGGATTTCACCACGAAGTCGTCCGGACGGAGGATGTCGTTCTCGTCCACGTACCGGGCGATGAGTTCGAGGAACGGTTTCCCGTACTTGCGGGCCTTCCCTTCGCCTACGCCCTGGCAGCCCCTGAGTTCCTCGTAGGTAAGCGGATACAGGATGGACATGTCCTCCAGGGAGGGGTCCGTGAAGATAATCCAGGGCTGGAGGCCGCGCCGGCGGGCTTCGTCCTTCCGGAGATCCTTGAGCATGGACAGGAGCGTCTGGTCACCTCCGCCGCCGCCCCGGACGGCCGCCGGATCGTCGTCCTCGTCGTCGCCTTCGCCGGTGAAGGTGCGGTCTTCCACCAGCAGCAGTTCGTGGGGGTGCAGATAGAATTCCAGGCCTTCGTCCGTTGCGCGGATAAGTCCGTAATTGTCAATGTCTTTGTCCAGGAAGTGCAGGATGAGACCCTGGTGGATGACGGCCGACCAGAACCGGACGTCATGGTCCTTCCCGGCGCCGAAGAATTCCAGCCGGTCGTGGTGGTAGGACTTGATCATGGCGGTCGGCACCCCGGCCAGGATGCTGGCGAGATGCTCGAGCTTGAAATGCTCCCGGAGGGTGTCGATGAGCTCGATCACGAGACACATCTCCTCCTGTCCGTTGAACCGCGCCTTGGGATGGAGGCAGTTGTCGCAGCATCCGCAGTTGTCCTCGGGATAGTCTTCGCCGAAGTAGTTCAGCAGCAGTTTCCTACGGCACTGGCTGGACTCCGCGTAGGCGACCGTTTCCCCAAGCAACTGCTTGCCGATTTCCTGTTCGGACACCGGCTTCCCCTGCATGAACTTCTCCAGTTTCTGGATGTCCTTGTAGCTGTAATAGGTGATGCACTGGCCTTCCTGTCCGTCCCGCCCGGCCCGGCCGGTCTCCTGATAATATCCCTCGATGCTCTTGGGAATGTCGTAGTGGATGACAAACCGCACGTCCGGCTTGTCGATGCCCATGCCGAAAGCGATCGTGGCGACGATCACCCGCACGTCCTCCATCAGGAAGCGGTCCTGGTTCTCCGCCCGCGTCTTCGCATCCAGGCCGGCGTGGTAGGGGAGGGCCTCGATGCCGTTGATGGTGAGCAGCTGCGCCAGTTCCTCCACCTTCTTCCGGCTCAGGCAGTAGATGATGCCGGACTTGCCGGGGTTCTGCCGGATGAACCGGATGATGTCCTTCTCCGGCTCCACTTTGTCACGGATCTCGTAGTACAGGTTCGGGCGGTTGAAGGAAGATTTGAAGACGGTGGCGTCCGTGATGCGGAGATTCTTGAGAATGTCGCTCTGGACCTTGGGCGTCGCGGTGGCGGTCAGGGCGATGACCGGGGCCGGCTGGATCTCTTCGATGATGGAGCGGATCTTCCGGTATTCCGGCCGGAAGTCGTGTCCCCATTCGGAGATGCAGTGCGCCTCGTCCACGGCGTAGAAGGAGATGTGGATCTTTTTCAGCAGGTCGATGTTCTCTTCCTTGGTCAGGGATTCCGGCGCGACGTACAGCAGTTTCGTGATGCCGTTCAGGAGGTCCGCCTGCACCTCGGCCAGTTGGGTGCGGCTCAGGGAGGAATTGAGGAAATGGGCGATCCCGTCGTCCTTTTCCACGAACCCCCGGATGGCGTCCACCTGGTTCTTCATCAGGGCGATGAGCGGGGAGATCACGATGGCCGTTCCTTCCATCACGAGGGCGGGGAGCTGGTAGCACAGGGATTTGCCGCCGCCCGTGGGCATCAGGACGAACGCATTCCCTCCCTCGACAAGGTGACGGATGATCCGTTCCTGATCGCCCTTGAAAGAGTCAAAGCCGAAGAACTGTTTCAGCTTGGACTGAAGGATGGAGGGGTCGATGGCCATAGGATAGACTTCTTAGATGGACTAATATAGAAAAAAAATGGAGGAAAACCTAAAAAAATTTCATCTTACCCTTGAAAAAATGCGGGAAATGAAGGAGAATAAGTACAAAAGCATTCACTTATTAAAAATATTGAGATAAAATCGGAAAAAATGAGTAACTTTGCACCAAATCGGCCCTGCACGGGCCGTTGTGCTACAGACAACATTTAAATGTCATAAAAAATGAAGATTTCCAAGATTTTCGCCATCGCATCGGCCGCCGTGCTGATGGTGGCCTGCGGCACCCCCGCCGCTGAAGGAAGCAAAGAGGTCCGTGACCTCCTTCCGAGCAAGACCCAGATCGACTCCACCTCCTATCTCGTGGGCGTGAACTTCGGTTCCTGGATCAAGGGCAATGACTTCGGTGAGCTCAACTACGACCAGATGATCAAGGGTATCAAGGATTTCCTGAAATCCAAGGGCACCCCGCAGGACTCCACCTTCGGCAAGCAGTTCAAGATCGATCCCAATGAGATGAACACCGTCCTCGACGGCTTCGTCCAGAAGCGTCGCGCCTACACCGGCGCCCTGAACAAGGAGAAGGGCGAGAACGTCATCGCCGAGTTCCTCAAGGAAGAAGGCGCAGTCCAGACCGAGAGCGGCCTCGCTTACAAGATCATCGAACCCGGTTCCGACAAGAAGGCCGTTTCCGACCAGGATACCGTGTGGGTGAACTACAAGGGCGCCCTCATCGACGGTACCGTTTTCGATCAGAATGACAACATCAACTTCACCCTCAACCGCGTCATCAAGGGTTGGGGCGAGGGCATGAAGCTCGTCGGCGAAGGCGGCAAGATCAAGCTCGTCATCCCCGGTGACCTCGGTTACGGCGAATACGGCACCCGCGGCATCGCTCCGAACAGCACCCTCGTCTTCGACGTGGACCTGAACAAGGTGGGCACTTTCGTGGCCCCGGCCGAGGAACCCGCCAAGAAGAAATAAGCCATGGCACTCGAAATCGAAGGAACCCTCTCGCAGAAGCTGCCGGTCCAGTCCGGAAACTCCGCCCGCGGCCCCTGGTCCAAGCAGGAGTTCATCCTGGAATTCCCCGACGGCAACTTCACTTCCAAGGCATGCTTTACTGCCTGGGGCGTGGACAAGGTCCAGGACCTGGCCAAATACCAGGTCGGTGACAAGGTGAAGGTCTCCTTCAACCTCAAGAGCCGCGAATACAACGGCCGCTGGTACAACGACCTCCAGATCTGGAAGATCGCTCCCGCCGGCGCCGCCCAGCCCGTTGCTCCCGCCGCTTCCGTAGCTCCTGAAGCTTACGCGGCTCCTGTAGCTCCGGCTCCCACCCTCGAGGACATGCCCGCCGAGGACGGCGGGGAAGACCTCCCCTTCTAAGCCGTTCCCGACAGCGATCATGAAGCCCGACGCTCCCTCCGAGCGCCGGGCTTTCGCATGTGGGGAAGATTTCTTATATTTGCAAACTATACGAAATTCAGGCGAAGATGACGCAATCGAACCATACTCTCATTACTTTGGCGAAGGACGCGCTGTTCGTCCTGCTGGGCTGTTTCCTGATCATCCGGACCCCGTTCCTCGGGAAGATCCTCGGTGCGCTGGCCATCATCTGGTATGGCCGGGACCTGTGGTACCGGGGGAAATCCTGGCTGGGTGCGAAAGAGCCTCAGCGCGACACCGTGGAGCGCCCGAAGGAGGCCTCCCGCGACGCGGACGCCCCCATCATCGACGACGGCAAGATCCAGGTGACGGACCTCTCCGGGGCCAAGGAAGTGGAGTTCGAAAAGGAATAGGTCCATGATTCCGCAGGAGACGGTACAGCTCATCCTGGACACCGCCCGTGTCGAGGACGTCGTAGGCGATTTCGTGACGCTGAAGCGCCGCGGAAGCAGCCTGTGGGCGTGCTGTCCCTTCCACAACGAGAAAACCCCGTCCTTCCACGTAGAGCCCTCCCGGGGCATCTACAAATGCTTCGGCTGCGGCAAGTCCGGCACGGCCGTGGGCTTCGTGATGGAGTACGAGAAGCTCTCCTACACGGAGGCGCTCAAGTATCTGGCGCGCAAGTACCACATCGAAGTGAAGGAGAAGGAGGAGACGGCCGAGGACATCGCCGCCCGTCAGCGGAACGAGAGCCTCATGGCCGTTTCGGAGTTCGCCTTCAACTTCTACAAGGACCAGCTGAAGACCGGGGAAGGCCGTTCGGTGGCCGTCCAGTATTTCCATTCCCGCGGGCTGGAGGACGAGACCATCGACAAGTATGGCCTGGGGTGGGCGCCAAAGTCCAAGAACGCTTTCACCGAGGCGGCGAAGGCGGCGGGCTACAAGGACGAGTATCTGACCGAGACCGGCCTCTGCGCCCAGTGGGATACGGACGGCTCCCTCCACGACCGCTTCTACGACCGGGTGATGTTCCCGATCCATTCGGTCAGCGGGCGCGTCATCGCTTTCGGCGGACGGACCCTCTTCACCGACAAGACCGTCGCCAAGTACGTGAATTCCAAGGAGTCGGAGATCTATGTCAAATCCCGCTCCCTCTATGGGATCTACTTCGCCAAAGGCGCCATTTCCCGGGCGGACAAGTGCTACCTGGTGGAAGGCTACCTGGATGTGCTGTCCATGCACCAGCTGGGCATCGTCAATACCGTCGCCTCCAGCGGCACCTCCCTCACCGTGGAGCAGATCCGGCTCATCAAGCGGTTCACTGAGAATATCACCATCATGTACGACGGGGACTCGGCCGGCATCCACGCCGCCCTCCGCGGGATCGACATGGTCCTTCGCGAGGGAATGAACGTGAAGGTGGTCCTCATCCCCGACGGGGACGATCCGGACTCCTATGCCCGGAAACATTCCCTGGAGGAGGTGGAGGCCTTCATCGCCGCGAATGAGCAGGATTTCATCGCCTTCAAGGCGGACCTCCTGCTGGGAGAGGCCGGGAACGACCCCCTCAAGCGGGCGAACCTCATCAACGACATCGCCGATTCGGTCGCCGGCATTCCCGACGCCGTCAAGCGGTCCGTCTATGTCGATACGGTCGCGGAGAAGTTCCGCATCGAGTCCGACATCCTCTTCGACCGCATCCGCCGCACCCGCGAAAAGACGGTGGACGAGGAACGGGCCCAGGCGCGGCGCGAGGCCGCCCGCCGGGAATACGGCCCCCAGCCTGCGCCGGAGGCCGCATCGACCTATGTCCCGCCGGTGAACGAACTCCGCGTCCTGGAAACGCAGAACCCCATCCTCGCCCCTTCGGAGAAGGAGCTGCTGGGTTTCATCCTCACCGACGGCTGCACCCGGCTCGTCTTCGAGTCGGATTCGGAATTCTATGATCCCGAGGGTGCCCAGACCGTTGCCGAATTCATCGACGCGGCCTTCGCCGCCGACAGCATCGAATTCGCGAACGACGCTTACCGCCTGACCTACGACGCCTATTTCACCCTTTATGACGAAGGCAAGTCGCAGGAGGAAATCATCCGTGCCCTCCTGAATGGGGAGGACGATACCATCCGCTTCGTCACGAGCCAGCTTTCGGACCTCAAATACGAGCTGTCCGTCAAGAAGTTCCAGGCGGCCCTCACGACCCGCGAATCCTGGCTCACGAACTTTGTCCCCAAGGCGATCCTGGCCTACCACGACAAGCGCCTCGCCTCCGAACAGCAGTCGCTCCTGCGGGAGCTCGCCACCGCCGGTCCCGACCGGCAGCGGGAGATCCTCACGACCCTGGAGCGCATCAATACCCTGAAAAAGAAAATCAACATCAAACTCGGAAGACTCAAATGACCCACAAGAGAACCCTCGTGACCTGCGCGCTCCCGTACGCCAACGGTCCCGTCCATATCGGCCACCTGGCCGGTGCCTACATTCCCGGTGACATCTATGTACGCTATCTCCGGATGCGTGGAGAGGACGTCGTCTTCATCTGCGGCTCCGACGAACACGGCGTGCCCATCACCATCAAGGCGCGCGCCCAGGGCGTCACCCCGCAGGACATCGTGGACAAGTACCACCAGGTGATGAAGGACGCCTTCACGGGGCTCGGGATCAACTTCGACATCTATTCCCGCACCACCTCGAAAGTCCACGACGAAAACGCCTCGGAGTTCTTCCGCAAGCTCTATGACGACGACAAGTTCATCACCAAGGAGACGGAACAGTACTATGACGAGGAGGCGAAGACCTTCCTCGCGGACCGCTACATCGTAGGTACCTGCCCCAAGTGCGGCAATCCCGGCGCCTATGGCGACCAGTGCGAGAAATGCGGCTCCACGCTGAGCCCCGAAGAGCTCATCGACCCGAAGTCCGCCCTGTCCGGCTCCACGCCGAAGAAGGTGAAGACCAAGCACTGGTACCTTCCGCTGGACCAGTACGAGCCCTGGCTCCGCGACTGGATCCTGGAGCGGCACAAGGAGTGGAAGACCAACGTCTATGGCCAGTGCAAGAGCTGGCTGGACGGCGGCCTGCAGCCCCGGGCCGTCTCCCGCGACCTGGACTGGGGCGTTCCCGTCCCTGTCGATGGCGCCGAGGGCAAGGTCCTCTATGTCTGGTTCGACGCCCCCATCGGCTACATCTCCAACACCAAGGAACTCCTCCCGGAGAGCTGGGAGAAGTGGTGGAAGGACCCGGAGACCCGGCTGGTGCATTTCATCGGCAAGGACAACATCGTCTTCCACTGCATCGTGTTCCCGTCCATGCTCAAGGCCTACGGCGACTACATCCTTCCGGAGAATGTCCCGGCCAATGAGTTCCTGAACCTCGAGGGCGACAAGATCTCCACTTCCCGCAACTGGGCGGTCTGGGTCCACGAGTACGAGGAGCAGTTCCCCGGCCAGGAGGACGTCCTCCGCTACGTCCTGACGGCGAACGCTCCGGAGACCAAGGACAACGACTTCACCTGGAAGGACTTCCAGCAGCGCAACAACTCCGAGCTCGTGGCCGTGTTCGGCAACTTCGTGAACCGGGCCGTCGTCCTCACGCACAAGTACTTCGGCGGTGTCGTCCCGGAGAACCGGAAGCCCGAGGCCATCGACGCCGAGACCCTGGCTTCCATCGTCCCCTGCAAGGATGCCCTGGAGAAATACGTGGAGACCTTCCACTTCCGCGAGGCCCTGAAGGAGGCGATGAACATCGCCCGCATCGGCAACAAGTACATCTCCGACATGGAACCCTGGAAGGTGGCGAAGACCGACATGGACCGCACCGCCTCCATCCTCTACACCTGCCTCCAGATCTGCGCCGACCTTGCCATCGCTTTCGAACCCTTCACGCCCTTCAGCGCCGAGAAACTCCGCGGCATCCTTCGCGTCGGCCTCGACGCCGGTACCGACCACCGCGCCGGCGAAGGCACCCCGACGGAAAACTTCTACAAGAGTGGCGAAGGCAAGGCCCTGCATACACGTCCGGCCTCTGTCATTCCGGGCGAAGTTTCTTCTGTCATTCCGAGCGAAGCGAAGGAATCTCTGACCCTCCGCTGGGACATGCTCGGCACCCCCGAACTCCTGCCGGCCGGCCATGCCCTGGGCGAGTCCGTCCTCCTGTTCCAGAAGATCGAGGACGCCGTCGTGGATGCGCAGATCGCGCGCCTCGAGGCCATCAAGGCCGAGCGCGAAGCGGCCGAGGCCGCCAAGGCCGCCGAGGAAGCCGCGAAGAAGGTGGAACCGCAGAAGGAGGAAGTCACGTTCGACGAGTTCGGCCGCATGGACATCCGTACGGCGACCGTCCTGGAGGCCGAGCGCGTCCCCAAGACGGACAAGCTCCTGAAGCTCACCATCGACACGGGCATCGACACCCGGACTATCGTTTCCGGCATCGCGGAATACTACAGCCCCGAGGACATGCTCGGCAAGCAGATCTGCATCCTGGCGAACCTCGCTCCCCGCAAGATCCGCGGCATCGAGTCCAAGGGCATGATCCTCATGGCCAAGCAGGGCGACGGCAAGATGCGGTTCATCACCCCGCAGGAGGTCGTCACCAACGGCGCCGTCATCGGATAACCTTTTATTTCTCCCCGATATGCAAGCTACCAAAACCGTCAATCCCCGCAGGGGAAGCAAACTGGGGAAGGCCACCTGGATCTCCCTCGGTGTCACCGTCCTCGCCATCATCCTGATGGCATCCTGCTGCACGACCATCGATTCCGCATCGGTGGGTATCCGTTTCAAGAAATGGTCTTCCAACTCCGCGCTCAAGGGCGGTGTGGAAGGAACCTGCCGCGGCTGGGTCTGGTACAATCCCATCACGGAGAGTATCTTCGAATACCCGACCTATATCCAGCGCGTTACGTATGAGCCGTTTACGGTGAATCCTAAGGACGCGGCCATCTTTTCGATGACCCCGACGCTGGCTTATCAGATCGACGAGAACAAGGCCGTGGATATCTTCGTGAAGTACCGCAAGCCGGTCCGGGAACTGGAGATGGGTTACATCAACACCTGTATCTTCGAGGCTTACCGTACCTGCGCGAACAACTACACCTCCGACGAACTCATGGCGAACCGCGCCAAGTTCGAGACCGAGGTCCGCGCCCGCCTGGACGAGTCCATGAACCGGGAAGGGTTCATCGTCCGCGAATTCACGACCAAGATCGATCCGCCGGCCTCCCTGACCGAGGCCATCAATGCCAAGAACGAAGCGGTCCAGAACGCCCTCAAGGCGGAAAACAAGGTGAAGGAAGCCGAGGCGGAGGCGAAGATCGCCATTGCGAAGGCCCAGGGTGAAGCCGAGGCCCTGAAGATCCAGGGCGACGGCGAGGCCTACTACAACCGCGTGGTCGCGGCCTCCCTGAACGGACTCATCGTCCAGCAGTACGCCATCGAAAAGTGGAACGGCGAGCTTCCGACCTACAACGGGTCGAACGCCCTGCCGTTCATCAACCTGAGCAAATAATCCTACAGGTAAATCAAGCGTGAAAGGCTCGCCGGATCGAAGAGACGGCGGGCCATTTTTTGCAGGGCTTCGGGCGTCACGGCCTCGATGCGGGCACGGGTCTCGGCGGAGGTGTCGATCCGGCCCCAGGACAGGAGGGATTTGCCCATGGACAGGCACTGTGCCTCGCCGCTGGCGGAGGAGATGGCGAGCTGGCCGAGAAGCTGTTTTTTCGCCGCTTTCAGGAACCGTTCCGACAGTGGTACTTCCCGCAGGCGCTCCAGGATCCGGTCCAGGGTCTTCAGGCACCGGTCCAGGTTGGGTTTGTCGCAGCCGAAGCTGATGGCGGCAATGCCCGTATCGGCATACTGCGTGTAGGAGCACTCCACCCCGTACACCCAGCCGTTCTTTTCCCGTAACTCTTTGTTAAGAAGTGAGTTCGATGCCGGTCCGCCCAGGATGTTGCACAGCACGGCGGCCGTGATCCGGTCCTTCTCCTCATACAGCGACGGCGCCCGGTTGCCGATGACGGCATTCACCTCGTGGTGGCGCTTGTCCACGGTTTTGGAGAAGGGGGAACCGGCAGGCGCGGTAGATGCGGCAGGGCATACCCTTTCCTCCGCGTCGCTTCGCGACCCAATACGGGCATATGCTCCGGAAAGGGTATGCCCTGCCGCGCCGAAAATGTGTTCGGATAAGCGGATTACCCGTTTCTCCAGCACTTTCTCATCGATATCCGCGACGACCGTGAAGACCATGCGGTCCGGGGTGAAGAAGGTACGGACGAAACGGCGGAGGTCCTCCGGCGTGATGCGTTTCACGGAGGCGGTGGTGCCCAGGATGGGGCCGCCCAGCGGATGCCCTTCGAAGAGCATGCCTTCGAACTTGTCATAGACATCCTCCACGGGGTTGTCCTTGTAGGAGATGATCTCGTCCAGGACCACGCCCCGTTCGGTTTCGATCTCGTCGTCCGGGAACGTGGGCTCGGTCGCCAGTTCGAAGAGCAGGCGGGCGGCTTTCCCCAGGTCCTCCTTCAGGACGGTGGCGTGCAGGACGATTTCCTCCTTGGTGGTGTAGGCGTTGAGTTCGCCGCCCAGGCGGTCCAGGTAACCGGAGATGACGGAGGCGCTTTTGCGGGCCGTACCCCGGAAGATCGTATGCTCCACGAAATGGGCGATACCGCCGGGGTAACCGGCTTCGTCCCGGGTGCCGCAGCGTATGCTCAAGGCACACCAAGCCACCGGGGAAGCGCTCCGGCGGACTGCATACCGCAGTCCGGAAGATGCCGTGCCGCTGCGCATTACCGTTTCTTGGACATACGGCGCAAGTCCTCGGTGAGGAAGCCGGCGGGCGCGCGGTCCGTCACCTTGTGCTTGCGGATGTAATAGATGGTGTCCGTATCGGCCTCGATCAGGAGCTTGTAGCACCAGGTCCCGGCGGCGACGGTGTAGCTGACCAGGGTGTTGTAGGTCTTGTCGGTATAGACCTTGTCGGCCTCGTCGGCATCACAGAGGATGATGTCCTCGTCGAGGTATTTCGCCTTGTCTTTGTCGGAGACGGCGGGGGAGAGGTCGTCCTGCGCGAGGTAGATTCGTTTGATGCCGCCCTTCTTGTCGTATTTCTCGTTGAACCAGTTCATGCCGGAGTAGGCCGTCCGTTCGGAGGCCATGGCGTTCAGGGTGAATTCCTGGATGCCTTTCACATAGGCCGACAGAAAGACGACTTCCCGGCCCAGGCTGCCCTCCACCGGACACAGCGGAAGGGAGATGACCTCCGTCCGGAGCGGGATGTTGTCACCGGATTCGGCGCCGCCCTTCTCCAGGGTGAGGAAGCGCACCATGGGGGCTTCTTCACCCTTGGCCTTCCCTTCGGTCACCAGGAGGAAATAGTAGGAATCGGAGCCTTTGAGGGCATTGTATTCGGCTGCGTCGCAGAATTCGAAAGGGGAGGTGGTCCACAGCTGGACCACTTCTTGCTGCAGGGCGCCGTCCAGGACATCCCCGCCGGTCATCACGACTTTGGTGATCTTGTCGGTAAAATCGGAGAAAAGGTGTTTTCGGGTCGTTACCTTCCCTTGTTGGGCAAAGAGCCCGGCGCACACCGTAAGAAGCGCCATTACGGTCATCAATCGCTTCATGTTCATACTTTCTTGCTTTACAAAGATAATGCTACGGCCCGGTTTTTCAAAATAACTTCTTATCTTTGTAAGCTATGAGTCAGTATATCGTATCGGCACGCAAATACAGGCCCGACTCCTTCGAGACCCTGCTTGGACAGGATACCATCGCCCGGACCCTTTCGAACTCCATCAAGCGGGGACAGCTCGCCCACGCGTATCTCTTCTGCGGTCCGCGCGGGGTGGGGAAGACCACGACGGCGCGCATCTTCGCCAAGATGATCAACTGTGCGCATCCGGGGCCCGACATGGAACCTTGCGGGGAGTGCGAGTCCTGCATCTCCTTCCAGGAAGGCCGGTCGTACTGCATCCATGAACTGGACGCCGCGTCCAACAACTCCGTGGACGACATCAAGGCCCTGATGGAGAAAGTGCAGGTCCCGCCGCAGGTGGGCAAGTACAGCGTCTATATCATCGACGAGGTCCACATGCTTTCCCAGGCCGCGTTCAACGCTTTCCTCAAGACGCTGGAGGAGCCCCCGGCACACGCCATCTTCATCCTGGCGACGACCGAAAAGCACAAGATCCTCCCGACCATCCTCTCCCGCTGCCAGACCTACGATTTCAACCGCATCGGCATTCCCGACATGGTCCGGAACCTCCGCGGCATCGCGGAAAAGGAAGGGATCCGGATCGACGACGAATCCCTCCACGTCATCGCCTCCAAGGCCGATGGCGCCATGCGCGACGCCCTCACCATCTTCGACCAGACCGTCGCCTTCTGCGGCACGGATGTCAAGTATGAGGATGTGATCCGGAACCTCAATGTCCTGGACTACGAATACAGCTTCTCCCTGGTGGACCATTTCCTCGCCGGGAATTACGGGGCGGCGCTCACCCTTTTCGACGAGGTGCTTTCCAAGGGATTCAACGCCCTGCATTTCGTGGCGGCCCTTTCCGCGCACCTGCGTGACCTGGTCGTCGCCCGCACCGCCGGGCTGGACGCCCTGCTGGAACTGCCGGATTCCCTGAAGCAGCGCTACCGGGAACAGGCGGCCCGTTGCCCCCTCCGCTTCCTGTATGACGCCCTCGGTGTCACGACCGCCTGCGAATCCGGCTACAAGGCCGCCGTGAATCCGCGCCTCCACATCGAATTCGCCCTGATGAAACTGTCGTTCCTCGTGAACGCGCCGGAGCCTGTCGCGGGAGCGAAACAGCCTGTTGCGGGGGCTCTGCCCCCGAATGCCCCCCGCGGCTCCCGGCCTATAAGTCCTGCGGACACGGCCTCCGCCGGGCGCTCTGATGAGCGCCTTATACCTTCGACTCAGCCCGCGGATAAGACGGCCGTTGCCCCCAAACCGGCCCCCGAGCCAGCCCGTCGCAAGCGCGCTCCGAAAACCGGTTCCGCCCTGTCCATGAACGCCATCATGGACGAGAAGGCGGAGGCGCCCCAGGAGGAAGAGGCGGTCGCCGTGGAGGAGAAGCTTCCGGACGAGGCGGCCATCCAGGCGGCCTGGAAGACCCTTGTCGGCCAGTTCACGGCCCGTCCGCGTCTGGCGAACACGCTGGCGCAGGCGAAACTCCGCGAGGAGGAGGGCGAGGGCGTCAAGTCCATCTTCTTCTCCGTTTCCAACGCCGCGCAGAAGCAGTGGATCGAGGAGAAGATGCTCCGCGACCTGGAACGCCAGTTCCGGGAACTCCTTTCCTGCCACAAGGTGAACCTCCATGTGGACGAGATCCCGGAGGAAGATACCGGCGAAAAAGTACCTTACATGCCCGAAGAGAAGGCGAAAGTCCTGATGGACACCAATCCCGAAGTCAGAGAACTCGTGGCCGCCCTCGGCCTCGACACCAAATAGCAGTTCCGCATTATGAAGTTACGCGCAGAGAACCTCGTGAAAAAATACGGCGTCCGGACGGTCGTGAAGGGCGTTTCCATGGAAGTGAACCAAGGTGAGATCGTTGGCTTCCTGGGCCCGAACGGCGCCGGAAAGACCACCAGTTTCTACATGATCACCGGACAGATCGTCCCGAACGAAGGCCGCATTTTCATCGACGACGACGAGCTGACCGGCCTCCCCATGTACAAGCGCTCCCAGAAGGGCGTAGGGTATCTCCCGCAGGAAGCTTCCGTCTTCCGGAAGATGTCCGTGGAGGACAACATCATGTCCGTCATGGAGATGACCCAGATGACCAAGGCCCAGCGGGAAGCCCGCCTGGAGCAGCTCATCGATGAGTTCAACCTCTCCAAGGTCCGCAAGTCCAAGGGCATCCAGCTCTCCGGCGGCGAGCGGCGCCGCTGCGAGATTGCCCGCGCCCTCGCCGTGGACCCGAAGTTCATCCTCCTGGACGAACCCTTCGCCGGCGTGGACCCCATCGCCGTGGAGGACATCCAGTACATCATCGCGAAACTCAAGTACCGCAATATCGGCGTTATCATCACGGACCACAACGTGGGCGAAACCCTCGCCATCACGGACCGGGCCTACCTCCTGTACGAGGGCACCATCCTGCAGGAAGGCACACCGGAGGAACTGGCTGCCGACGAGGACGTCCGCACCAAGTACCTTGGTTCCGGTTTCGTCCTCAAGCGCTCCAAGAGCGTCGAACGCGCCCGCCGCGAAGCCGAAGCCGCCCGTGCGGCAGAACATCAGGCGTAGTTTGGCACGGGCCTTGCAATATGCTAAGCCGGTTAGTTATTATAGTTGGTTTAGTTGATAAGGTACAATAAAGGCGAGCCTCTTCCGGCCCGCCTTTATTGTGTCCGTCTGGTGGGAGGTCAGATGACGTAATCCTCGATGTCCTGCACGCTCACGGGATTGTTGCCCAGAATGAGGAGGCGCTCCACGACATTCCGGAGTTCGCGGATGTTGCCGGTCCAGGATTTCTTCACGAGCAGGTCGATGGCCTCGGGGGAGAACTCCTTCCGCGGCATGGCTGTCTCGGTGCAGATCTGGTCCAGGAAATGGTTGATCAGGAGGGGAATGTCATCCTTGCGCTCATCCAGGGTAGGAACCTTGATGACGATGACGCTGAGGCGGTGGTAAAGGTCCTCCCGGAAGGTTCCTTTCTTGATTTCCTCCGCCAGGTTCTTGTTCGTGGCGGAGACCACGCGGACGTTCACGGTGATGTCCTTGTCGGAGCCCACGCGGGAGATCTTCCGCTCCTGCAGGACGCGGAGGACCTTGGCCTGGGCGGCGAGGGACATGTCGCCGATCTCGTCCAGGAAGAGTGTGCCGCCGTCGGCCTGCTCGAACTTTCCCTTGTGCTGCTTGATGGCCGATGTGAACGATCCCTTTTCATGGCCGAAGAGTTCGCTCTCGATGAGCTCCGACGGGATGGCGGCGCAGTTTACTTCCACGTACGGCATCATGGATCTCTGCGAAAGCTGGTGCAGGGAGCGGGCGACGAGTTCCTTGCCGGAGCCGTTGGGCCCGGTGATGAGAACGCTGGCGTCCGTGGGAGCGACCTTGGCGATCATCTCCCGGATATGCTGGATCCCGGCCGACTGTCCCACCATCTCCTGACCATAGACCTTCTTCTTGAGGATCTTGGTCTGGGTGACGAGGTTGGCCTTGTCCGTCGCGTTCTTGATGGTGATGAGGATCCGGTTCAGGTCCAGGGGTTTGCCGATGAAATCGAACGCCCCCTTCTTGATGCAGTCCACGGCCGTGTCGATATCGGCGTGGCCGGAGATCATGATCACCGGCGTCTCCACCCCGTCCTCGACGAGTTTCTGGAGCACTTCCGTGCCGTCCATCCCGGGCATCTTGATATCGCAGAAGATGGCGTCGTACTTCTCTTTTTCCGCCATCGCGGTGGCGTCGGCGCCGTTTTCGGCCGTATCCACCTGGTATCCTTCCATCTCCAGGATCTCCTTGAGGGAGTTCCGGATGGAGCGTTCGTCATCGACTATCAGAATCTTCATACACAGAGAAACATTTATGCAAATATCGGAACTTTTTTCTACATTTGTAATCTTAGAGTGAGAGAAAGATTATGAACGTTCCTGATATCATCATCGCCGTTGACGGCTTCTCGGCCACCGGCAAGAGCACCTTCGCCAAAATGGTGGCGAAAGAATTCGATTTCCTGTACCTGGACAGCGGCGCCATGTACCGCGGCGTCACCCTCTTCGCCATGGAGAACGGGTTGATCGCGAAGGACGGCACCATCGACGAGGCGGCCCTGAAAGCGGTCATCGACACGCTGGACCTGCATTTCCGGAACGAGGAAGGGAAGACGCTCCTGTATCTCGGCGAACGCTGCATCGAGACGGAAATCCGCACCCTCGCCGTGTCTTCGTACGTGAGCCCTGTGTCGGCCATCGCCTTCGTACGGGCCTATGTGGACGCGAAACTCCGCGCCTTCTCCGAGGGCGGCCGCGTCATCATGGACGGCCGCGATATCGGCACCACCGTGTTCCCGAACGCGGAACTGAAGGTGTTCATGGTAGCCGACGAGAAAGTCCGTGCCCAGCGGCGCTATGACGAGATGGTGGAAAAAGGCGACACCCCGGTCTTCGAGGACATCGTCAAGAACCTGGCGGAGCGCGACTATATCGACTCCCATCGCGAGACTTCTCCCCTCCGTCAGCCGGAGGACGCCTATGTGATGGACAATACCCACATGACCCTGCACGAGGAACTGGTCTGGTGCCTCGGGGTCATCCAGGGCAAGTTCCTGCTCTACGAGGCCCCGTCCCTGACATGGTGACGGTGGACATCGACCCCGGTTCCGGTTTCTGCGGCGGCGTGATCCGGGCCATCACCCGTGCGGAGGGTTTCCTGGACGGGAAGGACCATCTCCATTCCCTGGGCGCCATCGTCCACAACGAAGCCGAGCTCGACCGCCTGGGGGCGAAAGGACTCCGCACCGTAGCATCCCTGTCGGAAGTCCCGGAAGGCGGGACCGTTCTGATCCGGGCCCATGGGGAACCGCCCGCCACCTATGCCGAGGCGCGCAGCCGGGGGCTTTCCCTCATCGACTGTACCTGTCCCGTCGTGCTCAAGCTTCAGCAGCATATTCGGGAAGCCTATGCCCGCCTGCATGAAAGCGGCAGCCATGGGACCCTCATCATCTTCGGGAAGATTGGCCATGCCGAGGTCCTGGGCCTGCTGGGCCAGGTGGACGGGGACGCCCTCGTCGTGGAGAACCGGGCCATGCTGGAAGCGGCCCTGCCCGGCATCGACTTCTCCCAACCGGTGGAGATTTTCTCCCAGACGACCAAAAGCCCCGCCGAATACGCTGAAATCTGCGACCGTGTCCGTTCCCTCGGTTCCCGGGTGACGGTCCACGACACCATCTGCGCCCAGGTAGCGAACCGGCACGAACACCTGGTGGACTTCGCCCGCTCGCACGACATCCTCCTCTTCGTCGCCGGTGAGGCCAGCTCCAACGGCAAGGTCCTCTTCGACCTGTGCCGCAGCGTCAATCCCCGCACCTGGCGCATCGGCAGCCCCGACGACATCGACCCGGCCTGGTTCCGGGACGGTGACCGAGCCGGCGTCTGCGGCGCCACCTCCACGCCGAAATGGCTCCTGGAAGCCGTCGCCACGGCGGTCAAACGGTTGTAATCAAAGACGTGGGGTGCAAAAAAGCCGGCCCGGACGGGTCGGCTTTTCAGAATGACAGGGAGCACTCTTATTTCACGCGCTGGCCGTAGGAACGGTCGGTGGTGTTCACGGTGATGATCTCACCGGTCTCGATGAAGAGCGGAACCATGATCTTGGCGCCGGTCTCGAGGGTGACCTCCTTGAGGGCGGAGGTGGAGGCGGTGTTGCCCTTCACGGCAGGCTCGCTGTAGGTTACCTCGAGGGTGACGTAGGTCGGAAGTTCGCAGGTGAGGCAGCGCTCCTCGGGCTCGGTGAGGAACATCATCTCCACGCGCTGGCCCTCCTTCATGAGGTCGGCGTTCTCCACGACATCGTGGGGGAGGGTGATCTGCTCGTAGGTCTCCTCGTGCATGAAGTTGAAGGCCTCGCCGTCATCGTACAGATACTGATAGGGGCGACGCTCTACGCTGATGGTGTCCAGTTTGACACCGGCGGTGAAGGTGTTCTCGAGGATGCGGCCGTTTTCGAGGTTGCGGAGCTTGGTCTTGACAAAGGCGGGACCCTTGCCGGGTTTCACGTGCTGGAAATATACCACGACGCAGGGCTTGCCATTGTACATGATGTACATTCCGTTCTTAAGGTCAGCTGTTGTTGCCATAAAAATATAAAAATTAATCGTTGATTCACGAATAGCTCCGCAAAATTAACGATTTACCCTTTTTTCTCCAAATTTAACGTACAACTTTGGATATCGTGACTTGAAAGCCGTCATCAGACGGCAGAGCGGAGGCCGTGTCCGTCAGGACTTATAGGCCGGGAGCGCCGGGGGTATTAGGGGGCAGAGCCCCCTCATCAGTACACCTCGGTTTGTCGGTCGATTTTCAACTGCTGGATCTGGAAGGTTCCGTCGGACTTGGCGGAGACGAAGATGGTGACGAGGAAGACTTCGCCGCCGGCGCTGAGCTGGCCCAGGGCATACTTCATGTTGGACCGCGAGGCCTTGTGGGAAATATCGAAGGAGCGGGGGGTATAGGCCTCGAAGAAGGTCTTGACGATCTGCCGCGCCTGCGTTTTGGAACAGTTGCGCGTGGTGGAGATGATGCTGACTTCGAGATTGTCCGCGAACCACGCGGAGAGGGAACCGGCGTCACCCTGCGCAATGTATTTGCCGATGGGGACAAAGACGTCATAGCCTTTGTCCTGGGCGGAGAGCGCCGTGAGGGCGAGCTGCAAAGCAGCAACCAGGAGGATGATCAACCGTTTCATCGGTTCTTCATTCTTGCAAATACCGAGCCGAAAGACTATCTTTGTGACCAGGATGGAGCTGAAACTTGTCACGGTCGGCAAGACCGATGTCGCCTGGGTAAGGGAGGGCCTGGACCTGTATGTGTCCCGGCTCCGGCATTATGTGCCCTTCACCCTCGTGGAGATCCCCCAGCTCAAGAACGTGTCGGCCTTCTCCGAAGAGCAGATCAAGGAAAAGGAAGGCGAGCTCATCCTGAAGCAGCTCTCGCCCGGGGATGCCGTCTATCTGCTGGACGAACACGGGAAGGAATACCGGTCCGTCGAGTGGGCGGCCTGGATTTCGCAGCGCCTGGCGCGTGGCGGGAAAGCGCTGGTCTTTGTCATCGGCGGCGCCTACGGCTTCTCGCAGAAGGTATATGAACGGGCGGAAGGGAAAGTCTCCCTGTCCAAAATGACTTTTTCCCACCAGATGGTGAGAACGATTTTTGCAGAGCAGCTCTACCGTGCATTTACGATCATCCGGGGAGAACCCTATCACCATGAGTAAGCAGGCCCGCATACGGCTGTGGTGCGGAGTGACGGTCCTGGCCGTCGCCCTGGTGCTGCTGGTCGCCTCCCTGCTGTCCGGGCAGTCGCATCCGGAGACGGATACTGCGGCCAAAGACCTGGGCATGCGGGTGGAAAAGCGGGTGAACCTGCTGGAAACCTATGTCCAGCAGGCACTTGCCACCGATCCGGAGACGCCGTTCCGTCTGGAGGACCTTCCCGAGGACATGGTCCTGTACCGCTATCGCGAGGATACGCTCCAGTATTGGAACCACCAGTTCCCCATCCGCAACGACGACATCCGGAGCCGTACCCTCATCCAGCGGCTCGGGGACGCCCGGGGGAACACCGTATCGCCCCTGTCGTCCCTGACATCCACGCTGAATTATGTCAATTACGGCCCCAAATGGTTCCTGGCGAAGTCGGTCCGGGAAGGGGAACTGACCGTCATCGCCGGCCTGGAGGTCGTCAATGAGCTCAATGCCGGCTCGTTCAATGGGGTGAATCCCCGCTTCCGGCTGGGCGACCGCTATTCCGTCTATCCACTCACCGGCAGCATCGGCGTTCCGGTCGTGGTGAACGGCGCCCCGGTGTTCAAGGTCACGGCCGAGGCCGCAAAGAATCCCGAGCGGCACGATCCCGTCCTGTTCTGGCTGTCGGTGGTGCTCTTTCTCGTGGGCACGCTTTTCCTCGTGTCCGTCTGGCCGCGGGTTCCCGTGGCGATGGCCGCCGTCGTCGTCCAGACCGCCTTCATTGCCGGCCTGTACTTTTACGGAAAGCGTCTGGACCAGGCTTCCCAGCTGTTCTCACCCCTTCTGTATGCCGACGGACCCTTCCTGTATTCGCTGGGGGCCGTCGTCCTGCTGAACCTTCTTCTCGTGGCGGCTGTCGTGAGCCTGTACCTCGTGCGGAGGCGGCTCCTGGAGTGGTTCCGCCGGAAGGATTCCCGCGTGGCGGAGGTGTCGGCCTCCATCCTGATCCTTGCCGTCATCGCCGCCGTGGCCATCTATATCCACCTGACATTCAAGAGTATCGTCTTCAATTCCGGCATTTGCCTGGAACTCTACAAGGTGAACCTGCTGGACCGGTACACGGCGGTGGTCTATGCCTCCTTCATTTCGCTGACGCTCACCCTGCCGCTGCTGCTGCAGCTGCTGTCGCCGCTCCTGCGCGGGCTTCTGGGCCTCCGCTATGACGTGTTCTCGCGGTTCGGGCGCCTGGTCGTCTCCGTCCTGGCGGCGGCCTATTTCGTCATCGCCTCATCCCTCCTGGGATTCCAGAAGGAACAGAACCGGGTCGAGGTGTGGGCGAACCGCCTGGCCATGGACCGGGACATCGGCCTGGAACTGCAGCTGCGGGCGGCCGAAGGCGCCATTGCGGCGGACGGCGTGATCGGCACCCTGTCGGTGCTGGAAAACAGCTACGACCTCATCCGGGGGCGCATCGCGAACTCCTACCTGCCCCGGATCTCCCAGGACTATGACATCTCCGTCCTCGTCGCCACCCTTTCGCCGGCGACCGACGCCCTGTTCAATGAACGGATCCGCGGTGGCGTGCGCCTCTCCGACAACTCGCATTTCTTCTACAGTACCGGGGCCAATGGCCGTGCGCGCTACTCGGGTCTGTTCACCTATTACACGCAAGGGTACGGTTCCTCGTCGGTCTTCGTCCTGGTGGAATCCAAGTCCAACCGGGAGAACCGCGGCTACCTGAGCCTCCTGGGCCTGTCGGAACCCGGACGCGTGTCCGTCCCTCCGGCGTATTCCTATGCGCGCTATGTCTCCGACCACCTGGTCCTGTACAAGGGCGATTACGCCTATCCCACCCTGCTTTCCGACTCGTTCCGGAATGTGCTGGAAACCCAGTCCAAGGGACATGTCACCCAGGAAGGATACCTGCATTTCATCCAGGCCGTTTCCGAGGACGAACAGGTCGTCCTTTCCCGGGAGAAGACCGAGGTCCTGAACTTTATCGTGGAGGGCGTCCTTTTCGCCATCGTCACCTATCTGCTGCTGAGCATGATGTCCCTCCGGATCCGCCGGCGGAGCAGTGAACGGCACTATTTCCGGACCCGTATCAGCGTGGTGCTGTACGTTTCCCTCATCCTGACCCTCGTGGCGATGGCAGCCTTCAGCGTGTATTTCGTGTACCGGCGCAACAATGCGGACCTGCAGAATATCATGACCTCCCGCATCACGACGCTCCAGTCCATGCTGCAGGGCAGTTTCCGGGGCGTGAACGACGAGTCCGCCCTCCACAGCACCGAGGCGCGTACGGCCATCGAACTGGTCGGAAACGACCTCAAGTGCGACATCACCCTTTTCACGCCGGACGGGCGCATGGTCCTCTCCACCACGCCGGAAGTCTATGACCGCCTGGTCGTCGGATGCCGCCTGTCGGAGAATGCCTATTACAGCATCGTCCGGGAGCACCGGCGGTACAGCATCCAGCCCGAACGCATGGGCAACCGCCGCTACTACGCCCTCTACGCCCCGGTCATGAATGCCGAGGGGGAGATGGCTGCGATCGTCTCCACCCCTTACACGGAGCAGAGCTACGATTTCGAGAACGAGGCCCTGGTCCATATCCTCTCGATCATCACGGTCTTCCTCCTGCTGCTGCTGGCCGCCCGGGTGGTCGCCGGGGAGGTGATCGACCGGATGTTCCGTCCACTCAGTGAGATGGGTCGGAAGATGAAGGTCTCCGACGTGGACCACCTCGAGTACATCGTCTATGACCAGGACGACGAGATCACATCGCTGGTGCGGGCCTACAACGTGATGGTCCACGACCTCTCGGATTCCACCCGGCAGCTTGCCCAGGCGGAGCGCGACAAGGCCTGGAGCGCCATGGCCCGCCAGGTCGCCCACGAGATCAAGAACCCGCTCACCCCGATCAAGCTCAAGCTCCAGATGCTCATCCGCATGAAGCAGACGGGGAATCCGGCCTGGGAGGAGAAGTTCGACGAGGTGTCCGCCTCCGTCCTCGAACACATCGACATCCTGGCGGATACGGCCAACGAATTCTCCACCTTCGCGAAGCTCTATTCCGAGGAACCCGTCCGCATCGACCTCGACGCCCTCGTACGGGAGGAAGTTTCCATGTTCGATGCCCGGGAGGACATCACCTTCACGTATTACGGGCTGGAGGGAGCCGAGGTCATGGGCCCGAAACCGCAGCTCACCCGCGTCCTGGTGAACCTGGTGACCAATGCGGTCCAGGCCCTGGAAGGGCAGGAGGACGGACAGGTGGTGGTCTCCGTCCGCCATTCCGCCAGGGAAGGTTTCTACGACATCGTCGTGGAGGACAGCGGCCCGGGCGTGAAAGAGGAGAACCGTTCGAAACTGTTCACGCCGGACTTTACCACCAAGTCCCACGGAACGGGTCTCGGACTCGCCATCTGCCGCAATATCGTGGACCGCTGCGGCGGCGAAATCTTCTATTCCAAGTCATTCACCCTGGGCGGGGCCTGTTTCACCGTCCGGTATCCGAAATTGTCGAAATAATTTCGTATCTTTGTGCCCGTCAAACGGAGGGGACCATGAAGATCAAGACCGCCATATTTTCCGGCAGCAGCACGCGGGTGGAACAGAAGCCCGCACGCAGGCTTCCCGAATTTGCCTTCATCGGCCGGTCCAACGTGGGGAAATCCTCCCTCATCAATGCCATTACCGGCAATTCCAAGCTCGCCAAGACCTCCCAGACCCCGGGCAAGACCCAGCTCGTGAACCATTTCCTGATCAACGACAACTGGTACCTCGTGGACCTGCCGGGTTATGGCTATGCCCGTCTCCCGGACAAGGACCGGGCGAAGCTCCGTCACATCATCTGGGACTACATCAACCGCAGCGAGGAACTGGTGATGCTCTTCGTCCTGCTGGATTCCCGCCATGACATGCAGGAAGTGGACCTCCGCTTCATCGCCGAACTGGGAGAGAAGGGGATTCCCTTCGGCCTGGTGTTCACCAAGGCGGACAAGCAGGGGCCTACGGTCACGGCCGCGCAGGTGGAGAAGAACAAGGCCCGCCTCCTGGAGGATTGGGAAGACCTGCCGCCCGTTTTCGTGACCTCTTCGGTGAGCGGACTCGGCAAGGAAGAACTGGTCAATTATATCGGAACCGTACTTCAGACCTTATGATAAACGATGTTCACAAGCACAGGATGGCCATTTTCACCTGTGAAGCCACCCGGTATTTCGCCGAGAAGGTGGTTGCGGCCATGAACCGGCTCAAGGGGCCGGATGAACCCGAAGTGGTCCTCGGACCGCTGGAAGTTACCCACTTCAGTGACGGTGAGTTCGTTCCGTTCTACGCGGAAAGCGTGCGGGGCGCCACCTGTTTCATCATCCAGTCCACGTTCCCGCCCACCGACAACCTGATGGAGCTCCTCCTCTCGATCGATGCGGCGAAGCGCGCCTCCGCCAACAAAGTGATTCCCGTGATCCCGTATTTCGGGTGGGCCCGTCAGGACCGCAAGGACAAGCCCCGCGTGTCCATCGGCGCCAAGCTCGTCGCGAACATGCTCAAGGCTGCCGGTTCGGACGCCATCATGACCTGCGACCTGCATGCGGACCAGATCCAGGGCTTCTTCGACCTGCCGGTGAATCACCTGTATGCCAGCTACGACTTCCTGGACCTCCTGAAGAAGATGCAGAAGCAGGATCCGGACCGTTTCACCATCGCCGCGCCCGACATGGGCGGTGCCAAGCGGGCCAATGCCTATGCGAAGCACCTCCACTGCCCGGTGGTCATCTGCCACAAGACCCGCGCCCGGGCCAATGTCGTGGAACGCATCGTCCCCATCGGTGAAGTCGAAGGCCGCGACATCGTGATCATCGACGACATCATCGACACGGCCGGCACCCTGACCGCGGCGGCCAACGAGCTCGTGAAGCGGGGCGCCCGCAGCGTCCGCGCCTTCGCGACGCACGCCGTCCTCTCCGGTCCGGCGTACGAGCGCATCGACGCCTCTGCCCTTTCCGAGGTGTACGTGACCGATACGATCCCCCTGAACCCCGAGAAGCGCGCCCTCCAGGGCAAGATCCGCGTGGTGTCCCTGGCCGACACCTTCGCCCGGATGATCCTCAGGGTCTATAACTACGAACCCATTTCCTCCGAATTCCCGCTGTAAAGTCCGATGAAAGTATTTCTAGCCGCCATCGTCTTCGTAGGCCTCGCCGTCCTGCTCCTTGGGGTCAATATCTTCTTTTTCAACCGTCCCTTCCCGGACGGGGAAATATCGACCAATCCCGAGATGCGCAAGCGCGGGATCAAGTGTGCGAAGCAGGAAGAGCTGGAAATGCTGGCTGCACAGAAGGGGAAGAAGGTGTGCAGCGGAAACTATTCCGATGCCTGCACCTCTTGCTCCCTGTTCGGAAAGGAATAACGTAACTACTATGAAATCAACCTCTTCCAGAGATGTGAAACCATTGGGCAGGCTCCTTCGGGGCCTGCTCAAGGTTCTCGTCAGTATCCTGTTCCTGTTGTTCCTGGCCATCCTGGTGACAGGCGTGAGCCCGATCTATGATTTCCGTGCTCCCGCCCCCTTTGCCGGCGATGACATCTACAATCCGTACCGGGACCTGGACACCGCCTATTGCTGGAAGCGGGCGAGTCTCCACACCCACACGCGGGTGAAGGGCCCTTTCCCGCCCAACGAGAGCGAGGCCTGGCCGCAGGAGGTGTACGACGCCTACAAGAAGCTGGGCTACGACATCGTCACCTTCTCCAACCACAATGAGATTACCGCGCATCCGTTCGACTCCACGCTCCAGGTCAATGTGTACGAGCAGGGCTACAGCCCGTTCAAGTTCCACAAGCTGGTGTTCGGAAGCGACCGGGTGAAGCACTGGGACCCGCTGCTCCCGCTGCTTGCGAGCCAGAAACAGTTCGAACTGGACCGCCTGGCCAAGGGGGCGGACATCGTGCAGATCAACCATCCCTACCGGACCGTGGGGATGTCGGAGGACCATATGGCGAAACTCTCCGGGTACGAATTGACCGAGCTGGACACCCACATCGGCACGGAAAACGAGTACTGGGACTGGGCGCTCAGCGCCGGGCATTACAGTTACGGCGTGGCGAACGACGACCTCCACCATCCGCAGAACCATTGGCAGATCGGCATCCGCTGCAATTTCCTGTGCACCCCGTCGGGCCGGTATGAGGACATTCTGGCGAATCTGCGGAACGGCTGCTTCTACTCCATGCGCGTCCCCAATTACGGCGACGGCGACTGGGAGGTCAAGTATGCGAAGAACAGGGAGTTACCTTTCATCGAGGACATCGGCCTGGACCGCGGGACGGTGTATATGAAGCTGTCGGCCCCGGCGGACAGCATCCGCGTGAACGGACAGGACCACCGGACGCTCGCCCTCGTGGAAAAGAGTGACAGCATCGCCTATGCGTTCCGGCCGGAGGACCATTTCGCGCGCCTGACCGCCTTCTTCCCGGACGGCGCGGTGATTTATACGAATCCCTTCGCCCGCTATGACGCATCGGTGCAGGAGAGCCCCTTCAACGAGGAGCCCCAGGCCATCAACTGGCTTCTGACCGTCCTCTATAATCTCCTGGTCCTGGGCCTTGTCGTGGCCACCCTGGGCCTTTGGCGGAAATACCTGAAAGGATGAGCCTGTTCAAGGAAAAGACCAGCCTGGCCATCTGGAGCCTGACGCTGAGCGTATTTACGGTGGCGGTGTTCCACGGGCCCTTCTTCCGGCAGTTGCGGCAGAGCCTGGAGGGAGGCGCGAACGGCGTCATCCTCACGGTCAGCGCAGCCGTCCTGCTGCTGGTCCTGGACTTCCTGCTGTATTACCTGCTGGTGTACCTGTTCCGGTTCGTGGGCAAGTGCATCGTGGCGTTCACCCTGTTCGGGGATGCCGTGATGCTCTATTTCGTGAACACGTATGACGTGCTCGTGACCGACGAGATGATGGGCAATGTCATCCATACGCAGTACTCCGAAGCCTCGGGCTTCTTCTCCTGGACCTTCATCCTGTACGTGCTGCTCGGGTGCGTCATCCCCTGTATCTATGTCTTCGGCCGCAAGCTCCGGTACGGCTCCTGGAAGCGGTTCCTGGGCACGGTGGGCACCTGCGTTGTCCTTCTTCTTGCCGTCGCCTTCGGCAACATGAAGAACTGGCCCTGGATCGACCGGAACGCCCCGGTGCTGGGGAGTCTCCTCGCACCCTGGTCCTATACGGTCAATACCTTCCGCTACCTGGGCGCTGAAAAGCGCAAGGCCGTGGAAGAGATCCCGCTTCCGGACGTGACGGCCGTCTCGGATTCCCGCGACGTCTGTGTCCTGGTCATCGGCGAATCGGCCCGGCAGGACCATTTCTCCCTCTATGGCTACGGGAAGGAGACGAATCCCTATACCTCCCGGGATTCCGTCGTAGCCCTGAAGGCCGATGCTTCCGCCACTTACACCATGGCGGGGGTGAAAGCCATCCTGGAGCCTTACGACAAGGACGAGCTTTACGAGATCCTGCCGAACTACCTCCAGCGCGCCGGCGTGGACGTCTCCTGGCGCACGAGCAACTGGGGCGAACCGCCGGTCCATACCGAAAAGTATTACCACAAGAGCGATCTGAAGGGCCGGTTCCCGGAAGAAGACGACCGGTATGACGGCATCCTGCTGGCCGGGCTCCGCGAGGACATCCTTGCGAGCGAGGCGGACAAGGTGTTCGTCGTCATTCACGGCTATACGAACCACGGACCGGCGTACAATACGAATTATCCTCCTGAATTCGAGGTGTTCACTCCTGTCAGCAGCACTGTGGAGATGTCCAAGGTAAGTCAGCAGGAACTCTTCAACGCGTACGACAACAGCATCGTCTATCAGGACTGGATCGTCCATTCGGTCATCGAAACGCTGCGGAACATCCCGGACCGCCGGGGCTGTGTCCTCTTCGTTTCCGACCACGGCGAGTCCCTGGGCGAGAACAACCTCTACATGCACGGGGTCCCCTTTGCGATGGCCCCCCGGGAGCAGATCGAGATCCCCTTCGTGGTCTGGACTTCCGACTCCTCCCTCCACGTGAAACCGCTCGAAAAAGTGGGCCAGCATCACGTCTTTCACTCGGTGCTGGATTTCTTCGGGATAGAAAGTCCCGTTTTTGACGAAACAATGTGTATCTTTGCGGAAAATTAACGGATTATGGCATTAGTAGCGATCGTGGGCCGGCCGAATGTCGGCAAATCCACCCTTTTCAACCGTCTCGTGGGCATGCGTCAGGCCATTGTCGATGAGACCGCGGGCGTGACCCGTGACCGCCATTACGGCAAGTGCGAATGGTGCGGCACCGAATTCTCGGTGGTCGATACCGGCGGTTATACCTCCAACTCCGACGACGTCTTCGAGGACGCCATCCGCCGCCAGGTGGTCATCGCCGTGGAGGAGGCCGACGTGATCCTGTTCATGTGTGAGGCCGCCACCGGCATCACCGATTACGATTCGGAAATCGCGGACCTGCTGCGCCGCAGCAAGAAACCCGTCGTCCTGTGCGTGAACAAGGTCGATTCGGGCGAGAAGATGTACGATGCCTACGACTTCTACGGCCTGGGCCTGGGCGAGGTGTGGAGCATTTCCGCCGCCAACGGATCGGGCACCGGCGACCTCCTGGACGAGATCGTCCGCGTGCTGCCCGAGGATGCGACGGCCGAGGACGACCATTCCGACCTTCCGCACATCGCCATCGTGGGCCGGCCGAACGTGGGCAAGTCCTCCATGACCAACGCCCTCCTGGGCGAGGAACGCAACATCGTCACCCCTGTCGCCGGAACCACCCGCGACTCCATCTCCACCTACTACAACAAATTCGGCCATGAGTTCGTCCTCGTGGATACCGCCGGCATGCGCCGCAAGGCCAAGGTCACCGAGGACCTGGAATTCTATTCCGTCCTCCGGGCGATGCGCACCATCGAGCATTCCGACGTGTGCATCCTCATGATCGACGCCACCCTCGGGATGGAGGCGCAGGACATGAACATCTTCAACATCATCCAGAAGAACCGCAAGGGCTGCGTCATCGTGGTGAACAAGTGGGACCTCTTCGAGAAGGAGTCCAACACGATGCGCGACTACACCGAGGCCCTGAAGGCCCGCCTGGCCCCGTTCAATGACATCCCGATCGTGTTCACCTCCGTGATCAACAAGCAGCGCATCCTGGAGGTCCTGAACGCCGCCGCCCATGTGGCGGAGAACATGAAGCGCCGCATCCCCACCTCGGAGCTCAACGACGCGATGCTCCCCGAGATCGAGAATTATCCGCCGCCGGCCTGGAAGGGCAAGTACATCAAGATCAAGTACGTCACCCAGCTTCCGACCCGGACGCCCCAGTTCGCTTTCTTCTGCAATCTTCCGCAGTGGGTGAAGGATCCTTACAAGCGCTTCCTGGAGAACAAGCTCCGGCAGCACTTCGATTTTACCGGCTGTCCCATCCAGGTGTACACCCGGGCGAAGTAACGGCCTGCATGCGTAAACTGGCCATCCTGCTTCTCTTCTTCCTGTTTTGCTCCGCTCCCCTCCGGGCGCAATGGAGCGGTGGCGTGGACCTGTCCGCCGGATTCGGAGGCATGCGGAGCGACGAGGTCAATGACGAAGTGCCCATGTTCCATGGGCTTACGCAGGGCGTTTTCCTGCTCAATTACAAATCCGACAAGTTCACCTGGAACAACCGGGTGGAAGGAAAATGGGAGCCCAAGACGACGGAGACTTTCCGCGCCTCGTACAAGAACGAGAAACTGGGGGTCGTCTATAAGGCGTCCGGGACCATGCCCCTTTCCGCCGGTGTCCGGAGCGATTTTTCCTGGACGCCGTCCCGGGAAAGGCGGTTTTCCGCTTGGCTGTCTTACCAGTATAAGCATGATCAGGGCGAAAACCACACCGTCTCCCTGAATGAGGATTATTCGGAAAACGCCCAGCGTTTCTCCTATTATTGTGAACTGCCCAAGATGGACGAGCACAAGGTGGGAGCCGGTTTCAACACCTTCAGAAGCCTGAATGGAGGACAAAGCATCCTGCAGAGTTCCTTCTCCTTCCAGGCGACCGGCAACCAGAAGGTCAACACCTGGATCGTGCTCAAGGCGGGTGACGATGCGGCCTCGGACGGAACGGGAACCATGCTGGACGTGGAGGACATGACCGGCTATGCCTGGCGATACCGCATCACCCCCAGCAACCTGGACCTGCAACTGGACGGAGACATCCACTTCCAGCAAACCGTTCTGGAGGCCACCACCCCGATGAAGCTGACGGGCGGCATGCGCGTTGCGGCCCTCCAGACGCTGGACCGGAACAGCGGCGCCACCCATACCGACGTCCTGTCCGAGAGTGACAGCGAGGAATACTGGCGGGATTCCCTCCGCCTGCGGGAGAGTTTCAACTATCTGGTCGTGCGGGCCGAGCCTTACCTCGGCGTCGATTTCAAGTGGGAAAACATCGAGGCGCATGCCGACTATGCCGGGCAGGTTTTCGCCCGCCGTCTCAACGACGACACGCACGAGCAGCCGTTGCGGGTCAAAGGCGTGTATCCGGTGGGTAAGGCCGAAGTGAAATGGACCCTCTCCCCGAATCACGTCCTCGCCTTCAGGAACGTGTTGAGCGTAACCCATCCGGACTATCTCAAGATATGCTGGTACGACCGTACGGCCGGCTATCTGGACCAGCTGTACCGAGGGAATGAGCATCTCATTTCGCCCCGGACGCGCCTCTATGGCGTGGATTACAGGTACACGCACAACCGGTTCTTCTCCCAGTCGGGTGTCAGCTACCGGAATGTGAAGGATGAGATCGACCAGACCTGGTCCAACATGGTGATCGAAGGCCGCGAGTACAAGGTGTTCGAGTGGCTGAATGCGGCGGACAGCCGGTCGGTGGGTCTCTCCCAGGCACTTGGGTGGCGGGGGAAGGTCATCACGGCAAACGCCGGTATCACTTACAATCAGTCCTTGCGTACGGCCCGGTCCACCGGTGAGGTGAAGAAGAGTTTCGACTGGAAACTGACCACCGACGTCGCGGCCGATCTGGGCAAGGGGTGGACCGTAGGGGCCGATGCCAAGTATCAGAGCAAGGTGGCCACGTTCTTCACCATTTTCAAGGGATACTGCGAACTGAACGCCTACGTGCAGAAAAAATTCAAGAAGTTTACCCTGTACCTGCGGGAACGCGAGCTGCTGGACCAGAAGACCGAAAGCAACTTCTGGTCGGAGGAAATGCAGGAGTTCTGGACGGAAGAGGTGCGCCTGAACCGGCGCATTTCCGTGCTGGGTATCAAGTGGGCTTTCTGACGGGGCCGGCCGATTTTTTCCACAGATTTTGTTTATATTTGTGAGGTCGGAACGGTATGGCCTATGCGGAAGGATTATCTGGAGTTGTCGGAATTGCTTGCCATGGTGAAGGAAGGGGTCTCGGACGCCTTCCCGGACAAGTATTGGGTGAAAGGGGAAATCAGTTCCTGGAGTCCCCGGGCCAACGGTCACTGCTACCTGAACCTCAGCGAGACGGTGCGGGGCAGGCAGGTGGCCGATATCCGGGCCATGATCTGGAAATGGCAGTTCCCGCAGCTCAAGGCCTTTTTCGAAAAGGAAACCGGGCAGACGCTCCAGGCCGGCCTCACGGTCCTCGTGCGGGTGCAGGTGAATTTCAGCGAGCTTTACGGCATCTCCCTCTTTGTCGATGACATCGACCCGGCCTTCACGGCGGGGGCGCAGGCCCTCGAGAAGAAAAAGGCCATCGAACGGCTGACGGCCGGCGGATACCTGGACATGCAGAAGGAACTCGTCCTTCCGCCGCTTCCGTACCGGCTTGCCGTCATCACGTCCAAGACCGCTGCGGGCTATGGCGACTTCCGCCGCCATCTGCTGGAGAACGAGGCGGGTTACGCGTTCCGGCTGGACCTGTACGAGGCCCTGATGCAGGGCGAGCAGGCGCCGGCCTCCATCATTTCCGCCCTCCTGGAGGCGCAGGAGGAGGCGTACGACGCCATCCTCATCCTCCGCGGCGGCGGCTCGGAGATGGACCTGTCCTGCTTTGACGACTACGACCTCGCCGTCGCGATCGCGACCTGTCCGGTTCCGGTGGTGACGGCCATCGGCCATGACCGGGATTTCCACATCGCCGACATGGTCGCGAACCGCTTCGTCAAGACCCCGACGGCCCTGGCGGACCTGTTCCTGGACGTGTATGCGGAGGAGGATGCGATGCTGGATGCTTTGGAAACACGGGTGCGCCAGGCCATGGCCGACCGGCTCGGCGCCATGTCCCGGCGCTGCGACGCCCTGGCGGGACGCATCCGCCTCGGACTCGTCCGGCGGGTGCATCAGGAGGAGCAGACAGTCCAGGCGCGTGTCACCCGTATCCGGCTGGGACTTACGCAGAAATACAGCGCCCTCGTGCGCCTCTCCGACGGTGCCGCCCATCGGCTGCAGTTCGCCGCCGGCGCCCGGATCGGCCAGGAAATATCGGCCCTCGCCCTGAAGGAGGCCCTGATCAAGGCGTCCGACCCCCGGAACATCCTGGGACTCGGCTATGTCCTCGTGACCGGCTCCGACAACAAGGTGCTCAAGACGGTGGACCGCGTGCGGGTGGGGGACCGGATCGGCGTCAGGTTCAGCGACGGCGCGCTCACGGCGAAAGTGGACGAAGTGTTCACCGAGAAGGAAGACCAGAAAAACACAGCATAGGATATGGAAGAAAAGTTCGATTACGCGAAGGCGGTGGAGGAGCTCGAGGAGATCGCCGCCAAAGTGGAGGACCCGGCGACCAGGCTGGACGACATCGACGCGCTGGTGAGCCGCAGCAATGCGCTCCTCAAGCAGTGCCGGGAGTATCTCCGGACGGTAAAGGAAAAGATTGACAAACTGGATAAGGAATGAAGAAGATATTCGAAACCGATCCGTACCTCGCGCCCTACAGGGAGGCGATCGAGGCGCGTCATGCCCGTATCGAGGGCATGCGGCGGCATATCGCCGGCGACGGTCTCCTGAAGGATGCCGTGAACAACCACATGTATTACGGCCTGCACAAGTGCGCCGACGGCTCGTGGGTGTTCCGCGAGTGGGCGCCGAATGCGACGAAGATCTACCTGATCGGCGATTTCAACAACTGGAAACGCACGGACGCCTATGCCCTGAAGCCCCTGGGCGGTGGCAACTGGGAACTGTCGCTTCCGTCCTTCTTCCTGCGCCACGGGGAGCTGTACAAGCTTTTCATCGAGTGGCCCGGCGGGGGCGGGGAACGCCTGCCGTCCTACACCACCCGCGCCGTCCAGGACGAGGTGACGAAGGCCTTTGCCGCGCAGGTCTGGGACCCGGACGAGAAGTATGTCTGGAAGCATGGGCACGCCGGGAAGCGTCCCCATCCGATGATCTATGAATGCCATATCGGCATGTCCTCCGAGCAGGAGAAGGTCGCGACCTTCGAGGAATTCCGCACCACGGTCCTTCCCAAGGTGAAGAAACTCGGGTACGACACCCTGCAGATCATGGCCTTGCAGGAGCATCCCTACTATGGCTCCTTCGGCTATCAGGTGTCCAACTTCTACGCCCTGAGTTCCCGTTTCGGCACGCCCGAGGAGTTCAAGCGCCTGGTGGACGACGCCCACGGGAAGGGCATCGCGGTGGTGATGGACATCGTCCACAGCCACAGCGTGGACAATGAGGCGGAAGGACTCTCGCTCTTCGACGGTACGGACCATCTCTATTTCTATTCCGGTCCCCAGGGCCGCCACCCCGCCTGGGGCTCCCGCTGTTTCGACTACGGCAAGGACGAGACGAAGTACTACCTGCTCTCCAACGTGAAATACTGGATCGAGGAATACCATATCGACGGTTTCCGTTTCGACGGCGTCACGTCCATGCTCTACTGGGACCATGGGCTCGGGAAGGATTTCATCGGCTATGACAATTACTTCAACCAGGGGGTGGACGAGAATGCCGTCACCTACCTGGCCCTGGCCAATATCCTGGTCCATGAGATGAATCCCGCCGGTTTCACCATCGCGGAGGATGTCTCCGGCATGGCCGGCCTGGCCGCTCCGCTCGAGGCCGGTGGCGTGGGCTTCGACTTCCGGATGTCCATGGGCGTCGCCGACTACTGGATCAAGCTCGTCAAGGAACGTACCGACGAGCAGTGGAGCGTGGGCGACCTCTGGTGGAACCTTACCAACAAGCGCGCCGACGAGAAAACCATCTCCTACGCTGAGTGCCACGATCAGGCGCTCGTTGGCGACAAAACGCTGATATTCAGATTGATGGACAAGGAGATGTACTTCTCCATGAACATGGAGTCCCAGAATCCGGTCGTGGACCGCGGCATCGCCCTGCACAAGATGATCCGTCTGGTGACGGCCGCGACCGCCGGCGACGGCTACCTGAATTTCATGGGCAACGAATTCGGCCATCCCGAGTGGATCGACTTCCCGCGCGAGGGGAACGGCTGGTCCTATAAGCATGCCCGCCGGCTGTGGTCCCTGGAGGATCCGGATTATCTCCGGTACAAATACCTCCGCAATTTCGACGAGGCCATGGTCCATCTCATCCGGGACGAAAAAGTGCTCTACGAACGTCCTGAGCTCCTGGTGCAGGATGAAGAGAAGAAAATCTTGATTTTCAGACGCAAAAACTGTATCTTTGCACTGAATTTCTCGGCGTCCGGTTCGTACCCCGATTACGGGTTCTCGGCACCGGAAGGAGAATGGGTGAACATCCTCGACACCGACGAACCTGAATTCAACGGGTTCGGGCGGATTGTGTCCGGGGAGCATCACCTTGCCGTGTCCGGGAAATCGCCCAACGGCAATCCGGGCTACGAGGATACGCTGTACCTGTATCTTCCCGCCCGCAGTGCTATGGTACTGAAGAAATTGTAAAGAAAGACGCATATGGCTTTTTTGAAATTCAACAAGTCTGAGCTCGTCAACCTGTCCTACTCGCTCAAACGGGAGATCCTCCTCGCGAGCAAGACCGGCGCCTACTGCAACACGTCCATCGTGACCTGCAACACGCGCCGCTACCACGGCCTCCTGGCCGTCCCGGTGGACAAGTTCGGAGGCTACCGCTACATGCTGCTGTCCTCCCTTGACGAAAGCCTTACCCTGCGGGGCAAGCGGTTCAACCTGGGTATCCACTGCTACGGGGACATCTACGAGCCGCGCGGGCACAAGTACATCGTGGACTTCGATGCCGATCCGGTCCCGGTGGTCACCTACAAGATCGGTGAGATCGTCTTCCGCAAGAGCCTGGCCCTCACCCCGGACAAGAACCAGCTCCTCATCAAGTACGAGCTGGTGAACGCCCCGGCGAAGGTGAAACTCGAACTCAAGCCGTTCCTGTCCTACCGCCGCGTCCATGACCTGACGCAGCAGAACGGCGTCGCCCGGACCGAGGCCGATGCCATCGAGGGCGGCGTGGCCTTCAACCTGTACGAAGGCTTCCCGGACCTGAACCTGCAGGTCAGCGGCCCTGTCTCTTTCAAGGAAGCCCCCTGCTGGTACAACGGCGTGACCTATTCCGACGAGATGCGCCGCGGCTTCGACTGCCGCGAAGACCTTTTCGTTCCGGGCTCCTTCGAACTGGAACTCAAGCCCGGCGAGAGTGTCGTCTTCTCCGCCAGCGCCGACGGTCCCGTCGCGACGGCCGGCCTGAAGCGCCGCTTCTCCTCCGTGGTCGGAAAGATCGGCCCCATCACCTCGTTCCACGACCAGCTCGTGCGGGATGCGGACCTCTTGATCCGTGACAACGGCGGCAAGAAGCAGGTCGTCGCCGGTTATTCCTGGCTGTACACCGGCCTGCTCCGCGAGACCCTCTATTCCCTCGCCGGCCTCACCCTGTACGGCAAGGACGACCCGAAGGAGTTCGAGGAAATCCTGGACAATCTCATCGCCGACGAGCCCGAGCGCCTGTTCCGCCGCACCACGCAGGTGGAGGCCCCGCTCTTCATGACCGTCACCCTGCAGCAGTATATCGCCTATACCGGCCGTGAGAAGCACGTCTGGGAAAAGTACGGCGCTACGCTCAAGGGCATCCTGGAAAGCTACCTGCCCGGCCGCCGCGCCGAGGTGGCCATGCATCCCAACGGCCTCCTATGGGCCCAGGTGGACGGAGTCGCCCTCTCCTGGATGAACGCCTACATCAATGGCCGCGCCGTCACGGAGCGCCCCGGCTACCAGGTGGAAACCAACGCCCTGTGGTACAATGCCCTGTGCTTCGCCCTGGACATGGAAGCGAAGTATGGCGCGAAAAACGGCGCCTTCGTGAAGGAGTTCGCTCCCATCCGCGACCTCGTGAAACAGAACTACCAGCCCACCTTCTGGAACGCCGACTTCGGCTTCCTGGCGGACTATGTGGACGGCTACGGCCAGAACCTGGACCTGCGTCCGAACCAGTTGTGGCCCGTGTCCCTGGACTACAAGCCCGTGGACGACGAGATCGTCAGCGCCGTCATGCGCGTGGTGAACAACGAACTGGTCACCCGCCGCGGCATCCGCAGCCTGTCGCCCCGCGACAACAAGTACAAGGGCGTGTACGAGGGCAACCAGATCGAGCGCGACCTCGCCTACAACAACGGCTGCGCCTGGACCTTCCTGCTCGCGCAGTACTGCTACGCCAGTTTCAACATGATGGGCAAGAATTTCGTGAAGCGCGCCGAGTGGCTCACCGAGGGTTTCTACGAGGATCTCTCCAAGCACGGCGTGGGCTGCTTCTCCGAGCTTTACGACGGAGACCCGCCCCACGAGCCGCACGGAGCCATCTCCTCGGCCACGGCGACATCGGCCCTTCTGAACATCAATTGGTTGATCGACAAATATAAGGAGGAATAAGCCATGAGAGTCCTTATGTTCGGCTGGGAGTTCCCTCCCCACATTGCAGGCGGTCTGGGCACGGCCTGCGAAGGAATTGTCAAGGGTCTCGCCTACAACGGCGTGGAAACCCTGTTCGTGATGCCTTCCGCCTCCGGTGACGAAGACCAGAGCGCCACGACCATCATCAACGCCAGCGACGTGGCCGTGGACACCGTTTCCGAGACCGTCGAGGAATACCTGGACAAGGTCAAGTTCATCCACATCGGCACCAACATGGTCCCCTATGCCACCCCGGAGGAGTTCTCCCGGCTGGTGGAGGAAGACAAGCGCCGTCAGGTCAAGGATTTCTCCGTGAGCTACGGCCAGAAATACAAGTTCTCCGGCAAGTACGGCGCGAACCTCATGGAAGAGGTCGCCCGCTATGCCATGGTGGGCGGCACCATCGCCCTGCAGCGCAAGGACGAGTTCGACGTGATCCACGCCCATGACTGGCTTACCTACTACGCCGGCATCGCTGCGAAGGAACTCACCGGCAAGCCCCTGGTGATCCATGTCCATGCCACCTCGTTCGACCGTGGCAGCGTGGACAACATCGACACCCGCGTCTTCGCCATCGAGAAGAAGGGCATGGAGGTCGCCGACCGCGTCGTGACCGTTTCCAACCTCACCCGCAACATCGTCATCAACCGGTACGGGATCGACCCGGCGAAGGTCGTCACGGTCCATAACGCCGTGGATTTCAGCGGCCGCGAGAACCTCGTGGTCGAGCGCGGCGTGAAGGAGAAGGTCGTAACCTTCCTCGGCCGTATCACTTACCAGAAGGGCCCCGAGTACTTCATCGAGGCTGCGGCGAAGGTCCTGAAGCGTACCAAGAACGTCCGCTTCGTGATGGCCGGCAGCGGCGACATGATGAACCGCTGCATCCGCCATGCGGCGCGTCTGGGCATCTCCGACCGCTTCCATTTCACTGGCTTCCTCCGCGGGGCCGACGTGCAGAAGATGTTCGCCCTTTCGGACGTGTACATCATGCCGTCCATCTCCGAGCCGTTCGGCATCTCGCCGCTGGAGGCGATGCGCACGGGCGTCCCGTCTATCATCTCCAAGCAGTCCGGCGCCGCCGAGGTCCTCAAGTACGCCTTCAAGGTGGACTTCTGGGATGTCGATGCGATGGCCGACGAGATCTACGCCCTCCTGAACTATCCCGCCCTGGCCCATTTCTCCGCCCGGGCCGGCTATGACGAGGTGAACACCCTCAAATGGAACGGCGCCACCGCCAAACTCAAGAAAGTGTACGAATCAGTAGTAAAATAAAATCAATACGATATGGCATCCAAGAGTATCTGCCTGTATTTCCAGGTCCATCAGCCCACCCGTCTGAGGCTCTACAGATTCTTTGATATCGGCAAGGATTCCCACTACTATGACGATTTCGCCAACCGGACCATCCTCCGCCGCGTCGCGCAGAAGTGCTATCTGCCGATGAACGCCCAGCTCCTCGAGCAGATCAAGACGGGGAAGGGAAAGTTCAAGGTGGCCTTCTCCATCTCCGGTTCCGCCCTGGAGCAGTTCCAGCGCTTCGCCCCCGAGGTAATCGACTCCTTCCGGGCCCTGGCCGCCACGGGCTGCGTGGAATTCCTCTGCGAGACTTATTACCATTCCCTGTCCTCCCTCGCCTCCGAGTCCGAGTTCACCCACCAGGTGCTCAAGCACAAGAAGGCCATCGAGGACCTGTTCGGCGTCACGCCCACCGCGTTCCGCAACACCGAGCTCATCTACTCCAACGCCATCGGCGAAATGGTCTATGGCCTGGGGTTCAAGACGATGCTTACCGAAGGCGCCCGCCACATCATGGGCTGGCAGAGCCCGAACTTCGTCTATGGCTGTGACACCCAGCCCAAGCTGAAGCTCCTGCTCCGCAACTACGGCCTTTCCGACGACATCGCCTTCCGCTTCTCCAACCGCAGCTGGGACATGTGGCCCCTCACGGCCGACAAGTTCCTCGCCTGGGTGAAGGAATCCGCCTCGAACGACGATATCGTGAACCTGTTCATGGACTATGAGACCTTCGGCGAGCACCAGAGCTCCGCGAGCGGCATCTTCGAGTTCATGAAGGCCCTTCCCGAGGCCGTCATCGCCGACGGCACCTTCTCCTTCGTCACCCCGACCGAGGCCACGAAGAAGCACAAGGCCGTCTCCGACATCGACGTCCCGGATCCCATCTCCTGGGCCGACGAGGAACGCGACATTACCGCCTGGCTGGGCAACGAGCTCCAGCAGGAGGCCTTCAACAAGGTCTATGCGATGACCGAGAAGCTCTCCATCGTGGGCGATCCCGAACTCTGGGAAGATTTCGGCCACCTGCAGGAAAGCGACCACTTCTACTACATGTGCACCAAGTTCTTCTCCGACGGAGAGGTGCACAAGTACTTCAACCCGTACGATACCCCGTATGAGGCGTTCATCAACTATATGAACGTCATTTCCGACTTCCAGATCCGCCTGGACGAGAAGCGTGCGGCCCTGGACGTGAAGGAGGCGGCGGTGCAGGAAGTGGCTGCCGCGCCCGTGAAAAAGAAAACTGTGAAAAAAACTGTCAAGAAAAAATAGATGGATAAACATACGATTGATCCGGACTACCTGTTCGAAGTAAGCTGGGAGGTTTGCAACAAGGTGGGCGGCATCTATACGGTCGTCGCGACCAAGGCCCTCCACCTGAAATCCCAGTTAGGACGTCACCACATCCTGATCGGACCGGATGTCTGGATGCACCGGGCGAGCAATCCCGATTTTATCGAGGATCCGCTTCTGTTCCGGTCTTGGAAACAGCAGGCGGCCGCTGAGGGTCTCCGGCTGCGTGTAGGAAAATGGAATATTCCCGGTACCCCCGTCGCCGTGCTGGTGGACTACAAGACCTTCCTCCCGCAGGCCGACGCGATCCTCACGGATTTTTGGAACGCCTTCGGGGTGGATTCCCTGACCGGCAACTGGGATTACAAGGAAGCTGCCGTGTTCGGCTACGTCGCCGGGAAGGTGATCGAAAGCTTCTGGAATTACAACCTCTCGTCGGGCGACCACGCCGTCGCCCAGTTCCACGAGTGGCAGACGGGCGCGGGCCTGTTGCAGCTCAAGCGGGCGGGCATCCCGGTCGGCACGGTGTTCACCACCCATGCGACGGTGGTGGGCCGCTGCCTGGCCGGCAACAACCTGCACCTGTATGACGACATGGCCTCCTTCGACGGGGACGAGATGGCACGGCGTTTCAACGTCATCGCCCTCCATTCCCTGGAGAAGATGGCTGCGCGTGAGGCCGACGTGTTCACGACCGTGAGCGAGATCACGGCCAAGGAGTGCGCCCAGTTCCTGGGCCGCCCCGTGGACATCGTGACCCCGAACGGTTTTGAAAACAGCTTCACGCCCGCCTCGGACGAGGAATATCAGACCCTGCACGATGCCGCGCGCAAGCGGCTGGTGGAGGTCGCGACCGCGATGTCCGCGGAGGAGGTCCCCGAGAATGCCGTATTCATCTGCATCGGCGGCCGGTACGAGTTCCGCAACAAGGGCATCGACGTGTTCATCGACGCGCTGGACAAGCTCAATCGCAGCGGGTACGAAGGCCGCAGCATCCAGGCCTTCATCATGATCCCTTCGGGCCATCATGGTCCGGACCGCGCCCTGGCGGCGAAACTCGCCGGGGAAGGGGAGCCGCGCTACCAGACGCAGGTCTCCCACTACCTGATGAATGCCGAATACGACGTCATCACCCGGCGTTTCCGGGAGACCGGCCTCGTGAATTCCCTCGGTGACAAGGTGAAGGTGTACTTCATCCCGTCCTACCTGAACGGCAACGACGGCGTGTTCAACATGCCGTACTACGACCTGCTGTGCGGGATGGACCTCGCCCTGTTCCCGTCCTACTATGAGCCTTGGGGCTACACCCCGCTGGAGGCCCTGGCCTTCCGGGTCCCCACCCTTACCACCAGCCTGGCCGGCTTCGGCCTCTGGGTCCGGGACCATTACAAGGGTGCCCATCCGGGCATCACCGTCCTGGACCGCGACGATTCCAACTACCACGAGGTCGTGGAGGGTGTCGCGAAGCGGGTGAAGGAAATCGCGGACCTCTCGCTCGAGGAACGGAACGCCTGCCGCGAGAACGCCCGCGACGTCGCGCAGATCGCCCTCTGGCAAAACCAGATCGTCTATTACCAGCAGGCGTATTCCGAAGCGCTTGAGAAAGTGCATGAAGCCCTTCCCACGTATAAAACCAAAGAAAAGACCATCCAATACATGAAATCCGAACTCAACAATCCGAGCTGGCGGACCGTCTTGGTGACGCGCCACCTGCCCGCTAAACTCGCTCCCCTCGAAAGACTCGCCAAGAACCTCTGGTGGTGTTGGAACGAAAGCGCAAAAGACCTCTTCCGCTCCATCGACCCGGAAGCCTGGCATGCTTCCGGACACAATCCGCTGGCCGTGCTGGATACCGTGAGTATCAAGCGCTTCAACCAGCTTACCTCCGACGAGGCCTTCCTCGGCAAGATGGACGCCGTCCTCGCCGAATTCGACGCTTACATGGCCGCCAAGGCGGAGCGTACCGACCCTTCCATCGCCTACTTCTGCATGGAATACGGCCTGGATACTTCCCTGAAGATCTACTCCGGCGGCCTGGGCATCCTCGCCGGCGACTACCTGAAGGAAACCTCCGACATGAACGTGAATCTCGTCGCTGTGGGCTTCCTGTACCGTTTCGGATATTTCACGCAGGTGATTTCCGGGCAGGGCTACCAGGTTGCGAACTACGACGCGCAGGACTTCCTCAAGGTTCCTGCGACGCCGGTCACCGATGCCGACGGCAACTGGGTCACCACGAGCGTGGCGTTCCCGGGCCGTACCATCACCGCCCGCCTGTGGAAGGTGGAGGTGGGCCGTACGGACCTGTACCTGATGGACACCGACTATGAGGCCAATATCCCCGAGGACCGCGAGGTGACTTACCACCTGTACGGCGGCAACTGGGAGAACCGCCTCAAGCAGGAACTCCTGCTGGGCGTGGGCGGTATCCGCGCCCTCCGCAAGCTGGGCATCGACACCCAGGTGTACCACTGCAACGAAGGCCACGCCGCCTTCACCGGCCTGGAGCGCCTCCGCGAGTACATCGAGAAGGACAACCTCGATTTCTCCGAGGCCCTGGAGGTCGTCCGCGCCAGCTCCCTCTTCACGACGCACACCCCGGTTCCCGCCGGCCACGACGCCTTTGACGAGGGTATGCTCCGCCAGTACATCGGCCATTATCCCGAGCGCCTGAAGGTGGACTGGGAGACGCTGATGTCCCTCGGAAAGGACAACCCCCTGAACCCGGAGGAGAAGTTCTCCATGTCCAACCTCGCCGCCAATATCTCCCAGAACGTGAACGGCGTGTCCATGCTTCATGGTAAGGTGAGCCAGGAAATTTTCTCGCACATGTATCCCGGCTATCTGCCCGAGGAACTTTTCGTGAGCTACGTCACCAACGGTGTCCACTATCCCACCTGGTGCGCTCCCGAGTGGAAACCCATCCATGCTCGCGTGTTCGGCGAGGCTTTCCAAACGCACCACTATGACAAGAAGTGCTTCGAAGGCATCTACGAAGTCTCCGACGCCGAGGTCTGGGACACCAAGCGCACCCTCAAGCGCAAGCTCATCGGCTTCGTCCGCGAGCGTCTGCAGGACAAGAGCATCTCCAACCACTATTCCCCGGCCGAGCTGGTGACCATCCTGGAGAATCTCCGGGACGACGTCCTCACGATCGGCTTCGCCCGCCGGTTCGCGACCTACAAGCGCGCCACGCTCCTGTTCCGCGACCTGGACCGGCTGGATGCCATCGTCAACAACCCGCAGCGCCCGGTGCAGTTCCTGTTCGCCGGCAAGGCCCATCCGGCCGACAAGGCCGGCCAGGACCTGATCAAGCAGATCGTGGACATCTCCAAGGATCCCCGTTTCATCGGCAAGGTCATCTTCGTCCCGGGCTATGACATCACGCTCGCGAAGCGGATGGTCCAGGGCGTGGACGTGTGGATGAACAACCCGACCCGTCCGCTGGAAGCCTCCGGCACCTCCGGCGAGAAGGCCGCGATGAACGGAACGATGCACTTCTCCGTCCTGGACGGCTGGTGGGTGGAAGGCTACAAGGAAGGCGCCGGCTGGGCCCTCCCGCTGGAGCGCACCTACGACGACCAGGGCTTCCAGAACGAGCTGGATTCCGCGACGATCTACCAGATCCTGGAGAACGACATCGCCCCGGCCTACTACAATGTGGACCGCACGACGGGCCGTTCCCACGAGTGGATCGGCTATATCAAGAACACCATCGCCCAGGTGGCCTGCAACTTCACCACCAACCGGATGCTCACCGACTATATGGACCAGTACTACGCCCCGCAGGCGGAGCGCGCCACGCTGGTGGAGGCCGACGACTTCAAGGTGGCCCGCGAGATCGCGGCCTGGAAGAAGCACGTCCGCCGCAACTGGGACGACGTCCAGGTGGTCTCCCGCACCGAACCGCAGGCGGCCTACGACATCTCCGAGAAGAGCCCGCTGCACAGCGAGATCGTGCTGAACCTCGGCGACCTCCGTCCGGAGTACGTGGGCGTGGAACTCGTGTTCGCGCAGACCGACAACCACGGCCAGCTGCACATCGACCAGGTGAACGAGCTCCAGGTGGTGGATGCCCAGGACGGCACGGCCCGCTATGCCGTGGATGTCATGCCAGCTACGACCGGTGCCTACCAGGTGGGCCTTCGCATCTTCGCGAAGCACCCGCTGCTCCCGCACCGCCAGGACTTCGAGTGCGTGAAGTGGATCTAATGCCATGATCGCGACGACAGGATTCTTTGACGGTGTCCACAGCGGGCACCGTCTTGTGATTGACCGGCTTGTCTCCGCCGCACGCGAGCGCGGGGACAAGTCCCTTGTCGTCACCTTCTGGCCGCACCCGCGGGCCGTCCTGCAGGACGGTGCCCGGGAACTCCGCCTCCTGACGACCCTGGAAGAGAAGAAGTCCCTCCTGCTGGGACTCGGCGTGGACCGGGTGGAAGTCCTTGATTTCTCGCGCCGTTTCGCCTCCCTGACGGCGGAACAGTACCTCCGGGACGTCCTCCAGGCCCGTTTCGGCGTCACCTCCCTCCTGATGGGCTACGACAACCGCCTCGGCTCCGACCGCCTCACCGCCGTGGATCTGGGACCGATTACCCAGAAACTCGGCATGGAATTAATTGTTGCCGGAATGCGGCCTTCGGGTACAGACATCCTAGAACCGTCGTCTCCGACGACCCCTCCCATCGCAAGCGATGGGCCCCTCCCTCTTATGTGGCCGAGGGTGGCCACAGGTTCTGGGATGTCTGCACCCGAAGGCCTTCCCGTTTCATCGACTAGGATTCGTAAGGCACTGGAAATCGGTGATATAGCAGCGGCGAATCAGATGCTCGGGTACGGGTATGCGCTGGAAGGCGTGGTCGTGGCGGGGAACCGGCTGGGGAGGACCATCGGGTTTCCGACGGCGAACATGAAACTGTACGAACCGCTCAAACTCATTCCCGCCCGCGGCGTGTATGCGGTGCAGGTTTCCGTGCTGGGCCAGACGTACCGCGGCATGACCAATATCGGCTTGCGCCCCACGGTGGGCGGCACCGTTCCCACCATCGAAACAAACATCCTGGACTTCAGCGAAGACATCTACGGCCTGCCCCTGAGGATTACTTTCCTGCGCCGTATCCGCAACGAGGTCCAATTCCCCTCGCTGGAGGCCCTGAAGGCCCAGCTTGTCCTGGACCGCGAAACCTGCAGGAAATGACCGTTTTTGAGGATGAGGGTGGGGAAGTGATGATAATTCTGAAATTTTTCTTATCTTTGCAAACACTACAGGCGGCGACCGAAGTTACGGTCGTCGGCTGCTTTTTAGTTGCGCCCCGAGGGGCAGAGAACGGATATAACAAATATAAACGATAAACTATGGCAATCGAGTACATGACCCAGGCGGGTTTTGACAAACTCAAGAAGGACCTGGCCGAAGCACTGGCCCAGCGTCCGGTAATCTCCGCGGCCATTGCGGAGGCACGGGAGAAGGGCGACCTCTCCGAGAATGCGGAATACGATGCGGCGCGCGACGCGCAGGGCCTCCTGGAGGTCAAGATCGCCCGCCTCAAGGAGAAAGTGGCGAACGCCCGCGTGATCGATGAGTCCAAGCTCTCGGCCGATACCGTCCAGCTCCTTTCCAAGGTGCAGGTCGAGAACCTTGCCAACAAGATGAAGATGCAGTTCCAGATCGTGGGAGAGTCCGAGGCGGACTTCTCCAAAGGCCTGCTGTCCGCGTCCACTCCGATCGGCAAGGCCCTGATAGGCCACGCCAAAGGCGAGACCGTGGAGGCGAAAGTGCCGAGCGGCATCATGAAATTCAAGATCCTGGACATTTCCCTGTAACCCTATGGCTACCATTTTCACCCGAATCGCGAAGGGCGAAATCCCTTCCTACAAGTGCGCGGAGAACGAGGATTTCTACGCTTTCCTGGACATCGCGCCGCTTGCCAAAGGCCACACCCTCGTCATTCCCAAGCATGTGGAGGACGACTATATCTTCCACCTGGACGAGAAGACCTACGAAGGCCTGACGAAGTTCGCCCGGGAAGTCGCCATCGCCCTCAAGAAGGCCGTCCCGTGCCAGCGGGTGGGCGTCGCCGTCCTCGGAATGGAAGTGCCTCACACGCATATCCATCTGGTTCCCCTCCAGAGCGAGGCGGACCTGGATTTCCGCAAGGCCAAGCTGGAAGTGGCCCCGGAGGAGATGAAAAGTATCGCTGACGCCATCCTTGCCGCGTATGAAAACCGTTAGAATCCTGACCGCCGCCGCTGCGGCCCTTCTCCTGGCCGCCTGCGGCCCCAAAACCGTCATCGACGGAACCCTGACGGGCAAGGCCGATGCTCCCGTCATCGTGAAGCTCCTGGATGTCAATAAGTACCAGGTGCTGGACACGGTGAAGACGAATGCCTCCGGCGCTTTCACCTATCAGGTGGAATTCCCGTCCGAAAGCCCGGAATTCATCTATCTGTTCTACGGAGACCGGAAGGTCGCCTCTCTCCTGATGGGCAAGGGCGACCGCGTGAAGGTCGTCGCCGATACCCTCGGCAACTACACGGTGGAAGGCTCTGACGAATCCCTCCTCCTGCAGGAGGTGGAAGGGGAGTACGCGCAGTTCCTGGTGGACATGAACCGTTTCGCCTCCAGCGAAGCCCCGGATGCCAATGCGGAACTGAGCCGCCGCTATGTGGACTACTACCGCCGCAGCACCCGCTATGTGCTGGAGCACCCCAAGTCCCTGACCGCCGTCCCGGTCCTTTTCCAGCGGGTCAACGAGAACCTGCCCGTGTTCAACCAGCCGACGGACGGCATCCTCTTCCGCAGCATCAGCGATTCCTTGCGGACGGTCTATCCTGACTCCCGCTATGTGAAGGCCCTGGAGCAGGAAGCGGTCCGCCGCACCAACGCCATGGAAATCAGCCATGCGCTGGATCAGGCCGGGGAGGTGGGATACTTCGACATCGACCTTCCGACGACCGATGGTTCGACTCGGAAACTCTCCGAGTCGGATGCCAAGGTGGTGATGCTCTACTTCTGGGCGACGACTGCCGAACAGAAGATGTTCAACATGGACGCCCTCATCCCCCTGTACAATGAGTTCCATGGCCGCGGTTTCGAAATCTATGCCGTGTCCCTGGATACGGACAAGACAGCTTGGGCCTCTGCGGTCCGGAACCAGCAGCTGCCCTGGGTCAACGTGTGCGACACGCGGGGGAATGCCTCGCCCTACGTCGGCCTCTACGGCCTCTCCAGCCTTCCGATGGCTTACTTCCTGGTCGATGGCGACCTGGACGGCAACGCGAAGGTCACCGACGCTGCTTCCATCCGGAAGTACCTGAATTCCAAGCTTTAGAACAGCTTTTTGCGAGACTCTGTCGCAACGAAATCCTTGAGATAGAACGGTTCGAAGTACGCTACGTCTTCGAACCGTTTTTCGTGATAGGCGGTCTCGGCGAGGGGTGCCATGGCACGGGCGTCGGGGTACGCTTCGGTGAAGAAGGCGTGGTCCGACGCGAGGGTCTCCCGGCATTTGAGGGCACCGTCGCCGATGAAGAGGACCGGGCCTTCGGCGAGCTGGTCTCCGAAACTCGCGGCCTCGACGATGATCGGTTTCGTTTCCGTCAGCTGGCGTCCGTCCGGCGTGAAAAGGGCGGAATAGACCTCCATGCGGCGGGCGTCGATCATGGGCACGACGTATTTGCATCCGTCCGGCACGGCATCCAGCCGATGCGCTTCGCTGACGAGGGTGTCCAGCGTCCCGATGGACAAGAGCGGAATCCCTGCACCGAAACAAAGTCCCTTCGCCGTGGAAACACCCACGCGGAGTCCCGTGTAGGAACCGGGGCCCCTGCCTACGCAGACGGCATCCAAGTCTTTCATGGTGAGGCGTTTCTCGTCCAGGACTTCCTTGACGTAAGGGGCGGTGAGGGAGGCTTGCATGCGGGGTTCGTGGCACACGCGGAAAGCGGTGACGACTCCGTCCTCGGAAAGCGCGGCGGAGAGCCGGGCGGTGGAGGTTTCGATAAGGAGGATCCGGGCCATGGGATTAAGCGGCTTTGAAGAAGAGCCCCTTCAGGTACGGGAATACCAGATAGGCGAGGTCCTTCAGGGAGGTATAGACGATGGACCCGTCCAGCACTTCGGGCTTGACGAGGCCGAACTTGAGGTTCACGGTACCGAACAGGATGATGAACAGGCCGATGACCAAGGCATTGACCGCCAGGGCGAACGCCAGGCCCAGCGTCTTGTCCAGCCAGCCCAGCATCGCGATTTCAAGCACCTTGGTCAGGAGCTTGGCCAGGATGGCCACGATGAGGCCGATCGCCAGGAGGATCACCACGAAAGAGATGATGCTGAGCATCCTTTCGGAAACCTCCAGATAGGGCTGGAGCCAGGTGCTTACCAGGGAGGAGAAGCGGAATGCGGCCCAGACGCTCAGGACGACGCCGGCAAGGGCCAGGGCCTGCTCCAGAAAACCCTTTGAAAACCCGCGGATTATCCCGGGGATGAAGCAGAGGAGGAGGATGATGTCGAGTGTTGCCATTGTTGCGGAAAATGCTTATCTTTGCATCCTAAATTGCGCATACAAAATTAGACAAAAAATATGACATTCAAAGAATACAAGGGCCTTGATTTGGTCTCGACCGGGAATGCAATCCTCGAAAGATGGCTTGCAGGCCGGGCTTTCGAGAAGTCCCTGGAGCTCCGGGAGGGCGCTCCGGAATTCGTCTTCTTCGAGGGTCCGCCGTCGGCCAACGGCATGCCCGGCATCCACCATGTGATGGCGCGTTCCATCAAGGATGCCGTGTGCCGCTACAAGACCCAGACCGGTTTCCAAGTCCGCCGGCGCGCCGGCTGGGACACCCACGGTCTCCCGGTGGAACTGGGCGTGGAGAAGAAACTGGGCATCACCAAGGCGGATATCGGCACGAAGATCTCCATCGGCGAGTACAACGCCACCTGCCGCAAGGAGGTGATGAAGTACACGAAGGAATGGGAGACGCTCACCCAGCGCATCGGCTACTGGGTGGACATGAAAGACCCTTACATCACCTACGACAACCGCTACATCGAGACCCTGTGGTACCTCCTGAAGGATATCTACGACAAGGGACTCCTGTACAAGGGCTACACCATCCAGCCTTATTCCCCGACCGACGGCACCGGCCTGAGCTCCCATGAGCTCAACCAGCCCGGCTGCTACAAGGACGTCACCGACACCACCGCCACCGTCCAGTTCCGGGTCGTCCGGAACGAGGCTTCCGAGAAGCTCTTTGCCGATGGCGACACGCCCGTGTACATCCTTGCCTGGACCACCACCCCGTGGACCCTGCCGTCCAATACGGCCCTCTGCGTGGGCCCCGGCATCGACTATGTCCTGGTGCGCTCCTTCAATCCGTACACCGGCGAACCCGCCGTGTACCTTTTGGCAGAGGCCCTCGTGGGCGCCTGGTTCAATCCCAAGGGCGCCGAGGCGCCGATGGACGCCTACCAGAAGGGTGACAAGGTGGTTCCGTACCGGATCCTGCCGGCGAAGTTCCAGGGCAACGACCTCCTGGGCATCCGTTATGAGCAGCTGATTCCCTGGTTCCGGCCCGACGGGGACGCTTTCCGCGTCATCCCGGGTGACTATGTGACCACCGAGGACGGTACCGGTATCGTCCACATCGCCCCTACCTTCGGTGCCGACGACAAGCGCGTCGCCGCCGCTTCCGGCATCGCCGCGATCATGCCCGTGGACAAGGATGGCAACCCGCAGGCGCAGGTGGACCGCCAGGGCCGTTTCTGCCGTCTGGAGGACCTGGATCCGGCCTATGCCGCCACGGTCGATGCAACCTATGCCCCCTATTCCGGCCGCTATGTGAAGTCCGGATTCAAGGAATATTTCGAGCACGAGACGGAGGAGACCACCCTGGATGTGGACCTGTGCCTCATGATGAAGGCCGACGGCCGCCTGTTCCGGATGCAGAAGCATGTGCACAGCTATCCGCACAGCTGGCGGACGGACCGTCCGGTGCTCTACTACCCGCTGGATTCCTGGTTCATCAAGGCTTCGGCCGTGAAGGAACAGATGGTGGCGCTGAACAAGCAGATCACCTGGAAGCCCGAATCCACCGGCACCGGCCGTTTCGGCCAGTGGCTGGAGAACATCCAGGACTGGAACCTTTCCCGCAGCCGTTTCTGGGGCACGCCGCTCCCGATCTGGCGCACCGAGGACGGCAAGGAGGAGAAGTGCATCGGCTCCGCCGCGGAACTCTATCATGAGCTCGAGAAGGCTGTCGCTGCCGGTATCATGGCTTCCAATCCGCTGAAGGACAAGGGCTTCGACCCGTCCGACATGAGCCTGGAAAACTACAACCGGATCGACCTGCACCGTCCCTTCGTGGACGAGATGTACCTCGTTTCCGATTCCGGCAAGAAGATGGTCCGCGAGAGCGACCTCATCGACGTCTGGTTCGATTCCGGCGCCATGCCGTATGCGCAGGAAGGCCTCCGCGGCCTCCACGGCGGCAAGTTCGGCGCCACGGCGGATTTCATCGCCGAAGGCGTGGACCAGACGAGAGGCTGGTTCTACACCCTCCACGCCATCCACACGATGGTGAGCGGGACGCCGGCCTTCAAGCGCGTGATTTCCAACGGCCTGGTCCTGGACAAGAACGGGAATAAGATGAGCAAGCGCCTCGGCAACGCCGTGGATCCGTTCTATGCCCTGGACAAGTACGGGGCCGACGCCCTCCGCTGGTACATGCTCACCAACGCTGAGCCCTGGGACAACCTCAAATTCGACGAAAACGGGGTGGACGAAGTGCGCCGCAAGTTCTTCGGCACCCTGTACAATACCTACTCCTTCTTCGCGCTGTATGCGAACATCGAAGGCTGGGCGCCCGGAAAGGTTGAAGGACCTCTCCCCGAAATCGACCGCTGGATCCTTTCCCGCCTGAACACCCTCATCCGGGAAGTCCGTGCCGCCTACGAGGATTATGACATCAAGACCGCCGGCCGCCTCATCGAGACCTTCGTGTGCGACCACGTGTCCAACTGGTATGTCCGCCTGAACCGTTCCCGGTTCTGGAACGGGGATGCGAATGCCTTCCAGACGCTGTATGACGTCCTGTTGAACGTCTCCATCCTCGCCGCCCCCATCGCGCCGTTCTTCATGGACCAGCTCTACCTGGACCTGACCGCTGTCATTCCGAACGGAGCGAAGGAATCTGTCCATTACACCCTGATGCCCGAGGCCGACGCTTCCGTCATCGACCCGGAACTGGAGGAACGGATGGAACTTGCGCAGCAGGCGACTTCGATGGTGCTGGCCCTTCGCAAGAAGGTGGGCATCCCCGTGCGCCAGCCGCTCGGGAAGATGCTGGTCCCCGTCATCTCCGATACCGTCCGCGGACGCCTGGATGCCGTGAAGAACCTGATCCTTACCGAGGTGAATGTGAAGGAGATGGAATTTGTGGAGGACACGACCGGCATTATCACCAAGAAGATCAAGCCCAACTTCAAGACCCTGGGCAAAGTATATGGACCGCGGATGAAGGAGATTGCCGCCGCCTTCGGCTCCCTGGACCAGGCCACCATTACGGCCATCCAGAACGCCGAGACCGCCGGCACGGCCTACACGCTCGCCCTCCCGGGCGGTGATGTGGTCCTGAATCCCGGTGACTGCCAGATTTCCTCCGAGGATATGCCCGGATGGCTCGTCGCCTCCGAAGGAGCTCTCACCGTGGCCCTGGATGTGGAAATCACCCCGGCCCTGAAGGAAGAAGGTGTGGCCCGCGAGCTCGTGAACCGCATCCAGAACCTCCGCAAGGGCACCGGATTCGAAGTCACGGACCGCATCGACACGGTCATCTATGCCGATGCAGCCGATATTTCCGCCGCCCTCGCTTCCTACGGGGAGTGGATCGGCGGCCAGACGCTCTCCCGTACGGTTACCCTGCAGCCTGCCGCCGCAGCTCCGGGAAGTGCACGCGAGGTGGAATGGACCGAAGGGACGATCAAAATCGAAGTAAAACGCTAACCATTCTTTGACGATGGAAGAGAATACCAAAACCCGTTATTCCGACGAAGAACTCGAAGAGTTCCGTGGAATCATCAATGAAATGCTGGACAAGGCCCGCGCCGAGTACGCTACCCTCCGCAACGTAATCATGCATGCGGGTGGGAATGACATCCTGGACACTGCCCCCACCTTCAAGACGGTCGAGGACGATGGTGCATTCCAGCTTTCAAAGGAAGAGGCCAGCGCCCTGGCCCAGCGTCAGTACAAGTTCATCCAGAATCTCGAAGCTGCCCTCGTGCGCATCGAGAACAAGACTTACGGTATCTGCCGCGTGACCGGCAAGCTTATCCCCAAGGAGCGCCTCCGCCTGGTCCCGCATGCCACCACCACGGTGGAAGGCAAGGCCATCCTGGAGAAGACCGGACGGAAGTAATCCTCGGCGATTCCTATGAAAAACTTGAACCGAGGCCGCTTCCTCCTCATCCTGGGCATCGTGCTCGTGGTCATTGACCAGATCATCAAGATCCTGGTCAAGACCAACATGTCCATCGGAGAGCATTTCAACGTCCTCGGAGACTGGTTCCAGATCTTTTTTATCGAGAACAAGGGCATGGCCTTCGGGATGTCTTTCGGCGGGGTGATTGGCAAGTACGCCCTCACCCTCTTCCGGATCATCCTCTTCGGAGTGCTCACCTGGTGGATTTCCAAGCTGCTCAAGCGGGGAACGGCGGGTGATGCTTCCGGGAAGGAGCGGGTGCCCATGGGTGTTCTCGTCGGGCTCACGCTCATCACGGCCGGCGCTCTCGGGAACATTATCGACTGCCTGTTCTACGGGCTTATCTTTACGGAGTCCGCGCCCGGCGTCGTGGCCACGTGGGGCCATTATGCGCCCTTCATGCAGGGCAAGGTCGTGGACATGTTCTACTTCCCCCTGTGGACCTGGCCCGACTGGGTTCCTCTCGTGGGAGGGGATATCTTCTTCGAACCGGTCTTCAACTTTGCGGACAGCTGCGTCACGGTAGGAGCCATCTACCTGATCCTGTTCCAATGGAAGTTCTTCTCGAAGGAGGAGTAACCCGTTCATCCGGCAACCGTTTGCCGTTTTGGGCAAAATTCCTATCTTTGCCCGACATATTGGAGGTGTGGCCGAGTGGTCGATGGCGGCAGTCTTGAAAACTGTTGGGCGGCAACGTCCCGGGGGTTCGAATCCCTCCGCCTCCGCTTCAGAAGCAGCGCTTTATGCGCTGCTTCTTTCGCTTCGGCGGAGGGATAAACCCTCTCCACGTTACCCCATCCCCAAACCCCTTCCCTCGGGGAAGGGGCTTAGTCGCTTCGCTTCGAAAAAAATATCGAATAATTTTGGTTTATAACGTAAACTTGTTTATATTTGCAGTGCGGCCCGGGAAGACTGCGCAGCTTCGCTCGGTCGCAAAACAAGTTAAATAGTTGATACAATGGAACAAAACAAAGAATTGACGGCTCAGGAGAGCCTTCGGCTCATCAGCGAATCCTTCAATAAGAGCAGGAAGGATATCCTTCGAAACAGCGCCAAGTACTTCATTCTCTGGGGAACGCTGCTTACCTTGACATCCCTGGCCATTTACCTTTTATGGCATTTCACGGGCAAGCCGCAGTGGAACTTTCTGTGGTTTGCCATGCCGGTCATCGGCTATCCTTTCGCGGCGCTGATCGGGAAGAACAGTATCGCCATCCCGCAGAATGAGGTGAGCAAGATGCTCGGCGGCATCTGGTCCGTATTCGGTGTGTTCTCCATCATGCTCAGTGCCATCGCGGTCTTCCTGGTCCCGATGCACATTACGCTCGTGATCGTCATTATCCTGGGACTGGCCGAATGCATTTCCGGCGTCCTGCTCAAGAACTGGCCCATCATCATCGCCGGTTTCCTGCTGGGCATCGGCGGCGCCGTATTTGCCCTGCTGGTCAAGAGCGAGGCACAGCTTCTCATCTTCACGCTGGGCGGCGTCCTCCTCCTGGTGACCGGATTTATCATGAAGATTCAGTACAAGTAGCCCATGTTCCCCAAGTTAGACCCCATCCTTCATTCGGAGCTCCGGCTGGCGGTGATGTCCATCCTGGCCGGCTCCGATGATGCCGATTTCACCTATCTGAAAAAGCAGACAGGTGCCACCTCCGGGAACCTGAGCGTACAGATCGACAAACTCACCACCGCCGGCTACATCACCGTCGAGAAAGGTTTCAAGGGCAAGATGCCCCGCACCACCTGCAAAATCACCCCGACAGGCCAGGAAGCCTTCAGCAACTACGTGGAAGCACTGAAAGAATACCTTTCGGCAGGCAAATAACCGCCACTCGTCCCCAAAATTGGCCGCCCTTGAGGATGGGCCGGCATATTCCCACCGCTCGTCCTCAAAACTGGCCGCCCTTGAGGATGAATCGGCATATTCCCACCGCTCATCCTCAAAACTGGCCTCCAATGAGGATGGGCGGCACATTCCCACCGCTCGTCCTCAAAACTGGCCGCCCTTGAGGATGAATCGGCATATTCCCACCGCTCATCCTCAAAACTGGCCGCCCTTGAGGATAGACCGGCATATTCCCACCGCTCGTCCTCAGGAGGGCGCTATTTTGAGGATGAGGAGGCTGCGAGGGGGAATAGGGCGTTCACGGTAGCGAGGGGGAGACCGGTGAAGCGGGCGAGCTGGCCATTGGAGGCAAAGTAGTCGTATTTGAGTTGTTTGGCCAGCTCGTGCTTCTGCCCTTCGGAGAGTTTGGACGGTCCCTTCTGACCGAACTGCCGTTTGCAGAGCCGAAGCGATACGGAGAGCATCTCGTCGTCCGTAAGAGAGGGGGTTTCGCCCAGTCGGAGGGCTGTTTCCACCTGGGCTTCCACGTTCTTGAATACCCAGAACTGGAATTGCCGGCAATCCGGAAACAGCGACTCTACCAGCCTGTAATTCACGAAACTGCCCGGGAAGACCATGCCGTCGGCCAGGAACGGCGGAGCCGTCGGCACTGTGTTCCAGGATTGCCCCGGCACGGTCACTACAGTCAGCCCTTTCGGCAGGGGCAGGTCCCGGGAACAGGTCAATGCCCGTTTTTCCCGCAAGGTCAATGTCTCCGCGGGCCGCTGCGGGATCAGCGCCAGCAACGGATTGAAATACAGGAAGCCGGAACACCAGGGGTAGGCGAAGGCATGGACATCCGTCCTGACGACAAAGGGGTTCCGGATGACATAGGCGATTTCGTCCCGGAGTTGTTTGAGGGTCGTGATCGGCGTCGGATCCGGGTGTTCGACAGTCTTCAGTACGCCCGGTCGTCCATGACGCGAGAAATACAGGGATAGTTTTCCGGAAAAGCGACTGTAGAACTCCCGGCATGCCAGCTCCTCTCCGCGCAGGATGAAATGGAAGTGATTGCTCATCAAGGCATAGGCCAATACCTCCACGCCACTCAAAACAGCGGCGATGGCCAGATAGACCAGGGCAATCGCCCGTTCCACATCATTTTTGAAAATCACGCCTGTCTCCAGGGGTTTCGTGTGAAGGTGGAAAAACGGCCCGCTGTCTCGGAACAACCGCTCCAAATCCCACTCGTCGTACCGCTCTTGCGGTCTTGCTGCAAACTGTTTCATGGGACAAACATACGCGAATGCCCCTGCCCGGGCAATACCCGTCCTGCAACTTTTTATGTTTCCGGTCCATTTTATCGGTTTTCGGTGTTTCCCCAAACAGAAAAACCTGAAACAACCGAAGGAATTGAAATAATTCTCATCCTCAAATAGGCCCCAAAATGAGGATGAGGGAAACCGTTGAGTGGCGGAGGGGATATTTCACGGAAAATGTGTATATTTACGAAAATTTGTCAATGACGAGACCATGAAACGAACCGTAATCACGCTGGCGTTGGTGCTGGCCGCCTTCGCCGCCACTTCCCGGACCGCCGAGGCCCAGGGAAACCGGGCACAGAAGCCCCAGGATTTCAATGAGTTGTATGCCAAGACGGAGTTCGCCTACAAGGCAGGTGAAAAGATCTACAACAGTGCCGTCCGGCCGGTGTGGACCTCGGAGGATACGTTCTATTTCCAGGCCCATGAGCCCGGTGGAGACGCCTGGTACAAAGTGACGGGGACGGTGAAGACCGCCATTGACAAGGAGACCTTCGAGGAGGCGGTCAAGTCCGTTCGCCGGGACAGCTACTACGATCCTTCGGACGAGAGCCAGTACGCTGTGCGCAAGGAGAGAAAGACTCCTTCCCCGGACAGCACCAAAACCGCTTATATCCAGGATAACAACGTCTGGGTGAGCGATATCGACGGTAAAAACGCTGCCCAGCTCACCTGCGACGGCACCGACGGCGATGCCTACACGCGGATCCTCTGGTCTCCGGACGGAACGAAGCTCGCCGCCCTGCGGAAGCAGGTGCTCAAGGAGCGCCAGATCATCCTGCGCGAATCCCGCCCGGCGGACCAGGTGCAGCCCAAGTACCGCTACCTGGACTATGCGAAGCCCGGTGACGTCCTGCCGCAGTCCGTTCCCGTGCTCATCGACGTGGCCGGAAAGAAAGTCGTCCCGCTGAGCGAGCCCGTGAAGATGGACCAGTACTTCCTGGAACTGGGTCAATGGTCCCCGGACTCCAAGTGGTTCACCTACGAGTATAACCAGCGCGGTCACCAGCGCTACCAGCTCTGCGCCGTGGACGCCGCCACGGGCAAGGTCCGCATCCTGGCCGATGAGAAGAGCAACACCTTCATCTACTACTACGACCTCTGGCGCTACCTGATGCCGGACGGCAAGCATATGCTCTGGATCTCCGAACGGGACGACTGGCGCCACCTCTACTGCATCGACACGGAAACCGGCAAGATGCAGCAGCTCACCAAGGGCGAGTGGAACGTCCGTGAAATCCACCAGGTTACGGATGATCATATCCTGATGAATGTCAACGGGCTCCATGCCGCGGAAGGGGAGGACCCGTACAACAAGCATGTCGTCCGCCTGGATCTCAAGACCCTGAAAATCCAGGACCTGACCCCGGAGAACGCGAACCACCTGGCTTCCTTCAACAAGGACTTCAGCGCCTTCGTGGACAACTACTCCCGCCCCGATCTTCCAACGACCTCCGTCCTCCGGAGCGCCGTGGACGGCAAGGTCCTCCTGCCCATCCAGAAGCAGGACATCTCCGCCATCCTGAAGGAGGGCTACACGATGCCCGAAGTCTTCTCTGCCAAGGGCCGCGACGGAAAGACCGACATCTGGGGCACCATCTTCCGCCCCTACAATTTCAATCCCAAGAAGAGCTATCCCGTCGTGGAATACATCTACGCCGGCCCGCACGATTCGCATGTGACCAAGGACTTTATCGGAGCCATGCGGTTCTCCCGCCTGCTGGAACTGGGATTCATCGTCGTGACCATCGACGGCATGGGCACGGACAACCGGTCCAAGTCCTTCCAGGATGTCGCCTGGCGCAATCTCAAGGACGCCGGCTTCCCCGACCGCATCCTCTGGATGCAGGCCGCTGCGAAGAAGTACAAGTACATGAACCTGGACAAGGTGGGCATCTACGGCTATTCCGCCGGCGGACAGAACACCCTTTCCGCCCTCCTGTTCCACCCCGAGTTCTACAAGGTGGGCGTCGCCCTGTGCGGCTGCCATGACAACCGCATGGACAAGATCTGGTGGAACGAGCAGTGGATGGGCTATCCCGTGGGGCCGTGGTACAGCGAGAACTCCAATGTGGACAACGCGTATCGCCTGGAGGGCAAACTCCTCATCATCAACGGCGAAATGGACGACAACGTGGATCCTTCCTCCTCGTTGCAGGTGGTCTCCGAACTGGTGAAGCACAACAAGGACTTCCAGCAGTTCTTCCTGCCGGGCCATACCCACAACCTGGGCGGCGACTGGATCACCAAGCAGGTGTACGAGTTCTTCTGGCGTAACTGCCGATAGATACGGATGAAACGAATCCTGCCACTCCTCTTGCTACTCGTGCTCCCGCTGGCCGCGGAGGCGCAGGAACATTTCGTGTTCACGCCCCAGTCCTCCGCCCAGGCCCAGTTCGCCGGCTACTACGCCGCCTTGGAAAAGGGCTTCTACGCGGAAGAAGGACTGGATGTGGAGATTGTCCATCCGTTCGCTACCCAGTCGGCCGTGGACAATATCCGTGAAGGAAAATGTCAGGCGACGACGCTCCCGCTCACGCTGGCGATGCGCACGATCGGAGGGGGGCTTCCGCTCGTGAATATCCTCCAGACCTCCATGAACAGCGCGACCGTCATCATCTCCCGCTGGGGCGACGATCCCCTCACGATGCACGGGGCGAAGGCGACCGCTTTCCGCGCCGGCTTCGGCCAGTCGGCCAAGAGTTTCGTGGACATGATGGACCTGGATTACGAATGGATCACGTCGGCATCCGTCGTGAATCTCTTCATCGCCGGTGCCGTGGACGTCACCCTGGGGCGGAGTTTCGACGAATACTACCGCATCCTGGAGACAGGAATCGACATTCCCGATCAGGCGATTTACCGTTTTGAGGACGGTGAATACAACATCCAGCAGGAAGGGGTGTACATGACGAGGCAGTATTATCAGAACCACCATAAACAGGCCGAGGCCTTCGCCCGTGCCAGCCGTCGGGGATGGGAGTGGGTGGCTGACCATCCGGAAGCGGCGCTGGATATCGTCATGCGCTATACGAAGGAACTGCGTATCGCTACGAACCGGACCTTGCAGCGGCTGATGCTGCAGGAGGTCCTCCGCTTGCAACGGGATCACGATTCCGGCATCCGGGAGTTCCGTGTGCGTCCCGACATGGTGGAGAAGGCGAACCACATGCTTGTGAATACCGGTTCGCTGAAAGCCCCGGTCACGTTGGAGGAGATCCTGCCATGAGACGTATCCTGGAATCCTTCCGCCGCTCTTTGTCGGCCAAGCTGAGTACCTGGATTGTCCTTTTTACGGCCATCATCCTGCTGGCTACGCTGTTTTATTCCTCCTTCGTCGCCCGTCGCTATGTGAAGGTGGAGGCGGTTCAGCGCGCCGGCCAGGTGCTGGACAACTCTGTTCTCAAGCTCACGAACATCCTGGAAGATGTGAAGCTTTCGGCCGATAACCTGGAATGGCTGGTGTATCGCAACCTAGAGCATCCTGAGCAGATGATGGATTATTCCCGCAGTACGGTCCAGGGCACCCCCGGCCTGAACGGCTGTTCGATTTCCTTCGAACCGAACTATTACAAGGGTCATTACTATTATTCCGCCTATTCCGGCTATCTGGACGAGGATTCCATCCAGACCATCCAGGAGGGAGGCAGCGACTACGAGTATTTCTACCTGAGCTGGTACCAGCTTCCCAAGCTCCTGAACCAGCCTTGCTGGACCGAGCCGTACAATGACTGGGAACAGGACGATGACTCCGACATGCAGACCCAGATGCTTGTTTCCTACTGCAAGCCGCTCAATGACTCGGAGGGCAACTTCATCGGATCCATTTCCCTCGACATTTCCCTGAAATGGCTGTCGGAGACGCTTGCCTCGGTGCAGCCTTATCCGCACTCCTATGTCATCCTGATCAGTCGTGGCGGTACGTTCCTCGTGCATCCCGATCCGGAGAAGCTCTTCTACCAGACGATCTATACCGGAACGCTGGGGAACAAGAATACGGCCCTGGAGGAACTGGGCGATTCCATGCTGAACATGGAAAAAGGAATGCGCGCCCTCCGGATGGACGGGAAACGGAGCTATGTTTTCTACACCCCGCTCAAGGAAACGGGCTGGAGCATGGGCATCGTATGTCCGGAACGGGATATCTTCAGCAGCTTCAACCGGCTGCAGCGGCTCATCGTCGGCTTCGGACTCCTGAGCCTTGCGCTGATGTTCTTCGTCTGTTTCCGGGTCATCCGGAAAACCCTGAACCCCCTCAGCAATCTGGCCGCGCAGGCCCGGAACATTGCCGACGGACACTTCGACTCCGTCCTTCCGGAGGATCCCCGCCAGGACGAAATCGGTACCCTGTCCCGCTCCTTCTCGAACATGCAGACATCCCTGGTCTCGTACATCGACGAGTTGCAGCGTACGACAGCCAAGCGAGAGCGCATCGAGAGTGAACTCCAGGTGGCGCGGAACATCCAGAGGGGCATGATCCCGCGGGAATTCCCTTCCCGGGCGGGGGTTGACCTGTATGGTGAGATGGTTCCGGCGAAGGAAGTCGGCGGCGACCTGTACGATTTCTTCCTCCAGGACGGCAAACTGTACTTCTGTATCGGTGACGTGAGCGGAAAGGGTATTCCCGCCAGTTTGCTGATGGCGATGACCCGGACCGTATTCCGGGTGGCCGTCCAGAAGGAACCGCCGGTGACGGAAATCGCCCGGGAACTGAACGAAAGCCTCTCCGCCGACAATGACCAGCTCATGTTCGTGACCATGCTCATCGGCGTCATCGACCTCGAAACCGGGCAGATGGATTTCTGCAACTGCGGTCACAATCCGCCGGCGATCCTGCGGGATCAGGCCGTTTTCGTCGAGGTGGAGCCCAATGTCCCGCTGGGCATTACGCCTGGCTTCAAGTTCACGGGTCAACATGTGGACGACGTCCGCGGCATCCCGATCCTCCTGTACACCGATGGCCTGAACGAGGCGGAGAACGAAGCCCATGAAGCTTTCGGCAACGACCGCCTGCTGGAGGTCATGGGCAGTGCACCTTTCCATGATTCCGAGGAATTGGTGACCCGTCTGGGCGCGGCTGTCAAGGCCCATGTGGGCGGCGCCGAACCCAGTGACGACCTCACGATGTTATGCATCCAAATAAGTTGTTGAAAATATGGTGCTTAGGATAAATTTGCGCCGGGCCTCCCTCCTCGTGGCCCTTCTTTTACCAGCCCTTGCTGGTGCACAGGAGAGCTCTTTTTCCGTGGATGCGAATTACCTTACGCGCGGGGAAATCCGTGACGGCGGGCTCACCGTCTCCGAGGAAGGAAAGGCCGGCTATGCCAATTTCCTGTTGTCCCGTACCCGGCTCGGGGCCTCTTACGGCCGTTCCTGGCTGTCTGCCCGGTTCATCGCCCAGCATGCCGGTACCTGGGGCAGCCGTGAGGGAAGTTCCGTGTCCATCAACGAAGCCTGGGTTCAGTTTCAGTCCAAGGGTTTCTTCGCCAAAGTCGGCCGCCAGAGCCTTTCCTATGACGATCAGCGTATTTTCGGCCCGGACGACTGGTCCATGACTGGCATTTCGCATGACGCCCTCAAAGTGGGCTTCGAAGGCGGCGTGCACAAGATCCATCTCATCGGCTCTTACAATCAGGACATCGCCAATATGGAGCAGGGCGGAACCCATTTCTCCGGCGGTGTCCAGCCCTACAAGTCCCTGGGAGCGGCCTGGTACCATGTCGATATTTCGAAAGTCGGCCTGTCGGCCCTCTTCATGGACCTGGGGCTCCAATCGACGGAGAATCCCGAGGATACGTTCCATGAGCATCTGGCCGGTGTCTTTCTGTCGTGGCGCCCGAAACACCTTAGCCTGGAAGGAGCTTATTATCACCAGTGGGGAAAGGAGCAGACGGGCCTTCCCGTCAATGCCTGGATGGCGAGTGTGAAGGCAACGGGGAAAGTTTCCGACAAGTTCTCCGGCCGTGCCGGTTATGATTACCTGAGCGGGGACGATCATTTCCCCGTTCCGGGACAGGGAATGATCGGCCTGACCCGCCATGAGATCGTCAATGGCTTCAGCTCCCTGTACGGCTCCAACCACAAGTTCTACGGCGCCATGGACTTTTTCTATGTGTCCACGTACTTGAACGGATTCACGCCCGGATTGCAGAACCTGTATGCCGGTATTGCCTGGAAGCCGGTCGAGAAGCTCTCCCTGGATGCGGCCTACCATTATTTCTCCACGGCCGCCCCTGTCGAGAACCATTTGCGCGGCCTCGGCCACGAAGTGGAGCTCACCGCATCCTGGCAATTCTCTCGGGATGTTTCCCTGAGCGCCGGCTATTCTTTCATGCAGGGAACCGAAACCATGTCCGCCCTCAAGCGTACGGCCGACAACAACCGCCTCCATTGGGGCTGGGTGATGCTTCAGGTGACCCCGCAGTTCTTCGAGAAGAAGTGGTAGATGGAGATCGTCGAGTTACAATCCCTGACGGATTCCCAGACGGCGGATCTCCTGACCTTGATGCATGAGCTGGATCCGGATATTCCGGTGACGGCAGAAAGGGTGCATCGGGCGGTGACTGCCCCGGGGACGCATTTCTTTGCGGCCTTGGAGGAGGACGGTCGCGTGATCGGCTGCGCTTCCCTATGCCTTTTCGATTCCCCGACAGGCCGGAAGGCAAGCATCGAAGACGTCGTCGTCCTGTCGTCCTGCCGCGGCCAGGGAATCGGCCGGGCACTTATGGAACGACTCATCGCCTTCGCCGGACGAGAACTTGCCCCTATCGACCTGCAGCTCACATCCCGCCCGGCCCGTGTCGCCGCGAATGAACTCTACCGTTCGCTGGGCTTCGAGAAGCGGGAAACGAATGTGTACCGGATGAAGCTTGGGTCCTGTTGCGGGTGAGCCATCGTTTGTTGGAGCGATCTATGAAAAACCGCAGCAACTAACTGATCTATAGTTAATCACTGCGGTTTCTGGCGGTGAGGAAGGGATTCGAATTTAGGGTGTATCCTCCTGTATTGGCCTGTATGAAACGGTATTGTACGGCGAGGAAATGCAGGTATAGGTATTTGAAATTGCGAAAAATTGTCACATTCTTGTCACATGAAACATTGGATCGTGTGACAAATGCAGATTAAGAGGAACATTTCATTCAAACTGAGACCTTATGGCTCGAAAAAGACCGTGTACCAGATACAGATGCATGTGTCTTTCAATGGTCAGCGTCTACGGTTCTCAACGGGTTGACAGCTGGATACCCAGGATGCCTGGGATGAAAAACAGCAGTTGGTTCTTTCCGGATATGTTGGGCCGAAAGGGGAGACGGACATTTCGATCAATAATACCCTGCGGAATGAGCGGGATCAGATGGAGACTGTCTTCAAGTACTTCGAAGTTACCAAAACAAGTCCCACCGCCGCTCAAATCAACGAACGGTATCTGAAAAGGCTGAAAGGGGAGAAGCCCTTGAATCCAGAGCCCGTGAAAAAGAAGAAGCCTGTCAAGTCGCAGAGCATTCTTGCCGTATTTCAGTCATTTGTGTCGGAGTGTGGCGAGAAGAATGCTTGGATAGATGCTACCTACGAGAAGATGGCTGCATTGAGGGAGGATCTATCCTTGTTTATGAAGGATGCCAAGTTTTCGGACCTGGATGAGTCAGGCTTAACCACGTTCGTTCGTTATCTCCGAGACGAGAAAGTTCTGAAAACGCCTCGAAAGAAAAAAGGAGAGCGCGAAGAATACAATGAAGAGGATTTCATTTGCTTGAAGAACTCGACCATCCGGAAGAAACTCGATTACCTTGCCTGGTTCTTGAATTGGGCGACCGATCATGGCTACAATACGAACATGGCCTACAAGACCTTCCGCCCTACATTGAAGACGACCCAGAAGAAGGTTATTTATCTATCGAAGGCCGAGCTGGACCAGTTGCGTCAGCTGGAGATTCCTTCCGGCTCATCTCATCTGGAGTCCGTTCGTGACGTTTTTCTCTTCTGCTGTTTCTCGGGCCTCAGACATTCCGATGCCTATAATCTCCGGCGAAATGACATCAAGGGCGACCATATCGAGGTGACTACTGTCAAGACGGGGGACAGTATCGTAAGCATCCGAACAAGTACGACTGTCAGTTTGCGTAAGAGAGATGTAACTTTGCCCCACTGATACAAACTGACAGTCATATGATAACGCGAGAACAAATCGAAGAGATCCAGTCGGAGAGCCGA